>Ga0257119_1000913_pt1 | contig 23838 bp, 22 predicted proteins | sample SI112_200mmetaG_FD_190179 | JGI IMG/M metagenome (GOLD analysis project Ga0257119, IMG submission 190179) | Marine microbial communities from Saanich Inlet, British Columbia, Canada - SI112_200m | ecosystem: Environmental > Aquatic > Marine > Inlet | place: Canada: British Columbia | collected... | reverse complement strand
CGGTGGTTAAGGGTATGGAAAGTGTCGCCTTTACCCATTAAACTTATTTAAAAACCACAATTCTGATGAGATTCTGATTTTCTGCGAAGGAGAGAAGGATTGTGTTTCTTTAATCTCTCAAGGTTATAACGCAGTAACAAGTTCTACTGGTGCAGGATCAATCCCAAAAGACCTATCACCCCTTTTGAAATTCAAGCATATCAAGATATTACTGGACAATGACGAGGCTGGCAAAAATGGATCGATTAAACTTTTTAACAGATTGATACAGCAATTCCCAATAATGAAAGTTGAGGTTGTGTCCTGGCCTGATCGGTTCCCAAATAAATTCGATATTACAGACTTTTTCACAAATAAGGACCTGGTGAATTTTGAAGATATATTATCAGATGTTAGGGATTTTCAATCTCCCGTAGATGATCATAAAACTAATTCCAGGACCTCCCTTCAAATTATTGATAAACGCATGGATTTTTGGGGGATTATAATGGATAGTCGTGAAAAACCTATTGAAATGATAGAAGGTATTCTCCCAGTGGAATCCATTATGGGGATAGTTAGCAATCCAGGAGTTGGAAAGACAATACTTGCAATGAATCTTGCAATTCATCTTAGTGCTGGAAAACCCTGGTTTGGTCATGATATTGTAAAGCCAAGAAGAGTTCTTTATTTATTGGCTGAAGGTGGATTTTGGAGTTTGAAAAGCAGACTTAGAATGATGAGTGAATACGAGATATTACCACCAAAAGAATCCTTTTTCCCTATTCCTGTAAGACCTTATGATCTTCTGAATGATGACGATTTATTACTTTTTTCATCCTTAATAAATGAATGTGACCCGGATGTAATTGTATTGGACACTTTTATAAAATGTCATACAGCTGATGAAAATGATAATGGAGCTATGCAACGGGTTTTGGATATTGTTCGATCTACTATCACTGGTAATGGAAGGTCAGCAATTATATGTCACCATCTATCAAAATCAGGACAATTAAGAGGGGCAACTTCAATTGAAGGGGAGTTGGATACAATGATCAAATTGGAACCGGTTAAAAAACAAAACCACGGCATTAAAGTGAAATTTGACAAAATTCGCCATGGTGAGAATATCAGATCAATGAATTTATTATTAAATCCGGAAACACTCATCTTTGAAAGTACAGATGAACCAGTTTCAGATAGATATAAAATCTTTATGGACTACTTTGAAGATGGAAAGGGGCATAAAAAAAAGGACATTGTAAAACAACTCCAAATTGATATTGTAAAAGGAGAGTCAACCTGCTATGATCTTTTTAAAACTTTTGAAGAATATATTTATGAGGAAAATGGAGTTTGGTACAAAAAGTAAGGAAAATATATGTCAATAATTTTCCAATTCCAATCTTTCCAATTTGGAAACTGGAAATTTTGTCGACGGGAAACCTTTCCAATTCCAATTTTTCCAAAAAGACACTGGAATCCCTATAACTGATGTTATTAGTGCAGTTATGCTATTTTCCAATTTCCACCTATATAAAGGGGTGGTTTATTGGAATACCCACCCCCTATTTATAACCTGGATTAAATTAAAAACTGTTTGATTTTGGAAGACCTACAAAAATTATTAATTGAAGTAATCTCACCTTGGTTTACTATTGAACAGGCTTGCTCATATTCAGGTTTTGGATCAACAACTATTAGAAGGGCAGTCAGAGAGGGTAAATTGAAATCCTTTAGGCAAGGTACAACCTCTGGTGATATCAGAATACATAAAAAGGATTTAGATGCTTTTATTATGTTTGGCAAAGGGAATCTTAAGCCAGGGGAAGAGCAACAAGTTCAAATTAGGAATAGATATTCAAAGCATGAAAACTTAAGGGATTTCGCAAATGAATTGTGTAATTGGTAACAATATTTATAATTTTGCTGTGCGTAAACAAAGGCGGAAAGACCACGCCGACAAAGTGGTTTTTTCATATGCCAAAAATAGTCAGGAATGGAGATACCGTAAGGTCTCCACCCACCTTTGTGGGACGCAATTCCTGGCTACTCATCAGCGTAAACAAAGGGGTCAATCATGACTAAACCCACAAAAAAAAGACGAAAAATCCCACCTAACGAAAAAGGTCTTAAGCCAATACATAATACTTATTATCATAGATATACTCTTAACGGCAAAGACGGATTGGTTTCATTAAAAACAAGTGATTTAAAAATCGCAATAAATAGGAATATTGAAGTTCTTGAGAATCTAAGCGATATAAAATCTCATAAGGAAGTTTATCTATATTGGTTAGATGATATTTTTAAAACTGAATCTGACATCTCAATCAAATCAATTCGCAAGTTATATATCAAAACAATTAGACAAAATGGGATTAAGGAATCTACAATCGATATTTATGAGAGAATGATAACGAAGTTCATTGATGCAAACGGCAATCTTGAGATCACCAAGATTACTATTAATCATATTGATGTTTTTCAAGGATTATTCCAAAATGAGAGTAAACCCCTATCCCCTAATTATTGCAATATCAATCTCCGAGCATTGAAACGGTTTCTAAATTGGTGTAAAGAAAGAGAGTATATATCCAAAATTCCAGTGATAAAACAAGTACGAGTCCCAAGACCAGAACCAATGTACATAAATAATGTTGAGTACGAGGCTATTCTGGAGCATTTATCTCCATTTATGAATAGAGTTGTGGAGTTATATCGATCCACCGGTATGAGGCTAAATGAAGCCTTGAATGGAGAGATTAGGGGGAATTACTTTGTTATCTCTGCTGAGAATTATAAAACTAATCGAACCCATTCTATTCCCATCAATGACACTATGAAAACAACTATTGTTGAGATGCAGAATAAATCACATAAAGGTGATTACTATAGTAAGGCTTTTAAAAAGGCTTGTTTGATGGCTGGATTGCCAGACAAACATTTTCACTGTCTAAGACATACCTTCGCTTTGAGAACCTACTTAAAGAATAATGATATATATATTGTTAAGAAATTATTAGGACATTCTTCAATAACAACTACCGAAAAATATGCAGATTTCGATATTGAGAGATTATCTGATGATTTTCCAGACCTTGTGACCAATGAACCAGATTCTAAAACAATGAATTATAGTAGGTTTATTCAACCCATGATAAGTAGTTATATTTCATGAGGTTAAATATCCTGCAACAATGTCATATTCAACCTTTTGGATACACTTAACTGGATACAGCATATATTACTGCTTGTTATTACGGTAGTTAACTAATACTGCAACGGCCTTTTAAGCCGGCGGTCGCAGGTTCGATTCCTGCCTGGGTCACAGAATAAATCCTTCTTCATTTCGTCGGGGGATTTTTTGTTTTTATTACATTTATCGCATCTCCCCCATTTTTCACAATTTATCGTAAAAACATATAATCTAAAAAACTAAAGGTAATTCTACAATATTTGGTAAATTCTTTTACACTTTTGGAGAAGTATTCACAACTTAATGACATGCAAATACATTTACATATTAAAAAAATAAATCTGCGGGGATACCTGCAGATTTTTGTTTTGGAGAAACCAATGAAAAGACTACTAATGATCATATTAACAACAATCTCCCCTATCCTCGCCCAATGCGACTGGAATGATGATGGAACTGTGGATGTATTAGACGTGGTTTCAATGGTTGATTGCATTTTGACCAATTGTTGGAATGGCAGTCAATGTGACTGGAATGGAGATGGTGATTTAAATGTAATTGACGTTGTTGATACGATTGATTGTATTCTATTCGATTGTTTCAGTGTAGATGTGTATGGCTGTACTGATCCTGAAGCAATAAACTACAATCCTGATGCAAATATTGACGATGGGGGTTGTGAATATGCTGATGATACCTGCATCGATATAGATGGCAACATATATGATACCATCCAACTTGGTGACCAACTCTGGATGGCGGAAAATCTGAAAGTAACTCATTACCGGAATGGTGAAGAGATTCCAACTGGGTTCAATGATTCAGGATGGATAAATCTGAACGACACAGAAACCGGTGCTTATGCGGTTTACAACGATGACCCGGTCAATGCGGAAACCTACGGTAATCTTTACAACTGGTATGCCGTTGACGATTCCAGGGGTGTCTGCCCAGAAGATTTTCATATCCCGACTGATGAAGAATGGATGGAACTGGAAATGTACATGGGAATGAGTTATGAAGAGGCTCATGATAGCGATAATAGAGGGACAGATCAAGGCAGCCAGCTGGCCGGAAATGCTGACTTATGGTTTAGTGGAAGTTTGGAAAATGATCCTGCATTTGGTTCGTCTGGTTTTACTGCCCTTCCAGGTGGTTACCGTAGCTACGGCAATGGTTACTACATCTTTGTAGGCGAAATCGGTTGGTTCTGGTCTTCTACAGCCTACAATAATAACCGCGCCTGGCACCGGGTACTGAGTTACGATAATTCGGACGTGAACCGTAGCAGTATCTTTAAGAGAAGCGGATCCTCTGTTCGATGCGTCGGGGATTAGGCTATTAGACCACATACTTTGTGATAATAATTACGTAATTAATAAGTAATAATTTCATGGGCATAATAAATTTTAGTGAACAACTGATTATCACAAAAAAGGGAACAGCCACTTGGAACAAGAAATCCACGATGTGATAATATGCTGTATTTACTGACTTAATGACAATTACCAATAATCTTATAAACCGGTGGCCGCAGGTTCGATTCCTGCCTGGGTCACACATCCAAATCCTCCTTCATTACGTCGGGGAATTTTTTATTTGATAAAGTAATACTCAAATGGATTGTGTATTTGACTTTTGAATCCGATTAACACAAAGTCCGGCTGTGATATATCAAAATATTTACTGTAGATTATTACATTCAAAATTCAGGAAATTCTCCATGCTGAAAATTCTGCATATCAGTATAATTACAATCCTCATGTCTATATCTCTGGCAGATGAGACCACCACAATTATAAATGGTAATATAGCATCTGCCCACCGGATTGTTATACAGTTTCAAGATGGCATCGCGCCACTACCCGGCCAATCCGATGCACTTAACTTAAAGTCACCATTGTTAATAAATACCTATCTGCAAGACAAGGGGGCTCATAGCCTTAAACCACTTTTCAAAGATTGGCAAAATTTCTCTGATCGTCATTTTAAACACCATTTACATCAATTCTACCTTTTAACTTTTGATACTGCCGTAAATATAAATGCAATTATAGGTGATCTGATGAATTATGAAACAATAATCACCGCTGAACCGGATTATGAGGTTCATGCTGCAGTAGTTCCTGATGATCCATACTATATTGAGCAATGGGCTCACGATAATTTTGGTCAGGCAGGTTATCAGGATGTTGGGATTCCAGATTGCGATACAGATACAGACCTGGCTTGGGATATTACCACTGGTGAGTCGAATTCAATTATCGCCATCCTGGATACTGGCATCAATGAAAGGCATTTGGAATTTACCGGGAAAATGGTCCAAGGATATGATTTTGTAAATGATGATAACGATGCAACAGATGATAACGGACATGGAACAGGTTGTGCAGGTATTGCTGCCGCCATAGGAAACAATGATCAAGGCATTGCCGGCGTTTCATGGGGATCCCATATCATGCCTGTGAAGATTTTAAATTCCAGTGCCGGCGGCGACAATACTGATGTTGCAAACGGGGTGATCTGGGCTACAGATCATGGTGCCCGGGTTATTAGTATGAGCCTTGCCGGGGGATCATATATGGAGTTTTTTAATAGTGCTATAAACGCCGCAGTTGATAATGGGACTGTAGTATTTGCTGCCACCGGCAACGATAATAGTGACATTCCTGCTTATCCTTCAAATTATGAAAACTGCATAGCCGTTGGTGCTCTGTCTCCCTGCAATCAGCGAAAGAATCCTTCTTCATGTGATGGAGAAACCGGCTGGGGCAGCAACTATGGACCCCATCTTGATTTTTTAGCTCCTGGAGTTTTGATAAATACAACCACTATAGATGGAGGTTACACATCCTTCTTTAATGGCACTTCAGCCGCCTGCCCCCATGCAGCAGGGATTGCTGCCCTGATGGTATCCATCAATCCGGAATTAACAGCATATGAGGTGCGCAATATTATGCAAAGTACATCTGTTAATATCTACAGTGATGGATGGAATGAGCAGGCTGGATACGGACGATTAAATGCCTATGATGCTGTCAACGCAGCATTTAACTTCTGTGAGAATAATTGGATACTCGGTGATCTAAATAATGATAGTTTACTCAATGTGTTGGATCTGGTTGTTTTGGTCAATCTGATCATCGGTATTGAACCAAATACAGAATACTGCCTATTGTGGTCAGCTGATTTTAATGTTGACGATGACATAAATATTTTGGACATTATCCAAATCATCTCTATCATTATAGCCAATTAGCATTTGAGAAAATCATTTGGTATGCCTAAATATCTCTTTGAGGTAATCAAGTTTTTCAATTTAATAATACTATCGACAGGCTGGATTTTAGATCAAAAAGTTTATATAAAGGTGTGCAACATCAGTTTCCTTTTATAAATGTAATATCATTGAATTTTATTATTATAATACCAGAAAGAGAGCCACTATGAAAGTTATCACAAACTTATCGATTATCATTTACATTTCACTCATTATTAATGGCTGTGCCGCAGTTAAACAAATTGAGAATACAACCAAAGCGATAGAAACTTGTAAGTTTACACTTCAATCCATTGAACCGTCGATAAAAACAAATAAAGCCAAAATCTCATTAAGTGGAATTAAGGGACCTTCAATAGACATTGTATTCGATATAAATGTCAATGTTACAAATACAATCGATATGGATTTATCCATGAATAAACTTGATCTTACTGTATACGTTGATAATAAACTGGTTGCCAGGTCGACAACTTCCAAAAGATTGTTTATTGCTGTCGGTCAAACTGAAATACTGCCTGCCAAAGTATTTGTAGAACCCGTAAACGCAACAAAATCATTAGTAAAAAAATTAAAGAAAAAAGATGTCGCTTATAAGGTATATGGCACATTTTATTTCAAAATAAAAAAGCTTGAAATTCCAATTACAATTAAACTCCTGGATGAATAAATCTATCTATTATCTCAGTAAAAGGTAGAGACGTTGAGCAGACATTATTTTTTGACATTATCCATAATTGATTATTTTCTCAAACTAGATTCACTTTGCTTAATCAAAAGATTTATTGGAGTTATTGGAATTAACAATCTCCCCCATCCACCATAAATGCTATTGAAATTAGAACTGATAGTGGACATATTGGTTATTATTGGAGACGGTTTAGCAATATCTCATTGCATCTCTATCACAGGCAACGACTTCAAGTTTAAGGTTATTTGGAATGCTGGAAGTGGTAATGAATTAGCTTAAGTTGGTAAATTTGAAATATAAACCAGGCTGAAAATATTCTCATTAGATTTGCAAGTATCTATAAAATCAATTTTGAAGACAAACTGCTGAATTTAGAATACGTTAAGGTCAATTATCTATAATTTTCAGAGAGGATTTGAGTGAAAACATTAATTTTGAGGACGATGCGCCACACCAACATCTGGGAGAGTGAGCGGAAATCCTGTACTTTTGAAAAGAACCAACTCAAGGATATGATTCTTGTCTGGCAAAAGGATTTTTTGCAGTTAAAGACATCAGATATAAATCTTGCCCTCGGCATATATGGCGGAATGTATTTCGATAATCCTTTTTGGGGTGGTGCGGCATTTAGAGGCAGCATAAATGAGCAAATTATCTCCATCATTAAACCTACTGCACTTGATAATTCCGATTCTTTTCAAATCGTAAGAGGATTGGATGATGATAATCCCCATACCATTCTGCATTATGATGTTATTGGAAAACTTTGGTCTGGTCCTGACCGAAATCAGATGTTCAGCATTGAAGATGATTTAATTGAAGCAAAAATATCCGAATTAAAAAATAAAGGCAATTCTACTGATACTGCTCATCAATACCCGCTAAGTTTTCTGTTAGATACAAACACGGTCTTTTCTATTCTGTCTAAATATAATTATGATCTGTAAATCTGAGTACTGAAAAATTGTAGTCGAAGCTGATAAATCTGGATTGTCACAAATTCAACAACTGGTCGCAAATAGACATTTTACTTCACAATAGTTTTTCCATTTGTTTAAGTCATATTCAAATCATCACATAAGGTTTAATAATTCACAGGATGATGGGCCGGAATTAATGAAAACAAATCTCTATAAGCTCAAAATCGATATTACAAAATAGAATATTGACATGCCTTCGACTCTCGAAAATGAAAATGTGCATTTAAAAAATGTTTCATTTTTCCCGGCTGATGGCATTTTGGGTCATGTCTCCTATTATCATTTCAAGATTCATGATTTAAGGGATGATGAAGTAGGTCAAATTAATTTTCGAATCGGTAATATCGACCATATTTTATACGTGCCGGTCATATCGATTTTGAAGTCAATTGCATGCATAGATGCAATTTTTATTCATATTATGCCTGCTTGGCAGATACAGCTACAACAATACAGGTTATTTTACCAGCTTGAGTTTTGACGGTCACTTTTAGTAATCAAATCAGAATAGCAGTAGCAATGCAGGGAAATAATGTTTGAGTTATGCTCATACAATTTCGGGCACAGCTGCTAATAGTATGAAATTTGGATTTTCAATCCGCTGTGTCAAGGATACTCAGTGACGGGACGATTGAAAATATTTGAGAATATTAATTAGTTAAATAAACTTTTTTCAAATACTTCCTCCCCCTGGTAAACAGATCTGGTAAATCCCATCTTTAATAGATATTTCTGATGTTTATTGTTGCCCATAGATGTGTATATACTTTTGATGCCTTTTGATTTTAAGATCCTGGAATTATCATGAAACAGGAAATACCCAATTTTAAAATCGCGAAATTTTGGTATGACATAATCCAATACAACAAAATGGGACCCCCCATCATTTTTTTCCAAAATCATCAAACCCGCAGGAAGCATATCCCGCAGAATGAAAAATACACATTGATCCTTCTCAAGTGAAAAATCATAACCAGGGTTATAATTGAGTATATCATCCTGGTAAAATTCGATAAAGTGACTTTTGTATTTTGATTCTTTATCCACAACCATAATAGAAAAATATTCTTTCCGGCCGTACATATCGAAAAGAAAATAAATATTAATAATAATTATAAAACCATTAACCATGGCAATGGGATAGGCGTTAATTAACATTCCATATATTGTAAATGTAATTGCCCCGATTAAGTTGAGAACTCTCAATTTCACAATTGAGCTCATTGTTAGAGATATAGCAACCAAAACCGATGCGACATAACCTATTATTTCAAACCAGTTAATATTATCCAATACGTTTCCTCAATAATTAGTAGATTTCTGAGCGCATAGTTTACCCTGATTAATCAAAACCAAGATGTGGTTTCTAGACAAATATTCATATCAATATATCAAAAAGTCATACCAAAACGATATAATTTATTCAAATGAGATACATTACGTTACAATTTATATATCTTATTGTATTCATTGTATTTATATCGATCATACTTTACCTATATAAGAGGAATATAACAAATCTTAGTGAAACTATGTCTATCTGATATCAAATTTGAATTCACATTATCGTCGCTCTCTCTCCTGCCGTACGAAAGCGGACAGCAAAAGATATAGAATCGGACACAAACAAGTTATATATATTGTGATGATGCATGTATTATCATAAATATATGAAAATATATTCTTTTGTTATTATTGATTTTATATGATTATAAAATATAGATTATTATCATATTTTGACATTGGCACATCCTTTGCAACAGAAAGATCAAGTTTATGAAAAAAGAATTAAAAATAAAGGAAAGAGTCATGTTAAAAAAATTAGTTACAAGCGCAGTTATCGTCATCGGAATGTTTTTTGTTTTTGCAGGTCAATCAAATGAAGCTACACCTGTAGTATGTGAAAATGTTGAAAGCCGTGATTGCTGGACATTAGATAATGAAAAAGGATGGATGTACAACGCACCGATGTTGGAAGTAACTCCAACAAACGTTGATACTGAAAATTGGAGTTTTGATGATAATTATGGATGGATTTATAATACACCTGCAATTGAAATCACTCCAGATGAAATTGTTGAGAATTGGTCATTTGATGAAAATCTAGGATGGATCTACCAAGTTGAGGAAATCACCATAGTAGGTTAATTCTAAAGACTCTTTTCTTAAATTTGAAAGCCCTGATTATTTCAGGGCTTTTTTTTATGTTTTTATTTTGAATTGTATTCAGATCTATTGATAATAGTTGCCAATATTGGATAATTTCAAATTTAATAGATATTTTGTTTACAAACTGTAATCGAATATATCTCGTTCTCACTTGCTGAAATGATTTCATTCCGTTTAACTTTGGATAGAATACCTGAAGTTAATTGATGAAATATCACTTTAGGCGTAGTACGTTTATAATTAATTGATTTGTAGTAAGGCGAAATGAACCAGACCAAAGAACATCTTCCAGAAAACCCATTCAAACCTGAGTTTGAATCTGATTTTGAAACATTCCATCAACAGTACTCAAAGATACTGAAAAAATCTCAATCAAATCATGTGGATGGACAACTGCTCATCTCATGTCAATCCCTTTTGGAACAGGTAATCCAGAATCGTGGGATGGGTGATTTTGAATCACTAATACAAGATTTGAAAAAGCTTGACCTGGATATTATGACTGTACTGAATAAGAATCTCGATGACAAAGAATTAATTTGTACTGAGGCTAAAGCTCCAGTTTCAGATGACAATATTAATGCAATTGAAAGCATTATAATAGGATTTCAGGATAAATGGAATCTTTGCGGTGATGTACCTCCCAGGCAGAAACCGGCAATTGAATCAAAGTTTGAAGCAGCAATAGAGTCATTGCATAAACAATATGACTTGTATCATCAGCATGAAATGGAACAAAATCTAATCCTCAAAGAAAAAATATGTCTGGAAGCAGAGGAAGTTAGTTTGTCCAAAGATTGGAAGGTATCAGGTGACAAGCTTATTGATTTGGAAAAAAAGTGGAAAAAGACCGGTCCTGTTCCAGGCAATATCTCAAAATCAATCTGGGATAGATTTCAGCTTGCCATAAATACGCACTATCAGAACAGGAATGAATACTTTTCTCAACTTGAGCATCTAAAAGTTCAAAATTTGCAGCTCAAGGAAAAGTTTTGCGAGGAGGCAGAGGTTATTTGCGAATCAGATGATTGGCCGGATGCTGAAGATAAACTATCACAGCTTGAACAGGATTGGAAAAAAGTCGGGGCTGTACCGATGGGGGATTCTGATGCAATTTGGAAAAGGTTTCAGGCAGCCATTGATCGCTTTTATCTAAGAAGAACTCAATATTTTGAAGAACATCAGGAAGAATTAGTTTCAAATCTGAAAAAGAAAGAAGAATTATGTGTCAATGCTGAAGCCCTCACCAACCCGGAAAATTGGAAAAAGGCTGAGACTGAAATAAATAAACTGCAGGAAGAATGGAAGACAATTGGACATGTCCAGATGAATCTCAAAGATGACATCTGGAAAAGATTCCGTCTGGCACTGAATACATTTTACAATAATCGCAAAATATATTTTAAATCCCGGGAAAATGAATGGCAATCTCTGTTAGATAAAAAAGAACTTTTATGTGTGGAAATTGAGTCGATTTACGAATCTGATGAATGGGATAAAACAGAGACCCGAATAAAAGAATTGCAAACTGAATGGAAAAATATTGGTTATGTACCCAATGAAATGTCTGATGCAATTTGGAAAAGATTTCAATTAGGTGCCAACTCGTTCTTTCAAAGAAGAAATGAATTTCGCGATCAGCAGAAATTAGAAAACCTTGCCCAAAAAGAAGATCTCTGTCGTCAAGCCGAAGCTTTGATTGAATCGACAGATTGGAAGGAAACAGCTGAGACATATAAGGAACTGCAATCCAAATGGAAAAAAATCGGTTTTATACCCCGTGAAAAATCTGATATGGTTTGGAAACGATTCCGATCGGCAGCAGATACCTTTTTTAATAACCGAGAGAAATATTATGATGAACTAAATCCTGAGTGGAGGGAAAATCTTAAGCTCAAAGAAGCACTGTGTAAAAAGGCTGAAAAACTTAGATACACAAAATACTTCGATACCACTGAGGCAAAGTTTAAATCATTGCAGGAAAAATGGGATGAAGTCGGTGACCTTCCTGATGAAATATCTGAAGCTATAAAAAGTCGATTCACAAGCTCATTAAATATTTTTGAAAAACGCTTAAAGGTTTATCGTGAAGAGACAGAAAAGGGATTCTACAAAAACCTTGAAATCAAAGAGGAATTATGCAAACAGGTTGAAGAATTATCTCTTACCGGTGATATTTCAAAATCAATGGATGCAGCAAAAGAACTTCAAAAAAAGTGGAAGGAAACTGGACCTGTACCATGGAAATTCAGCGACAAAATATGGGGTCGCTTTCATGATACTTGTGACCGAATTTTCAGGGTGGGAAGAGCGGAAATGCAGACTAAACACCTGGAATGGAAAAAGAACCTTTCCAATGTAATAGTCACCCGTAAGGAGCAGAGAGAACGATTGCTTGACTCAATATATCGTGATGAACATTATCTGGAAAATATATCCAAACCAAATCAATATGGACAGGATGACTGGAAGCAAAAACTGCTGGAAATCACCAAGGGTGATAAAAAAGCTGAAGTTGAAGAAAGAATTAATTCTAAAAAATTGAGATTGGAAAAATTAGATAAGTCCATCAAGGATATGGAGAAGAAGTCAAAGTGATTCCATAAAATAATCACAATATTTATGATCTTACCGAGATATATTCTATCAATTATCATTATATTAACAGGAGTTCTTTATTCTAGTAATATCCAGGTAAGCGGATATATACAGGATTCACGATCAGACATATTCCTTCCTGATGTAAATATTTCGGCTTATTGTCCCCCTGATACAATCGGTACAAATTCTGATAAAAACGGCTATTTTAATTTTACTGTTTCAGGCGACCTGCCCATCGAATTATCATTTTCCCACATTGGTTATGAAACACAATCAGTGACCCTTTCAGAGTCCAAAATTCTACAAATTCATCTTATTGAATCCAGCCTGCAGGCCCCGGTCTTATCAATAAGCGGAGAAGGAAATCTCTCAGGACAGGAAGTAAAATCCAGTATTATAAAAATAAGTAATACCGATATCACAGAATCTGGATTTAGAAATCTTGAACAGACATTAAGCGATAAAAGCTCAATCATAATCTCCCGGGATTTAAGTGGTAGAGAAACTATTAGTATCCGCGGATCAAATTCAAATGAAGTTGGTGTCTTTGTGGATGGTGTCCTGATGAACACGCCGTATTATGGGAATGCTGATTTATCTTCAATCAATCTCTATGAAATGGAAGGTGTTGAGGTCATCAAAGGCGGCGGATCCATCCTCATGGGATCAGGCTATTTTGGCGGCGTGCTTAACCTGAAATCGAAACCCATCAATAAAAATACATTTGGAATGAAATATGGCGGAAGTTCAATATACCGGCTTGACCGTGATCGCTATTACAATATGGGTTTTGCCACAAAATATATTGGCCTCTCTTACCAGTTTTCAAGGAAAGACAGACCGGTTACACTTACTACAAATCATGTCAACAAATATTCAACACTTGCCTTATCCAATCATTTTTCATGTGGTGACCTGTTTGTAAGACACTTTACACAATCGCATAAATTGAATACAAATGCTTCAGACGGTTTTATTGCTGATAGCACCAGCCAGACTTCTATTCAGTATGTTGGCAGGATTCCATTTGCCGGGGAAAACTGGACATTTCAATGGACTGACAGGCGCGATTCAAACAGTGATTCATATTGGGAGGTCTCCTCTATGGGACAGAATTCCCGAGATAAAAATCAGGGTTTCAGATTCGTCAAATCTATCAATTGGAATGACATTACTGCTGCAGTCCTTCTTTCAAAATCATCTCAGGACTTTATTGGATCATCAAATTACAACATCGATACTGTGTATATTCGAAATACTGATGTTGATATTTTCAGAGAATCATCCGCTCTTGCCCTTACCCTAAAATTCCATTCTTATAATATTTCCCCAATGATCGATCGAATATCCATTGAATCTGGATATAGATTTGAAGAAGGTCAAACAGAGTTATCAAAATTTGATGAGCATGATTTATTCCCTCCATACAGCGGTTCAAGCATAGATACATCGCTATGGAAATCGAATTACAAAATCCGAACCAGGAAAATTGGCATTAGTGCTGAAGGCCGATATAAACAATTCTCCTATACAATATTTTCCACAATGAGTAAAGATATGAGACTACCAATCTTAAGGGACATCTTCAATATTGAAGTGACACCTATCCATGCATATCGCGGCAATGAATTGAAGTTGGAGATTCTAAACGATTATAATTTGGGAGTTACCTCAGAACTGATATTTTCAGGTGATATTCCAACGTCAATATCTGCAGAGGCAGATATTTTTAAAAATCAGTATTTCAACAAATCCTATTATATAAACCCGCCGTCCTCTCCCCCAATTCCGGTACAGACAGATCAGGCTGAAATTTCAGGATTTCATATAGGACTATCTCATAGAACATATCATGATTTATTAATCTTATCATTTAATCACACCTATCTCAATCTGAATGACTCACGAATATTTCCATTTAAACCTGAAACAAAGAGCACTGCATCTCTAAAACTTAACTGGAAATCTCTCACATTATTCTATCAATATTTCTCAGAAGGAAGGCAATTTATTCCTGGTGGAGTGAATGAACTTGCGGCAAGGGAAGACGCAAATATTTCTACGTCTTTTACAGTGAAAAAAAATGATTTTAAGGTAATTATCACTTACCGGGTTGAAAATTTAAACGGAGATAAGAATATTCTCCCAGATGACCCAGGAAGTTTTATACCCTCTGCTTTTTTTCAGCGATACAATGAGATAGCCCTCATTCAACTCAGTTATGAGCCAAATTAAATACTAACTTATGACACTAATTTGTTGATTTTCAGTTGCAGGAGCTGTCAGCCATAATAACCCTGTCAAAACTAATTTATTCTTCAGGATTGGCGAGCAGATAACGACTTCCCTTGTAATAGTAAATCCCCAATCCGCCCTGATATACAGCTGTAACTAACATGGCGACGATATATGTTGTATGCCATATTGTACCAACAAGAGATACAAATTCTTCCTCATTTGCAACCATCAGCCTGACCATATCCAAAGATTGTGGTGATAACATTGTCATCGCCTCCACCGCATCAAAAGCCATATATTGTATAGTAGAGTAAATCCATATGATTAATACCAATCCAAACTGACTGGCTGGTAATAGAATGGCTGCCAACGGATTTTTTGCCATCAAAAGCTTTCTGCCATATAATTCTGTCAAACCAGAACATATTATCAGCGTACTAATTAAGATTCCAACCCAGTTATAGGAAAAAATGGCTGATAATAAAATTAATGCAGAGAAAATTGAAATACTCTTGCCGTTTATATTGGTAGTTTTATAAATCGATTGATATTTATTTTTAGTCATTCTATTTTTCCTCTGAGTCAAATGAGTCATCAATCGGTTCCCAAAGCTCGATCTTATTCCCTTCAGGGTCCATAATATGAGCAAACTTGCCATATTCAAAAGATTGGACTTTGCCAATCAAATCCACACCCTTCTCAATCAAATTTTCAACCAGGCCATCAATATTTTCAACTCGATAATTAATCATAAATTCTTTTTCTGATGGTTTGAAATATTCAGTGTTATTGTTAAAGGGGGACCATTGCAGATATGCGGTCTTCTGCGGATTTTCATCTTTTCTGAATTTAAACATTACACCATATTCATCAGTATTGAAACCCAGGTGGTCGGCATACCAATTTTTTATTTTTTCCGGATTACTTGATTTAAAAAAGATACCGCCTATACCAGTGATTTTTGGCTTTGATTTTTCCAAAGACTACTCCTTATATAACAAAAGTCATGTTAATTCTATTATATAAGATTAACCATCATAAAGCATTATTAAAAAAGGGAATTCGAGAAAACGGACAGCAGCTTAAATGCTGGTGGTTGACTAATTATTATGGTTTTGCTCCAATATCAAATACTGTTAGTTTTCTAAAACAGAATTTTCAATTTGAAATGTTTTAACAGGGATAATAAAGAATGCGGAAGAAAATATTTTTATTTGGATTGATATCAGATCATGAAGTTCATGATACTTTGAGCTGCAGCATTTATTGATTGAGTATATGGATTTGCTGCAGTTTGCGGTGGAGCAACTGAATTGGGATATTCTGGTATGACTGCTCCCTCATCTTTGTTCTGGTTGATTGATTCAGTATGGGCTTTTGCTTCCATTTGGGCTGCCTGAGCGGCTATCTGTTTGTCTTTTGAAGATGGAGTCATCGGCGCATTTGCCGCTTTGATAATCACCTGTGCTTTCTGAATTGTTGCTTCTGGATCATTGGGTATTTCAGAAGTGTCAATGTCAACATGTCCCCCAACAACATATTGTTTTCCATCCGGACCTTTGGAATATTCAAATTTGGTCCCACTGGCGGCATATTTTCCGGCTGCTCGTAAATGAGCCTGCTCATGAGCCCTGACTTCAACATCCCGTGCTTTGAGTTCTTCTACTTGTTTCTGTTCTTCTTTGCTGAGTTCATTTTCTAATTTATTGGTATCACTTTTTGATTCAATTTTCTGCTCAATCTGGGCGTTTTTTAATAATTCTCGTCCTTCAGACGAAATATTGACAATTGCATCTTTCTTATTAGGTACTGATTTTTCTTGTTTGTTTTCAGCTGTATCTTTTAATGCAGTCGTTCTCTGAGGTATAAACTCATGATAGAATAGGATATTTGCGAATGCTTGAATCATATTATTATAAGTATCGGCAGGTTTTTTGAAATGTTTAGTCTTTTTTTTTAAAAAATTTAATTAATTTTAATTATGAATGAATTCTCATTGTTTCCCAGTGTAAAATCAGATTGATTATGTGACAATTTTCGAAATTTTATTTTTAATTATCACAAGTATCTGAACTACAGCAAGTATCAATCCCCCGCGCTTTATCAAATGCCTCTCTGCCCTCTTTTATCGAGAAATAAACCAACCCAGCCACACCAAGTATATCCATGTGAGGGATCTTGAAGTATTCATACATCCCACTGGTAACCAACAGCACCAGGGACATATATAAACAAACCTGATTGCATTTTGCATCTGATATAATCGCATCAGAATCCAATTTCTTGCCTACCGATATCTTTGTTGATATTAAAAACCACATGGTCAGTATAGAAATTGATGCAATGACAACTCCTGCAAATGTTGACTCCGGTTGAACGCCGTGATATATATTCAATAAAGCAGAGATAGTTAATACGGCGGCCAAACCAAAAAAGCACCACCCGGTAATTCGTAACGCTGTGATTTCAAATATACCTCGTTCACTTTTTGGGTTCGCTCGAATACGATAAATCATCACCAGTACACCAAACGCTGAAATGGTTTCAATAAAACTATCAACTCCAAAACCAAATAATGTTAATGTTTCATCCTTTAATCCAAAATAGATGGATACCAATCCTTCTACTATATTAAAGACAATGGTCAGGATCGCCAGGAAAATGGCTCGGTTATATAATTTTATGAGATCAATATTCATATGGTTTTGCCTTGAAATTTAATAGTTTAGTTTATAGCATTTTTCTGATATTAATTCTTTAAACGCCGTCATGAGATTTTCCATCACATTAGAGCCTGTTAAATTTTCAATTTTCCTTCCGTCGATCTCAACAACAGGTGTTAATTCACCCATTGTTCCAGTTGCAAATACTTCATCTGCCGTATAAAATTCAGTTAAACTGAGATTTCTTTCAATTACATGAATATTTACTGACTCAGCAATTTGAATAACCAACCCCCTTGTAATCCCATGCAGGCAGGAATCAGCATGTGGTGTAAACAGGGTTTCTCCCTTGACAAGGAAAAGATTGGTATCGTTTAGTTCAGATACAAACCCGTCGTCATCAAGCATAATAGCGGCATCCACACCTGAAAAATTTGCCTGAATTTTGGCCTGGATATTATTTAATAAATTGGCATGATGTATTTTAGAATCCAAAAACTGAGGTGAATTCCTCCTTATGGATGAAGATATCACCCTAATACCTTTTTCATTGTCATATACCAGTGGTTTCCACTCGGCAAGCACAATAAGACAACTGCCTTTTGTATTTACCCTGGGGTCCATACTGGATGTCACCTTTTCACCACGGGTAAGTGTTAACCTGATATGGGCGTCATCATACATTCCGTTTTTCTTTAGCGTTTGAGTGATTGCCTGAATGATGATCTCACGGGAAGGGATATGCTCAAATGCCAATGCCTTTGCCGAGGCGAATAAGCGATCAAGATGCAGATCAAGACAGAATATTCCACCATTATATATCCTGAGTCCTTCCCAAACAGCATCACCGCCTTGAACGGAACTGTCAAAAACAGATACTTTTGCCTGATCTCTGGGAAGCAGTTCGCCTCCTACATAGATATGGATGTTTTCATTTTTTGGATTATATTTTTGTAACATAATTATGCTTTTATTGAGTGTTTAAACAATTCATCGTAAAATGGTAGGACAGATTCGTAAAGCGGTAAATACCTGTCAGCAAGGATTCTTTCCGTTGCTCTCTGCTTAGTAAATCCAGTGGATTTATGGACATTCTCATACCAGTATTCCGCCCAGATACCATCATATGGTTTGGGACCTATCTGCCAGCTGATCATGGATTCATCAAACGGTATTTTCAGGTCACCACATAATTTCCTTAAAATAATAGGTGGATCCTTTAATAACTCACCGGAATCAAGAACTACAGATTGATCATCTTTATATTGTGAATAAATTTGGTAAATCGTTTCTATGCCGATATCATCCGAACCTGGATTGGCAATGATCTTTGCAAATGATGTTATCAGCTGTAAAGGATTTCGGATAAAGAAGATATTTTTCATTTCTGCTATGAAATCAATATCCAGATTGGCAATATGATGAGCCATATTTTTGATAAAAAGATTTTTCTTCGAATTTTTATATTTTAAAATATCGTGAATTATTTTTTCCGGATCAGTCTCACAATTTTCAATTATACGATCCATTCCGGGATGCTCCAACTGGCAATTTTTCAAATAATATGCATAAAAGGGTTCGTCCATTACAATGGTATCTTTCCTCTGTGCAAAAGAGTACATCAATGCTGTGGATACATTCCTCGGGCTGGATATGAGATGAATAATCATCGTCAAATTTAGGGAGAATCGATTCCTTGAAAAATTAAATATTTGGCTATGTGCTGATTTTGGGCTGTTTCATTACCTCAAGCATTTTAACCTGATTATGAAATGAATTGATGTTTATTGGATGTTAAGCTGTTTTTACAGGATTTCCTCAATTTTACCTGGCATCAACCTAGGATTAAAAACTAACCAGGCAATTAACAGTGGAGTGATTACTGCATTCACCATCTGAACAATTAAGTTCTGTAAATATTCCTGTGCTGATTCGAGTACCAATCTTTCTGGATAACTCAAATGAAACAATATTTATATTTTGAGTTGACTCATCGGTTTTGAATTTTTGACTGATAACCGCATCAGCGATTTTGAATTGCCATTTGTTAATATAATAGTCAGAATGAATATAAAATCGTGAGGTCTCATAAAAATTGCTGGATAAATAATCTACTGAGGCCTGGAGATTCAATGGTTTATTAAATAAACCCCTGTATCCTGCCATCACGCTGGAATTCTGTGATTCGTAGCCATCTATATTTTTGTATAAGCTCTGAGAAAACGATAAATAATTTCGAATTGAATATTGGAATCTTGTATTAATCGATATTGATTCCAGTTTATTTTCATTCAAAGTAATTGGGGTGAAATAGTTATCAAAATTATAATGGATAGTGGAAAACCACCTTTTGGTCATCTGCCACTGCAGACCAAAAGTAGCCTGGCGCCAGGCTGATTGCTTTCCCTGATTACCAGAGAGGTTTACCGTATTTACCGTCATCCAACTGAGTTTTTTTGCAGGATTTGACCTAATATAAATAGATGCTAAAGATTCAGAGCCACTAGCATTATCCTGGGTAGTAATATCGGCGTTTAAGGTATATCCTGACAAAAAATTCGGCTTCCAATTTATTGATAGTAAACCACGATACATTTTTGAACCGCTTTCATTTTCCCAGGACCCAACAGAAGCTTTCACTACTCCTGAACGAATTTTTCTGGATACCTGGATTCCATCCACCCTGGATGTTTGACCCGATGTCATACCAACCATCCTGCCTGCTGAAAACTGCCACAGTCCTTCTTTTTGAATGTACTCTAAACCAACCTGATGGATCTGTGGGTTTAACTCAAAATTCTCAGCATCTCCATTCAATGAACCAAAAACTGATACGGAAAATGGCGTATTATAAATATTTCGTCCATGGACTGAAATTAATGAATTATGACGGAGATATTCGTTTCCATTATTACCCTCAGCGCGTGATATATGGTAGGAAATATTTCCGCTAATCTGCGACTGAGTAGAAACTCCTTCAGGTTTGATGTCAGCGCTATCTGGCATCATGTCTGATTTTATTTCTTTTATTTCAGGGATCTTTGCACTATCCTTAATAACCACCCTGACTGTATAGCCAATCACCGGAGCGATTTCTCCTTCAAAGGTACATATAGCAGAATTTGATGATATATGGATGATTACTCCTGAGACAAATGGGCTATTATCCTTTAGAACATCGACCCTCTGATCAATTATCAAACCCTTGGATTTGCCAATATCAACATAGAATTCATTATCGGTAACATAGGTAACTTTTCCAACCACTTCTTTAACTTGGGATTGAATCATTGTACTACAAACAACCAGTATAAATAAAAATAAAACCCATCTAGAATTTATTGAAATTCTCCTTTCTATCATGTTGCCTGACCTTTAATCATCTCCGCAAGGTCCATCTTTATCTCCATCTGGATGACAGCCGTAACATTGAACAAATGTAGCTGGATTGGTCCATGAGCCGTTAGTGTAGTTTATAAACCCTATATTCCAGTAGCCATTGCTTCCTGAACAATTTGCACAGGGACCATCCTCACAATGTTCATTCAACATTCCCGTTTGAGAATGCTCATGACATCCTTCATAACATGAATAGCTATCAAAATCACCATTGACATGACAATTATTTGTGCAGCTATTATCCCATTCGCCCTGATGGTCATTTGAATAGATATCAAAATAGATTTGATAAATACTACCGTCATGCCGTGAAGCACCAAAGTTTAAGGATGACCAACTATTTGTACTGGTATGACATATCTCACAATTATCTATAGAGTTTCCAAGTTTTGGTGCCGAGTTATGGTCAATGTTCGGGACGGGATCGTTATAATTGCCAGAATAATTATGGCAGTCGCTGCAATCAGTTCCTGAAATCGCATGGGGATCAACACCCTGCCACGCTACAGTCTCATGGCATGTGGAACAATCGTCTACATAACCAATGGGTGAATGATTCGGCTGAATGGCGTTGTCGTAATCAAATTGATGACAGAAATTACAATCATCATTATTCAACTCATGAATAAATATTGAGGGTGAAAAATTTTCATTTACAGCATTATGACATAACTCACAATAATTAGATGGGAATCCTCCAGATGGTACATTATAGTGATGATTCTCATTTGAATTGTCATAATCAGTAATATGACAGTCTGATGATGCGCAATCTCGAACTTCACCATTATTTCCCAATCCATTTGGATGACAGCCATTGCAGGATACTGCCAGATGGAGACCTTCCAACTCGAAACCGGTATTCTCAAAGCTATGATCAACCTCGGCTTCCCAGTTGTCTGGTGTATGGCATATTTCACATAGATCACCATATGACTCATGATTTGGGACTGTGAGATTCGCCCCGTCCCACTCCGTTAAATGACATACACTGCAAGAAGTGGAGACTGGCATCAAATGATCAAATATTTCAGGCAGCCAATCAACTGCTGAATGGCAGTATTCGCAATCATCAGCAGGATATATTTGCGTAATATGAATAGGCTCAGTGGTGTTATCGTATTCAGCCGTATGGCAGACATAACATTCAGTCGCAGTTAAGGAAAATCCCGAATCATGACAGATTAAGCAATCTACTTCTAAATGACTGCCTTCAAGTTCAAAAGCAGTTAATGAATGGTCAAAAGGACTCAAATCATCCCATAACTCAGTTGCGTGACACAATGTACAATTATTAGGAAGTTCGGAGTGTCCCAAAATAGTTGTATTGGCGTCGATTAAATCTGCCAGGTGACATATATTACAGGATTCAACATCTGGGAGATGGCTATAGATATCTGGAGCCCATGCTTCGGCATTATGACAGCTCTCACATTCAGCAAGGGGATAAATTGCCGTAAGATGATTTGGGTTCTGTGTTTGATTATATTCATCAAGATGGCAATACCCACAATCCGTTGGTAAATCAACATATCCTTCCACATGACAATTACTACATTCTGATGACTGATGGGCGCCATCCAGTGGAAATTCTGTTTGGGAATGATCAAAGGTAATTTCAGTCCAATTTGTTGCCAGATGGCACACTGTGCAATCTGATGGGAATCCTAAATGATCGGTAACATTTGTATTCGCTATCTGTAAATCGGCATCATGACATGTTGAACAAGCCGCCTGTTCTGGTAAACCATGGTCATAGATAATATCCAACCAGTTCACAGCAGAATGACAAAACTCACAATCCGATGAAAGGAATATCTGTGTTTGATGATCTGGGTTCTCTGTTGCTACAAATTCTTCAAAATGACAACTCTCACAAACCGTGGGAGGAACACCAACATCATGACAATCACCGCATAATGGTCCATCATGGGAATCAATAAGTGGGAAATCAGTTGTTGAATGATCAAATATGATTTCCTGCCATTGGGTGGATTGATGACAATCTATACAGTTTTCACCAAACCCCAGATGACCGCCAATGTTGACATTCGCAGTATCAAGATTGGCTGTATGACAGATATTGCAGGTTGTCTCTTCAGGTAAGTGAACAAAAATTGATGGTGACCAGGCATCATTATTATGACAAAGTTCACAGTCACCTGCTTCATAAACTTCGTCTGAATGGATGGGAGATTCTGTTGCCTGATAATTGGCATCATGGCAGGTAGAGCATTCAGCCTGTTCCGGTAATCCATGTTCAAAGATAATATCTGTCCAGTTGACGGCTGTATGGCAATTTTCACAGTCTGCTGATAAAAATGTCTGGACTGAATGATCGGGATTCTCAGCTAAATCATATTCATCCAGGTGACAGCCTTGGCAGAATGTCGGCGTATCTTCCACCCCATGACAATCACCGCATAATGGCCCATCATGTGAATCGACAAGTGAAAACCCAGTTATGGAATGATCAAAAAGAATCTCCTGCCATTGGGTGGATTGATGACAATCTATACAGTTTTCACCAAACCCCAGATGACCGCCAATGTTGACATTCGCAGTATCAAGATTGGCTGTATGACAGATATTGCAGGTTGTCTCTTCAGGTAAGTGAACAAAAATTGATGGTGACC
>Ga0257119_1000898_pt1 | contig 24150 bp, 10 predicted proteins | sample SI112_200mmetaG_FD_190179 | JGI IMG/M metagenome (GOLD analysis project Ga0257119, IMG submission 190179) | Marine microbial communities from Saanich Inlet, British Columbia, Canada - SI112_200m | ecosystem: Environmental > Aquatic > Marine > Inlet | place: Canada: British Columbia | collected... | reverse complement strand
AGTATTAGCCAAATCCCTTTTCTCTATAAACCAATTTGGTGTAATTTTTAAACTACTCGGAATATTCGCAGGAGTATAACACCACGATTCTGGCTGCAACTTTTGTGTATTTGTGCCAAAATTCATGCTTTGCAAGTAGTTATCTGCAGTACAATTCTGAGAAGGGAAAGAAGAAACGCAATCATTACTCTTCGGCATTGGAAAAACTGAACCACCACTAATACCAAAATTTGGAATTATCCATATATGCGTTGGATTGTTTGTTCCGCTACTTGGCATGGATATATTAGCCATCCCCATTCCAGGTAAAATTTCTCTGTTTAAAAGCTTTACCTTCGCCTTATTTTGCCAAACACCCCATATACTTATTGGGACAAGAGGATCATTATTAATTAAAATAAAATCAGCTTTAATTGAATTGGACAAACAAAATAAAATTGCAAAGATAATTCTAAAGCAAAAAGTCATAACAACTCCTTTTTTTGAAATATTATTGAATAAAGTAATGTTTTACATACGTATTGCTGTTATGCATAGTTGATAAGTGTTTGCCATGTTTTTTACCTGTGATTTGGCTAAATGATAATATTTTACCATCGTCCCATTTAGTTAAAAAATAATACGCATCTTCAAAGTTTGCAGATGACATTCCTTTAGCTTTGTCAAAGTTACAATATCTCAAATCGGCGTTACCAAAGTATGCACCAGAAAGTTTAGCCTTAATCAAATTTGATCTAGTTAATATGGCACTTGCAAGGTTGGCATTAGTAAGATTTATCCCTTTGGCATGCACACTATTCATTTTTACATAAACCATTCTAGCACCTGAAAAGTCTGCATGGTTTAAATCAGCCGCAGGAATTGATCCATCTCGGCCAAAGCTTGCATTTTTAAGATACGCACCTTTAAAAGTGCCCTTATCGCCACCCTTGCTAGAATCACCAAGCTTTGCTCCATTAAATTTGCATTTTTCACAGTAGGCACCTGAAAAATCTGCAGAATGAGCCGTAACATTTTGGAAGTTTGCACCATTTAATACAGCACTCTTAAATGATGTTTTATGCAAATTTGATCCCGAAAAATCTAAATTCAACGGTACTGAAATCATCCCAAGACCCTCAAACTTTGAATTACTAAGATTTGTATTTTTAAAACTTGCTCCAACTAGAAGCCTTGAATCTTGAAACGTTGCATACTTAATGTTTTTGTTTCCATCGAATTTTAAGTTTTTCAAATTAACTATGCTTAAATCTGTATTATTAAAGTTTACAGTTGTTGCATCATTGTTATATATTCCTTCAAAGCTTGCTGCACCAAGCTTTGAATGACTAAAGTTTGTATTGGCAAGCGTTGCTCCTGAAAAATATGCCTTATTGAGATTTACTGAGCTCATATTTGTATTAGTCATATTTGCATTATTAAAGTGTACTCTTGATTCACTCATTTTGCTCCCGCTTAAATTTGCACTTGTCATATTAGCAAAACTAAACTTAGTCGGACCTGCGCCAGAAATATTTTTAATATTATTCATCTTCGCATGCGATAGATTAGCCGAGGTAAAATCTGCCACAGAGACATCTGCACCTTTAAAATCAGCCGAATTCAAATAAGAATGCGTAAAACCTGTTGAAGCTCTTCTGTTTTTCCATTTATAGCAGCTAATATTAGTCATAATCGCGTTTTCAAGATGTGCTTTATAAAAACTTGCCGAATGAACCTGTGCACCATCAAAAGTGATCTTGTTTGTATCTGCTTTAGAAGCTGTACCAAGAATTGAACTAAAGTCTGCGCCCATAACATTAGCATTTGAAAAATTTGCACCTTTTAACGTTGCGCCAACAAACTTGGCATTTTGTAAATTTGCTCCAGAAAAATTAAAACCTGTTAAGTCTATTTTGTCCTTTTTGCTTGTAGAAAATATAACACCGCTACAATTGGTGTTACTTTTAAATTGTCCAGATGTAAAAGCTGTATGTATCATAGACGAATTAGAAAAGTTTGCGCCACTCAAGTTTGCACCTGTTAAATCCGCTCCATCTAATTTTGCAGACGACATATTTGTTTTATTCAAAATTGTGTAGCCAAGCTTAGCTCCAGTAAAATCTGAGCCCTGGAAGTTTATATTTGAAAGGTCGGTATTTTTACCAGCAGTACCTTTAAAAATTGCCTTAGACATGTGTGTATTTTGGAACAATGTTGTTTTATCATATTTTACTCCAGAAAAATCTACGTTGTTAAACGTGCAAGTACTAAGATTTGCACCACCGGTAAAATCAGCACCTCTCCAACTGTTTATACCTGTAAAGTCAGAATCTTGTATCTTTGCAGAATAACAATATACATTATCTAGCTTTGCTCCAGAAAACTTTATATTGCTCATTTTTACACCAACTAAAAAAGCTCCTGTAAGGTCCGCCCCTGAAAAATCTATATTCGTTTTTTCACCATATCTTGAAATATAAAATTGGGTATTATTTAAACTTGTCCCCCCAAGCTTTGTATTTTTAAATGAACAATCTATAAATGTTTTATTATCCAAAAACAAACCTCTCATATCAGCACCATCAAATGTACAATTATTAAAAGTTTTAATTCTTACATTCTCATATTGCATTAGATTGTTTAATGGTTTGTTTGCAAAATTTGCCCCTGTTATTGTCGTTTGATCCCCATAAGAAAGTTTTCCCTTAACAGTACGATTTTCACCAGTAAAAACTGAAGCTTGTGGGTTATAATTGGAATTTTTCTCTGCTCCAGACGTAGCAAGCGGCGAATAATTTATATCAAATACTTCCCCAACATTCACAAAAGAATTTACAACAGTATTAGCCAAATCCCTTTTCTCTATAAACCAATTTGGTGTAATTTTTAAACTACTCGGAATATTCGCAGGAGTATAACACCACGATTCTGGCTGCAATTTTTGTGTATTTGTGCCAAAGCTCATGCTTTGCAAATAGTGATCCACAGAGCAATCTTGAGTAGGAAAAGAAAAGACGCAATCATTGCTTTTTGGCATTGGAAAAACCGAGCCACCACTTATTCCAAAATTTGGAATAATCCATATATGCGTTGGATTATTTGTGCCGCTATTTGCCATGGATATATTAGCCATTCCCATTCCAGGTGAAATTTCTCTGTTTAAAAGCTTTACCTTCGCCTTATTTTGCCAAGCGCCCCATACACTTATTGGTACAAGGGCATCATTATTAATTAAAATAAAGTCTGCTTTTATCAAATTTGATAAACAAAACAGAATTGCAAAAATGGTACTAAAGCGAAAAGTCATAACAACTCCTTTTTAATAAACAGTCTTATTTATATTTTCATATTAATAATCTACTTCTGGTGGTGGGTTTTGCCTTTTCCAAGCAGAAAGTGTTTCCATTTTATACTTGCGTATTATACTTTTTGGAATTGGTTTTCCATCGATCCATTTTGTTTTTTCATCATATATTGCATTTTTTAAGTTTGTGGAATAGTTCATAGCTGCACCTGTAAAATCTGCGCCACCAATCCAAGATTGGCTAAGGTTAGAATTGTCCAGATGTGTTTTAGTTAAATTTGCACCAGACAACGTTGCCAACTTTAAGTTTGCATTTTTTATAGTTGCCCCACTCAAATTGGTTTTACCCATACTCGCATATTGTAGGTTCGCACCATCCAAATGAGCTCCTGACATATCATCATTGCTAAAATTTGCACCGGTAAGAGTTGCTCCACTCAAGTCTGTACCTTTTAAATTTACCTTATATAAAAAACCATTAAGCGTTATACCCCTCATATTGGCACCAGAAAGATTTGCTCTTTGAATTGAACCAACCGTTGCCCCTTCAAAGTTTGCTCCCTGCATATTTGAGCCCGAAAAGGAAACCTTTGTGGAATAAGTTCTCCCATTAGAACTTTCAAAACCACTCAAATTTGTTGCAAGCACAGCATTACTCAAATTTGCCCCAGCAAAATAATTGTCATAAAACTTTGCGCCAGTAAAATTGGCTCCGCTAAAATTCATTCCCTTTACAATACTGCCGTCCCACCTAGTGTTTTTTAAATTTGTGTTGGAAAAATTTGTCTTATTATTGTAATAAATCTTTACAATAATAAACTTCTTACCGGTACGTTTCCATTTGCTTTGTCTAAGATCCACACCTTCAAAGTTTGACCCGTCAAGATTTGTATTATTTAGAATAATTTCCTCAAGATCAACCTGCGACAAATTTGATTCTCGCAATGTTGCAGCTGTAAAATCTGTTTTTGAAACTTGTGCATTTGAAAAATCGGCCTTTTCAATTGTTGCGCCAACAAATTTTGCACCCTTTAGGTTGGCACCTGTAAAGTCAACATTTTTTATGCCTGAAACTTCTGAGGCGTAAAAAGTTGTATTGCGAACGTATGCCCCTGCTAAGTTTGCCCCCTTAAAAGAACAATTTTCAAATGTTATTCCGTCAAGGACTAGTCCTTCTAAATCAGCATTATCAAATTTACAATCTATAAAAAACGTTTTGTTAACGTTTCCCCCGTTTTCATTAACAAACTTTGCAATTGAAGGCTTAGCTTTTCCATTATAATTACTAAAATCAATTGCTCTCATTGTCATACGTTTTGTCGAGACCAATTGTTCAAGAAGAGCTTTTTCTGTTGTTGCCGCACCAGTATAAACTTGGTCAATTGAACTGTAATTTGGATTTATTGTTTGATACGACCCATCAAGAGGAGAATATGGAAGGTTAAATGGCACACCTTCTTTTGCATATGAAACTCTAACTTTATACGCCATATCCTGAACTTTAGTCACAAAGGGGGCAACGGATTTACACCATGACTGATTAGCTTTTTTAATAATGGAACCAAATGCGACACTCTCCAAACAGGAATCCGCAATGCACTTCAACTCAGAATTAACATACAAACAATCATTTTCCTCTGGCATTGAAAAAACAGAACCACCACTTACTCCATAATTCTGCACAATCCACAAGTACGAATGGTCCATTTTTTGATTTTTTGGAATAGAAATTAACGACATTCCTCCACCAGAATCAATATGCTTACTTAGCAAAACAGCCTGCGCAGGGTCTTTCCATACCTGCCATGCACTTACTGGCATCATTGGGTCGTTGTTTATTAAGATAAAATCAGCTTTTGAAAAAAAAGAAATGTTTACCAAAATTGAAATAATAAATATAACACGCAAGCTCATAGACACCCCTTTTTGTAAAAAGACAGCAATTTTTCACATAATACCAATTACTAAATATTTAAACAAAAGAGGTTACTACTTGGCAACCTCTTTTGTTTAAATGGTTTATGCTGTAGCACCTTTTAGATTCAAAGTCCAAACAGGAGCTGTAGAATAAAAGCGCCATACTTTATTGTCAGTTGTTTTAATATTAACTCTTAGATACAGATTTTTTGGATCAGTTTTTCTAGGAATCAAGCCCAAGGATTCAATATAAAGCATGATGCTTGTCCTATCTGGAACAGGCTTATGGTGATGTTTAAACAATCCTAAAACTTTTCCTCCAACGGCCGAAAGCTGTGCTAAAGAAGTCATGACAGCTTCCGCAGCAAATGGCAAGGCAGTGATTCCTCCACTCGCAACAAACTCTACTCCCATAAGAAGCGCTGTCCGTTCAAGAGATTTTTTAGCCAATGGATCTAGTTGTTTTTGTGGACCAGGATTATAAGCAGCTTCAAACGGAAGAGTATATTTTAATACATTGTTAAGATCGACAACGCCCCATATACTTTCTATCCCTAAATTATTTCTGGCACCAGAATTATTCAGTAAACCACCAGAGTACAACAACCCAAACATTCCGTCCGCAGTCAGATGCATTTCTCCGTTGCTATGAGCCCGGTGAAAAACAATGTTTGGCGAAGAGCAAATTGGAGGAATATTTTTTCCATTGTACCAAAGATATCTATTGCTATCATATCCATTCCAATAGTAATACACCTTTTTATCACCAGAAGAAGTATATGTTGGAATGGTAAGCTCTATTGCGTAATAATGTCTTGTGTATTTATGCTCTTTCCAAATTCTAACGCTTTTTACTACAATATCCAAAGGATCTCTGGTCTCTGATGAAACAAGCTTAACCGGAGTTATCCATTTTCCGTCTGTAGGATAATTTTGATAATCATACCAACCTTCACCATGTTGAACTCCTTTTGTGCGTATTGCATCTAAGAAATACCGGCCATCTATACTAAACAACAATCGATTGTCACTAATTTCGTATACTGGTATGTAATCTTTTCTTTTTACACCAGCAGCCTCTTTCGTGACCATCTCCCAAACGTTTATAGGATTGCCATCATTATTAAAGTGTGGGTCGCGATCTGCAATATCAAAAGATCTTTGGCCATCCTCTATAAAACGCAAAGCTCTTCTTACATCACTAGACTTATTAATTAAAGAATTGCCTCGATTGTTAAAATCTTGTAAAGAATTATTTGCATCCACCCACGAAGAAATATTTTTATTTTTTGCTTTATCAACTTTATTTTTAACCAGTTTGTACGACTCTTTCATAAAATCATCACACGCATTCAATTCACCAATCTCCCCATAATAAGAAGTCTTTTCGTTGACATTAAGAGGTATGTTTGAAGATATATATGAAAGATCGTTATATTTTATATCGCTATACCCTATCCAATCTATATTTACTCGCAAATAGACCTTTGATTTCTTGTCTACATATAAATCTATGGAACAACTTTTAATGGGGTCTGAAATATTATTTAATTTTGAACTAAATGCTTTTTTATCTTTCCAGAACTTGTCATCTTTTGCCTCTCTATCTAGCGAAAAATAATAAGTTGTTTCCTTATCTTTGCCATTGCATACAAAACAAAGCCTTTTATCACTAACAAATAAAATTTCGCTAATTAAAAAATGACCAACTTGGTAAGCGCCATTAATAATTGGGGTGTCGTCTTTTTTCCAATATACTGGTAAGTGCTTTACGCCTAATTTTTCTAAGTTATGAGAATCAAAATATTTTTTTGTTATATTTTTGCCGTCACTATTTATCGTTGTATCATATACAAAGGCTCCACTAATTTCTGGGTAATCAGAAATATCAGACCACGAACGCCTTGAAGACCTTATGATATTAAAAGCAAAATTTTTGGTTCCAGTTAAATTTGTACCCCTTAAGTCTGAGTCCACGAAGTTGGCCATTTTTAAATTTGCATTTGTAAGATCAACATTATGTAAAATAGCTCCATTCAAGCATGCACCCTCTAAATTTGCACCAATCATTTTGCTGTTAGACAAATTAACATTTTTAATATTAGCACCAATAAATGAACAATTAATAAACTTGCAACTAGACAAATCTAAGCCATTTGAGTCTAATTTTAAATAATGATCACTCATAGAAACAGAAACTTTAGACCAATCAAACCCTATAGGCATGTCCACCCAAGAAAAATCTGCATAGTCAAAGACACAGTTTTTAAATGTCTTTGTTTTTATTTTTTTAGATGGGCCAGTTTGTTTCCCGTTTACCATTATACTTTTGTTTAGCCACTTAGAAATTTCTTGGTAAGAAAAGTCCAAATTTTCAATAGTATCTTTGCTAGTTAAAACAGAAAGATCTCCACAAGGCCAATTGCTAAAACACATTCCATTATTTCTAACCAACAAAGAACCACTTTTAAATGGTGGTTTACCATCAAACCACTTAGTCGTTTTGTCAACACAAGCACCTTTTAACGGCCCAAAGTCTTTGAAAGCAAAACCTTGCAAGTTTGCACCACAGAGATTTGCACCTTCTAAGTTTATTTTGGTATTTACGCCTGAGCCTTTTATCGGCCTCAAGTCAACTTTTTTAAGATTAGAATTTTTAAAAATAGCCGTTCTTCCACCAACGGTCCCACTTAATGTAACACTCGTTAGAATTCCATTTGAAAAATCTGTGTTTGATAAAGTTGAACCATCAAGAACAGAATTTGATAAATCAGTTCCAACAAAGCTAGCACCTGTCAAAATAGCTTTGTTTAAATTAGTTTCTGATGCTTTAGAATTAGAAAAATTTGCATTTGTAAGGTTTGACCCTTCAAGATTGATACTACCCATCTTAGCATTAGAAAAATTTGCTTTAATTAGTTTTGAATTTTTCAAAGATGACCCAGCTAGATCAGCACCAGAAAAATTCACCCCTTTTAAAAGAGCATTTTCAATTTTAGACTTTCTTAAGTCACAGCCACTAAAATTAATTTTTAATGGTCCATAACCTTTTGAATAGTCTTGTGCATAGGAAAGTTTGTTTTTAAAATTGTTCAAGTCTATAAGTTCGACATATCCAAGAGACATGCCGCTAAAATCACCAGATAAAACAATTCGTCCACAAAGTTGAATATTCTGTTTTTTTATCTTATCAAAATCAGGCTCAATCAAAACGCATTGACTATATTTTTGTCCCCCTACAAATTGTACGTTATTAAGAGTCGCCCCCTTAAACTTTGGGTAAGTCGCACCAGAATTATTAAAAGAAACATCTGTTAGGACTGCTTCAGAAAAGTCTACCGATTGCAACAATGTTTGATTTTTAAACTTACAATTAAGTATCTTTGCATTTTTAAATGAAGAATCATCAATCCCACAATTATCAAAAGTTATATTGCTCAACGTAAGCCCATCAAATGAAACACTGCTAAAGCCGCAATGGCTAAAAATTGTTCCTGGTATAATTGTTTTAGTTGGAGTTTTTCTGAGCTTTTCATTAAAATTTATTCCTTTGTATACTTTTCTACCTATAACATTTGCACCTTTTTTTAAATAGTAGCCTTCGCTAGTTCCTATTGAAGTTAAAGGATATTCATCAAGCTCTGTAGAATCGTACCATTCCGGGTTTTTTTTAGACATCTTAATATCAAGGGGTGAAACAAATATTTGCGCAATAAATCCAGGTTTAAAATCAACAAAAACACCATTTTTTGAGACTTTTTTTATCGAGACAACATCAGCCCCAATATCTTTAAGCTTTCTCACATAATAGTCAGGAATAGGCTGTTTGAGTTTTCTAAAAAGCTCCTTGGACAGCTCTCTATCACTCTTTCCTTGCCAAGAAATGTTATTTTTTTTGCTCTTTGTTCCAAATACAATATTCTCCAAATAATCATCTGTTATAGAACTTTGTTCAGAATAAATACTTATAACAGAATTATCTTCAGGAAGTGGAAACACTGAACCCCCATTAGAGCCATCTTTTTCCACAACCCACAGATAATTGGCGTCGTGGGCATCTGACAATTTAAAGGACCCCACTCCTCCACCAGTCGAAACCTCTCTTATAAGCATCGCAGCCTGAGGCTTATCTTTCCAAACGGCAAAAACGCCAACGGGCAAAACAGACCTCATATTCATAACAATAACATCTGGTTTAATTATCGACACAAAACAAAAAAAATATACGGCAACAAAGAAAGCAACACGACGATTCATTACAACTCCTTTTTAAATATTTCACTAACTCCAAACATGATAACCAAAATGCGCCCCAGGGGGAACAACAACACCTCTTAAATCAATATGTGCAAACTGAGCCCCTGTGACAGTTGCTCCAGCCAGGTTCATATCTCTAGCCTCAGTAGTCTGCAGAACGCCGTCATAACCTTTACCATCACCAAAGCCTCTAAAATCTGCTTTTGTAAGATTTGAAGAACTAAAAGAAACATAGTCTATTATAGATGCAGAAAAACTCGCTCCAATTAATGTCGCATTACTAAAGTCAGCCTGATCATGACCAGCAGATGTTGAACCAAAATTTGCATAATCAAAAATAGAGTGCGAGCAATTAGATTTTGAAAAATTTGCATACTGACCTGTCACTTCCGTAAAGTCTGTATGTTTAGCGGTAGCCCCCACAAATTTTGCAGATCTCAATGTTGCTCCAGAAAAACTACTTCCACAGGTTTCTGGTGCCGCACAAATACAAGAATATGAAAAATCCGCAATCGTACAATTAGCACCAGCAAAAGTTGACCCTATCAATGAGGACGCATTAAACTTAGCATTTACCAAAGTTGCATCATTAAAGTTACAATCCGCAGCATCATAACCATTAGTTCCTTCTGTCCTGTTTATATGTACAAAATTTGCCCCAATACAATTTGCTGAGACAAATTTTGTCGATTGTATTTTTGAATCACCAAAATAAGCCTTTTTTAATGTTGAGGATGTAAAATTGCATGCTTTAATATTCGATGCACCAAAATTCGCCATACTGCAACTTGCACCTGTAAAATTTGTATTTTTTATTGTCGCGGACGATAAATTAGCGCTTGTTAACTTAGAATTATCCTTAAAAAGACACGTATCAATATTCGATGAACCAAAATTTGCACTGCTGCAATCTGCGCTCGAAAAATTTGTATTTTTTATTTTTGTAGAAGATAAATTTGCGCTTGTTAATTTAGCAGTAGTTGGTCCCCAAGCAGTAAAGTTACATGATGTTAATGTTGAATTTGAAAAATCAGCATTGTTGCAATTTGCACCAACAAAATTATTTTTATCTAATATAGAATGAGAATATTTAGCCTTTATTAAATTAGAAATAGTAAACAAACAAGATGTTAATGTTGATTTTGAAAAATTCGCCATACTACATTTTGCACCTGTAAAATTCGTATTCTTTATTGTAGCGGACGATAAATTAGCGCTTGTTAACTTAGAATTATCCTTAAAAAGACACGTATCAATATTCGATGAACCAAAATTTGCACTGCTACAATCTGCGCTCGAAAAATTTGTATTTTTTATTTTTGTAGAAGATAAATTTGCGCTTGTTAATTTAGCAGTAGTTGGCCCTAAAGCTGTAAAATTGCATGATGCTAAAGTAGATTTTGAGAAATTTGCATTGCTACAATTTGCAGCTGTAAAATAACACGACATTAAATTAGAATCTGAAAAATTCGCCATACTACAATTTGATCCAGAAAAATTACAGGATAGTTTTTTTTGTTGGCCAAAATTTGAATCTATCAATACTGTATTTTTAAAGCTACATCCGGTAAGATCATTTTTGGAAAAATTTGTGTAGCTTAGATTCTTATTCCCGTCAAAAGAAATACCAGCTATTTTTGCATGGCTCAAATCAACGCTATTTAAAATTGCTGTATCAATTTTTTTACCAGCAATGCCTCTAAGGTCAACGCCATTTAGAAATGAGCCTTTAAAGTTAGTATTTTTTAATATCGACCCATTAAAACTGCTAGCCCCTTTAAATATAGATCCAATGAACTTTGTATTTGTAAGGTTTGCCCCATTAAACTGCACATTATTAAATGCCGCACCGTTAAAATCTAATTTAGAAAAATCACTCTTATTTGCTTTAGTAGAAAAAATTACATTTTTAAAACTCGTTCTAATTTTTTTCACTAAAAAAGTTTTTACGCCTAAAAATTTTACTCGAGCCCCTTTAACCTTACGAACAAAAGTTGATAAATTAAATGAAGCTCCTATCATAGAAACATCTTCAAACTTTATTCCAGACAAATTTATATGATCAAAGATGGCTTGATCTAAAATTGCCCCAGTAAAATTAGTTTTATCGTTAAATTTAGCACCCCTAAAAATTGATTTTTTAAAAGTCGAGCCCTTAAGGCTTGCAGCTCCACGCAAATCAACTTTATTAAAACTCAATCCGTTAAAATTACAATTTACCAAGCTTGCACCAGAAAAATTAGCTCCAAAAAGTTTAGATTTTGAAAAGTCCCCTTTTTCAATTTCTGAATTAATAAACTGAGAACCAGTCAAATTTGAATTAGCAAAACTAATGTTTTTCAACGATCCTTCTGTAATAGTAAAACTTGTATTTTTCAGACTTGTTCCTGCCAAATTAGCCCCTTTAAAAGAACAATCCTGAAACAATATATCATCCAGGTCTAATCCTTTTAAATCCGAAGAATCAAATTTACATTGAATAAAGATGGCTTTTCTTATTGTTCCACCATTATTATTAACAAACTTTGCAATTGAAGGTTTAACAGATCCATTATAATTACTAAAGTCAGCATTATACATAGTATGCCCATACTCGTTAGACACCAAATTTTTAAGATTTTCATCTGTTGGCACACCAGTATAAACAGGATCGGTAGAACTATAATTTTTGTTTATTTTTTGGTAAGAGAGATCAAAAGGAGAGTATTTTAGGTTAAACACAACCCCCCTTTTTGCATATGAAATTCTAACTTCATTAGCCATGTCCTGAATTTTTGTTGCAAAGTTACTAACATTGCCACACCATTTCTGATTTAACTTTTTATAAAAATTTCCAAACGCAACGCTATCTAAGTATGAATCTAAATTACAATTCTGATCAGAATAAACATACAAGCAGTCGTTGTTTTTCGGCATTAAAAATATAGAACCACCACTTAAACCACAATTTTGAATAACCCAGATGTGAGTTGCGCCCTTTGCCATTAAAGTAGAAATAGAGGCCATGCCCATCCCAGGCGAAATTTCTTTATTTAGCAATACTGCCTGAGCCTTCTTTTTCCAGACCCCCCAAATGCTTATTGGCTTCATAGAATCATTATTGATCAAAATAAAATCCGCCCTTGATGAGCAAAAGAAACCAAATAAAATTGATATCGATAAAATGATCCTAAATTTCACACCGCTATTCATATCTGCTCCTTTTTTATATCATATATTTTATGTTACACTAATAATCTATGTGTAAATCTCTTGAATAAGGATTATTTCCGTACCCGCTATTATAACCGTAACCACTTATATTTGGGCTAGGATTACGACCGAAGTTCTCAAGACTTTCAAAAGCCTGTTGTCTTTCACGTAGAATTATACCCCATAAATTCATCGCTTCTCTTTTATCGGTATCTATTGCTATCTGATTTTTATCCGATTTACTTCCCCCATAAACAATTTCAGCTTTATCCGTCCTGTTCATTTTTGTTCCGGTAAGATTTGCCCCATTCCAACTTGCGCCACTTATTTTTGCACCAGTAAGATCAGCTTTCTGTAATAGCGCTTTTTTTAGGTTTGCATTTGTAAGATTAGATTTTACAAAATTTATTCCACGTAAGTCTGAATCATTAAGATTAGCCTTTAATAGATAACAACCAGAAAACGTCGTATTTTTAATTACTGCCCCGCTTAAATTTGCTTTTTCTAAATTTAAACCGTTAAATTTAGACTTTTTAATAACCGATTTGCTTAAATTAGCTTCTTTAAAACTTGATCCTGCAAAATTAACATTCGTTATATTAGCACCAATAAGACTAGAAGAATCAAAATTACCTTTTAACTTCATATTTAATAACTGGGAACCTTCAAAAACATTCCCTTTGAGTTTTGAATTGTTAATTGTTGTTTTATTTAAGACGCAATTTTTGAAGTTTGCATTTGATAGATCTGAATTTCTAATAACTGTTCCAACAAAACTAGAACTTGTGAAGTCTGCCCCTACAAAAGATATAGGTTGACCTGAATTTGTTGAACTTGAAAAAGAAGAATAGTCTAAACTTACTTCTTTAAACAAAGCCTCTTTAAAAGAGCAATCTATAAAAATACTATTTCTCAAGTCAATCCCATTAAAGTTAGCATTGTTAAAGTTGCATTTTACAAAATAAGAATTAGAAGGAATTTCTGGACTCAACCCATTTGATAAGAAATATCCGCTTATATCTTTATTCGAATAGTCTTTACCTACAATAAATCCACCTTTTGTAAAAAGTGATAACAAGCTTAAAGAAGTCTTAGAAGTAAATGGAAACTTATACTTTCCATCATTAATATCAGCGTTATAGCAACTATTTCCAACGGGAGAACAGGGAATTTCAAACTCAAGGCCTTCTGTTGCAAATGAATCCCGAACTCTTTTTGCCAATGCAGAAATATTCTTATTTAAAAGGCTATCCTGACTTGAACAAAAAGAAGAATTTTCAAATTTTATAATGGCCCCAAAAGAAGCACTTTCAAGATAACAATCCATAAAACAATCAGAAGATTGATATATAAAAAAGCAGTCCAAGTTTTTTGTTAACTTAAAAATAGATCCACCACTTAGACCAAAGTTCTGCACAATCCAAATATAATCAGGCTTATTTTTAGCAAAATTTACCAAAGCCATTCCACCACCAGACTCTATATTCTTTTTTAGCAAAATCACCCGAGCCTTTTCTTTCCAAACACCCCATACGCCTACAGGCATCATGGGGTCATTATTAATTAAAATAAAATCTGCCCTTGATGAGAAAAAGAAACCAAATAAAATTGATACCAATAAAATTGTCCTAAACTTCATATTTTATCCTTTTTTAAAAGTAAAAATTGGGTCTTTCGAAACATAAGAAACTGTTGTTTTATCTGTAAGCCCTATTGATATCTTTAAATAAACGTCTTCGCCAGAAAATTTTAAATCCACAGATAATAAACTACTCATCACAGAAGTATTTTCTTTTATATGATTATGATGATGACTATGCCCAATTCCAAAAGTATTCTCCACCAAGTTTTTTGGCAAGTCTGCAAGATTTTTAAATGAACCTAGTAAAAGCTCAATACCCATTGCCTTCCACTCTTTTCCTAGACTTAAATGTATTTTATTCTGAACTTCTTTTGGGATATTCATTTTTAACCAGGAGTCTTTTAGCCAATTTTTAACAAGCTTAGAATATTTTGGATCTTTCTTAATGGTATTTACACCAACCTTAAATCCATTTTTTTTCAAAATGCTTTTAATTGCAGAGACTTCAAGCGGAAGACCTGTAAGATAATTTTTTTTCCCATTAATTTCTGCCAACATTGAACCTTCACTGTCTGCGCTTAAAACAGAAATTCCAGGAATTTTGCAAATTTCTAAAGTTTTTGAACCAAAATAGTAATATCTATTACTAATAATACCGCTCCATATATAATATAAAGTGCTTGCTTTAACCCCTTGTGAATTTACAAAAGACTTTTTAAGATCTATTTTCCACTGGTAATAATGGATTCCATTAACATGGGCTTTATATATGGTTACTTTTTTTATAATAGGAAGATTCTTAACAAACGACCCGTTTGTGGAGTTTTTTAAATACTCATCAAACTTATCGATTGATGATAAACGGCTTACAGCCGAACCTTTTAAGTAAAATCTATCGTCTATTTTAAAAATTAACTCTTTCTCGCTCATTTTATATATGGATACATAATTTTTTACTAATTTTCCTGAGGCATTTAGATTAGTATTTTTCCATACATCAATAGGCTTATTTGAATTATTTATTGAACTATCGCTGCTGGAAATATCAATTAAAACCTTTACGTCGTTTTCATTTTCAAGCTTTTTTGCATTTTTTGCTGCATTAGGATTAATATTATAGTCACCAATAGAACCAAAAAAATATCCGTAACTACTTTTAATTCCTAAGTTAACGCCTGAATCCACAAAGAAAAAATCTACCTCTCTTATTGTTTTATTCTTCCCTAATCTTTTATATACAGAACTAAAGAATTTATTTCCACTTGAATGCTCAGAGGTCTTTTTTGACAAAGAATGATAGTTATCATTTATTAGAAAATACATATTATTTTTATTTATGTGTCTTAAAATTATTTTTGGATTTTTTAATATATTCAAAGAACCTTCAAACAAAGAGTCTGCCCACCAATAAAAAGGCACAAAAAGAGTCCCCGCATTAACGCTTATCGTTTCTTTTGCTACTTTATATCCACCCAACCATGTTGTATTGCTATCCAAAACAGCATCTTTTAATAGTTTATTGCTTATTTTTTCTGAATTGTTCCCCATCGTTAAGTCTGTAACTGCAGCTTTAAGGTCTGAACTTGAACATTTACTGCCAAAATATCGAGCGTCTTTTAAGTTGGCTCCTCGTAAATCAGCTTTTACAAGTACTGCATTAGCAAATAAAGAGCCTTGAACATCTGCATTGTTTAAAATTGCTCCTGTAAGATCCGCACCGCTAAACCATGACTCTTTCAATGAAGAATTCTTAAGATTTACACCAGCCATTTTAGCTCCAACAAATGAAGGTCCTGTTTTTATATAGTCTGAACTAACAACAGTTTCTTGTTTCATTTTTAGCTTATATCCACCAAAGGCACCTTCGCCAATTGAGTCATAAGAGCTAGAATTAAATTTGGCTAAGGCTGAAAACTTTTCTTCTTGCTTTGCGTCAACAACATGCTTAATGGATGTTCTCTTTTTATTTGTCTTTCTTTGCTTCCAAGAAATACCAGACAAGTCAATCCCGCTTAAATCAGCGTTATCAAAATCAAAAACAGACGATATATTTTTTGCTTTATTTATATTCTTGACCCCCTTTAGGTCTGCTGAATTAAACAATGCTCCAGAGAGATTTGCACCAGAAAAATCTGCCTCATAAACTATAGATTTATCAAATTTTGTATTTATACAAGATGAATTTTTAAAATCTACATTTTTCAGAATTGTTCCAATAAAAGAACAATTCTTGAAAGTCTTGCTAGAAAGATTCAGCTCTGACATATCACAATAATCGAACACACAATTAGTAAAAATATTTGTTTTTATATTTTTTCCAGAAAGAAGTTTTGATATTTTCATATTCGAAAAATTATTTCCCGTAATGGTTTTGCGTGTTGTCATATTTAAAAAATTAGGGCAAGGCCATTGGTCAAAACACATACCATAACTTGCAATAGATTTTTTATGTTTAGCTGCAGACCTTCCATCAATCCATTTTGTGTTTTTGTCTACACACGCTCCTTTTATTGTTGAAAAATTATAAACCGGTTTATAATCCTTATAATGACTAATTTTTACAAGCTGCCAAAATGGATTATCATTTTCTTTTAAAGCTGTCATATCAGCACCACGCAAATCAGCGCCAGAAAAGTTAATCGGCCCTATTCTAATTGAAAAATTAAATAGTGGAGTAATTTTTACGTTTCTCAATTGTGCCCCTTTAAATGACGGGCATCCTTTTTTACCATAACTAACTTGGGGATTGTCAAAAATAGAATTATTTAAGTTTGCATTTTCAAAATCAACTCCACTAAAATCCGAATTTGAAAAGTTGGCTTTTTGTAAGTTTGCACCTTTGAAATTTGTTGTTCCACCAAAGCCAACACCAGAAAAATTCATTCCAGAAAGATTCAAACCACTAAAATCTCCAAATAAACTACAGGTTTTCGCAAATTTAATTGTTTTATAGTTTATAGAATCTTTTAGATTTTTTAGGCCTCCAAAGGTTCCGCCAAAAACAACGTCCTTGAGGTTTGTTTTATTAAAATTGGAATTGTAAAAATATCCACTAGAATAAGTCTTTGTATTAAACGTTGCCCCTTCTAGATTTGCAATAGAAAAATCAACATCTTCACCTTTGCATTCAGAAAAAACGGCCATAGAAAGATTTGATTGCTTAAAAGAAGCATGTTTAAGATTACAGTTTTTAAAGGTTACTTGGCTTAAATCAAGTCTGTCCAATATAGCATGTTCAAAATTGCAAGAATCAAATTCAGTACCAGGAAAAAAGCCTTTAAATAATTTTCCATTAAAATATTTGGAAATATTTGCTTTTTCAAAGCTCACTCCGTTTATTTTTTTATTAGCCTGAACAAAGTGAATTTTGGATTCTTCACTTCGGCCCGAGTACCATGAATATTTTTTTAAGTTAATACTTTTTTCATATAACGGATTCACCTTACCCAAAGACAAGTTAAGCGGATTGTAAGGAATTTGAACAATTGTACTAGGAATAATATTAACAACTTTTCCTGATGTATTTTTAACAGAACCTAAAGTTATTAATATTGCACCCAAATTGTTTAATTTTGCAACATCAAGCCATGGAACCTTATTTTGCTTTGCTATTTGGTCAAGACTTCCAGTCCATTTTATATTTATTTTTTTATAAATTGCCCCAAATGTCATACTCTGTAAATAGGTATCTAATAAGCTGTTTTCATCACTGAAAGCACAAAGACAATCTCCTGCCTTTGGCATAGAAAATACAGAGCCTCCACTTGCTCCATCATTTTCTATAATCCATAAATAGTCGGCCCCACGAGAATCTATAAACTTACATTCTCCCATGCCACCACCAGCTTCTATATTTCTTAAAACTAAAGAAGCCTGGGCTTTTTTCTTCCATATGCCCCAACAACTTATAGAAGAAACAGGTCTCATATTAACTAAAATAAACCCATCTCTCCCTTCAATTGAAATACCATAAACTGAAGCGGTATTAAATTTTATATTTTTGCCATCTACCCATTTAGTTTCATCATTCGCATTTGAAGATAAAAATGTTGAATTATTATAATTTTTTATACCAGTAAAATCTGCACCTTGAATGTAAGAACCACTAAATGATGCACCAGAAAGATTTGCACCATTAAATTTTGAATTATTAAGATTTGCTTTATCAAACTTTGCTTTAGATAAATTGCATCCAGAAAAGTTGCAACCACTCAGATCTTTTCCTGAAAAATCTATTCCTTCAAAATTTATGCCCGATAAATTTGCTCCTTTAATAGAAAGCTTAGATAAGGTTGTTAATTCTAGATTTTTTGCGCTACTTAAATTAGTATTATTTAAATTTACCTTAGAAAACTTCGTCTTTTTAAAATCGGCACCTGATAAATCTGCCCCATCAAAATTTATATTTGATAAATTGGATTCAATAAATGAACAATTTTTAAAGTTTTTATTAGAAAAGTCATATCCATTTAAAGTTGTCCTATTTAAAACCGAATTATCAAAACTTGAACCATTAATTCCGGTAACATTAGAAAACTTACAATCTATTAAATTAATTCCTGAAAAATCTATTCCGCTCATATTTATATCAACAAATGTAACATTTTCAAACTTTGCCTTGTTAAAGTTTTTTATCTTATTAAGTCCCTTTATTTTTTCAAATGCACCAGTATTAAAACTAGCAGAGTCAAAATTAGAATCTGTAGCATCGCAACCAACAATTCCAAATCTTTCAAACTTTGCGCCGGAAAAATCTGTTCCTGAAAAATCAACATTTAAAAAAATTGGTGCCGACTCAAAATAGCTTAATTTTGTTTCCCATGACGAAGAAAAGTAAGTTTTTTTACAAGAAGCATTCTTCATTGATGAACCGTCAAAAATATTAATTAATGGAAGTTTCGCTCCATCCAATATTGCATTATCCAATTTTGAGTTCTTTTTAAAAAGACAAGTCCTAAACGTTGCCGATCCAAACTTAACCCCACCAAAAGAACAATTTCTAAAAAGAGGATTAACATCTTTTATAGGGCTGTCAGAAATACTTTTATAATCATTTTCATTAAGATAATTATTTAAATCTACGCTTTCTATTGCAGTAAAATTGTTCGACTTTTTTCCTTTTTCTAACAGCCTTTTTAACGGATCTAGCTCTATAGGCTCTGGCAATGATATTGAAGAAGAAATGTTAGCACCTTTTTTAATAGAACCAAAAATATAATCATTCAAGCTTTTTGAAATGACAATAGGCTCTGCTTCTATTTTTTTTCCACTTTCTTCAACAATATAACCATCATAAACCTCAAGCCCTTTATTTTTCAAAGAAGGAAGCTTAAAAAGCTGACTCTTTTGATTTTTGTCATCAACATAAAAAATCCATAATAACGTTGCCCGCTCCGCACCAATAAATTCTGCAACCCCATTTTTTTTCGATTCTATTTTTTCAGAAAGAAAAATAGCTTTTTCTGCGTACTTCCAACCAGCTAAAACAAAAATAGGCGAACCTGTATTATTTTCTACATGAACAGCATTTTCCTCCAAAGTATACTGGTGCTTTTCTTTTTGTTGCAAAGTTTCCTCAGCCTTTTTTTCCAGTATATATTGTTGCTCTTTTTTTTGTCGCGCCTCTGCCTCAACCCTTTCTTCTTTTTGCCTTTCAACAAATTCACTCTTCTGATTTTTTAGACTTTTCTCAAAAGGATCAATATCAGAAAGCCAACTTGCGCTCATATTGTTAGACAATAAAAATGAAATAGACAGAAATAGAAAAAAAATCTTTTTATTAAGAATAGTCTTCATAACAAAATCCTTCTTTTTGTTTTTATAAACATGCTACGACATTAACAAATTTATGGCCACCAAAAGAATAGTTTTGTTAAAAATTCCAAAGGCAAGAAATTTTGATTTCTTGCCTTTGGAATACTTTTAAATTGTGAAAATTTATCTTAATAAATCCCGAACTTTTTTCTCTGGAGAAGACTCTGCTCTTTTTATTTTTTCAATATCGCCTAAATAGATTTCAGTGGTCCCGGGTGTGCTATGCCGCATTGCCAACTGAACATCATACAGGCTTGCCCCAGCCTTTATGGCCAACACCCCAAAAGTATGTCTCAAACTATGTGCCGAAATTCTTTTGCTATCGATTCCAGCTCCTCGCAGCCTTCTTTTCACCATTTTTGACAAAGCAAATGTAGACATTGTTTTTCCATAGTTACGATTACTGAGTGCTGCGAACAACGGTTCAGACGAGTTACTTAACTCTCTACAACGAAGGTAAGCTCTTATTGGGTCAAGAGATTCTTTGGTAAGAACAACAAATTCATCTTTTCCGCCACGCCCTTTCCCATAGACCCACAACCGCATCTGATTTTCGTTGATCTCTATATCATTAATTGTTGCCAGTGAAATTTCTTTTAACCTCACTCCCGTCCGAATGAGCAAATTAACGATTGCAAAATCACGCACCCCAATTAACGATGACCCATCAACACTTGCAAGCAAATTTTGAACAGCCTTTATAGAAAGAGAATCCTTTTGATGGGACTTAATATAACGTTTGGCCCCCCTTATTCCTTTTGATACGTCTGGGTATAAATCATTTTCTTCAAGCCACGAAAAAAGCCTGCGTACTACAACCATGTAGGTTGATTTTGTAAACGAGCTAAACCCGTGGGTATCTAGCCACAACTTATATGACAGGATAGTTTGCCTGGCAGGCTCTTTTACATCTGAACTTTCACACCACCGACAAAAGCGCAGAAGTGCATTTTTATACGTTGCACGTGAACCAGGCGAAATATCACAAGAAGAGACAAATAACACCGATAACTTTACCAAGTCAAACGCTTCTGGCTTCATAAATTCTCCAAAATAGTCCCCGGCTGGTTAGCCGGGGATATCTTATTATTTTTTTCGGGGCGGTACTTTTTTACCTTTTAAAAATCTGTCCAATATAACGTCCAAAACAGTTTTTATTGTTTCCCTATCCCAATAGGCAATGTTTTTTAGGTCCTCCAGATATTGCTCACGCATAATAAAAGTTGCGCGGGTCCAACCTTCTGGAAGGCCTTGCTTGGCCGTTTCTTTTGGTAAATATGTATTGGAATCTGAAATAGGAATAATTTTTGCAACATGATTTTCAGTTTCTTCTTCAATCCACTCTAACCCTTTTGTTGCTGCCGGCTTGAACAATCCTTTTTTCATATATCTCCCTCTTGAAAATATTACAATGTAACAACTGTAAACCTTGTAATTGTAGTAAACATGAAAAATATACCAAGCTAACCAAAAAAAAATCAATACATTTATATAAATTTTATGAAAAAGACCTATTCATACTACATTCCAATTTGAAAAAATAATAAAACAAGCTCAACCTTTCAGCATGCAACTTTCTTGTTGTCGCCCACAAAAACATCTCTCTGGCTGAATTAAAAAAAGTGTTTAATATAATATAGCTAAAAAAAACGCGTCTCTTTTGAATCAAAACAATTTCTCTAACATTCGCTAGGCACACAATAAAATCGTTACAATTTACCACTAATATTTTTACATTAACAAATAAGGCCTTAGGGCCCTACGTTTGAGCTCTCTTCTATTTTAGGCCGAACTTCATAATAATAAAAAAGACATAAACCAGCAAAAACAAACACTGCTGAAATTAGAAATGATGAATAAATTCTTTCGCCCAAAAAAATAAGCCCAAAAAAGCCAACAAGAAATGGAGATGCTAATCCTGCAAAAACTATAAATGTCGATGAATATTTTTTTAGCAAAAAAGAAAACAAATTATAACCAACCACATTGTCCAGGATTCCTATTAAAACCACATAAAATATTACAAACTTCCATGAACCAACTAGAACTCCAGACCATTCTCCAACAAAAACCGAAACAATAAGCGACAAAATACCACCAAAAATAAAACTAGCACCATTCACCGCAAAAAAATTGCCGCCTCTATTTACAATTTTTTTCATAAGAGTCCAACCAATTGCAGAACCCATACCGGCTAAAAGCTGTGACAACTCTGCTGTTGATAGAAAAAACAATGTTGCTAGCCCACTTTCACCAGGAGAGTCAGGCCATAAAATGATTATTGATCCAAGAAATCCAACTATTATTCCAAGAAATGATTTTGGTGAAATTTTTTCTTTCAAAAAAAGAAATCCAAAAAATACAGCAAAAAATGGTGAAAAATTATAAACAAAACAAGCTTTAGTTGCGGATATATACTGAACACCCCAAATTGAAAGACCATTAACAATAACAGCCCTAAAAAATCCTAAAGCAAGAATCTCTGTCCATGTTGTTTTATTAAAAAGCTTTTTGGCCGGATAACGAAAAAAGCAAAAAAGCATAATAACTATGCCAGCAAAAAGCATACGCAACCCAATGCCAAAAAATGGAGGAGAATAATTCAGAAATAGTTTACATAAAACAAAATCAAATGCAAAAATAGAATACAAAAGACCAATAAGAATCATAGAAATAATATTACCCAAAAAGCCCTCCTTTAGTTTTTGCTTGTAAATTTAAAAAGCAAAACTTCATTTGCAGTTTTTGCAATTCTTGCACCCTTTTTTAACAAAAAATAAAATTACGCTAATTACCAAAATAGCCAGGGGAATTTTCATCCACAAGCAGCAACCACTCTCACAAGAGCACGCTGCTGAAGAATTTACAAAAAATGTAAGTACAGCAAAGCCAATAATTTTAGATGCAAAACTTTTAATCATATAATTCACCCTTCATCTTTTACAAAGACTCTTTCAATACTTGTCGCCTTACCACTCTCAACGTCTACTTCTATGCAAGCACCTGTCAATATAAATGGCGAAGACTCCGAAACCTCAAATTTACGTGGCATCTGGGTAATAAAGCGATCAATAATTGGGCCCTTTTTCATGCCTATCATAGAATCAAACGATCCAGCCATTCCCAAATCTGTTATGTAAGCTGTGCCACCTTCCAAAATACGCTCATCTGCAGTTTGTACATGAGTATGCGTACCAACAAGAGCACTTATCTGTCCATCCAAATAATAGGCGAGACCAAGTTTTTCTGATGTTGCCTCTGCGTGGAAATCCACAAAAATAATATTAGTTTTTGTTTTTAGAAAAACCAACAACGATTCCAATGTTCTAAACGGACAATCTATGGTATCGCGCATAAAAACACGCCCCTGAACATTTACAACCGCAATTCGAACTCCGTCTTTTTCTACCAATGCATAGCCAGAACCTGGGCAACCCCCTGGATAGTTTGCAGGACGCAAAACATACTGCTCTTCATCCATAAACTTGAAAACTTCTTTATTGGCCCATATATGATTTCCAGAAGTAATCGCATCCACTCCGTGCTGCTTAAAAAAACGAGCAATTTTTGTTGTAATGCCTCTGCCATGAGAGCTATTTTCTCCGTTCACAACAACAAAATCCACATTATATGTTTCTTTTAAGTTTTGTATATGTTTTTGGAAAACGGTTCTACCAGAACTCCCAATTATGTCTCCCAATGCCAAAATCCGTATTTTTTCTTTCATTTTTAAAATATCCTATCTAGCATATTCTATAGATCGTTTTTCCCTAATCACATTAACTTTGATCTGACCAGGAAAACTCAACTCTTCTTCAACTTTAATTGCAATATTTCTAGCTAGTTCTTGAGCCTTTTCATCATTGACTGTATTTTCTTCAACAATGATTCGGATTTCTCTACCAGCCTGAAGTGCATATGCCTTTTTGATACCATCAAATGTATTTGCTATTTCTTCCAACCTTTCAAGACGCTTAAGATATGCGGCTAATGTTTCTCTGCGCGCACCAGGCCGTGATGCAGAAATAGAGTCTGCAATAAGAACTATTGGAGCATAAAACGATGCAAACGGAATTTCTTCGTGGTGAGCAGCTATTGCATT
>Ga0257119_1000867_pt1 | contig 24773 bp, 14 predicted proteins | sample SI112_200mmetaG_FD_190179 | JGI IMG/M metagenome (GOLD analysis project Ga0257119, IMG submission 190179) | Marine microbial communities from Saanich Inlet, British Columbia, Canada - SI112_200m | ecosystem: Environmental > Aquatic > Marine > Inlet | place: Canada: British Columbia | collected... | reverse complement strand
CAAATTTTATTTCAACTGTGTGGCTAGGAGGAATAGACCAAAACAATATTTTTCATGTTGTTGGTGGACAAGCACACCAAAATTCGGATTGGGCAGCTGGTCCTATTAGTACTAATTACAACACTTATGAATATGACTCTACATATAACAGGGTTTGGAAAATAAATAAGTCTGATATTGATTATCATATTCAGCATTGGAATGATACTGGATATGTAGTTCCTCGTTCAATATTGGAATGGCCAGATATTGCAGAATATCTTGATTCAAATATGAATAGCATTTATGACCCCGATAGTGGCGATTATCCCCTAATAATGGGCGACCAGGCAATACTTGCAATTTCTAATGATGATATAAATGATCATACTCTAGGAAGAAATAAAATGCAAGCAGAAGTACATTCTTTAGTTTATGGCTATAATGATCCATCCGATTCTGTATTATACAATACTGTATTTGTACAATTTAAAATTAAAAACAGATCTGTAAATGATTATAATGATGTATATATGGGTATATATGATTGGATTGATATTGGAGATTGGCTTGATGATTACTTTGGTGTTGATACTGCAACAAATTCGTTTTATATATATAATGGAGATAATTATGATAATATATATGGTGCTCATACACCTGCACAAGGAGTAGCTTTTTTAAGTTCAAAAATGACTTCTGCTGCTTATAGTCCAATAAATTTTCCGTATCCCTATAATACAATCCAATATTTTAATATTTTAAACGGATACTGGCCAGATGGAACACCTTACACCTACGGAGGTAATGGTTATGGCGGAACAACACCTGTCGATTATGTACTTTCTGGTAATCCTCAATCTACTGTTGAATGGAATGAAACGAATACTGGTCTCCCTCCTGGAGATAGAGAGGGTGTTGGTGTTGTAGGTCCTTTTACACTTGATGAAGGACAGGAAATATGTATTGATGTAGCCTATGTAAATGCTATTGCCTATGATGGAGATAATTTGTTAAGTGCTAAATATCTCTTATCAAGAATGCAATATATTCAATGGTGGAAAAGTCAAAACCCTGGTTTAAGTTGCGATTCTATTATTACCATACCTAATAGTAATATGTCAATTTTTGCACAAGATACTGCTTTTTGTGCAAATCATGGAGATATTACTCTTTATGGGATTCATTTAGATGGAGTTTATCCTTTTACATATCAATGGGCAGATTCACTGGGTAGTGTTTTTTCTACAGATGAAAATCCTGTTACAACTTTACCAGCAAATTCTCCAACAAACTATTATGTTACAATAACTGATGTTATGGGATTTACAGCAACAGATACTCTAACAGTTATTGTTAATCCTCTTCCTCTGGTAAGTTTAGGAACTTATTCAAATCTTTGTTCTGGCGATACTGTTACAATTGATATCTCAGGTTATTCTGATTATGAATGGAGTAATGGAAATTCTACTGGTATTGTAAATTTAACAATTTCTGGCCTATATAGTGTCACTGTTACAGACCAATATGGTTGTACTGCCGAAGATACAACTACAATAACTTTTATACCGAATACTATAAATCTCAATGATATTACCCCTTCTTGTGTTGGAGATTATGCAATAATTGATGCTGGAAGTGGATTTTCTTCATACCTATGGAGTACTGGAGATACAACACAAGATCTTCTTGTTAATACACCATTCTCCGACCAGGCAACATATTCTCTTACTGTAACCACATCTAATGGATGTGAATTTACCGATTCTACTATCGTTGACGTCACCGCTCCTTACACTTATCTTGGTAATGATACATCTATCTTTAGTAATGAAACATTAAATCTGAATCCGGGTAACTATGTAGATTACTTATGGAGTGATGCAAGTACAAACCCGATTAATGTATTTGATGGTAGTATTGGTTCTGGTATATACACTCTTTGGGTAGAAACAACAGATTATTTTGGTTGTGTCTCAAGTGATACAATTCAGATAACAGTTACTCTTTGGATAGGAATTGAAGAAATGGGTAAAAATAATGTTCAGCTATATCCCAACCCCACCACAGGCCTAATAAGTGTAAAAGCAGAAGGAATAGAGAATATTAAAGTCTTGAATTTACAAGGCAAGGAAATATATTCTAACAAAGAAACAGAACTAGACTTAAGCCAACAGCCAAAAGGTTTATATATAATCAAAGTAATAACTGATAAACAAACAATAATTCAGAAATTAATAAAACAATAATACGCTTGGTAATAAATAGAACTATGAGCGGTTTGCCATACCAAGAGAATAGTTGAGCTACATCCTTATTTAAGGTAACTGGCAGCTAAAATTTTGCTATGTACTTAGTGAAGGTTTCTGCTTTTCTAATAGAGGAGAGCTTATAGATTAACACAGGGGCGGGTAAATTCCTTGAGAGGCGTTCCTTCGTACAACGGTGTGTAGTCGTCTATATTTCTATGCAAAATTAAAACCTCAAAAATAAAAAGTGTAAATTTGTAAAATGACAGTTGTAAAATTAAAAAAGAATGCTTCAGGTCAAGGGAGGAAAAAACTTCCTACTAAAATAAAAGAGGCTAAAGGTACTTTACAAAAATGTAGGGAAAATCCAAATGAGCCAAAACATGAAATTTTATTATCTTATCCAGCACCTAACATTTTAGAAACTAATTATGCGATTGATATTTATGAAAGGGTTTTTGAATATCTCAGAGGCTTTGGTATTACTTCAACCGTTAATATAGATTTAATAATTCAGTATGCTTTACAGATGAACGTTTGGATGGAATTTGTAAAAGAAGTAAACGAAAACGGCGTAATGTTAAATGATAGAGTAGCACCAGCCGTTTATGGCATGAATGCCGCCGGTGCTTTAGCTTTAAAATATGCAGGCGAATTAGGATTAACTCCCAGCCAGCATAGTAATTTAATAGCAAACAAAATTGAAGAGATTGAATATGATAGAAGAGATTTTGCGTAAAGGTTATCTAAAAAATAGTAGGTTGAAGATTTAAACTTTTGTCCTCTTCATTGCAAATCTTGATAAAATCCAATTCAGATAAGATTTTTATTTGTTTCCCTTTTTTAATTAATTTTTCAGCTTTTCTATGTTTCGAACTCTTTCCATATCCTGCTAATCTTGATGAATCTTGTATTCCAACAACAAGTATTGTTGTCATTTGAGTTACAGAATCAAATACATTACAACCAATCTTTGATGCAGTTTTTGCAGCTTCTTTTCTTGGCATTGATAATGAACCGGTAAAAACTATATTTTCACCAAATAATGAGCCTTCCGGATTACCAGATTTTTCAATTGTTTTAGAGTATGATTTTCTTAACCCAAGTTGAGAACAATATTTTATATCTGCCTACATATGAGCATATTACGTTCATAGGATTCGTTTTTCGGGTACTACGGATTTTGTAATTTCAATATTTTCAACGAACTAAATTTCAAGTTGCAAAGTTAACAAAATATTATTTAGAATAGTTATAAATAAGATGATATTCTGGGACTACAACGGACACCAATTACTTATATAACTGTATATCTGCACATTATGGTATTTAGAACGATTCTATATAACGTCATATGCCTAATTATCAGATAGATAAAATTTTCATTATTTTATTAATTTTGGAAAAATGCTCAAGTTGGGTTAATAGACACTACAAAAAACACTCAAAATGTTTACATGCTTAATATCAGGCTGTTAGAAAGTTTATCCGATTTGAAAATATTTGCCTAACCTGCTGTGTATCATTTAGATGACAATTTTATGATTTTTTTTGATGGGCAGGCTGTGCGAAACATGGGTTAGGAATAGATGAGTAGCAACAAAAATTATTTGAAATTACAGAAAAATTATTTTGGATGTCCCATTGATGAAAACAGGAAAGAATAGATTAATAATATTTTAATCTGCTGAATTGTGTTTTCCAAAAAAAAGAATGTAGATTATATTGCTACTTTGCAAGTGCAAAATTTGAGTGAAAAAAAATTTATATCTCAAGTTTCAATAACTAAGTTATTCTATGTAACAAGCTTAGCAATTTTGTCTTTTAATTCAATCCTGTTTATTGGTTTTGAGATATAATCGTTGCAGCCTGTAGCCAGAGCTTTTTCCCTGTCGCCGGCAAGACCATAAGCTGTTTGTGCAATAATCAAAATTTCTTTATTAAACTTTCTGATTTCACGAGTTGCTTCATAACCGTTCATATCCGGAATTTTTATATCCATTAGAACAATATCAATGTCTGGCATATTTCTGCATAATTCAACTGCTTTCTTACCTGTATCAACATGAAGAATTTCGTGGAGCTTGTTTTTCAATACATTATTCAGAAAGATAGTGCTCACCTCATCATCTTCAACAATCAGGATTTTCAGTTTTTTTGAATCAAAAGATTCATTTTCTATTGTGATTTTTTTCGACATAGATTTAGTTGCAGGTTTTAATTTTTTAAATGGAATATTAAATGAGAAATTCGACCAGCCTGGTTTTCCATTTGCAATATCCTCTTCTTCAGACTTTACCCATATTTTGCCACCAAGCATTTCTACATAGGCTTTAGCAATAGACAATCCTAATCCTGAACCTTCATATACTTTAGAATCTTCTATATCGGCTTGCTCAAATCTATTGAATATTGCTTTCAAGCGATTTTTTGGAATTCCTATTCCTGTGTCTTTTACGAAAAATTCAATATATTCATCTCTGGGGAAATATCCGAAATTAATTCTCCCTTTTCGGGAATATTTAATTGCATTCTTTATCAGATTTATAAGTATTCCATGTAATTTGTCGCTATCGGTCAATACTGTAGCTTCTTTGTTAGATAATGCCATAGCAAAAATCAAGTTTATTCCTTTTGCCTTGGCTTCATGATCAAAAAACTTGTAAAGTTCTTCAATTAAAGAATTAATTGATGTTTCTTTCTGAGATATTTTCATTTGCCCTGCGTCGATTTTCGAAATATCAATAATATCGTTAATTGTATTCATCAGCCTATTGCTACTCTTATGGATAATTTTCGTAAATTCTTTTTTTTCTTCCTGACTTGTTTCTGGGGCATTCAATAAGTTTACAAAACCTAAAACTCCATTCATAGGTGTTCGGATTTCGTGGCTCATATTTGCCAGGAAGGCACTTTTAAGCCGGTCACTTTCTAGAGCCCTTTCTAGAGCATCTTTTAGTTTTTTCTCAGATTTTTTTCGTTCAGTAATATCCTGAAAGATTCCGAATCCTCCTAAGTATTCATTTTTGGTGCTTTTAATAGGCGATGAGGTTACCAAAATTATTACTTTGCTTCCATCTTTTCTTGCAATTTCTAATTCGTAACTATTTACTTCTCCTTTTTTTCTATTTTCTGTTTGCTTTAATATCTTGTTAAACTCTTCAGTTGCGGTCATATCCATTAAACTCATTTCTAATAGTTCGTTTTCAGAAAACCCAAGAATTTTACAGGCAGCTCTATTTACATATGTAAATTTCTCGTTCTTGTCAACTTTAGAAATTCCTTCTTCAATATTTTCGACAAGATTTCGATACTTTTCTTCACTTTCTTTAAGAGCCTCTTCAGCCTGTTTTCTATCAGTAATATCCTGGTGCATAAGAACAACACTTTCAGTCTTATCCTTATTTTTAATAGGAAAAGCCAAACATTTGATAATTCGCATTCTGCCTTTTTCTCGGATATTTGCCGGATTATATTCTAAATCAGGTAAATCTACAGTCTCACCTGTAAAGGATTTTTTAAACTTCATAAGCCATTCTGTGCCTTGAACAGATTTATCTTTCAGAACATTATATTTTCCAATTACTTGTGATTTTGAGGCTAACCAAAGATTTTCCCAAGCCTTGTTTGCATCGAGTGTAAGTCCATTATTATCAAATATTTGAATACTTATTGCAGACTGTTCGAAAAGTGATTGGAAGTATCTTTTGTTTTTATTGGCCTCTTTGATTGCCGCTAATAATTCTATATTTTTATTCTTTAGTTTTTCCTGAGTATTTTTCCGCTCGCTAATATCAATCCAATTACAAACTACGTTCGTCAATTTACCTTCCGTATCATGAATTGGAAACATTGTAGCTTCACAAATAATTGATTCAGAACCTCGTAAATCCATATTTGGCATATCATTTCCATCCCACTCTAAAGTAACATTTATAGAATTACCTTCATCAAAAACTGTTTTGATAAGCGGCATAATTCCAGCCCTTTCTGCTATTTTATCTTCCAGAATATTATATTTTCCTATCAGTTGTTCGTCTGTGAGATTCAACAATTTTTTCAAAGCAGGATTTGATCGTAGCATTGTTCCTTTCGAGTCTGAAATCCAGGTAGCAAATGGACTTTGTTCAATAACGCTATCCAGAAATTTTTCTCGTGCAGTCAATTGCATATTAGTAGCACGTAATTGCTGCTCGTTAGCATATAATTGTTGATTGCTTGCTCTTAGTTGTTGTTCACTGGCATGTAATTGCTGATTTATTGCATTTAGTTTTTTTTCATCGGTTTTATGCGTAGTAATATCCCTTACTACAGCAACCGAACCGGTAAATTTTTCATCAACAATCATTGGAGAAATACTCATGGAGAACCATTTAGTACCATTAGGCACTTTCAATTCATATTCTTCAGTAACTGTTTGTCTATTTTTATTTTTCTCCAAAGCCTCATTAAACATTTTGCTTATGTTCGCAGGTAATACTTCAGATGTTGTTTTACCTAAAAAATCCTCTGGTTTTACATATAGGTTCTTCTTTTCTGCAGAATGACAAAAGGTATATCTGCCTTCAGTATCAAAAACAAAAACTAAATCGTTCATTGAGGCAAGGATACTTTGAAATTTACTTTCCGACTTGCGAAGTGCTTTTGCAGTCATTTTACTTCTGCTAATATCTCTGCTAACACCAAGAATTGCAACAGTTTTTCCGGAATTATCTTTTACAGGATTCATAGCTGTTCTAATCCATAGTTTTTTTTCTTTTGTTGGCAATACAGATTCAAAAGTTTCGGCAATACCCAATTTAAATATCTGCATTAAACTTTTCTGATAAGACTTGGCTATATATTGAGGAAAGAGCTCTTCTACACTTTTCCCAACAATTTCGGCGGGTTCTTTGCCAAGAACTTCGGCTGCCTTAGAGTTTACAGATTGTACCTGAAAGTTATTATTGACTAAAAATATTAAATCTGTTGAATATTCGATAAGTGTTTCGAATCTTGCTTCGCTTTGTTGTAAAGAATCTTGCAAAGGTATTTCAGCACCTTCATATTTTGCAAGCCTTTCTGTAAGTTTTCGAATCTCACCTAATAACTGCTCTTTTGTTTTATCTTTCATGTTCAGCCTATTAATAATCCCTTCCTTTATTATACAATACTCTATCCCTATTAAAATATCCCTACAAAATATTGGCTTGTTAGTAGAAAAACCAAGCTGCAAACAATACTGGTTTTTAAAGCCTGAAACAGACTTCATTAATTACATGATGAAAGACATAAACCATTTTGTCCAAATTCATAAATCTTCAACAAACTAATATTTAAACTAAAATTTTAACAAAGATAAATAAAACAACATCGTTTTCTATTTGTTAACAAAATTTCTTTATACAATGATAATGAACTGGATACGACCGAAGAAACTATTTAACCTTATTAAAATACTTTTTAACTAAACTCAAAAATGAAGTTTGAGAATTTCCTATTGTTTATTTTAATATTTTTGACATCAGTTTTTTAATATTTTAAAAATGGAAGAATAATGCGAAAATACATTTTGGTAATTTGTAATCCTCACATTAATTTGTCTGGAAGTAATATAGATATGGTAGAACTGTGAATATCATAAAAGAAATTTGAGCATTATAAGAAAGAAAATATGAATATTTTCCGTTGTCTCGCTGTTGATATGGGAGCAAGTTCTGTTAGAATACTGCTTGGGGAAATATCAGCGAACCAAATACAATATAAAGAAATTTCTCGGTTTAAAAACGAAATAAAGACGATCAACAAAACTGATAAATGGGATATAGAAGATATTTATTCGAAAATATTATTTGGCATATCTCGAGCTCTAAAACTATATCCTGAGGTAGAAAGCATAGGTATTGATAGCTGGGGAGTTGATTATGTTTTGATTGATGCCAAAGGAAAACTTATTGAATTGCCCTATGCCTATCGTGATGTAAGAACCAAAGGAATGATGACAGAGTGGGAAAAACACATGAGTAGGGATGAAACTTTTCGCAGAACAGGAATTAATTTTTACATTTTTAATACTCTTTTTCAATTGCTGGCTGCGAGACAAAGCAATGAAATTAAAAAAGCCGATGCCCTATTATTTATCCCTTCTTACATCAATTTTCTCCTTTGCGGAAAAAAAATAAACGAACTAAGTATTTCTTCAACATCACAACTACTTGAAGCAAATTCAAATAAATTCGACCAAAAAATTATTAAGCTTTTAAACGCTTGGCATTTAAATTTGGAACATGCAATAAATCCTGGCAAAATAATCGGAACTGTTACTGAAAAAAAATTGCCAAAAAACAAACTGTCAGTTGTTTCGGTTTGTAGCCACGATACAGCATCGGCAGTTGCAGCCACTCCTTCATCTTCCGATGAGTTTATTTTTTTATCAACGGGCACCTGGTGCATTTTAGGTGTCGAAGCCAAAAAACCTATAATCACAAACGAGGCTTTAGAATTTGGCTTCACAAATGAGCGTTCTTATGGAAATAAATACAAGCTGCTAAAAAATATTGTAGGTTTGTGGTTGATTCAAGGAATTAGAAAAGCAATGCCCAAAAATTTAGATTTTTCTGAAATAGAAAAAATCCTGATTAGATCGAAACATGCGGATCAACTAATAGATCCTGATGACGACTTGTTTTATAAGCCGGAAAATATGCTCGAAGCATTTGATATTTATTTTGAAAAAACCGGACAGAAGAAGCCTGAAACATATGGACAATATATCAAATGTGCATATAATAGCCTTAGTCTGAGTTTTGTGTATTACATTGAAAAATTGGAGTATTTGTGCGAAAAATCATACAATACAATACATCTAATTGGAGGAGGAAGCCAGTCGGAATATTTATGTCAAACCACAGCAGATTTTTCGATGAAAAATGTGATAGCAGGTCCTGTGGAATGCTCTACCATTGGAAATATTTTGGTTCAAGCTATTGCTTTTAAAAAAATTAAAGATTTAAGGGATGGAAGAGCAATTGTAAAGAATTCTTTCCTACAAACAAATTTTAAACCTAAGATTGCAGAAAATCGAAGAATGGATTTATACCAAAAATTTATAAAACTTAAAGAACAAAAATATGTCGGAAAATAATAGATTAGTAGGATCATTACCCAAAATTGGGATAAGACCAACTATCGATGGCAGGAGAAATGGTGTGCGAGAATCTCTCGAAGAGCAAACCATGAAGCTTGCAAAAGTAGCTGCACGTTTTCTTGAAGAAAATCTCAGACATGCCGATGGGACAAAAGTTGAGTGTGTAATTGCCGACACAACAATTGGAGGTGTTGCCGAAGCTGCTGCTACTGCCGAAAAATTCAGGCAACAAGGAGTTGGCGTTTCCTTAACAGTTACGCCCTGTTGGTGCTACGGAAGCGAAACCATCGACATGGATCCGCAAATTCCAAAAGCCATTTGGGGATTTAACGGAACCGAACGACCCGGTGCTGTTTATTTGGCTGCGGCTCTGGCAGGACACAATCAAAAAGGTTTGCCCACTTTTAGTATTTATGGAAAAGATGTGCAGGATGCAGGCGATACAAACATTCCTGATGACGTAAAAGAAAAACTGCTGCTTTTTGCTCGTGCGGGTTTGGCTGTGGCTACAATGAAGGGTAAATCTTATCTTTCGATGGGTGCAGTTTCTATGGGAATTGCAGGTTCAATTGTCGATACCAATTTTTTTGAAGAATATTTGGGTATGTGCTGCGAATTTGGTGACATGACCGAATTTACAAGGAGAATAAACGAAAATATTTTCGATCCTGAAGAATACAAAAAAGCTATTAAATGGGTCAAAACAAATTGTAAAGAAGGAAAAGACTATAATCCTGTGGCAAGTCAAAAAAACAGAAAACAAAAAGATGAAGAATGGGAGTTTATTGTAAAAATGGCACTTATAGCACGCGACTTGATGGTTGGCAATCCGAAGCTGAAAAAGCTTGGTTTTGCTGAAGAAGCCTCGGGACATAATGCTATTGCATCAGGATTTCAGGGTCAGCGGCAGTGGACAGACCATTTCCCCAATGGCGATTTTATGGAAGCAATTTTATGTTCATCTTTTGACTGGAACGGAACACGCCAACCATATATCCTCGCCACAGAAAACGATAGTTTAAACGGTGTGGCAATGCTCTTTGGGCATTTATTGACAGGAGCTGCACAGGTTTTTTCCGATGTTAGAACTTACTGGAGTCCCGAATCGGTTAAACGGGTAGCAGGCTACGATTTATCGGGCAAAGCCAAAAATGGGATTATTCACCTAATTAACTCCGGATCTTCAGCACTCGATGGCTCTGGCGAACAAGAAGTTGATGGAAAACCTGCAATGAAAGCCTGGTGGGAAATAAGCCAGGCTGAAGCTCAAAAATGTATCGATGCAACAAGCTGGGGTGCAGCAATAAACGAATATTTCCGTGGAGGAGGTTTTTCCTCAACTTTTAAAACCAAAGGAGGAATGCCGCTAACTCTTTCGAGAATAAATATTATTAAAGGCCTGGGTCCTGTTTTGCAACTTGCAGAAGGATATTCTGTGGAACTACCTGAAAATGTTCATGAAATTCTGGATAAAAGAACAAATCCAAGTTGGCCAACTACCTGGTTTGCACCAAATCTGACAGGGCAAGGCTTTTTCAAAGATGTTTATTCGGTTATGGCAAATTGGGGTGCTAATCATGGAGCTTTTACTTATGGACATATTGGAACCGACTTAATTACCCTCGCTTCATTATTGCGAATTCCAGTTTGTATGCACAATGTAGATACGGATAAAATATACCGTCCATCTGCTTGGTCTGCTTTTGGAATGGACACTGAAAGTGCAGATTATAGAGCCTGTGCAAATTACGGACCTTTATACTAAAGATGGCTATTGGCTATTAGCAATTGAAAGGCTAACAGCAAAAGGCTAATAGCTAACTAAAAAAAACGTTATGAAAAAAAAACCTGTTGTCGTTTCACGCAAAGTACTCATTCCTTTCATTTTAATAACCAGCCTTTTTGCATTATGGGGATTTGCGAACGATATTACGAACCCACTGGTAGCCGCTTTCAAAACCGTAATGGAAATGTCGAACGCCAAAGCAGCACTCATACAATTTGCCTTTTACGGCGGATATGCAACAATGGCAATTCCTGCGGCATTATTTGTAAAAAAATTCAGTTTTAAAAAGGGAATTATTCTCGGACTTGCTCTATACGCATTTGGTGCTTTGCTGTTTTATCCTGCTGCCCGATTCGAAATGTTCAGTTTCTTCCTAATTTCTTTATATATTCTAACTTTTGGATTGGCTTTTTTGGAGACTACTGCCAATCCGTACATCCTTTCTATGGGAGACGAAAAAACTGCAACCCGCCGCTTAAACCTTGCACAGTCGTTCAATCCAATTGGCTCTTTGTTAGGAATGTTTGTTGCCTCGAATTTTATTTTAAACGGCCTCGATTCAGATTTGCGAAACGATGCCGGTGAGCTGGTTTTCGAAACATTAAGCATTGCCGAAAAAGCTGCAATCAAGACTCACGATTTGGAAGTAATTCGTAATCCATATGTGATTCTTGGCATTGTTGTAATAATAATGATGGTAATAATTGCCATTGCAAAAATGCCTGTGCGTAAAAATGCTGACCATAGAATTCAGGCTAGAGATTCTTTCAAACGACTTATTAAAAATATAAAATATCGGGAAGGAGTTATTGCACAAGTTTTTTATGTTGCTGCACAAATCATGAACTGGACTTTCATTATCCAATATGCAGGAAATCTTGGCATACCAAAAGCTACGGCACAAAACTACAATATCATTGCAATGACGATATTTCTAAGCTCACGATTTATAAGTACTTTTTTAATGAAATATGTAAACTCAAAAGTTCTACTCACTATTTTTGCTGTGGGAGGCATGGCAACTATGCTTGGAACAATTTTCATAGGAGGAATGTTTGGTTTATATTGTTTGATTGCAACATCTGCATTCATGTCTTTGATGTTCCCTACAATTTATGGGATTGCCCTCGAAGGATTAAAAGACGATGCAACACTTGGTGCGGCAGGCTTGGTTATGGCAATAGTTGGTGGTGCTTTAATGCCGCCTTTGCAGGGTGCAATTATCGATTTAGAAACAGTGGCCGGAATGCCGGCTGTAAATTTTTCATTTATATTGCCATTTTTTAGTTTTGTGGTGATAGCAATTTATGGATATAGGACAACAAAAATTTAAACATAATAATTAATTAAATTAAAAATATGAAGGGCGTTTTCAATAAAATCTATTCTGTAAATCTAAGCAAAAAGACTGCAGAACTAATACAAATTGCCGACGATATTTATCATAAATATTTGGGAGGAAGAGGTTTAGGGGTAAAAATATTTACAGACAAAGTTAATCCAAAAATCGATCCTTTAAGTGCTGATAATGCAATTGTTCTGACTACAGGACCCATCACAGGCACATCTGTTTCTACCAGTGGCAGAATGTCGCTTGTTACAAAATCGCCTTTAACCGGTGGAATTTTTTATTCAAATACAGGTGGCAATTTTGGTTTTAATATGAAACGCTGCGGTATTGATGGTGTGCTAATAGTTGGAAAATCTGAAAAACCATCTTACCTCTTGCTCGATGGAGACAATAAATTGGAAATAAAAGATGCTACAGATTTGTGGGGGCTCGATGCTGAACAAACTCACGAGAAGCTACTTGAGCTTGAAGGCAAAAAAGCCCGAACACTCGAAATTGGGCCTGCCGGAGAAAATCTGGTTCGAATTTCATCGATAATGAACGATGCCGATCATGCTTTTGGGCGGGGTGGCGTAGGTGCTGTTTGGGGCTCAAAAAATCTGAAAGCAATTGTAGTTAAAAATGGAAAACTAAAAACTACAGTACATAATCCAAAATTGCTTAAAAATTACTCAAAATCAGCACTTGATAAAATCAAGGCATTGCCTGTAACGCGTTCAGCATTTCCACTATTTGGCACTGCCGGTGTTTTGCATGTTACAAACAGTTTAAGCATGTTGCCTATCAGAAATTTCAAATACGGTCAACATGAGGAAGCACCTAAATTGGGCGGAGAGGCTATCAGAAAAGAAATTCTGGACAAAACAAGTGCTTGCTATGCCTGCACCATTCGTTGCCGCAGATCTACCAAAACTGGCAAAATGAAAGGGAAAGGGCCTGAATACGAATCAGTTTGGGCACTGGGAGCTAATTGCGAAATTTTCGATTTGAAAAAAGTAACCGAAGCAAATTACTATTGCAACAAATTAGGAATAGATACTATTTCGATGGGCGTAACTATTTCTTGCGCCATGGAATTGCAGGAAAAAGGATTGTTCCCTTATGAAAATGTAAAATTTGGGAATGATGAGATTATTACCGATTTAGTAAAAAAAACAGCCCTGCGTGAAGGCATTGGCAACGATTTGGCTGAAGGTTCGAAACGTCTCGCTGAAAAATATGGTGATGCAGAGGTTGCTATCCATGTTAAGGGTCTGGAGCTTCCTGCTTACGATCCAAGAGGAGCAATGGGTCATGCTTTAGGATATGTAACTAGCAATCGCGGAGGTTGCCATCTTACGGGCTACCTTGCCGCTATGGAATTGTTCAGCGCACCAAAACGAATTCCACGCTTCACGATTAGTGGTAAAGCTGATTTGCTTGTTTTGAAACAAAATCAAAGTGCCATTGAAGACAGTCTCGTCAATTGTAAATTTTCGGGCTATGCCCTTGGTTTTGATTTTCACTCACGTTTTGCAAGCGTAATCACAGGTTACGATTATAATACTACTGAGCTTTTAAGAATTGGTGAAAGAATTTACAACCTGGAACGTATTTTTAATATTGATGCCGGAATTGAGAAAGAGCAGGACAAACTACCTGAACGATTTATAAAAGAACCTTTTAAGGAGGGATTGTCGAAAGACAGGGTTGTTCCTGTAGCAAAAATGTTGAAGGAATATTATGCTGTTAGGAATTGGGACGAAAATGGAATTCCGACAATTGAAAAAAGAAAAGAATTAGAAATAATTTAATAAGTGAAAATGACCATAGATAAAGAAACATTCAGAAGCTTCGATTTAGTAGGAAAAGACTTAAGTAACAGAGGATTAATTAGCAGCCATTCGGGAAATATGTCGATGATAAGTGGTGGAAAAATTATTATTACAAGACGCTCGGCTATGTTGGGCTGGTTGCAACCCGAAGACTTGGTAGTCATAGACCTAAAGGAGGAAGATGCCCACAGCGGATTAATTGCAAGTACCGAAGCAAACGTCCACCGAAATATTTATAAAGAAACCGATGCCATGGCAATAGTACATTCGCATAGTCCTTGCAGCACAGCATTGTCGATGATTGAAGATGAAATTACCTGCATAGATGCCGAAGGTATGTTTTTGTATAAAAAGATTCCTGTTGTTGAATGCGATATTCCAGTTGGATCTTATGAGGTTGCTGAAAAAATTGCACAGCCTCTAAAGAACTATCCTGCTGCAATAGTCAGGAGCCATGGTATTTTTGCAAAAGGGACAACTCTCGAAGATGCTTTAGGGGTGGTTACCGGAGTAGAACAATCGGCAGATATTAGATACAGGATACACCTTCTCGGCAAACCCTTAATTCGGGATTATTCTAAAGAAAAAGGTTTTTCTGATTGGTAAATTCAAATTTTTATTTCAAAAACAGATAGTTTTTTTGTTTATATCAGACTATGTCTGTTCAGCCTAATTAATATTTATCTAATAAAATAAATTTTTTAAGTAATTTTGAAACTGAAATGGTAAATATTTATTAATATAAAATAAAGATGAAATATTTTTCGGTGCTATTAATTGTGATACTGTTTTCGACAAACACATGTTTTGCACAAACCACAACAGTTCAAGACGATTTTGAGGGAAATGGAACTATTACAAGCTGGTACGGAGACGATTGCGGGATTAATACTAATTTCTCAAATCCTGTTATACAAGGAATTAATACATCAAATACGGTTTTAGAGTATAACGATAATGGTGGACAATATGCCAATGTTCGTTTCGAGGTGAGTAATAATTTTGATTTGTCAACTAATTATACATTTTCATTAAAGATTTTTGTCCCAAATAGTGGATTGACGGGAAGCCAAGCAAATCAGGTATCTCTAAAATTACAAGATGGAACTATTGGAGCTCCTTGGTCAACACAGTGCGAGATTATTAAGCCAATATATTTAGATCAATGGCAAACTGTAACATTCGATTTTGAAAATGATAATTACATAAATTTAGATGGAAATTCGCCACCTCCAACACAAAGAACAGATTTTAACAGAGTAGTGATTCAAGTGAATGGAGAAGACAACTACGACTATGTTTTAGCTTATCTCGACGATGTTTTTTACGATGGTACAATACCCATAGATCCGGTTTATAACAATCTGGTTTGGGCAGATGAGTTTGATGTTGATGGACCAATAAATTCTGCCAAATGGTTTCATCAAACACAATTACCTGCAGGTGGAAGCTGGTTTAATGGAGAGGTGCAACATTACACTGATAGAGTTGATAATTCATATGTTGAAAATGGATTGCTAAAAATAATATCGAAAAATGAAACATTTACCGATCAAGGATATACAAAACAATACACTTCTGCGAGATTAAATTCTAAATTTGCTTTTACTTACGGTAAGGTAGAAATTCGAGCAAAATTGCCAAGCGGAGTTGGCACCTGGCCTGCATTATGGATGCTGGGCAAGAATGTTAATGAAAATGGAGCCTACTGGCAAACTCAAGGATTTGGAACAAGTTCGTGGCCTGCCTGTGGCGAAATTGACATAATGGAACATTGGGGCAGTAATCAAAACTATGTTCAAAGTGCGGTACATACACCTTCAAGTTATGGTAGTACTGTAAATTTGGGCGGTCAAACCATTGCAACTGCATCCTCTGCATTTCATATCTATACTTTGGAATGGACGGAAGAAAAATTGGAGTTTAGTTTCGATAATGTTGTGCATTACACTTATAATCCTGCAATACAAGATGCTAATACCTGGCCATTTGATGCGGAACAATACATTTTGATGAATATAGCAATTTTGCCAAATATTACTTCCGGTTTTACAAGTAGCTCAATGGAAATTGATTATGTAAGAATTTATCAGGATAGTGTTATTTCAACAGCCCAATTTGATAAAGTATTAGGTTTGTCATTTTTTCCCAATCCTGTTGCAAATAATTTGACAATTAGTTTAAAGGAAACTATTGAACAAAATGTTACTCTCAGAATATTTAGTAGTGAAGCTAAACTAATTAAAACATATTATAGCGAGATAAAAAATAACAGAATAGAATTGAATGATTTAGGATGTTTAAACAAAGGAATGTATTTCGTTACATTTGATTTAGAAAAAGAACACTATAGTTTCAAAATAATAAAAAAATAGGAACTAATAAGTTTCGGAAACTTGAGCTTAATAATAAGCTTTCTCCGTGAAACAGCTATTACACAAAGTTGCTCAAAGAAGCACAAAGATTAAAAAGGAATTATTTAGAACATGTATCATTATAACTTTTCAGTACATTGATTAGTTACAAAAAATAGTTAAATATAAGTATTAACAAAAAACAGAACAATAATATGAAACTTTTCAGAATTTTAGTAGCCCTTTTCTTTATGGCAAGTGCAACAGGTTTGGCACAAAGTGATACAATTTATTACTTCGATTGTGCCGATTCTATTCCGGGCAACTGGCAAAGCCTTGATAGCACTGGCAACAATTTTAGTTGGGAGCACACATATGTTGGATTGGATGCGGCATATTGCCCACTTTCAAGTTCAAGTTTTAATTCAACAAGTGCCAACAATGGTTGGTTGATGCTTCACTCTGCATACCACAACACCGATTCTACTGGTGGAACTTTAGAGATGGCTGATACTATAATTTACATGAATTCGACTCTTCTATCAGATCCATTTGATTTCAGTAATGAATCGGAGGTTTATGTTTCATTTCAGCATTGGTATCGTACTCTTAGTGCCCCAATGTGGGGTTCTTTCGATATGGCTGTTAGTAATGATGGAATTTCATGGACCACTTTCAATATGAATACTGGTCCGGATTCTCCCGATTCGGGATGGGAAGATAAAGTTGAAATAATTCTAATAGATATCTCAACAATTGCAGCCGGGCAAACTCAGGTTTGGCTTCGTTTTCATTACAATAATCTTGCATGGTATTTTTGGAATATTGACGATATAGCTTTCCTTCGATCTACCCCGCCTTCAGCCATAGAGTCCGATATTATAGCAAATTTTAAAATATTCCCAAATCCTGTCGAGAAAGGAGCTTTTATTAATGTTTTGAATGCCAGAACAGGTTCTACCTACGAATTACTGGATTGTTTTGGAGCAATTGTTTCGAGTGGAAAATTACAAAATTCAAATTCTAAAATCCAACTAAATGGTATTGGTGTCGGAATCTATTTTTTGAATATTAACAATTATGTTGAAAAAATTGTTGTACGCTAAAAGTTTAGCATTCTTAGAAACATACAAAGTCTGATTTTAATTAAAAATACTTTTTAATAGTTTCAATCAGTACTTTTTTATTTATGGGTTTTGCAATATAGTCGTTGCAGCCTGCTTCTATGACTTTTTCGCGATCGCCTGCAAGGGCATATGCTGTTTGTGCAATAATAATAACATCCTTATTAAATTCTCGAATTTTGCGAGTTGCATCGTAGCCATTCATTTCAGGCATTTTCATATCCATAAGGATTAAATCGATGTCGGGATTTTGTTTGCAAACTTCAATTGCCTTAATACCGGTTTCTGCATTTAATACATTTTCATTTTTTAAAACATTTTTGAAGTAAAAGTTTATTAGTTCTTCATCTTCTACGACAAGAATTTTAAGATTGCCAATTTCGTTTTCCTTTTTACTTATTGCAGTATCTTCAGGTTTTTCTTCGAGTGTTTTCTTTTCAGCTTCTATTGGAATTGTAAAATAGAACTGAGAACCTTTTCCTAAGTCAGATTCAACCCACATGTTCCCGCCGAGAGATTCAATAAGTTTGATGGCAACAGAGAGTCCTATCCCTACTCCTTCATAGCGTCTTGTACTATTATCGTCGAGTTGTCTGAAAATATCAAAAATCAGTTTTTTATTATCTTCGCTAATGCCAATGCCAGTATCTTTTACATAGAATTTCAACATTGGTTTTTTGTCAATTATTTCTTCAGTAAAACCATATTCGATATACCCTTCACTTGTAAATTTAAGGGCATTTTTTAGCAGATGAAATATTATTTTTTCCAGCTTTTCAGAGTCAGAATACATTGATATTTTGTCGTAATTTTTACAAGGTTTAAATCTAATATCAATATTGTCTTTTTCAACCTTAATTTGTTCTGCTTTAATTTTTGTATAAATAATATCAATAAATCCGGCGAAATTGAATGTTTCTTTTTGAATTAGCATTTCCTTGCTTTCTATCATTGTAAGGTCAAAGATATCTTCAACAATATTTAGCAGATGATTTCCACTTTTATTAATGGTTTTCCCATAATTAGTAATTTCTTCGATAGGAGAATTTTTATTTAGCAAAAAAGAAAATCCAATTACTGAATTGAGAGGCGTTCGTAATTCATGCGACATTGTGTTCAAAAAAGCAGTTTTCAGATGGTTACTTTCTTCGGCTTTCTCTTTTGCTTTTTTTAATTCAGAGTTTATTCTCTGAATATGTTGCATATTTTTTGACATTTCTTCGTTTAGCACCTGAAATTCTTCATTTTGAGCTGCAAGTTGTTGATTCATAGCTTGCAGTTCTGCTTCAGCTTGTTTTCGTTCGGTAATATCATTTAATGCTGTTACTCGAAGTGTTTTTCCTCCAGTATCCATCATTTTGCCTTGTATTTCGGCATAAAAAGTCGATCCGTCCTTTCTCATTGCAAGCACCTCATACGGTTTTTCATAACCTGAAAGCATATTCTTTATTACTTTATCTCTGTCTTGTGGTGCAATCCAATCGATACCCGGTTTTCCAATAGCTTCGCTTAAAGTATAAGCAAACATCTTTTCGGCAGAATAATTCTGGTCTAAACAAATACCTTTTTCAGATAAAAAAACTGCCTCGAATGGAGCTTCCGATAATGCTTTAAATCGATTTTCGCTTTCTAAAATAATCTTTTCGTCCTTCTTTCTTGTGGAAATATCTTCGAATATTGCAGCAAATTCATCTTCATTTGAACGATACGCATAAATTGAGTAATGAGTACTACTATTTTCGTGAAACATTTCAAAACTAATCGGCTTTCCAGTTTTAACAACATTCCCAAAAGTTGAAAACCATTCTGGTTCTGTTCCGGGGAGCATTTCAGAAACTTTTTTTCCAATTGTAGTCTCCTTTTTTAAATTTGTGAACTTTTCGTAAGCTGCATTCATATCTTTATAGATACAATCTACCATGTCGCCGGATTGGTTGTAAATTGCTTTACAAAAAACTACACCAGAGGACATTCTGTCGAATAAATAATTGTATCTGTCGCAATTTTCAATATTTGTAACTCTTTCGTCTCTATCTTTTTGGATGTTCCCCATAAATTAACCTTTACAATCTAACAATCAAAATTTACATAAAATTTACATTGTTTCATTTATAATTCATTCTAACAATTTTCCAAAGCAAATATTAATTTTTCAATTTGAAATCTTATCAAAACATGGGCTAAAAATATATATATTTTTGAAGTAATATATATTTATTCGTATTTAATAGAAATTTTTAAATATCATCATCTATTCTTTCATGAACCATGCGTTTCCCTTTTTCAGTAATAAACCTTAAATTACCATTTCTTTTTACAATATTTTCAGAATCGTACTGAGAAAACAGTAGTAATGCAATTTTCCGATTTGCATTTATCAAGTCTCTAAACTCTGCAACTGTTAGTCCTTCATTTATAGAAAGTAGTTTATTCAATAAAATGGTTCTACATTTATCCACAATTTTTGAGTACAAATAGTCATTCTCTATCTGATAAAGTTTCCCTGACCTGACAAGAAAATGAAAATATTGACTTAAATCTCTATCTGATATTCCTCGCTTTCTTGCTTGTGGTTTTATTTCCGACATCAGCGGGGTTTGCATTTTATAATTTGATATGACTTTTTCGAGCCAGCTAATTTCTGCTTCAACAAAAACAGGAACCGTGGCTTTATGATTGAATATAATCCATGTTCTGCCAAGCTTTTTTATTAGTCCCTCTTTTTCAACTTTTTTAAGCAAAAGATATAGATACTTAATGCTGGCAAGATTGTCAGAAATTCCTAATTTGCTTTTCAATTCATCGAAAGAAAGACCATATGAAATTAATGGGTTTCTCTTATGAAATGCTTTTATATTTTCTAAAACTAAATTCCAGCATTTGTTATCCTCATTTTTTTCAAAGAGAATAAGTGAATTTTCGTCTTTATAAACTGCTATGTCGAAAAGGCTTTTGCTACTGCAAAAACTAAGAATTTCCTCCAAAGGTTTGTTCAAATTTGAGGTAATATCATCAATTTCAACAGGAATTCTACGTTTTTTTACTTCAATCCTGATTAATTCGCAAATGCTACCTTCGGCAAGTTTTGTAAGGCTATCGATCAATTTTTCGGGTCTTCTCCTGTGGTGCAAGGGTTTTGCGTCTATCACCGAGCCACCGCCCAAAGTTTGGTCAGACGAAGAATTTCTTAGAATATATCTGTCTCCATTCATCAAAACGCAAGCTTTGTCTAAATGTATTTGAATTATAGCATTTTGCTCTGGCATAAGGCTATTTGCATTTATCAAATGAACTCGTGCCTGACATTCGAAAGTGCCCGACAGAAAAATTATTTTCGACCACAAGCTCAATTGTGTATTGTCTTTGAACAATGTAAAATCTGCATCTATTATTTTTGTTGCTTCAATTGTGGAATCGGAAATGATTTTACCTTTCTCGAAATCTCTTTTTTCAATTCCAACAATATTCAGGGCTGCTCTGTCGCCGGCTCTAATTTTGTCGGTGATTTTTCCATATTTCTCAATGCGGCGAATTCTTAGTTCTTTTCCATTGCCAGGTAGCAAAAAAGCAGGTTTAGATATGTCAATTTCTCCATTTACGACTGTTCCGGTTGCAACATTTCCGAAACCTTTTACGCTGAAAAACCTATCGACATTCATTCTGAAAATTTTTCCTTTTTCCCGATTTTCAACTTCCAAACTTATTTTTGCTATGGCATTTTTCAATTTGTCGATTCCATAGCCCGAAATTGAACAAACTTCAACTAAAGGTGCTTTTTCAAGAAAGCTGTTTTTCACGAAATCGTTAATTTCTTCTTTAACTAAAGTTTGCAAATCCTCATTGATTAAATCAATTTTCGTGAGTGCAATTATCCCTTTTTTTATTTTTAGAATTTCGAGAATACTCAAATGTTCTCGCGTTTGGGGCATAATTCCGCTTTCGGCTGCAATCACAAACAAAACAAAATCGATTCCGCTAACTCCTCCAACGGTGGTATGAACAAAATCTTTATGCCCGGGAACATCAATTATTCCGATTGTTTCCTGGTCTGAAAGTTTAAAGCATGAAAATCCGAGATTTATAGTAATGCCTCTTCTTTTTTCTTCTTTATGAGTATCGCAATCGACATTTGTAAGTGCCTTGATAAGTGCCGTTTTTCCATGATCTACATGTCCGGCAGTTCCCATTATCAAATGTCTCATAATTTGCAATTTTTGTATTCAATCTTCAGCCTATATTTTTGTGTTTGTATATCATTTGAATAATAGTTAGCTTTTAAAATAGACTTCGCTAATTGCTTTTGGAATATATTTGAGATCTTCGTCAAATAATGTCAGAAGATTGAATTGAATTTTCCCTTTTTTCAAAACTCCTAATATTGGTGTTTTCAGATTTAATAATTCGTGGTACATTTTTTTCGCAAATGAAATTTCATTAGGCTCCAATTTCGTGGTGTTTTCAATTACAATTGAATAACTATCAATTGAAGTTTCGGGCATTGCACCGCCACCAAATTGCCCTTTGCTTTTTACTATTTCAGAATGAATATTATTTTTCTCTAATTCTTGTTTTATGAAATTTGCATTTTCTAACAATTCTGTTTTTGGTCTCGAAATGATTTTATAAACCAGATTGTTTTGTTCTAATGATTTTTCGTTGAGGTAATATTTGCATGCATTTTCAAGAAAGGCCAAACTTAATTTACCTACTCTCAAAGCCCTCATCATGGGGTTTTTCTTCAGGATATTTATCATTTGCTGATTCCCGGCAATAATTCCGGCTTGAGGTCCTCCGAGCAATTTGTCGCAACTGAAGGAAACCAAATCTATGCCTGACAAAAGTGCTGATTTTACATCCGGTTCGTTTTCTAATGCTGTGTTTTTCATTTGTTTTAAAAGTCCGGAACCCATGTCATAGACTACCGGAATTTTATGTTTTTTGCCCAAGTTTACCAATTCCTCAAGTTTAGCTTCTTCGGTAAAACCTTTTATTTTGTAATTTGATGTATGAATTTTAAATAGTAAAGCTGTGTTTTGCTTAATTGATTTTTCATAATCGCTGATTCTTGTTTTGTTGGTGGTGCCTACTTCAATCATTTTGCAGCCCGATGCCTGCATGATGTCGGGAATCCTAAACGAACCACCAATTTCAATCAGTTCGCCCCGAGAAACTATCACTTCTTTGTTTTTGGCAAAAACATTAAGAATTAGAAGGATTGCTGCTGCATTATTGTTCACTATCAAAATATCTTCTGCACCGGTAAAAAATTTTAACAGCTTGCAAGCATGAATATTTCTATCGCTACGAACTCCTTTTTTCAAATCAAATTCGAGATTGTTATATCCCGATATTACTTTCATTGAGTCATTTATTAATAATTCGCCGAAAGGGACTCTCCCAAGGTTTGTATGAATAATAATTCCTGTGGCATTCACAACAGATTTCAAGCTATTGCTCACCATTGCCAAGGTCTCAAATTCAACCTGTTTTATGATTTCTTCAATTGAAGGTAGCGGCTTCTCTCTTTTGATTTCTTCTCTATAATTCGATATAGTTTTTCGCATTAAATAAATAATCAAATCTCTACCGTATTTTCCGATTAAGGATTTGATAACTTCTGAATTTAACAGAGTATCAATGCCGGGTAAATTTTTATATTTATTCATTATAAAAAATTTGAGTAAACTATGCTCTCTGCCTCTAATTCATCTTATAAATTCTCAATTATTTTCATGTACAATTTACGACTAAATTTATTTATATCAATTATCTTTTTTTATAAGGCTATATTTTAAATGGCCAAAATGTTTTTTGTGACTCTGTCTTTATTTCTAATTATCAATTAGATATGCAGTTTCTTTAGCTTTTCAAAAACCCTTTATTATCTGTTCTTTTTTCATATTTTGTAAATCCATTTTTGTTGCGTTAATATTGATATTCCCAGATCAGATTTAATATTTTCTAATTTGTTTGAAAATCGAATCTTAATGTATTAATAGATTTATCAATTTCTGATCTGATTACTTTTTTATAATCTCGCATATTTGTGAGAGTTTTTGAAATGTGAACATAAATATACTTTGATGAAATTTGAAATTAAAGAATCGGAGCTTGTTATGTATAGTTGTTCATTGTAAATTGCAAATTATTCAAATCATCTTATCAAAATCCATTTTCATTTGTTCTTGTTTTCGGGTTTCTAAAATGTGTAGCGCTTGATTAAATTGAATTGGCTATTGTTGCTAGATATTGTATATTTGGCTATTTTTTAAGTAATTATGAATAAGGTGCTCATATTTACAAGTTTGCATTAATTTGATGAAGTACATAGCTTTCATATTAATTCTTATAATATCTGGGCATTTTTTGATTGCATCTGATACTACTTATTATGCCAATGGACAGATTCATACAATTGTCAAGAAAAATAAGATTGAAATTACTTATTATCAAAATGGAAATCTCAAAATGTTATACAAACCTGACCAAATTATAAGGAAAGGTAAAGTCATTAATTATGATTCTCTAGGATTTTTGACATCCAAGGGTAAAATTATCCTTAATCAATTTGATCATGGTACATGGAAATTCTATGAAAACAAGAAAATCATACGAAAAGAAAAATATAAATGGGGATTAACAGAGAAAGAGTATACAGATAATAATGGGGATAGAGTATTATTTATACTTCAATATGGTTTGATTGCTTACAGAGAACCTTGTAAAGAAGCACAGAAAAGGTTTGGCATCAAATATATTTTAGTTGCAGGTTGTGTGGTGAATCCCAAAATAAAATTTAAAGTTAGAAGATATTATTTTTTGAATCATTATAAACTGATAAGGAAACATGGGGATAATTGGTATAGTGAAATGATGCAATTTTGCTCTGATCTTAACCCAACTTGAGCATTTTTCCAAAATTAATAAAATAATGAAAATTTTATCTATCTGATAATTAGGCATATGACGTTATATAGAATCGTTCTAAAT
>Ga0257119_1000855_pt1 | contig 24938 bp, 19 predicted proteins | sample SI112_200mmetaG_FD_190179 | JGI IMG/M metagenome (GOLD analysis project Ga0257119, IMG submission 190179) | Marine microbial communities from Saanich Inlet, British Columbia, Canada - SI112_200m | ecosystem: Environmental > Aquatic > Marine > Inlet | place: Canada: British Columbia | collected... | reverse complement strand
CATTTTATCCACAGGGATTAGGTATAATGGGCTTTGTGATTTAAGTGGATGCTAATCTGGTTAAAAGGCTAATTTCGAATATCTGCGGGCGTCGTATAATGGTTATTACCCGAGCTTCCCAAGCTCGTGACGTGAGTTCGATTCTCATCGCCCGCTCTATCACATTGACGCCCAGCCTAAGCTTAACGAAAGACGGCAGGATGATTTAATTAGGAGTAACTTTGATCAAAAACATACTTCGTAAGATTTAGCATGAGAATGGGCGTTTTAGTTCCGCTGTCTGTATATTCCTATTAATGGTCACCAACAAATTTATAGAAATAAAGGTCATTCCCCGTGCTTCGCGAAACGCCGTAGCGGAAGAAATTGATACACTCAAAGTGTACGTGACTTCTACACCGGAAAAGGGGAAAGCCAACGCTGCGGTAAAAACGGCACTTGCGGAATATTGGTCTGTACCCAAAAGTAAGATCGAAATTGTGTCCGGGCAGACCAGCAGACAAAAACGGATTCGAATTTTGGAATGAAGGGATTCAAACCGATTGTAAATGCGAGCAGCCGGATGCTCATTCTTGGTACTTTTCCAAGTAAAGATTCTCTCAAGGTGAATCAGTATTACGCGAATGCGACAAATCTCTTTTGGCCGCTAATCTTCGCCGTTCTGGAAGGATCGGATGAAGAAACGGTTGCAAAGCGATGGAATGCAACCACATCCTATAAAGATAAAATACAATATGCGTTATCACACGGCGTGGCACTTTGGGATGTGCTCCGTTCATGCGAACGGAAAACCAGCGCAGACCGCGATATCTTGAATGCTAAACCCAATAATTTCAGACTCTTTTTTAAGAAATATCCAAACATCAAAACCATAGCCTTTAATGGTGGAGGAAAACAAAAAAATCCTCGCCCTCTTAGCGCAGCGGGTTTGTATAAATTCCATATTGGGTATGATGAGGTCTTTGATTATTTAACCCTGTATTCATCTAGCAGTGAGGACCGAAATAAATTAGATTTCGATTCACTTTTTCTCAAAAAATATCATGACTGGAAGAACATTCAATCTAATTTTTTAGGCTGATTGCCAAAATCAATTCCAACCATTAAATTGCAGGTTCAATTTTGAAGAGTAACCGGAGGCTGACTATGAAACACCCAGAGTTTGAAAATACCGTAACCCATTTATTCAAGCAGGCCGAAATACAAGGAAATGTGGCCGGAATAGCGTTTAAAAAAGATGGCGAATGGCACGACATCAGTTGGAGTCAATATGCGAGTGATGTGCACACTGCTGCTGCCGGATTGGTAAAACTCGGCATGGGTAAAGGTGATACGGTTTGTATTCTCGGTTTCAACTGTTACGAATGGGTAGTGATGGACCTTGCCGCTATTATGATCGGCGCAATTCCCGCCGGCATTTATACCACAAATTCACCTGAAGAAATTGCCTACATTTTGAATCATTCCGAATCAACTATATTGCTTTTGGAAAACAAAGATCAGTGGGATAAAGTTGCAGCGAAACGGGGGAATCTTCACCATCTCAAACATGTGTTAGGCATGATCCGGTGCGAGGACATTGCAGATGATTTGTATATGGATTGGCAAACGTTTATGGGTATCGGCTCGGATAACGACAAAACGAAAGTGGAAGAACTTTACTGCAATACATCGGCGAATGAACCGGCTACGTTTATTTATACTTCCGGAACCACAGGTCCGCCAAAAGCAGTGATGCTTTCGAACAAAAATCTGGTGTGGACTGCCAGTCAGGCGATTGATATGTTGAAATTCACGTCGGATAATACATCGCTTTCGTATCTGCCTTTATCACATATTGCCGAGCAAATGTTTACGATCCATGCACCTATTATTACAGGATGGAAAGTATATTTTGCTACCGGACTTTTGGATGTGCTAGACAATTTGAAGGAAGTAAAGCCTTCTATTTTATTCGGAGTACCGCGTATTTGGGAAAAATTTTATGCCGGTCTTAAAGAAAAGCTTGGCGAAGCGAGCGGTCTCAAAGAAAAAATTGTCAACTTTTCTCTGCAAGCAGGAGAGGAACACAATGCTGATATTTTCCGTGGGGGATCTGGTGGCGGATGGAAATACAATGTAGCGAACAAACTATTGTTCAGTAAAGTAAAAAATGCGCTCGGTCTCAACAATCTGAAGGTTGGTGTAACCGGTGCAGCTCCAATCAATGCTGATATTTTAAAGCTATTTGCGAGTTTGGATATTATGGTTGTGGAAGTATATGGACAATCTGAAGGATCCGGGCCGACATCTTTTAATCGTCCGTGGAATAACAAACCCGGATCCGTTGGACCGGCTTTTCCTGGAACGGAAGTGAAAATCGCAGATGATGGCGAAATAATGCTAAAAGGATCAAACGTATTTTTAGGTTATTACAAAGATCAAGAAGAAACGGACGCTTGCTTGAAAGACGGCTGGCTGTATTCCGGTGATGTTGGAAAATTTGATGATGAGGGCTTCCTATATATTACAGGACGGAAAAAAGAAATTTTGGTAACGTCCGGAGGAAAGAACATTGCACCAATTCCGATTGAGCAGGATATTAGGGAAATTCCGGCAGTGGCGCAGGCCGTTATGATCGGAGATAACCGTCATTTTTGCACGGCATTGATTACCCTCGATGTAGGATATTTACTCAAGGAAAAAATGGGAGTTGATATTTCCAATATCAAACCAACAGAACTGCTTTCCACTTTGGAATCCAAAGGAAAAACTGTCGCAGAATTCGCTGCCGATCCGGATATTCTGAGCGAAATTCAGGAAGGCGTTGATAAAGTTAATACCATGTATGCGCAGGTAGAAAATATCCGAAAATTCGCAGTACTTCCTCGAGATTTCACGATGGTGGATGATGAAGTAACACCGACGTTTAAAATCAAACGCGCCAAGATTTACACCAAGTGGTCCGACACCATCGATTCGCTTTACGCTGAATAATTCCATGTAACTACTAAAGTGATAAAATAATTATCACATTTACTGCGATGTAGCGCGAATAGTATTCTTATTCCATCCTGCTGACTTTTGATCCAGGCGTTGTAATTTCCCCGACTTAAATCAAGAAAAAAATCAATCATGGCAACTCCACTCATAGCAATTGTCGGACGTCCCAACGTTGGGAAGTCCACCTTTTTTAATCGCCTGCTCAAACAGCGGAAGGCGATTGTGGATCCCCAGGAAGGTATCACCCGAGATCGTGTGTACGGAATTACCGAATGGACCGGCCATACACTTCAATTTGTCGATACAGGTGGATATATTCCTGTGGATGAAGATGCGTTTACAGCAGCAGTCCGCGAGCAAGCCCGCCAAGCCATTGATGAAGCAGATCTTGTCTTATTTATGGTGGATGGTAGAGAAGATCCAACTGCCAGTGACAAAACCCTGGCACAGTTTGTTCGGAAATCAGGAAAAAAACTGATTGTTGCTGTGAATAAGTGTGACACTTTGGAATCCGAGGAAAGGATAAATGCGTTTCATGAATTTGGGTTAGAACCGTTAATCCCTTTTTCTGCGTTGACTGGAAGACTCACCGGTGATCTTCTTGATGAAATAGTTGCAAAACTAAATCTCACATTCGATCCTCAGGACGAAGAACCACACCAGGATTTACGCCTTGCCATTGTTGGAATGCCGAATGTGGGAAAATCCTCCTTGGCAAATGCTTTATTGAGAAAAGAAAATTCAATTGTTACAAATGTCCCGGGTACCACACGCGATGCGGTGGACTCTAATTTGAAATGGCATGGGAAAGACATCACTCTGATTGACACGGCCGGGCTTCGAAAAAAAAGCAAAGCCATGGATAATATCGAATTTTACAGCACGGTAAGGAGCAGAAGATCTATTCAGGCATGCGATGTAGCGCTGATGATGATTGACGGAAATAAAGCATTCGGCAAGCAGGACAAATCCATCGCAAACCTCATTATAAAATCCGGTAAGGGCATGGTACTAATTGTGAATAAATGGGATCTTGTAGAAAAAGATTCTGCAACACTTTCTGAATACGAAAAGGAGATGCGATACCAATACCGAGAGCTTGCGCATTTTCCTATATTATTTATTTCCGCCAAGACCAAACAACGAATATCGGCTGTGCTAGAAGCGGCTGATGGCGTACACGAAGCTCGCAATCAATCTATTTCCACATCAAAGTTGAATGCATTTTTGAATTCGGCTACAAGGGAATTGAACCCGCCTGCGGTTAAGGGAAAGAATATCAAAATCAAATACATGACCCAAGTACATTATGGTCCGCCAATTTTTGCCCTGTTTACTAATTATCCAAACTTGATGCCAATTACTTATAAGCGATATCTTGAGAATAAATTGAGAAAATCGTTTGGGTTTAAAGGTGTGCCGATAAAATTAACATTCAGGAAAAAATAAGAAAAAACGGGCACGGACCTAAACCAAGGAGGTAACTTGAGGTTTTTCAGGTTAGGCAAGAGTAATTTCCGTACCCGCTTTAAATTAACCATACGAGGATTTATGCATAAAGTTTCATATAAAAAAGTTAAACAGGCTCTGGTATTAAGTGCTTTGATCTGCATCACACCTATTTTTGCTGGCGATACGCTTACCGTTGGATTCTGGAACGTTGAGAATGTTTTTGACTTAGAAGACGATCCGTATAAGAATGATAATGAATTTGCTATAGGTGGGAAAAAGCGCATAAATAAAGGAATTTATAATTTGAAAATGAACAATATCGCTTCTGTTATTAGCAAGATAGGTGCCGATGTTCTTGGACTCTGCGAAATTGAGAATGAAGCAGTCCTGAAAGATTTGGATTCTCGTGTTCCATCATTTGAATACCAGATTGTGCATTATGAATCTGCTGATTTTCGCGGGATTGATGTTGCACTTTTTTACAATCCGGAAAAACTTTGGCTTGTAGATTCACGGAAAATCAAAGTATTGCTTCCATCCGGAAAACCTACACGAGACATTCTTCATGCCACATTGAAATTTGAAGAACAGATTTTGCATGTGTTTGTCAATCATTGGCCATCAAAATATGGCGGTGTGGAAAAAACTATTCCGTTTCGGGCAGCGGCTGCGAGAACCCTGCGGAAGGAAGTTGAGCGCCTGCTGGAATATAATCCAAATGCGGAAATAGTGATTATGGGTGACTTAAACGATGAGCCGATCGATCCATCTATTGTGGAGCATCTCGGCGCAAATATGGACAAAACGAAGGTAAATGGTAGGGATACTATTTTATGGAATGTGATGGAACCATATCACAGGAATAAAGAAGGTAGTACTTATAAATATGGTGGGAAAGATATGGTGTACGATCATTTGATCATCAGTTCGGGACTTTGGGATGAAAAAAATCTTACGTTTGTAAACGGGTCAGAGCGGGTGTTTGATGGCCCGGAATACCGTCAGCATGTTGGAAAATACGACGGTTCTCCCTTCAGATTTTGGGCGGGAAATAAACTGCTCGGAGGTTATTCGGATCATATGCCGATTTATTTAAAAATATATCGATTAGAATAGGTTGTAGGATTTGCTTTCTCTTTATAAGTTCGCCGGCGCATTTTAACAGAATTAACGATCGTGCGGGCAGCTTATTGAAAAGATTTTAAAAACCGATCGCGGGGTGGAGCAGTCTGGTAGCTCGTTGGGCTCATAACCCAAAGGTCACAGGTTCAAATCCTGTCCCCGCTACAAAAAATACTCCATTAATGTGGCTTTTTCTTTTCTATAAACATTACCAGGAACTTTTTAACTTTCACGCTGTTTTGGTGTCTCTTTTAGTGACACCCAACCACTAACTAAGGAATTTTATGAAACATTTTAGTACAGCATTATTTTTATCTATTTTGGGACTCACATTAGCTTTTTCCCAAAGAGGCGGTGGCCGGAAATTTGACCCATCCATGATGCCAAAGATTGGCGTAATTGAAGGAACGGTTTTGGACTCCATGAACGGGAACCCGATAGAATACGCTTCTGTATCTATCATCAGTGGTCGTAACCAAACAATTGTTTCCGGCGGGCTTACCCAAAAGGATGGATCTTTCAAAATAAAGGAACTTCAGCTTGGACGTTATTCAGTGGTTATCCAATTCATCGGATATGAAAAAAAGGTACTTGGTCCGTTTAAATTGTTTCCCGGTGAAGGTGGTAGTACAGAATTGAATCTTGGTCGGATAGGACTCAAAATTACTGCTGTCCAAATGGAAGCAGTGGACGTGATTGAAGATGCACCTTCTTATATACAGACTATTGATAAGCAGATATTTAATGTAGATAAAAGTCTTACTGTAGCCGGCGGAACGGCAGAAGATGCCCTCAAGAAAATCCCAAATGTGGACGTGGATATCGACGGAAATATTAGTCTTCGAGGAGACCAAAACGTAACCGTGCTCATTGACGGAAAACCCAGCGGTATGACCCACGGAGACCGACGTGCAATGGTCGATAACATTCCCGCTGCTATGATTGAACGCGTAGAGGTTATTTCAAATCCGTCAGCGAAATATGATCCAGACGGTATGGGCGGAATTATTAATATCATTTTGAAGCGGGGTATTTTTGAAGGCTTCAATGGTAACACATCTCTTTCCGCAGGGGAATACGGGAAATACAACGGTTCCGGAATGCTGAACTACCGCATGAATAATTGGAACTTGACCGGGAACGGAAGTTATCGGCTTGGCAATCGCTATGGCGATGGCGCCAGATTGTTCAATTATATATACACAGATTCAATCAATATCATGAATCAGAATACACTCAGGATTCGAGAGCCGGAAAGTATTTCGTTTCGATTAGGCGCCGATTATTACCTCGGTTCGAAAAATACATTTTCTCTCACGTCTACATTTGAGTCGCATGATAAACGCGACAGAACAATCATAGATTATATTGAGCCTGATTACGGTGAACAGCAAAGTGTGGAATGGGACAAGGGATCCACAATGGACTGGTCCTTCAGGTACGACCGTGATTTTGATGAACAGGAACGGGACCTCATAATTGACATTACCCACAATTCCTCTGTGGATGAGGAAATAGAAGAAGATGTGGAAGGCACCGACGAATTAGGTGACGAACATATCCATGTGGAGGATGGGGCGCACAGCCATTCCGATGAAAAGAATTCCAATATTGTGATTCTTTCGGACTACACCCATCCTTTCAGTGAAAAGACAATTTTGGAAACAGGGTTTAAAAGCACAATCCAGAAGTTTAACACGGACCTTGATTATCTCAGTCTGCCGTATGCATACAATTATCAGGAGGATGTCCACGCGGTATATGCGACGCTCTCTCACAAAATTTCAGAAAAGTTGGGTCTCAAGCTTGGCGCACGAGCAGAACAAGTAAGTACTGACGCTAGCGTAACGCGCAGTTCAACTGCTACACCTGATTCCGTCAATGTTTTTACCGCCATTATTGATACAGCAGTTTCAACGTCGCCCTTCAGTAATCCTTATTTTCAGGTATATCCAAGTGCGTTTTTACTCTACGATTTTTCGAAAAGCACCAAGATTCAGTTTGGATACAGCAAAAGGGTGAATAGACCTCGTCGCCGATCGCTGAGCCCGTTTCCTAGGAACACAACTGATGCTTCGCATGTGCGGACTGGAAATCCATTTCTTCGCCCGGAATACAGCGAAGCGCTGGAATTCAATTTCTTCACAAATACTCGGACGATGACGTTTAATACCGGTGTGTCTTACAAGCGTCTTACAGATATGATTCAGTGGTGGGACCGCGACATTTTGGTAGTAGGGAACGAAGAATTCGAAATTATGACAGCAGACAATGCAGGATTTGCAGAGCGGTTTGTGGGTCACGTTATGCTTAATCTTCGATTTATGCCGTTTGTAAACCTGACGCTGAATGCATACGGTTGGAATTCCCGCTCTTTTGGTTCCGGCGAATCGGATTTGAACGGAGAATCACGTGGAATAGGTGGATTCGGGAATTTGAATGTGACGGTTCCGGGGATTGCTAAAGTCGAAATCACGAGCCGATTTCGGGGGAAAATGAAAATCAATTATGGGCATATTGATCCCATGGTTACCTTTGATCTTGGAATTCAAAAATCGTTTTTTGACCGCAGACTATCAGTGACATTAAAAATCAATGACCTTACCAATAGTGGAAAATTTTCGATTTATACTGAACAGGATATTGAAAGTTTAATCGGCGAGAATTACACCCAAACAATGGATGCATGGCGGAAACGCGATCGCCGGACGGTTTCGTTGGTGCTCAATTATAATTTTGGGAAGCTTGAGCAGAAGCGCCGTTGGAGCCGCGAAGGTATGGGCCGAGGAGGAGAAGGCGGCGGCATGATGGATATGGATTATTAATCAAATTTGGTCAGGCTGAACCCATTTGAAAAGCCAATAGATTTCTTGTAAGTTTCCGGCTGTTTTAACCCTAGGAATTACATGAAACACATTTTCTTACTTTCTATTCTTTTTGCACTTACTTATGCAGAAGAAAAACGCTACAACCCTACGCCAGACCGGGATTTTGACGTCCACCATATTCGCATCGAAATTGAGATAGATATTCGAGGAGAATCGGTAGAGGGAAACGTAACGAATACGTTCAGTCCACTTCAAACAAATTTATCTCGGATAAGTTTGGACAGTGAGCACACAGTCGTATCATCCGTCACTTTGAATGGGAAGAAATCGCTAACATTTGAAGCGCAAGAAAAAAAGCTCGAAATAGATTTGGACGGGGAATACGGATTTGAAGATACACTCAACATAAAAATTGAATATAGGGCTGAACCCAAACTTGGGCTCTTTTTCATTCTTCCTGATTCTGTCTATCCGGAAAAACATTTGCAGGCGTGGACGCAAGGCGAAGATATGGACAATCATTATTGGGTGCCGTTGCACGATTATCCAAACGACCGCGCCACGTTTGAAACGATTCTTACAGTTGACGAAAATTTGACAGCAGTATCCAACGGCGAACTCATTTCAATCAATAAAAACGGCAATAAGAAAACATTCCATTGGAAGGAAAATTCTCCGATGGTTGCGTACTTGATGTCGTTTGCAATTGGCGATTATAAAAAAATTGAGGATTCTCATGGAAAGTTGCCCGTGAATTATTGGGTGTATCAGGAACACAGCAGAGAAGATGCACTCCGGTCCTTCGGTAAAACACCGGAAATGATTTCCCTTTTCAACGATCGCACCGGATTCCCTTATCCTTACGAAAAATACGATCAAGTCTTGCTAGAGGATTTCATGTTTGGCGGAATGGAAAACATAACACTCTCTCACCAAACTGATGAAACGATGCATACAGAAAATGCCCGGCCGGATCATTCTAGCGACGGACTGGTGGCTCATGAACTCGCCCATCAATGGTATGGCGATTTGCTGACAACTCGCAACTGGGCAAATGCATGGCTTAACGAAGGATTAACCTCTTTTATGACTCTTGTTTGGGTGGAACATGATAAAGGATTTGATGGTGGAGAATACGCAAGACTTCAATCACTGAAAAGCGTTATACGTGCAAATAATTACCATTCACGTCCCATTGTTCAGTATCATTATGAAAAGAGTTGGGAAGTATTTGATGCCAATATCTACGCCAAGGGTGCAGTCATCATGTATATGCTTAAAAAATATCTTGGCGATGAATCATTCTGGCGAGGCATGAAACATTATACCCAAAAATATGCATTTGAAAATGTGGAGACTCAGGATTTGAAAAAGGCATTTGAGGAAGCTACCGGACAGAATCTGTACTGGTTTTTTGATCAGTGGGTTTACACTAAAGGACTTCCGAAACTTGAAGTGAAAACCAAGTACAGCCGTCGGAATAATATGGTTACGATGACAGTATCCCAGACACAGAATATTGAAGAAACATCTTTGTTTAAACTTCCTGTGACGATTGTTGTGGATGATGGCAAAATGACGCAGCATGTTATTTTTATTGAAGAAGAAAAGCAGACCTTTACGTTTCCGTCAGATGGAAAACCAAACATGGTTTTATTTGATGAGGGAAATTTGATCCCAAAATATTTAACCCATAAAAAATCAATGAAAGATTTGATATATCAGTTACAATATGCGTCCCATGTGAATGATCGGGTTTGGGCAGCTAATGAGCTGGGGAAACTGAGTGCACGAAAATCGGTTGTGGATGCATTGTTTGAATCATTGAAAACCGATTCATTTTTTGGCGTCCGTGCAGAAGCAGCAAATGCAATAGGAAAGTTAAAACCCCGGAAAGTGGAAGCAAAATTGATCGCGGCCGCAAAAGGGCAAGACAATCGAGTGAAGCGCGCCTGTGTTCGGGCCCTTAAAAATTACACAGGTGATGAAGTCCGGGATTTTTTACTTGGATTTCTTTCAGTGGACGAAAAGGATTATCTCATAAATGATGCCTTTAATAGCCTTTGGAAAGTGGACACCTCTGCCTTTAATGCGAAAATACACTGGGCACTTAATACCGATTCTCATAACGACATGCTGCGCCGGTCTGCGATTCGTGCCATTTCTAAACAAGAGACAGACAGTTCTTTAGCCGAATTGAAGGATTTAGCAGAATATGGAGGTACTACCTGGGATGCCCGTTTATCGGCTGTCTGGGCGCTGTCCGGAAAAGTGGAAGACAACCCTGAACTCTTGGAATGGTTTGCAGATCATCTTGAAGACCCGAATAGAAATGTGCGATCCGCATCCATTGGGACTGTTGGAAGGTACGGGAAAAAGAAACATATTGAATTGTTGGAAAATTTATACGATCCGATAAATGCTGATGCCATCGATGACGCAATTGAAAATCTGAATAAACCCAAAAGAAAGCGTAGTAAAAAACGCGGTCACTAAACCTTTTTTCAACGCAAAGGCGCTAACGAAAATTCAGATAATATTGATCATAGAAAAAACAGATATACAAATTTCAGAATACCCCATTTTAAAAACCTACTCTGCGCTTTGCGCCTCTGCGTTAAGCTTGTTTATAATTTAAATGATTGAACAGTATTCAATTTGGTTGACACCATGTGAAGAAGATGAAGCGTTTTTATCCTCAGTGATTAGAGAATTAGCAGAGGAATATGATGCACCATTTTTCAGTCCTCACTGTACGCTGTATTCTCCCGTTACGGATTTATCCACTGCCAAAGATCTTATTAAATCTATTGGCCTGAACCCAATTGAGGTGAGGAAAACCGGCATCGGTCAGTCCGATGTAATCTGGAAAACAATTTTCATTGAACTGGAAAAATCCCACGAATTATCTAACTTCCAGCACCAAATTGAATCTCATATCCTAACTCCGAATCTAAATCCATACTCCTTCAATCCTCATATCAGTCTTATTTACAAGGAAATGCCAGAAGAGCAAAAAAGGTCTATTATTCGTAAATTGGACGTGAAGGATTCATTCCTAATGAACACGGTTGAAATCGTAAGAACAGGCGGCACCGTTGATCATTGGGCAACCGTCTATTGGAAGGAATTAAAAACCTTATGTTAAAAAAATCTTCTACCGCTTTAATCGTTATAGATGTTCAAGGAAAGCTCGCTCGAATTATGCAGAACGCCGATGAATATGTTGCTAATATGCGGAAACTCATACGCGGTGCGAAAGTTTTGAATATTCCGATAATCTGGACAGAACAGCTTCCGGAAAAACTAGGCGAAACAATTCCTGAAATTGCTGACTTACTGGATGGGCAAAAGCCGTTCATTAAAAAAGAGTTTTCTTGCTGGCGCGATTCGGACATCCAATCAGCCCTAAAAAATACCGGCGCAACTCAAATTCTCGTTTCCGGAATTGAAACGCACGTTTGTGTATATCAAACAGCTGTAGATTTATTGGAAGCCGAGTATGAGGTTCAGGTGGTTGCAGATGCCGTGTCGTCCCGGACGTCTTTCAATCGAGACATGGGGCTGGATAAGATCATTCTGAATGGCGGATCCCAAACCAGTGTAGAAACTGCATTGTTTGAACTTCAGGAAATTGCCGAGGGTAATAACTTCCGTGAATTGATAAAAATTATTAAATAATGCTGTATTTGGAACTTTTTGATATTATGGCGTATATTAAAGGAACATGCTGAAAAATATAACAGCCATTGGTTTAATCATCCTGTTCGCAGGCGCTACTGCAGCACCCTTTATTCATTTAGGTGACTGTGAAATGCCTTGTTGCATTAAAGTGGAAAAATCCTGTTGCGATATGAAAAAAGATATTGATTGTCCGACAATGTCAGATTGCGGAACGTCGGTATTTATGCCAATTGTATCAGGTCCTTTTCATAAAGCCGATTTGAAAACAACTGATGCAGTAATAAATTTTTCAATTCAAAACTACCAGATCACAAATAACAAATCTGAATTATACATTCATCGGATAGAATCCGACCCCGGGCCTATAGCCCACCTCAATCTTCCACTTCTGATTTAGACACTCCTGAAACTATTTGCGGATTATTGTCCGCTACAAGGGATCCGTGCATCTAAACGGCATCCGTTTTTTTAATCAATGAAGGAGTGATAAATAATCACTATTTAGACATGAAAATAATTTTAACAATAACGTTGTTAGCGGCGAATATTTTTGGCCAACAATCATTAGATCATTATGTCAAATTTGGTCAAGAAAATAACGCTGATGTGCAGAGTGCATTTTATCTTTGGAAAGCTTCACAGGACGAAATATCTGTGGCTAAAAAACTGCCAAATCCAATGTTGAGTGTTGGCGTTTTTCAGGAAAGTGTAGAAACTGCAGTCGGACCGCAGGAATATAAAATTGGAATCATGCAGAAATTCCCCATGTTTGGAAAACTGGGATCAGCCAGTCGAGCAAAATCTTCCCAAGCGGACGCATTGGAACAAATATATTTTCAAACTTTAGCAGATGTTACGGCAAAAATAAAATCACTTTATTATGATGTGTATTATCTTGAAAGAGCCATTGACATTACTCAGCAAAATGTCCATTTGTTGGAAAACTGGGAAAAGGTTATTCAAACCAAATATCAAACTGCTCAAGCCGGGCATCTGGATTTCATAAAAACTCAAATTGAATTACTTAAATTACAAAATGATCTGAAATCATTAACAACTCGTAAAAATCCTCTATTGCAGGAATTCAGATCTGTAATTAATGATCCATCTTTAGTTCAAATTGACCACCATGATTCATTACATGTGGAATGGCAAGAATTACCCAAAGCATCTGTATTTCAAATGATACGGGAAAAGAATCACACGCTCTTAGCGGCTGAATATTCTGTCAGTTCTCGCAAAAGTGTATTACAGAGAGCAAAACTGCAATATCTGCCGGATTTCGGGTTGGGCGTGGATTATATCGGAACCGGAGAAAAAGAAGGGAGCCCAAATAGCGGGAAAGATCCGTTATTGTTCAAATTTTCAATTGATTTACCCATTTGGTTTGGAAAGAATGCAAAAGAAATATCCGCAGCTCGATACAGAAAAACAGCTGCAGAAAATAAACTCGTCAGTCATCAGAACAGAATGATTGCCGCTGCAGAAAATATCCTGTTCAAAATGGATGATGCTCGACGAAAAATAGAATTGTATGGAAATGAATTGATTCCTAAAAGCCGGGAATCTTTGGGCGCATCCGAAAAAGCATATATCAGCGATAAAGCAGATTTCTTAACACTGATTGATGCCCAAAGACGTTTACTTCAGTTCAAATTAGAATATGAGAAAGCAATTGTAAGTTATCTTACCCACGAAGCGATTTTAGAATCTTTTTTGGGGATTGAAGAATGATTCAAATAATCTATCGGATTAATAAAGGATGATATAATGAATAAAATATTAGACAATATCAAACATTTCAACGGTTTCACTTGGGGATTTATGGTCCTAACGTTTTTAATCGGTTTATGGTTTGGGTTTCCAGGCGAAATGGAAGAAAACCAAATGCATCGTAGTTCACAAGTAGAAGCGGATACTTGGACCTGCTCTATGCATCCCAGTGTCAATTTGCCTGAGCCGGGGCAATGTCCAATTTGTTTTATGGATTTAATTCCGGTAGCCAAAGGATCATCTTCGGTTAACAGGAATGAATTAATTTTATCACCGGAAGCTCAAGCACTTGCACGAGTTGAAACAATCGAGGTGAAACATGGTGAAGCATTTGCAGAAATTCAAGTATCCGGGAAAGTGGATTATGATGAAACAAGCATCAAATCCATTACGGCGTGGGTCCCCGGACGCATTGAAAGATTATTTGTGGATTTCACTGGAATATCTGTACAGAAAGGAGACCATTTAGTAGAATTATACAGCCCTGAATTGGTTTCTGCGCAAGAAGAATTTTTGCAAGCAATTCGTTTGCGTGCAGATGCTTCATCCGGTAACGGGTTTGACATGATTTTGGAAGCATCTCGGCAAAAATTACAATTACTCGGTTTAACGAATGATCAAATTTCAGAAATTGAAAGTAGAGGAACACCGTCCGATAGAGTTACGATTTTTAGTCCAATATCAGGTGTAGTTATTGCCAAAAGTGCAGTCGAAGGGAATTATGTAAAAACCGGATCAAAGCTTTTTGATGTGGTTGGTCTGGAACAAGTCTGGGTAAAACTGGATGTTTATGAAACTGAAGTCGCCATGATTCAGTATGGACAAAATGTTACATTCACTACTGCGGCGCTTCCGGGACACACATTCTCCGGTGCTGTGGCATTTATTGATCCGATCGTTGATGAAAAAACGCGAACTGTTCGGGTACGACTCAATGTAGATAATGCTTCGGGAATGCTAAAACCGGGAATGTTTACAAGCGGAATCGTAAAAGCAAATATTGATTCTCACGGTCAGGCAATGGGAAAAAATTTGATTGGCAAATGGGTGTGCCCTATGCATCCGGAAGAAGTTCATAACCGAAAAGGTAACTGTTCCATTTGCGGAATGAAATTAGAATCGGCAGAATCTCTTGGGTTTGTTCATCATAGCAATGGTTCAAATCCTTTACTTGTTCCTGTCAGCGCTGTGTTAAAAACAGGTCAACGGGCCATTGTTTATGTTCAACAAGATAATGAAACATTTGAAGGACGCGAGATTGTTTTGGGACACCGAGCCGGGGATTTTTACATCGTCAGAAGTGGACTTCACAAAGGTGAACGAGTTGTAGTTAAAGGGAATTTTAAAATTGATAGCGCTATGCAGATTGCCGCCAAATCCAGTATGATGAATCCCGACGGGAATATGAATAAAAATAAACCAATAAATCATCAGCATTAAGATGGGAATTAAAAATGGATTGCAACAATGAGTGGAGTGGATTGTTGCCAAAAGGAAATGGTTAGAAATGATTCACGTAGTTTGTCATTTCGATTCTATGCTACCAATTATTCAATGGTTTGGGATGAACGAAAATTATGCTAAATAAAATAATACGATATTTTCTTGACAATACATTGGTTGTTGCCATTCTGCTTGTTGGCGCTGTGGTTTGGGGTATTATGGTAGCGCCATTCGATTGGAATCTGGGCAATCTACCGAGGGATCCGGTGCCAGTGGATGCCATTCCGGATATTGGCGAGAACCAGCAGATTGTTTTTACAAAATGGTCTGGAAGAAGTCCACAGGATATTGAAGACCAAATTACCTATCCGCTGACCACTGCTTTGCTAGGAATTCCCGATGTGAAGACCATTCGGTCTTATTCCATGTTCGGATTTTCCACCATTTACGTCATCTTTAATGAAAAAGTAGATTTTTATTGGTCACGTTCGCGCATTTTAGAAAAACTCAATTCTCTTCCATCCGGTACAGTCCCGAAAGGTGTTTCTCCCGCATTAGGACCCGATGCTACGGCCTTAGGACAGGTGTTTTGGTACACGCTGGAAGGTCGTGATAAAGAGGGCAATCCAACCGGCGGTTGGGATTTAGAAGAACTAAGAAGTATTCAGGATTGGACTGTGCGTTACGCCCTTCAATCTGCAGTTGGAGTGTCAGAGGTAGCATCTATCGGCGGATTCCAAAAAGAATATCAAATTGATGTGGATCCGATGGCAATGCGGGAACACGGCATTCAATTGACAGAAGTATTTAATGCGGTTCGCCAATCCAATTTGGATGTGGGTGCCAGAACGGTGGAAATCAATCGTGTAGAATATATGGTCCGTGGATTGGGGTTCATTAAATCATTGGAAGACATAGAATATACCGTAGTAAAAACTAGAGATAATGTTCCGCTTTATATTAAAGATATTGCCCATGTTACCTTGGGCCCGGCGTTGCGTCGAGGCGTGTTGGATAAAGAAGGCGCAGAAGCAGTGGGAGGTGTCGTGGTAGCTCGATACGGCGAAAATCCACTGGCAACCATTCAGAATGTAAAAGAAAAAATAAAGGAAATCTCTCCCGGATTACCCAAAAAGACACTTTCTGATGGTTCTGTGAGTCAAGTGACTATTGTACCATTTTATGATCGAACAGGATTGATTTATGAGACGCTAGGTACATTGAGCCATGCACTACGGGACGAGATTTTAATCACGATTATCGTAATCCTTGTGATGGTTATGCATTTTCGGTCGTCTATGTTGATTTCCGGGATGCTGCCTCTGACTGTTTTGATGGTTTTCATTGGGATGAAAGTATTTAAAGTAGATGCCAACATTGTCGCCCTTTCCGGAATTGCCATTGCTATTGGCACTATTGTGGATATGGGAATTGTGGTGACTGAAAACATTTTGAAACATTTGGAAAAGGCGAAAGAAAAAACAAAGGAAGTGATTTTTAATGCTGTATCAGAAGTAGGCAGTGCGGTGGTCACTGCCGTTTCCACAACTGTGATCAGTTTTTTACCTGTTTTCACCATGATTGGATCGGAAGGGAAATTATTCAAACCCTTGGCTTACACCAAAACGTTTGCCTTGATTTCATCCATTATTATTGCCCTGACGATTCTGCCGGTCATTGCGCATTGGCTACTTGGAAAAAAGGAAAAACGATTCAGGTTTGAAATAGCCCTATTGAAACAATTCCCATGGTTAGGCAATGGATTGGTGATTGTGATGGTGGTTTTCATTTTGGCATCAACATGGTCGCCGCTGGGATTGGAAAAAGGATTCATTTTGAATTTCCTATTTGCAGGATTTCTAATTGCCTTAATTATGGGCACGATAACCGGTTTCACGAAAGTATATCCAAAAATTTTGGCATGGGCTTTAGATCATAAAGTAAAAGCACTCTCGTTGCCGGCGTTGGTTACGATCCTCGGATTGCTTGTTTGGCTGGGATTTGATGCTTTCTTTGGCTGGATGCCGAGGTTTGTCCATTCCTCCCGTCCATTTATCGCAATGCAGCATACTTTCCCGGGGTTGGGAAAGGAATTTATGCCACCGCTGGATGAAGGTTCCTACCTGTACATGCCAACCACAATGCCTCATGCCGGAATGGAAGAATCTATTGATGTGCTGCAAACTTTGGATAAAGCATTGTATTCCGTCCCGGAGGTGGAATCGGTAGTTGGTAAAATTGGCAGGGTAGATTCACCGCTCGATCCGGCGCCTTTGAGCATGGTTGAAACGATTGTTTCTTATAAATCTGAATATGGTCTAAATGAGAATGGAAAACGTGTTCGTCAATGGCGAGACCATATTCGCACTGCCGACGATATTTGGGATGAACTGGTCAAAGCTGCCCAGATTCCGGGGACAACATCTGCGCCAAAATTACAGCCAATTTCTGCCCGTCTTGTGATGCTGCAAAGTGGAATGCGCGCTCCCATGGGAATTAAGGTTAAAGGACCTGATTTAACCACCATTGAAGCGTTTGGAATGGAGCTGGAAAAACACCTAAAAAATGTCCCCGGCGTAAAACCCGAAATGGTGTTTGCTGATAGAATCGTTGGAAAACCATATTTGGAAATTGATATAAATCGGCGATCGATTGCCCGTTACGGAATTTCACTGCAAAAAGTCCAACATGCGATTGAGGTTGCTATTGGTGGTATGCCCATCACCACTACCGTAGAAGGTAGAGAAAGGTATCCCGTCCGGGTGCGTTATATGCGGGATTACCGTAGCGATATGGAATCACTGGACCGGATTTTAGTTCCGGGACAAAACGGTGTTCAAATTCCGTTAGGACAATTGTCGACCATGAATTATGTCCGTGGTCCGCAGGTGATTAAAAGTGAAGATACATTTTTAATTGGGTATGTCTTGTTTGATAAATTGGATGAATGGGCTGAGGTGGACGTGGTAGAAGAAGCACAATCTTATTTGGACCATCTCATTAAATCTGGGACGTTGAACGTTCCAGCAGGTGTAAGCTATATATTTGCAGGGTCCTATGAAAACCAAATCCGTGCATCAAAAAAATTGGCAGTTGTGTTACCTCTTGCATTGATTATCATATTTTTAATTTTATACTTTCAGTTCAAAAGAGTATCAACTGCATTAATAGTTTTTAGCGGAATTTTTGTTGCATGGTCAGGTGGGTTTGTGATGCTTTGGCTTTATGGACAGGGCTGGTTCATGAATTTCGGACTTTTTGGTGAAAACCTACGCGAATTGTTTCAAATTCATCCGGTGAATTTGAGTGTCGCTGTGTGGGTTGGCTTCCTAGCGCTTTTTGGTATCGCAAGTGATAATGGAGTTATAATAAGCACCTACCTTGATCAAAGTTTTCAGCAGCGGAAACCGGATACAATTAAAGATATTCGCAAAGCGGTTGTGTTTGCCGGCGTACGGAGAATCCGTCCGGCCATGATGACTGCAGCTACTACCATTTTGGCTCTGATTCCTGTTTTGATGTCCACCGGTCGCGGCGCAGATGTGATGGTTCCCATGGCGATTCCATCCTTTGGTGGAATGGTATTTGCGATTTTAACTACATTTGTAGTGCCGATTTTTTATTCGATGATAAAAGAAAAAGAAATTCAATAAAACCAATGAGATTTGGTGAATTAATAATCAAACAAACAATACACAAACGAAAGGAAAGTAAAATGAAAAACCTATTAATGGTCTTTATCATGACTGCAGCAATATCAGTAATTTCTGCGCAGGATAAAACTCCAACAGTCCAAACGGAAATCACTGAACCTGCAAAAGCTCAGAATTCTTTGGCAGTGGGTTGCGACCACCAGAGTAAAAAATGCGACAGTTCAAAGAAAGAGAATTGTGCGTATAAAGGTGAAAAAAGTGAGGCATCATCGAAATGTGATCACAAAAAATCCAGCAGTTGGATGTTTTGGAAAAAATCTGAAACCAAAGCCTGTTGTAAGAATAAATAGAAGCTGAATGAGAGTCTTTCGGGGTATCGTCTCGAAAGACTCTCATAATAGTTTAATACAAATTATCATTCTTATTGAATAACGAAATTCAGGAAAATTCTCATGAAAAAAATAATGTTAGTACTTATCATAAATAATTTAGCTTTTAGTCAAAATCAGTTAATTGTCCCACCTGCTTTGACAGGTAGTAATTTTGATCTTGTACTACAAGAAAGTGAGATGGAATTTTTTCCCGGAATATTTACTCAAACTATGGGTGTGAGTTACCCTATCCTTGGACCTACCTTGATTATGGATAAAGGGGAAGACGTGAATATTACTTTTGATAATCAACTTCCTGATACAACCACGATTCATTGGCATGGCATGCACGTTCCGGCTGAATTTGATGGAGGCCCTCACACGCCCATCCCTCCGAATACTATTTGGAACCCGTATTTTACTGTAAAAGACCACGCTTCTACCATGTGGTACCATCCTCATCTAATGCATAAAACAAATGAACATGTTCAAATGGGAATTGCCGGGTTTGTAATTGTCAAAGATGATGAAGAGGCATTATTGGATTTGCCAAGGAACTATGGCGTGGACGATATTCCTCTTGTTTTTCAGACAAAAACATTGAACGAAAATTATCAAATTGTAACCAATATGGATTCAAGTGGGTTAGATACATTTTTATTCACCAATGGAACAATAGATGCGTATCTTGATGTACCGGCGCAAATTATCAGACTTCGTTTATTGAATGGGTCTTCCGAACGGTCCTTTAATATTGGTCTAGATAATAATTCAAATTTTAATGTAATAGGAACTGACGGAGGATTATTACCCGAACCTATTGCGTTGGATCAATTAATAATTTCCCCTGGGGAACGTTATGAAGTATTGATTGATTTGAACAATATGACTGGCGACACCATTCGTATAATGAATTATGGGTCGTTGATACCGAATGGAATTTATGGCGCAAGTATTGTAGGAGGAATGGGTGGAAGTTCGATCCCCTATTATGCAGACAATCCATTAAATGGAAGTGATTTTACATTATTGGAAATGCGTATTACTTCCTCCACAGCTGATCCAATTACAACCATTCCGACTTCACTTGTTTCTGTTTTACCATGGAATCCAGCCGATGTTAATCAAACGAGAGAGATTGTTTTTTCACCGGTTAACATGGGCTCAAACGGTGCATTAAATGGTCCGTTTCAGTTTAATGGTGACCCTTTTGATATCAATGTGGTTAATTATGAAATTCCATTGAATAATGTTGAAATATGGGAATTAAGGAATCAATCACAAATTGCACATCCATTTCATATCCATGATGTTCAGTTCAATATTTTAGAAATAAATGGTGTAGCGCCTCCTCCACATATGCAAGGGTGGAAAGATGTCGTTTTGGTCCCATCTCAGAATGGTACAGCAAAATTTATTACTAAATTTGAAGACTTTTCAGATACGTCCGTACCGTATATGTATCACTGCCATATACTTACTCACGAAGAAACTGGAATGATGGGACAATTTACCGTAGTAGATACATCATCAGTTGGAATAGGTGGACCTGAAATATTAGTAACAGATTTCAATTTTCACAACGCATACCCAAATCCCTTTAATCCGACAACTACAATCCGTTTTTCTGTAGAAACAAATACTGTGGTGACCCTACAATTATTTGATATTTCTGGTAAATTGGTAACAACCTTGCTAGATAAGATAATTGAACGGGGTACACATAAAATTCAATGGAATGGATCCAATCAGCCAAGTGGTATTTATTTTGCAGTGCTACAAAGTGGAAGTCATGTTGAAACTCAAAAACTAATTCTGTTAAAATAATGACAGGAAATGAATAACCAGATGCAATTTAAAGAATGAATTTATTAGAGAATGATTAATCAAGAATGGATCTAGTATGAAAAATCTTATTTTTGCGTTTGCAATAGTAGTACTGGGTTGTGAAAAAAATATAGCAGATCATAATGAAAAATTGATTGAAAATATTATCGATGAAATACGTCTTGGCTGGGAGAATGGCGATGGAACAGCTTTCCGTAGCCATTTTCTGGATTGGGATGGTGCCAGATTTTTTGAAGGTGGCGGCCAAAATATTGGTCTTGAAGATTTGATAGTGAATCATGTTGAACCCGAAGCTGAATTGGGCTTGAAATTAGAATTCACGAATATTCAAATACATTTTGAAGAAAATTTTGCCTGGGCAGTTGTGGATACCGAAATTGAACTCACCACATCAACTGGCAGGGAAATACATAATAAAGGTCACGGTACTTATTTACTACGCTGGGTTAACGGAGTTTGGAGGGTGGTTCATACCCAGTCAGCAAGTAAACCAGTATAATGAACTTACCTGAAAATATTCCAATGAAAGATTCTAGTTTTGAATTAAAAGACCCTGTATGTGGTATGACGGTCACAGAAAAAACAGCAGTTTCTACTGTGGATTGGGAAGGGAAGGTCTACGGTTTCTGTGCCGAATATTGCCACGATTTATTTATGAAACATCCGGAAAATTTCGTGATATCAGAATCGAAAGAAGTCAAGGATGAATCAGCTTGTTGTTCTGATACTGCACTTAAAGCTGAAAAAGACCCTGTGTGTGGTATGGATGTTAACCCTGAAAATGTTGCGGCTAAATCGACACATAATGGCCAACAATTCTTTTTCTGCTGTACCCATTGCAAAACAAAATTTGATGCAGACCCGGATTCATTTCTGAGCGATAAGAAGCCTGAAAAAACCAGGATTCCTGAAGGTGCAAATGTTCAATTTACTTGCCCAATGCATCCGGAAATCATAAGGGATCAACAGGAAGATTGCCCTATTTGCGGAATGGCTCTTGAACCCATGGAAGTTTCACTTGAAGATACAGGAAATCCTGAATTGATTGATATGACCCAACGGTTTTGGGTTAGCGTTGTTCTGGCGGTGCCATTATTGGTCATTACCATGGGCGGAATGTTCACCGGCGGATTTTTTGGTTCGTTGCAGACGTGGTTAGAATTAGCATTAGCAACGCCGGTAGTTTTATGGGGCGGATTACCCTTTTTCCATCGAGGTTGGAAATCCATTCAAAGCAGAAACCTGAATATGTTTACTCTAATTTCCATTGGTACAGGTGTGGCATATTCCTACAGTGTGATTGCTACGTTGTTTCCGTCAATTTTTCCTGCAGCATTGAAAAATGCAGACGGTATCATTCCCGTATATTTTGAATCTGCAGCAGTGATTATTGCGTTAGTGCTTTTGGGCCAGGTTTTAGAACTACGCGCGCGAGATAAAACCGGTAGTGCCATAAAAGCACTATTAGGGTTGGCGCCGAAAACCGCTCGCTTGGTTGGCGATGATGACCGAGAAGAAGATATACCGTTAGAACATGTACAAAAAGGAAATATTCTGCGGATTCGGCCAGGTGAAAAAATCCCCGTGGATGGTGTAATTATTGAAGGGCAAAGTAGTGTGGATGAATCCATGGTCACCGGCGAGTCAATCCCGGTAGAAAAAAATGAAGGTGATACCGTTGTGGGCGCAACTGTAAACGGAACGGGATCGATGCTAATGAAAGCAGAGAGAGTTGGCAGGGAAACGCTTCTGTCCCAGATTGTGCAGATGGTCAATGAAGCTCAGCGCAGCCGCGCACCCATTCAAAATCTTGCAGATAAAGTTGCATCATATTTTGTGCCGGCTGTTGTTGGAGTCAGTATGGTAACCTTTATGATTTGGTCTATTTGGGGTCCCGAACCGCGATTTGCATTTGCTTTAATAAACATGGTTGCTGTATTGATTATTGCCTGTCCGTGCGCACTTGGATTGGCGACACCTATGTCTATTATGGTTGGCACCGGTCGTGGCGCCGCTTACGGTGTATTGATTAAAAATGCGGAAGTACTTGAAATCATGGAGAAAGTCAATATACTTGTGGTGGATAAAACTGGCACACTGACGGAAGGAAAGCCGAAAATCACTCGTATTCACACTATTGATCCGGTTTCTGAAAGTAATTTATTGCAATGGACTGCAAGCGTTGAAAAAGTGAGTGAACATCCCTTAGCGAATGCTATTGTTTCTGAAGCGCAAGAAAGAGATTTACCTATCGAAACATGTTCCGATTTTAATTCTTTGACTGGAAAAGGTGTTCATGGAGTAGTCAATGAAAAAACAATTTCTATTGGCAATTTGCAATGGATGAACGAGTTGCATGTGGACTTTGGCGGATTAAGAGATTTGGCAACCGAAATGCAAAAAGAAGGATGCACCGTTATGTTTGTATCTATTGATTCTAAGCCTGCTGGCATTTTGGGAGTAGCTGACCCCATCAAAGAATCTACTCACGGCGCAATAACAGAATTAAAAAATGAAGATTTACAAATCGTCATGCTCACCGGAGATAATGAAAAAACAGCACATGCCGTAGCGAAAAAGTTGGAAATTGACCATGTGGAAGCAGATGTTTTACCAAATCAGAAACACGAAATTGTAAAAAAATTGAAGAATGAAGGAAAAATTGTAGCCATGGCCGGAGACGGAATAAATGATGCTCCCGCTTTGGCGCAGGCAGACGTTGGAATCGCTATGGGCAATGGCACTGATGTGGCGATGGAAAGCGCAGATATGACGTTGATTAAAGGCGATTTGTCGGGAATTGTTCGGGGTCGGCAATTAAGTAAGGCAACTATGAAGAATATTCGGCAAAACCTTTTTTGGGCTTTTGCTTATAATGGGTTGGGAGTTCCAATTGCCGCCGGAATACTCTATCCGTTTTTCGGAATTCTGCTAAGCCCCATTATAGCCGCCGCCGCCATGAGTTTCAGTTCGGTAACTGTCATTGGCAATGCATTGCGATTACGAAAGATTTCGCTGTGAAAGTGAATTTTAAAATAAACCACAGAAAGGACCAACCAATGAAACTACAGAAGACTGTAATTCTAATTCTTGGAATGGGGTTGTTCGTCACTATTGGACAGGCACAAATGAAGGATATGAATCACCAACATCAAACAGATTCAACTCATCAAATGAAAATGGGCCAACATGAATCCATGATGATGAAGGATAAAATGGATAAAACTATGGATGAAAAAAATAAAGGTGAAAATGAAATTGTTTATTACACCTGCCCCATGAAGAGCCATAAGCAAATTCATAGTTCAGAACCGGGTAAATGCAGTAAATGCCCAATGAAATTGGTCAAGGTTGTACTAACAAACGAGAAAGAAGCAGATTTTTATGGGTGTCCTATGCCAAGCCATAGTCATGTTCGCAGTGACAAACCGGGGAAGTGTGATGAATGCGGAATGATGTTGCAACCCATGAAATTAAAAAAATCTTAAACAGGATAATTTGCTACTAGCACAAAAAAACACCATGAGGAAATTATGAAAAATAGTCTAATACCAACTTTTTTGATGATTGCATTCTTCATTTCGGGTTGTATGCACGTGGGAATGGGAATGCATGGCAAGATGGGAATGGTAAAATCAATTTCCATTCAAAAAGTGGAGAAGTGTCCATTCAGACAAGGGAGAATTAAAAGCTGAATTCGATGGATACCATGGTTGGTTTTGGAGAAATAGAAATGATGTTTCCGTGACGGTAAAGTTAGAAGCGACGGGTGATTTTATTCA
>Ga0257119_1000854_pt1 | contig 24944 bp, 47 predicted proteins | sample SI112_200mmetaG_FD_190179 | JGI IMG/M metagenome (GOLD analysis project Ga0257119, IMG submission 190179) | Marine microbial communities from Saanich Inlet, British Columbia, Canada - SI112_200m | ecosystem: Environmental > Aquatic > Marine > Inlet | place: Canada: British Columbia | collected... | reverse complement strand
TAACAAAAAATGGATAATCTGAATGATGTATTTCTCCAATAGTAATAGTTTCCATTTTCCTATCCATACACCACACACCCAAGTGATCTTCAACATTATGTACCTCTGGGATAGTTATGCCCCGCTTGTCCATAATCTTATGCATGGTATTCAATCCAGCAAATAACACCCCATCAAAATCCAAACCATCCAAATCATGTAATTCAAATGGAATAACCTGATATCCCATGCGCTGGAAGCCCCTCTGAGCAATATAACAATTCTCATTGAGCCAATCCCTATTTTGTTTCTGTACAAATACTTTTTTATTCACTTTTGGGCCCCGCATATTTCACCAAACTGTATGATACCAGTTCATCGTTATTCTTCTCAAATTCAGCTTTCCTACGCAATGCTTCTTCTTTGTCCACATATTCCGATACATAAGCCGCCGAATTATCATAGTGATTCGTTGCTAAAATTGTATATGTTCCTGTTAAGTCTTTCATCTAATCATCCTGTTCGCACGCTGTAGCTAAATCAATCAGCGTGTCTAATTTTTCGTTTATTTCACCATCAGTCATACGTGCCTCCAAATCTGGAACTATATTCCAACGTGCTTCTGGATCATCTCCATCCATTACACATACTTTTGGAGTACCCTCTTTAACATGAATATGATAACATCCATCCTGTGGAGATTCCGTAAAACATGCATTGCAAAACCATGTATTGTATTGTTTACCTTTAATTATCAAAATAACCCTCTTCCAAAAGGCCACACATTTCGCATGGATATTCCTGTTTCACTTCCCCAAGTACTACTACACAATCTGAATCACCATACTTACATCCATGTTTCTTGCAACAATGTGTCCTATGAGCTTCAGACATACCCATATATTTCTCTGGAATTCCCATGCAAGTCGCGATGTACTCCTTTGCCTGTTCTACCGTTTTGAATATAGTCTTGGCGGTATCACACGGTATGGATATCTCGGTATCACTTGTTTTACACTCACAGGTTGGGTCTTGACAATCAATGATGCCCGTAGATGTCTCAGAATCATCTGAACCCGTTGATATATAACCCCAATGATATTCGCTGAATTCTGGATGCTTATTTAGATATTGCTCTTTTGTTAGTATCAATGGCTTGTAATCCAATAATTCATATAGTTCATCAAGCGGCAACTCGATATGCCAAGTAGTCTCTTGCGTATTATCAATAGCCGGTCTGATAATTATATTGTCACCATCCCGCTTGGCTGTCATTGCCATTCCATCACTTCGTATAAACTTCATTATTCTTCCTCATGTATATAATTTACTTGTATCATACCATCTGATCTATTCGTTTTTACTATCATGGTAGTATCATTAACCCAATCAGGCCATTCCATGTCCCCCAAGTCATCAACACACTCATGATGAATGCACTCTAAATTGGAACAATACCACCGATAGTCCCACTTCTTGCCCTGTGTCACTACTACTGGATAATCACATTCTTTACAGGTACTCTTGAGCCAGCTCAGTCCACTCATGTTATTCATTGCCCTTAAGCAGTTGCTTGCCAGAAGCTTGTAATTCTTCTACTAATACCGTAATGTACCTATTGGCTTTATCAGTCTCACCGGGTCTGTATATAATGGCCCTATTGGCATTATAATACCCAAATTCATATATCTCGCCGTTCCATTTTACCTGATCATTTCTATTAAACTTCATTCTTTTTGTTTCCTTTACAATGGTATTTCTTTTTTATCGCGTGTCTGGGTTTGCAATTCCAGCAATTTCATATACGCCTCACCTTTAGTGCGAGCTGGAATTAATTCTTCTATGATTTCATTATATTGATATACCCCACCCATATCAAAAAACCAATAAATAGGCATTAGTGGATTAATAAAAGCAACGTCACTATGGACTTTGGCCAAATTAGAAGCGGCCTGCTTATACATATTATCATCCCCAAATCTACCTTCAATGGCAGAAATTATCTTTGACTGTACATGGCTGGGCTTATTGGTCTCCCAAATTTTATCACATATATGCCTATACCATACATATTCTATATGATTTCTAGTCAATGCACACGTGCCATAAAACTGACCAGAATATGACAATGCCGCCATATTTTCCATAACTCTATAATGATTCAAATTTTCTTCAGTCTCAGTACCAAATCCCATATTAACCAAGAATATGCCCCCATCACGCGGGTTATATAACTGGATATTCTTAATGGCCGCCATGAAAATATATTCTTCCAATACAGTACCCTTCAAATCTTCATCACCAAACATCAGCGAATCCACACCACCATCTACCAATAGAATAGTACTGACCTCATGATCATCTACAATTTTCTGAACAAGCGGCTTAAGCATAGCAGGTCCCAACTTCGGAAAAGTATATACTTCATTACCAACATAATCCCTAATATCAAAGCTCGTCGAATCATACGTTCCCAATATAATATCTGGACGATTGTGTATAAACGGCAATGTCCCCAATATATCCTGTCCACCACCGACTCCCATAATAAATGTGTTCTGTGGTATTTCCATAGGCCAATTCATTTTCATTTTATTTGTCTCCATATAATACTGAATCGTCATCTTCAATCATCTTCAGAAATTTCTTCATTACTTCATTGTGTGCTGGAATATCCCTATCAAATGTACGAATAGCAACATCATTATTATCCATATATTTCTTCAATTCAGCAAATTTGCCACCAGCTTTAATCTCATCCATCATAGCTTGGCGCTGATTGTGTGCTGGTTTTTCATGATATCCCTTGGCACGCAAAATGCTCTTGTTTTCAATATCCGATATGAATAACCAAAATCTATACGCCACGATACCACCCCAAATATATATGCTGTTCAGTTCCAGCAAATAAAACACGAACTACCCTAAACGCAATAGCACATAATTCCATAACTCTTATCGTGGAACAGTCCCCATAATAAGCAGTTTCATGTATCACATCACCGCCCAATATGAATAAGGTTCTAGTCATTATTCTTTTCCTTATATTTTTTTAAATCTATCCAATATTGAGGATCAAGCTCTTTCGGTAGATGGTGTATCTTATGTAAAAGCGGTAAATGGCATATCAGGCATGTTACATCACCCGATTCTCTATATCTATGAGTTTTTACAACTAGCATTATTCTTTTTCCTTTTCTGATAATTGCGATGTCGTTACCGGATGATCACGCATTACATCAGAAACAAATTGATTCTCTTGCAATACAATATGTTCACAACCCACTTGATTTTCCATCTCATCCATCCAATTGTCCCAATTCGTTTCTACCAACTCAATAAATTCCGATGGACTGCCCCTCTGCTTGTATCTATCTATATAATGTTCCTTAAGTGATCGGTCTGGATATATCAATTTGAACTCCAATCCATTTTCTACTAGTGCATCGCGGACTTCTTTATGACTACTTATGCAGATGACGTCCGCTCTGCTGGCATTATCCTTGATGTGCTGAATATAATTCTCTGGAAAATACCCCTTATCAAATTTGCTACTATCACTATCCAATACCAATTTATCCGAAGCTTCGTAGAAATGTGTCTTTCCAGTTCCTGGGAATGCCGATAATAGTGTTACTTCTTGCTGATAACCAATTCCCATGTCCTGTGCTTCCCGTGTAAGTTCACGGAGTATTTCTTTTTTATCAAGCCATGGATAATGATTAACCGCTGGATTCTCAAATGGAGTGAATGATGGTTCTGGAAAATCGGATTCACGTGAACGCTCGGCATTCTCAGATTTTTTCACAAATTTACCATCAGGCCCTTTCTTGAGATTCCGATTTTTCAATTTCAAGCATCTCTCCTCATATAGTCTAATGCCCTCTTCAATTCCATTTCTTTCAATGTACCATTGCTTAGAGAATCGACCTTTAGCTTTCGATTTCATTTTTTCTATTGAAGAATCTTTGTGTGTTTTACCGTACATACCATTATTAGAACCACCATTTATCAATGTCATTTTTTCAACCCAAGCTTCGTATTCTGGGGTGTCCCTTTTTCCTTCCCATAAATCTCCACCACCTTCAGTGTCCAATACGGCATTATAACCACTTTTAAAGCTATCATATTTTTCAATATAGTATGATTCCAATGTGGGGCTATCTTCTGATTTGCACTCACATATTATTTCTTTAGTAAAATTATCCCAGCCATGTTTTCTAATGGCTTTATGAATTGGAAATTGTGAATCAATTTTGGATTTGTATTTGTGCCCAGCCATACGTTCACTAAAATCGTGTGTTCTACCAATATAATGTTTCCCACTGGGGCTTGTCAATTTGTATATTATGTCCATAGAATTTTCCATATAACTCTCCTTTAATAATAAGTATCAGGTGAAACCTCAAACACCCGATTTATTTTTGCGCAAAAAAAAGCCCCCAATGAAGGAGGCTTTTAGTTTTGTACGTTTAACCAGTAATTACTAGACTAAGTTCGTATCTGCTACGACGATTGTCCCGTAAAATTCGGGCCTTACCATCTTTTTAGCATAACGCGTCATGACGCCTTTGCGGGGCGTGAAATTTACTGGGTCATATACCAATGGAGTCATGATCAATGGTACATATGGAGCGTAAACAGCACCAGTTTCTAAGAAGTTACTTCCACGGAAACCGACAAGAATGACGTTTTCGTGCATGTAAGGATTCTTGTAAACTGTAAATCTGTTATTCAACATACCTACTTTTTGAACACCCATTGCAAATGAAGTGATTGATGCTTCACCGGTCGTATCTGCAGCATAACCTGGAATACTTTCGATGATTGTAGCAGTTTCCGGAGAAACAACTAGGAAGTTAGCACCACCACGTAGTGTTTTCTGATGAATTGCAGCAGAAACTCTTTGAATCTTGTTACCAAGAGTCTGGAACCATAATCCCTTAGTGTAAGCGGATGCGTTGGTTGCAGTTTCTTCGAATACACCAGTAGAACTGTTATATTCGTTAGCAATCTTTGCTGACCAGTACTCAGTCCTAGCAGAAGCGTTTGCACGCAACATGTCAAGAATTTCCAAGTCAATTTCCATCGTCACATATTCTGACAACATAGCAGTTAATTCTGCTTCGGCGTCAACGCTGTGATATGCGTTTAAATCCTGAGCTAATTCAGGTGTCCAGATAGCTTTTAACTTTCTGGTCTTTGCGACGATCGGAATCGAACGCATCTGAATGTCGATCTCAGGGATACCAATATCATCATCAGTACTTGGAGCAGGCGTTGTAAATGTCGTCTGTTCGAAATCACCACGAGTGACGTCAGTAGGTTGTTTACTATATTTCACTGACCACGAACCAGTTGCTTCTGGGGTGGATGCAGGATTAATAATAAATGTATAGTTTGTACCACTAAGTGCGCTGTAAGCGGGGTATAGTGTAGTTACTTCGGTTAGACCGGAGCCACTAAGTACAAATGAACGGATTGCATCACTATCAGCAACTGAGCTAACATTTGCTTTCGGAATAGTAATTTTAAGAAGTGAACCTGCGGCGATTGAAGCAGAAAGGTCTGGTTCAAATGCTACATCGCCCCAAACTGCGGATGCAGTTGCGGTTGATGCTGCGGTTGCAGTTGAATCATTCAAGGAATATCCAAAACGACCTGCGCCGTAAAGACCACCAGTTGCATCACCAGATGAACTTGTGTCACCATAAATGTCGGACCCACTATCGAATCCTGGTTGTGCTGTAGAATACTTAAAATCTAGATAGAAAATAAGTCCAGAAGGAAGGTTCATAGGTTGTACAGAAACGAATTCCTGTGCTGCTAATTCACCAAAGATTCTACGAACTAATGGAAGGGCAACGCCAGACCATTCTTCAGAGTTAGATGCTGTACCTGTTTTGGATGCTTCATCAATTAGCTGACGTGCTTGGTTTTCAAGCAAGACTGCCATGTTATTGACATCATGTTCACGGGCAAGACCTTCAAGAAGTCCAGTAGGCTCTCATTTTGACACAAGTGCTTTGGATTCTTCTAATCTCTTACGAACGGGGGAGTAACCGGTCATTAGTTTTTCGATTGTTTGTAAGCTTTTACTCATTTAAATTCTCCTATTTAATATTTGCGAGTTTTTGGAAACGTTCTTTCAATTCCTGACCTTCGGTTAAGATATTCTCATTCTTAGGTTTGGTTGATCGAACAGGCTTGGAACTTGAGCTCCGTACCTTATTGTTTCGTTTGTTTTCAGATAGTTGTGATTTAGGTTTTCTAGTGACACGTGCACCAAATGATTCTGCCAATGTTGAATATACCAACTTGACCTCACGAATATTTTTTGCTCGGTCGAAAGTCTCAACCACTTTAAATTTCTTACTATTGTCCAGTTCAAAGGAACGGAACAGTTTGTTGGAATAAAGTAATTTTGCGTTAAGCAGGTTAACTTCATTCAATTTGTCACGTAAGTACTTGACCACTTCACGGTGCTCAGTAAGCTCAGCCTGTAGGGTTTCTACCTGTTCATTAGTATCTTCTTCTGTTTCTTCCTCAGTAAGCTGATTAAGAAGTTCCTGAAGGTCGATATCTTCATCGAATTCTTCTTCTTCGTCCTCATCTTCAAATTCATCAACTTCTTTCAGTTTAGCCTTACCGACTGTACCGATTCCAGATGTTTGATTTGCTTTACCAGGTTGTTTGTTGTCAGATTTACCAATGTCTGAAGATACATCATTTTCATCAAGTTCGTCTTCATCGTCCTCAATGTCCATATCCATTTCTTCTTCATCTTCGTATTCTTCATCGATTTCAGATTCTAGTTCACGAATTACTGCTTCCAAGTCCAAGTCATCCTCGTCCTCTTCTTCAAATTCATCACTATCACCAAATTCGTCGTCTGCGTCAAAATCTTCAGATTCGTCGAATTCTTCTTCATCGTCTTCAAGTTCGGGTGCTTCTTCAGCGTCAAATTCATCTTCGCCCTCAAATTCATCACCGTCTACTTCGATATCTTCAATCTCGCCCTCTTCGGGTTCGACTGCAACATCTTCATCTTCAAAGTCGTCGTCGGCTTCATCAAATGATTCCTCATCGTCAAATGATTCCTCATCTTCAAATTCGTCTTCGTCTTCAAAGTCATCAACTTCAGCTTGAATTTTCTTAGCTAACATTGATTGAATACGTGGTTGAAATGCCTCTTCTAGAGCTATACGAGCATTAGCTAGTGCGGTTTCCCTTACTGCTTTTGCATCTGCAATAGCGTTTTTTAAAAGATCATCCATTTTTATTTCTCCAATTTTCCAATTGTGGATTTACTAAAGTTATTAGGAACTTCAATGCGGTTTGTTTTGATTGCGATATATGATGGCGGAAGTCGCCCATATCGTATTTACATATAAATATCAGGTCATTTACCAAAAGGCGATAAAAAACCCATTTATTTTCATTTTTTATATTTTTTCTTTAACAATTTTTCTATAAAATTTTCCACTTCTTCCCACAATTCCTGTTCAACTTTTATTAGATCAGCCTTTGTTACCACATCGCTTTCAGTTAAAAGTTCTTCCCTTATCATTTGTCGTAATTCTGATTTTTTCATATTATTCCCCAAGATCGCTCTTTATATCTTCGACTTCATCAATTCACTTTTCCGTAATCTTGTTCAATCTATTATGTAGTTTCTTATTTTTTGCAATATTAAGTAAATAAGCATTTAAATTTGTCATACCCTTAAAAACAATTTCACTATAATGTTCAAAATCCTTACCAGATTTCTCATTTAATGCTTGAATTTCTTCTCTAATTATTTGTCGTAGTTCTGATTTTTTCATTAGTCTCATTGCCTTCCGCCAGCTCTCAAATATTTTTCGAAATCTCCGAGTTTAGAATCGGGTATTATTCCGCCCTTAATATTTAAAGTTACACGAATGACATATTGTTTATTGTGATTTTGTGCCAGAGCGGTGACTTTATCTCCCGAAGCACTAACAAATCTATATGGTTTATCTTCAAACCAAAAATCGTTGCCCTTTTTTAAATCCTTCACTTTTCTATCTTCATTTATCTTGCCCTCTTTGACAATTTTGAATACAGATTCGTCTTTTAGGAAGTGATCGTATACTACGAATTCACCTCTGCCACTGGGATTCATTACTACTAGTCCCTGTTGTGATGGATGTAATGCTTTTGATGTTCTGCCCAATATGGTCAGCTTCTGACCTTTTTTGAAATTCTTTTTACCGAATTTACCACCCTGAGTTACTACCAGATACCCATGATTGTCCTGTTTTGCAAATGCTTGGCGTAGGAAGTCGGCTTTTCTATCTTCTTGCAAGCTCTGAATTTCTTCTCTTATGATCTGACGTAATTCTGATTTTTTCATATTATCCCTTTTTGACTGCTTTAATGAAATTTATTAATACTTTGGCAATTTCCTTCTTTTTACCCGATTCGACCGCTTTAGTTAAATCGTCGTGAGCCTGTATTGCTTTTTGTTTCAAAGGTCCTGATACTTTCGTTTTTACAGCTTTTTCAACCTGTTTGTCGGCCATTTTCATTTTGGAATCTGGCACTTTACCTGCGGCGAATTTTTTAAATTGTTGGATCGGATTGGTGTCTTCAGTTAGTCCTTCATCGGTTGTCATTTGCCCATCGTATTCTCCCATTGAAACTATGGGACCCATATATGCAAATCCCGCTCCAAATGCAACCAATACCCATCCTATCAATTCCCATAACCCAGATGGGCGAATGCCAGCCAAATCTGGTACTTGGCTTAGAATGCTTCCACCGATTATTATACTGACAAAACCACCAATGGTCATTTTGGCGGGGAAATTTAATTTTTCATCCAATTCGGTTGCACGTGCGGCTCTGACCTTACCCATGTCCATTTTTTCATTTGTACTCTTATTGGATATTGCAAAGTTATAAACAAATAGTCTCAAATATTCACGGGTTATTTTACCACGCCTTAGTCCTGGGAAAAACCACTTTTCAACCTTTGGACTTTTCATAAATATACCTTGGACAACCTTATACCGCTTGGATTTAGTTGCTTTGCTCATGCCATCTTCATATGCATTTGCATAACTTAATATAGCTCTTTTGAGTTCATCAAATCCACTGCCATTTGGAATTCCTTTAAACATCTTAACAGCATTGGCTTTGATATACTTTTCAATGGTGTGTTGTTCCATGCCCTTTTCTATGAATTTTTTGAAATCGGCAAATGCACCCTCATTGATAGTGAGCTCTATTTCTTTTAATTCATTTTTCTTTTGAAGTTCATTCCAATACTTTTTCAGACCTTTCATAATGATACCGAGTGATAATTCCTTGCCACCTGGAATTGTCCATTTGACAGGAAATGGGTAGCCACCTCTGGTTTTCTTATTTCCTTTGTCTTTTAATATAGGTCTAATTTTGCCAAGTTCTGGCTTTTTAAGATCACCAATTTTTCACGATCAATTACTAGTATGTACACCTTTGCCAAGGCCACTTTTAATATGAGCCTTTTCAATTACCAATCTTAACCCAGAAGTTTTGGTATTGAAGAAAATCCAAGCGTTTGTAGCATCTGAATCATATTCTCACTGCCAGTATGAACGATTTGTAGCTACTGGTTTTTCATTGTTACTTATATATTTTGTATGATCACCGTATCCAGCCGCCTCATTTAGAGCCTGTATTTCTTCCCTGATTATTTGGAGTAGCTCAGATTTTTTCATTATTTTTTGAATCCAAATTTCTTCAATACTTTTTTAACCTCGGAATCATTGGGGACATTCCCATCAATTGCACCGTAGTCATATAACCACATTGAATTGCGGCCACCCTGAAAATCAAATCTGGTTGCATTACCTTCACCTTCAACATAATTCCAATCATATGCACGTTCCATTTGATCCAGTGCGTCATGAAAGTTACCTTTAAGGGTTTTCTTAGGTTCCCAGCCAGCTTCATTAATTTTCTTAATTTCTTCCCGTATAATTTGTCGTAGTTCTGATTTTTTCATTATTCATCCTTTAAGTGGTGCTTAATACCATCAATCATGTTATATTTAAACTTGACTTGATCAGTATCCCAGAATCATCTGGTAGATTTCTTTAGCGTGCCATTAACATACGCATAAATAGCTTTGATTAACTTATCATTGGAATCACCAGACTTAACTTTTCCGGAATTAACTATCGCCTTTGACCATTGATCAACCGACGATCCTTTTATGGGATTTCCCTGAATACCTTCATTTAATGTCCGAATTTCTTCTTTTATGATTTGTCGTAGTTCTGATTTTTTCATTATTTACTAGCCTTTACATATTCTTTATAAAAATCTGATTTTTTAGTTTCTGAGGCATTCATTTCTGAGTGTCCGGGATATATATCTTCATATGCACTAACTATGGCTTGATAATATTTCCCCTTAACATTTATACCATACTCTTTAGGGTGCATCATATAATCCTCAAGATATGCACCAAATTGTATAGGTGACAATGTGCTGTCACTTAAATTCTTTAAATGTTTAGCCGCGATTTTCGGTTTCACTAGTGTTTCAACCGCATCCGCATACTTATTTTCAGTTAATTTCTGAATTTCTTCTCTAATAATTTGACGCAGTTCTGATTTTTTCATGATGTTTTCCTATTTTAATCTTTTCAAATGTGCTTCCATGTGTTCCAAGTCATTCAATATTCTATCAATCCATACTTTCAAAACTTTGCCTGATGTCATATCTTCCAAATCACCATCTCCCCCCGAATATTCATGGGCGAGCTCGTAGTGGAGGTCTTCCATATCGGAAAACATTTTTTGGACTGTTTTGACATGGGGATTTTTAGCTTCTTTTAAAAGTTCTTCTTTTATAATTTGTCGCAGTTCTGATTTTTTCATCTGTATATCCTTTAGTTGTTGACCGCTTTGATAAACATATCAAATAATTTGGCTTCAGGTGAACCTTTAGCTGGTTTATCATTACCAGCCCAATGACCCCGATCCCAATATACCTCATCTTTGGTTTTAATATCACGTATCCACAATTTAGATACTCGGCCATCTTTATACCCAAATCCACTTGGGTCTTCAAATACCACCGCACTTATTTCATATTTTCCATCTTTGGATTTTCCAACTACCCAAGGATTCATGCCACTCTGTTTAATCTTATATACCATGAATTTCTTCAAAGGTGAAAGATCACCAGTAGATACTTCGGAACCCCTCTTTTCTTTTAGAATTTCCTCGCGGATGATTTTACGCAATTCCGATTTTTTCATTGTTATCTCCTATTTAGAGTCTTCTACTGATACCTTTCGATATTCAGTTACAAGTTTCTTGATCTCGCCCAAGTGTTTCCTGGCCCTGCCTGCTGCGGCTTTATTACCCTTTTCAACGAATTTTTCGTGATTGGCTTGAAAGTCAGCGAATAGTTTTGTAATTTGTTCGTATAGTTCTGTTGTCTTTTCCATTTTGTGTATCCTTTATTTTTATATTATTTTAAGAAATCGTCTGATACTATATACATACTACCAGCCATTCCACTTTTTAAACTGTTCATATCAACTCCAGCATCTTCGGCGTTAATAAATTTTTCTATTAGTTTCTGTATCTCTGGGAGTGCTTTTTTTGCTTGTGCAAATACACGTTCCCGTTCTTGGGCGGTCATTCCCACTATAAATCCTGGGCCGCGTTCTTGATCAACTACCACGGATAAAATATTTTCACCAGTAATATATGCTCGCATATTTTTTTCTAGCTTATATTTTTTGGCCACTTTATTGACAATCCCTTGGATTTTACCAGAAACTCTAGCTTCAGTTAATTTCTGAATTTCTTCCCTGATTATTTGACGCAATTCTGATTTTTTCATATCCAATGCCCTTTATTAGTGTATTTTTATTGTTACTTCATATTCAACGTCACCATCATAAATCACAATCATGCCCGTACCGTTCGACACATCATAATCCATTTGGGTGCCATTGCCCCATATTTTTTTAGCCGTTTTAACTATACCATTATGGAGTTTGTCAGCATTTGGAGTCCATTTGCCCTCTTGGATAGTCATTTCTTCTCTAATAATTTGTCGCAATTCTGATTTTTTCATATTATGCTCCTAAGCGTAATTCAGTATGGACTCAATTTGACGCAGTGCTAGTGTTAATTTTTTAACATCCTCTGGGCTCAATTTGGCGTCTTTTAATTTTTTCATAATCTTTTTGGACTGATCAACCAAGCCTCTATAATTGGCTTCATTGATTTCATCCCTGACCATTTCACGAATTACAGCCTCGCTGAATGGGATTTCCCCTTCAATTAGGTTTGAAAGTTTTAGAATCTTTTTAGCTGGTTTTCCCATTTTGTGTCTCCAATGTACGGTATTTCTCTCGTATTTTTGCCTTTGCTTTCCGTTCCCTACGGACCTCAGACGGTTTTTTATACTGTTCATTTTCCCTTAGTTCCACGAACAATCTTGTATCTTTAATTTTTCTCTTCATTATCTGAAGTGCTTTTTCGATGTTTCCATCTATGACCTTTACTTTAATCATGTAAACCTCTTTTGTTTTTTGTTATTTTATTCTTCGTTTGAGCTCTTTTTTGACCTCTTTAGCCACTGGGCCTGTCCAAGACCTTGCATTGGATAGAAAGTATGCTACCACTGATCTTCCAGAATCCTGATAATAATCATCAGTAATTTTCTCGAGACTAAACATAGCATCCAAATACGGCTTTGCGGCGTAATTTACTTTTTTCCAATCACTTGAAATGACATCAGCCAGTTCATCAATTGACATATTTTTATAATCCGCATTTTCTGTGAGTATTTCACTTAAAATGCTTCTAATTTCTGTGCGCACCATTTCTTCAAGTTTATTTGATTTATCACGTTGTTCCACAAATTTAGTGGCGTACTTTTGTTCCCGTACATATGATGCATTGGGATTCTTTTTCCTGAGTGATTTTGGCATTTCGGCAATTTCCTCTTCATTTAATCCGTGATTGTTCACAAAGTAGTTAATTCTGCGTGCGTCAATTGGATAGGTTTTTCTCCACTTATTTTCTTCAAGTCCTCTGAACCATTTGTGTATTTCTTTTACAGTAGTTCGTTTTGGTTTTGTATCCATATCTTCACTCCATGCTGCTTTTAAATCATTTTTATAATTTTGAAATGTGGCTGGTGTATAGTCACCATAGCTCAGTTGATATTTTTTTTTATTGACAATCGATCTAACGTCTATTGAACCTGGGTCTTTAAGTAATACCTTAAAAGCACCCGATATTACTTTTTTATTGACTTTAAAACGCCTCATTAAATCCTTATAGGCACTATGTTTGATCTTTACCAAATCACCTATATATGCTTTTTCGTCTAATTTCATTTATTTAATATCTCCGGCTAGCGTCTTTTAATACTTTTTTCATTGTTTTTAGATAGAATTTCAAATCTTCATTGGCACCTTTTGTAGTATATTTAACAAAATTCGGTTTAAATTTATCGTCATAATCACCACCATCGTCTATCACATTAATTGGCAATCCCGATCCATCTCCATCCCAAAATAGGGTAGCATATATTAATGTATCATCGCTGTCACGAGACCATTCCCATGCACCAGACATTTGATCATATCCAAATTCCCATTCGCCAATTTTCTTACCTTTTAATTTTCGCTCAATGTGATCTTGAGATGCCAATTCTCTATCTTCATCCGTTAAATCGTCATCACTGCCCATTGAGAATTTACTGGCTTCATGGAGTTTACCTTCAGTCTTAGCCTGATAGTTCTTATCCACATAATTGTAGAATTTTTTCTTTTTCTCATCTTCCAATTCGTCTGGAGAAGAAATACCAAATTTCTGCATAGCACTTCTGAAGAATTCTTCGTATTTGCCATCGTTCTCTTTGATTTTCTTGCCTATCGCTCTAACGTCGGTATCACTATTTTCAGAAACTTCTGCCTCATTGATGTTATAATAACGCCCTAAAATGTGACCCATGTCCTCATATAGCGACTCCATACGCTGTTGCACTGAAGCGGCATCTCCTGCAATCTTAGTGAACTCCTTTGCATGGTTGCCTAATGTTTTCATGTTCTTATTGATCGTTATCTTATCGAATGCTTCATCTACATTATTAAGAGAATGATGTTTTGCAATCTCACACATCTTAGCCAGTTTCTGAGCAGTTTCTCTGATATCATTTTCACGATAAATCATTTTACCAATCTCATTATACCCAGCAACTTCCTCTTGGAATTCCTTAAGATCGTATTTGGGACCGTCTTCTTCAGCTACAAATTCTTCGGCAATATTGCTCAATTTATAGTGATGAAAGTTGTTCGTTGGATTAACAAAACCACCGACTATTGATAGCATGTGTTCGTCTAATTTTTGTTTTTTCTTTGCCATTATTTGTCTCCTATTTACTTAAAATCTTTTTTATAGCATCAAATTGTTTTTTTGTTATTGATAGATGTTTTGATTCATTTTCAGTGCCACCGATTTTGAGGTTCATTTTATATTTCCAATTATGACCATTTTCAGCCTTTTCCAGTTCACCAACTTCATAATTAGCCTCATTTAAAGTATCTTCTTCAATGTATTCCTCTAGTCTCCAGTCTCTCCACTTTTTATTCATTTCCATCATATCTTTATTTTTCATTATTGTCTCCTATGACATATCACCGACGGTGCCCATTTGAGCTCGTCGCAAGTGAAGGTTTGCTGGTAAATCGATTTCATTCTTTTGTCCATATTTATCACCGACGTTAACGCCATGATTCATAAATATACTAATTTTAGATTCGGGGCTTTTTTTCTGCTCAGCTTTAGCCTTTTTAGTTGAATCCTTTTTTGAGCCTTTAAATTTTACAATGCCATCCTTCGTATATCCATACGCGGTTGATTTCTTCATCACCTCTTTTAATTCGCTTCTAACAAGATTTCTAACCATTTGTTCTTCAGTAGATTCTTTTAATCGTTTAGTAATTTTGGCCTTATCTGCATTAGATACCATATTACCAAGAGATACCATAAATTTTCCCAAATCGGATTCCATATGTTTTGCACCTTTTGGTTTTTGATAATAATACCTAATCCCGAAATTTTGAGTGCTGATGCCCTTATTATCCTTGCCAACTGTAATATCGCCTATTTTAAATTCCGTTTTTACTTCATTCATTGTAATTTCTTCATTCGGGCCTGCTTTTTTTCTCTTACTACCCTTTACTCGGCTACCCTCTGCTCGACCTCTATTTTTACTCTGATCCTCATATCCAGCAATTTTGCCGTTCTTATGTGAAGCATCCTTACCATCACCATTGCCGTATGTACCATTATCTCTATTGTACTTATTCAGCTCGGCTCTGTATTTTTTCTTCTCTGGTGAGGACTGAAATTTTTTGTAATAATAGCTTTTTCGTGCTTGGTATTCCTTTGCGTGATCCCTCTTTTTCTCAGCTTCATTAATCGATTCAATTTCTTTTCTGATTAGTTGTCTAATACTTTCTTCCTTCTTTACTTTGGTAGGAAGGTCCTTAGTATCAGTTGAAGCAAAATCGTCAGCGTCCTCATCGGAAATCTTCCCCGCGATATCTTTGACTTTTTGGTCAACCTTACTGTTCTTGCCATCTTTGTATGCTTTGACAAGAGCGAATAATTTTTGTTGTTGTTTACTAACCGATGGCATCTATTTTTCCTTAGGCTTTAATTAATTTAGCGGCTTTTTTCAATATCGATATACCATTTTCAATGATATTTGTACCCCTATCAAACTGTGAATATGCTTTATTGAACCAATCTTCACTTGAATTCTCATTCAAAATTACTTCTAAATTACCAAAAGCTTTATCCAATTCATCTTCAATTTCTTCAAGTTCTTCCAGCCAATACTGCCCAGATGTCTTAGCTTCATTGACATTTTTCTTGCCATGTGCATTAATGGTATCCTCTAGAGTAGGATTTGGTTCTCCAAAACTTCTTTCGAACGCATGTTCACTCAATAAGTCTGCTAGTTTTGTTCTTTTTTTCATTGTATTTTCTCCCACTCGGATAAATTCTTTGCCCAAGCCTTTGGTTAGGTTTTCTTTTTCTATGTAATTTTTAACAGCGGCTTCATCTTTTTCTGAGACGTATACCCATGTAATGAATGCTGGTGATTTTTCCACCGTTGCATCCAGTTTATTATCTTTTATAAATTTTTCTATTTTTTTTGTGGCTGTAAAATATATTGTATATAGCTTCTTTTTCATATTACAATCCCGCCCATTTTTTGAGAAGATCGTTTGTAAGTTTTTTATCTTTGCTGGATAATTTCTTGTATATTTTTTTCCAACCGGCCGATCCACGTTTATATTCCTCATTATCATTATTCATATTAAAGAAGTATCCATGCAAATCTATGGCAAAACCCTTTGCAGATTTCAATTCAATATAATCTTCATCTTTACTATCTGGAGGTTCAGGCATTCCAAAATCACTTCACTTTAGGTTACTGTATGAAGCTTCATTCAAAGCTTGAATTTCTTCTCTAATAAGTTGTCTTAGTTCTGATTTTTTCATTATTTAACTCCCCTTTGCATCCATAAGTTTCATTATTTTAGACGCATAGCTTTTTAAGTTTTGTCCTTTTTTTACTGCATCTGAAATTTTCCACAACCCATCAAAATACAGTTTACGATTTGGCGAACCTTTTGGCTCTTTAAAAAAGCTTAAATATTTCTTTCTATATTCTTTGGCAAATTCTTCAAAATCTTTCCATACACCAAATTTATCAACAATTAACTTAGAGTACATTCCAGTATCACTAATCATTGAACCAATTAATTTAGCAAGGATATTACCTTTAACATCGCCACTAATACCACCCCCACCGTTCCGTTCTTCATAAGAATATGATTTATGTTTTTTATCTATATCGGACTGATACACTTTAAACTTTTCTTTACCGCCCCGTGAGGTTGCTTGGAACAGCGCATCATAATCATCGGATAGCTCGTTTAACCGTTGAATTTCTTCTCTAATAATTTGTCTTAATTCTGATTTTTTCATTCTTATCCCCTGATAATATCGTTAATAATTGATTCTACCTTGCACCACTTGCCACACGTTCTTGTATATGGATCAACCGATTCATTTACTGGATACATAAATGCACCATGTGTAGATGGATTTGAAACGAAATCGAATGCAATTAATTCAAAATCGTCCTGTACTTCCTGTGCCGATGATTTGGCTTCAGATTGTTGTACTGAACCTAAACCTCTGGATGAAATACCCAGTTTGATTCCAGCTTGGAATAATTCTTTTAAAATGTTACCAGAAGGTGTACCCAGTACTTCAATAGTACCAACTAAATTATCACCTTCCCAATGCATTTCCACAATATTGTGAGATACATTTTGTAGGTTAACAACGGAGCTATCTGGGTGATCCAGTTCCCCCATTGCACGTTTTTGTTTGATGAAATTATCAGCATATTTGCCCGATTCTCTCATTAAAATTTTCTTCGGATAGATTCTACCATTCTGATTCTCAGCATCAGCCCTTTGCAATACACCCTGTACAATTACCTTACCATTATTTTTAACGGATTCGGCTATTTGAATGGGTGAAACATCGAATAATAGGTAGTCGACCAGTAATTGTCTATTCATCATTATCTCCCTTTAACTCCAGTATCTTTTTTGAAATATTTCAATACCCCATCCAAGCCCTTAGATATTACAGCAATTTTTGAGCTGGAAGATTTAGAATAATCAGCTGAGTCTTTTGCAACCGAGCTAATTAATCAAGAGGCATGATTTAATTTACCCAAATCACCTTCAGCCGCTTTAACTTTACCAGGTGCCATATCTTCATTTACCGATTCCATAAAGTCATATTCTTTACTTTCATATGCACCCTCAAAATCTTCAGCGTAATCTTTAGCCAATTCCATTCTATCTTTTTTAGGAAACATGCCACGAACTGTATCGTCATTTGAACCGTGATCTTTAACATACCCTTTAGCTCCATCGTCTACCAAATACATAAAAAGCTTTGGTGCTAGATGTCGGTCATATTTACCAGATTTCTTTTTCCGAGATAAATTTTTCAATATCGGAAGAAATCGTTGTTTGTATAATTGTTGGTTATTATCAATATAGATTTTCAATTCATCCATTTCCATTGATAATTTTTCAGTCAATGGTCGGCGATTTTTCATATCTTCGTATAAATTTTTGATGTATTTGTTTGTAATATCAGCCTTTTTATAGTCAAATACCTCTGGGTCTTTATGACCTTGGGCACGACCAGTTTTTTCCACTTTCCCATTTTTCCCATTTCTGAAAGCATTGGGAGTTTTAGGTGGGCCCTCACCACCGTCAATATTACCAGTCACATTAGCTTCTGATATTTCTTGCTCGATGATACTACGGATGTAATTTCTTAACGCGTCACTCATTATTTATCTCCCTTAAGGGTTTTCTTAATCTCTTTTACCAGTTGGTAATATCTCATCATTTTGACAACCTGATCATCCTTAACCAATTTACCCTTTGTCAAATGTCCAATCTGATTAATCGCTTCTCGCAATTTGATAGTTGTGATTTTATCATCAACATTGGGCAATAATGTTTTCAATTCAGATGTCACTTTTTTAACTTCCGTATTGATAAATTCCCTCAAGTTGTTGGTATTTGATATATTGTTGATATATTCTTTTAATAGTCGCTTTTGAGCAGCATTCAATGAAGAATATCGCTCGTTGAACTTGTCCACTAAAATTTGATATGATAGCAATCGCAAGTCTTTTTCTTGTTTCTTGTATTCACTAACAATTCTTTTTTCTTTATTTTCCTTGGAAATTGGTGATCTTACAATATGTTCCAATATAGTAAATCTACTATCAACCATCTCAGTCGGATCAAATGTGTCCGCTGATGTTTCCGCTAGAAATAATTTATAAATAGAAGCGTACACTTTGTAGCTAGGAATTCTAGCCGCGAAAAATTCATCTACGTTATAATGTTCTTTAATCTCTTTTATGAGATTATATTTTTCACCGCGTAAATTTGAATTCTTAATTTTCTGCCGTGACGTTACCACGGCATCAATAAGTTTATCAGCTTTTGCTTCAATGTTATAATTTTCACCTATTAAAATTTTATACAACTGTTGTTCCTTGCCCAAATCTGTATTCTCGTTAAAATACTTCTTAAGAATATCTATGGCAGCGGAATTTTTCCTGTTGTTAAGAACATCCACGGTTATTTGTCTGGACAATAGTTCAAACAGTATCCCTGTATTCTTAATTTTAGAATGTCGCAAATTTTTACTCATACTTTTACTCCAATAATTAATAAATCCTATGCAATTTATCTTACTTATAAATATTAAAACTTCTTAAAAACGGCGCCTATTCAGCGTCTGCATTTTCAGAAATATCGTCTTTATATTCTTTTTCAATGTCTTCAGTTTCGTTTAATATTTTTTGATTTTTTTCGACAAATTTTTCACCTAATCTTTTCTTAAGTGAAGCATAATGTGCAAGAGATAGGGTTTTTCCGTATTTCGGACTGGCGCTTGCATTCTTTTTCATATCGTGTTTTCCTATCGGATCACGCCCAGTTACTGAGCCATCCTTACCATATTTGGGACCTTCTTTTGGACGACCTCCGCCCTCAAAACCACCTTTGGGAACTTCTTGATCTTCCCCATAATCACTATAATTTTCCTCTTGTGCGCCACCGGGTACAGGGGGTTTTTCACCACCACCTTCTTCACCGCCAGCATCCATCATTGCACCTTGAGTACCGACTGCTTCACCACTTTTCAATGGATCATTGCCTTCGTCCTCAATTTGCTGATAACGGAATTTACGCTTTTTATCCTTGATCAATTCAAGTCTAATTTGTTCCTGTTCAGCTTTACCGAATTTGAAAATATTATCATATATCCAACTGGTAGGAGCCAAGTCATCTTGTAATAGTGAACTAGCCGCTGATATTTTATTATTCAATAATTCAAGTCTTTCTTCTTCAAACATAATGGATGAATTAGTTAAATTCAAATCAAAATTAAGCATTTTTTCATCTCTATGACCCTGTGCGTACAAGTGTACCACACCGATTTTCATAAGTACATCTACTATTACCCTTTGAATTCGTTCAATCGTTTTAGCGAAACGAACATCTTCAGCGGCCAATGTGGATTTACTATTTAGTGCCTCATCATATCCCAAGAATGCACGAGGTACTTTCAACGCGGCCATCATTTTGTTTTTCAAGTATTCGATGTCATCAGTTGAATCATATTCCAATCCACCCAATGTATCAATTTCAGTTCCACTATCGCTCCCACGAACTGGAAGAAAGAAATCTTCTGTTAAATTTTGCATGTTATATTTAAGGTTATATTCCCCAGTAGTCTGATCGATAACTGGAGTCTTTTTCATTTTGGCAATAACCGATTTCATGAATGGTTCAACCTCATTTGGGGCAATATTACCAATGTCCAATTTGAAAATTCGTTTCTCTGGCGCACGCATGATTCTGTGAATCAACATAGCATCTTCCATTAATGTTAATTGTTTCCATACCTTACGGGCACCCTCAATCATGGATTTTCCATAGGGCAAGAAATTACTATCCGAGTGTAATCTGAAGTGTGCTACTTCAAAATCTTCTAACATCTCGGTATCATCGTTCCCCTTAATTCCATGACGGGTTTCACCTTCACCCAATTGAAATTTAACTTCATTTGGTCGAGCTGGATCTAATCCTTCAAGTCGAACCACGTCATATGCTGACATTGGTACAACATTATATATACCATAATTATCATCTATTTGTAGGTGTAAAAAGAAATCACCATATTTACACATATTTCTAACTCATGGCCACAAGTTGAATTCCACGTTCAAAATATCATAATACAAGTTATGCAATGTTTCTCTAATGGCTTCATCTTCAGCCGTGATTTCTATTACATCACCATATTCAGATTTCATTGTGGATTCATCGGCATAAATATCCAATGCAGAAGAAAGGATAGCATCACTATCCATTTGTTCGTAATCTTTGAATAATGCCATTCTCTGACCAGCTTGGTAGAACTGAATAGCACGACCAGTTGATCCACCCATTGTGGAATACAATCTGGTATATCTGTCCATAAAATTTCGATTTACGGTCGATTGGACATTATCCGTGTCTATAACTTTTAATTTTCGGCCACCAATATTGCGAACAATAACAGTACCAGAAAATAATCTTTTTAAATTTTGTGCTAATTTACTTTCAGCCATCATTTACCTCACTTCTCTTTTTTATCCTAATAATCACGAATCCAAGTTTACCCTATTGCCATGACCATCATCCATTTCCCACGATTCATTTTCGATTTCGTTTTCTTTATACATTGGTTGATAATCAATCATTTGCTTCATGAGATTCTTTTGAGCCAATACACCTTCAGTCCTTAATCGGATTGCGGTATCCCTCACTCATAATGCAATTGCAAAACTCATTACCAAATCATCATTTGCTCCATAATCAGCCTGTGCCAATGATGGTCCATATACAAATGAAAATAATTCGTTAATGAGCCTGTTTGAATAAACTATTGCGGTTTTATCTCTAAAATATTCTACTAATTTTTCTACGATCAATGGTCTAGTTTTGCTGGTTGTAGTGAATCCAGCGACCATTTTTCGGTCATCTCTATAATACTTATTCGTCATTTGAGATTTTGTATCTACATATTTCATGTCACTAGTCGCATAAAATAAATTTTTGTAATCCCTATCAACCACTTGTTGAATTGACCCCCACCCAATGTTCGCATTTTCAATGATTAACAAGGCGTCATTGTATTCTGTAGCGGCATTTACCAATAAATCTCCAAATAACTTAGTATCAAGTTTACCCTGATATTCCGCCACCTGTTCCAAGTTATCAATATCAATTATGTGGAATGCTGAATAATCTTTTCCATCACCTCGAGCCACATCGGCCGATACCACATAGGTTTTATCCTGTTCGGGATATTTCCATTTCCAGTAATTACCGTCAATGCCCTCTTTTGCAATAGGTTCTTTTTTCAGATTTTCCAAATACCATTGAATGATGGGACCTGGAACTACCGATTTACCAGAAGTGATGAATGAACAATTATGTGAAATTATTCCATCTACATTAAAAATATTACCACCATCAACTTCTACCACATCATACAATTCCATTTTAGATTCTACAATTTCAATAGATTCCACTACGACATTGTCATCATCAGAAGAATCCAATTTGACGCCAACAAATAAATCGGCCGATGATATTTCATCATTGTCAGATCAAAATGGATGATTATCAGAACATTTTATGGTTGTCCCATTATTCAATTTTATAATAAAATGGCGATCCTTTTGCAAATTCCTAACGCCAATAAAATTTTTAAATCCATTTGGAGTTAAAATTTCATATTTATCATTTAATTTTAAATTTAATTCCATTTTACTCTTACAAATTCGCAATTTAAAAATTTTTCAATTTCCAATTGTCTCCGAATGTCCTTTTCCTTTAATGTTCCATTGACATTGAAATGATGTTTTTCATCATATTCAATCACTATATTTTTTTCTTTACTATATCCATCTACCCAATACCCAAGTTCCTTAATATGAAATTCCCCACCATTTTCAGCGTGTTGAATGTCCGTTATTCCAAGTTCTTTTGCCTTTGCTTCAATTATTGGAATTGAATTTAAATTATAAGCTGGATACACTTGTCCAGCCCTATTTTCAATATTTCCAATCGCTGATATTCTCATTTTCCGTATAGATTCTTTACTATGTTTTCTACCACAATTAATGGTCAATTTGGGTTCAGAACATACTCTACAATATTTATTAAATGTATATCTATTACCACATTTACATTTTATATTTTCAATATCACCCAATCTTTCAACTATAAATTTAATTCTATTTGGAAAGTTATAATGACCATAATACGATTTTTGATTGATCATCACCTTTTCCAGCGGTGTACTATGCATATATATAGATTTATATAATTTTGGATTGGCTTTAATTAAAGTTCTATTTTTTGATTTGCCACTTAATTCTTTATAATAATTATCAGTTTTTAATAATTTAAATGTTTCATCAAAAGAATATAAATCGTGAATTTGGGACAATTTTTCCTTTGTATTATTTCAAGCAATTTGGGCATCATTATAATTCACTATATAAATCCCCCAAATTAATATTTTTAATTTTACCAGTTAATTTGTTTTTAACAGTAATTATTGATTTGCCCCAAAGACAATCACATTCCTGTGCGGCCAATTCTGGTCCTAAATCGAGGTCTTGAACATCACGCCATGCTTGGTCACGATCTGGATGTAATGTCCAGTGAAGATAAATTGGAAAAAACGAATTAACTCCGTTTTCTGCCCCTACCCATATATCATAAAACCAACCAGTAGCACCATTCGGTGTACTTAATGCAATACAACGGCCACCAGTAGCCAATGTCATTTTAGCCGCTGTCCATATATCGTCAATTTTTGGAATGAATGCTGCTTCATCAAGAATCAGCAAAGAAAGTGATTCCGAGCGTGCAGCGTCTGGAGATGATGTATCAGCTTTGATTCTCGAACCATTGCTGTAACTCATCGAAAGTCTGTTGTCCTCAGTACATTTAGATTTTAATCAACTTGGCAGATTGGCATGCATAACCCTTACTTTTGTTACTAAATTTTTTGCTTTATCCTGCTTTGTCGCGATTACTAGAATATCTTTATCGGTGTTGAATGTCATTAATCAAAGTGAATATCCAGCGGTCAATGTAGATAATCCCAGCTGTCTAGCTTTAAGAATTACCGTAAAATCATTACTTACAATATCATTTAATGTCTGGGCCTGAAAATCGTATAAGTTAAAATTGATTTTCCCGCGTTGTGGATGCTGAATAATACAGTATTTTCTCATAAAATAAACGGGGTCCATAGCACACTTAATGTACTCTTTCTTCATCGCTTCTTTTATTTTTTGTGCATCGTTCATTTTTCTATTGTCCTTGTACCCATTTTCCGTTTTCATATACTATGACCACTCTATAGCTATCTCGAGGGCCAATTACTGTTAATTGTGTCCAACCAAAATGATCTCTATATTCTTCCGGCGTACCATAAGGTCCCTGTGGCCGATTAAATAATGTCATATCAATAGGCGGATTTTTTGGATTCTTTGCCATAATTTTTGCAAAATCTTTAACCGTTTTGGCCTTTGAATAGGAAGCGACACGTACGGCTTTACCCTTACTTTCATTTAATGATTCATTGACTTTTCCCGCCGACTTTAATGCCGATTTTATTTTCTTTTGCAAAATGCTCTTAAATTTAGTCGGATTATCAAATAATGGCAAATCGCCATACATGTCAACTGGAGTATCATCTAGTTTTTTTAACGCTTTTATTTTGCCAAAAAATGATTTTTCAGTAATATACGAATTAAACCAAAATTTTCCATTACGCATTTCACCCAAATTTATAGTCAAAAATTTGCCATTGCTAAGTTTTTTTTCACCCGTTACTCCCACATCCAATGACAATGACCCATCCACTTTAAACCCATTGTCTTTTAATGTGGATTTTGCAATGGTGTTGTATTCTTTAATATTCTGAATTTCTTCTTTAATCATTTGTCGCAGTTCTGATTTTTTCATTGTTCTCTCCAGTTATTTCGTTATTTGTCCGTTTGCCCATAATGTAAATCATACTGTGGCCATACCACCAATATAAGCAATTTTAGGGTTCTGCCACCACTTGGGTTTAACCAGTTCTACCCGTTCTTCTAATATCTCTATATGCCGATCTTTGGCATCAATAATCGACGAATCAACTCCCGCCGCGTATTCTAATTTTGTTATAATCTGATCCTGTTGCATCATTGCAACCACTCTCAGACTATCTACCCGCTGT
>Ga0257119_1000852_pt1 | contig 24971 bp, 16 predicted proteins | sample SI112_200mmetaG_FD_190179 | JGI IMG/M metagenome (GOLD analysis project Ga0257119, IMG submission 190179) | Marine microbial communities from Saanich Inlet, British Columbia, Canada - SI112_200m | ecosystem: Environmental > Aquatic > Marine > Inlet | place: Canada: British Columbia | collected... | reverse complement strand
CATCCTCAGAATCACAACTCTATTCCAACGCCTCTACCTTGACCTCGATGGCTATCGCCGCTTTGCCTAATCACCTACTCCCATATATGGGGTTTTCCATGCAAAATCCCAAAGAGCCTTAATTTCTATGAGGAGAAAATAATGTCAGAAGAATTATTCAAGGAAATGGCACAAAGCATCCTGGATGGGGACGATGAAGTTTCAGCAGAGCTGGCCCAAAAAGCACTGACTGAAGGAATTGATCCCCTGGCCGCCATCACAGATGGTTTTATGCCCGGCGTTAACGAGGTTGGTGAAAACTTTGCCTGCGGTGATGCTTTTCTGCCTGAACTGGTGATGGCCGGGGAGGCCATGAAAGCGGCTATCGCCGTGCTGGAACCAGCCATGATGGCCTCCGGCGTAACGCGCCAGGTTTTGGGCACAGTGGTATTGGCAACCGTTGAGGGTGATATCCATGAGATCGGCAAGACTCTGGTTGGGACAATGCTGACCTCGTCTGGTTTCAAAGTTTATGATATGGGCGTGGATGTACCAACCGCTGACCTGATCGCAAAAGCCGAAGAAGTAGGTGCGGATATTATCGGTCTGAGTGCCTTGCTTACTACCACAATGATCAAGCAAAAAGAGGTTGTTGATGAAATTGCCAAACGGGGTTTAAAAGTGATGGTGATGGTGGGTGGCGCACCCGTGACAAAAGAATGGGTCCAAAGAATTGAAGCAGATGGTTATTCAGAAGATGCCATTGGCGCAGTCAGTGTAGCTAAAGAATTGATGGGCCTGTAGGGTTTTATCCCTCACCCCATTTCTTGCTCTAAAAGGGAGAGGATTCGTGGGAGAAAACGATGACAAAAAAGATTAAATCAATCACCAACCCCAAGCTTAAGCTTGAGATATTAACGCCGCAGGAGGTGCAGAAAATTCATCATGCCACCCTGCATATCATTGAAAATGTCGGGGTACGTTTCCCCTCCAGGAGAGCCCTGGAAATTTGGGAAGCGAATGGGGCAAGCGTTGACCATGAGAGTATGATCGTAAAAGTCAAGCCGCAGATCATCGAAGAAGCGATGAAGAGTGCGCCCCCGGCCTACGAATTGGGTGCGCGCGATCCACAGCAAAATCTGAATATGGATGGCAACCACGTTTTCCTTGGTACCGATGGTTGCGGCGTCGAGATCATGGATATCGAAACTGGTCAGCGACGTTCGTCGATTCTGAAGGACGCCGGAGATATCGCCCGTGTAGCTGATGCGACTGAAGAAATCGCCTTCCATTGGGTGGCCCTCTCGGCACAGGATAAACCGGCTGAGACACGCGGCCTGCACGAGATCAAGACCGTTTGGGAAAATTCCACCAAGCATGTCCAGACAGAGTCTATCTATAACGAAACAGAAGCACGTGCCGCGATGGAAATGGCGATTGCCGTGGCTGGTGGCAAGGAAGAACTGCGCAAGAATCCGGTCTTATCGCTGATGCAATGCACCGCCCCTCCACTTGGGCATGATGGCGGCAGTTTGGATGCTGCCCTCGTCGCAGCCGAATACGGTGTCCCGACCGGCTTTATGACCATGTCCTCCTGTCTGACCACCGGTCCCGCCACCATGGCGGGAACACTGGCTGTCGGCAACGCGGAAGTTTTGGCTGTCTCGGCTTTGCTGCAACTGGCTTTTCCGGGTGCACCCATTTTTTATGCGGCTGCACAAACGGCCTCCGATCCGCGCACGGGTGTTTACACAGGCGGTGGGCCAGAAGACTTCCTTTTTGGCGCAGCAACGAATGTACTGGCAGACTTTTATAATATCCCCCTCTCAATGGGATCCTTTGCGACTGGGGCGAAGGAACCGAATTGGCAGGCAGGTCTTGAAAACAGTATGTCCACCTTCATGGCGACCATTGCCATGTCCGATATGCTCCTGGGCGCAGGTTTTCTGCACGGAAGCCGGATCTGGTCCTATGCCCAAATGCAAATGGATTGTGAGATTTATTCCATCATGCATAAGACACTCCAAGGCATCATCGTGGACGATGAAACCCTGGCACTGGAGGCCATTGCAAAGGTTGGTCCCGGCGGCAACTTCCTGACCCAAAAACATACCCGCAAGCATATGTATGATCTATTCCTTCCAAAATATATGGATCGCCGTCCATATAATGTCTGGGAAGAGAAGCAGGACAACGCCGATGATTGGGCGCTTGAGAAGGCACGCGAGATTTTGTCCACGCATCAGCCTGAAGCGCTTGACCCGAAAATTTCAAACGAGATGGCAAAGGTCATTTCTTCACTGGAGCAGTGATCCATGCAACCCAAAATCGAACTCCTGACAGAGGATTTGATTGACCGCATCCTGGATGAGGCCTTCCAGCTGATGATGAAGCCCGGTATTAAGGTGCAATACGCCGAAGCGCGGGAACTGCTTGGCTCCGCCGGTTGCGAAGTGGATGAAGCCAATGAGGTGGTCAGAATCCCCGAATCAGTGGCGAAAAAAGCGCTCGAAACGGTACCCAGCCAATTCATCCTTTATGACCGCGAGGGGAATCCCAAGATCACATATGGTGGCGATCATGTCCACTTCGATCCGGGCTCATCCGGTGTCAGCATCCTTGATCCCGAAACACTGGAACATAAACCAGCCTATACCCCAGATCTGGTGCGCATCATCAAAGTTGCTGAAATGCTGCCACAATACGATGCACAATCCACAGCGGTGGTCTGCAATGAGGTGCCCAAGGAAATCGGTGATTTCTACCGACTCTATCTGGTCTTGCTGCACTCGAATAAACCGATCGTAACCGGTGCGTTCTCAAACGACACATTGCAAACAATGATCGATATGTTGGCGATTTTCGCTGGTGGCCGTGAAGCCCTGGCCGAAAAACCACAAGCTGTGTTCGATGTCTGCCCCTCGCCACCGCTCATCTGGAGCAAATTTGGGGCGGGCAATCTGATCGAATTGGCCCGAGCAGGCGTCCCGGCTGAAATGGTCTCCATGCCCCTGGCAGGCGCTGCGGCTCCCGTTACCTTGCTTGGTTCGGTTGTGCAACATGCCGCCGAATGCATCAGCGGCATCACCATTCATCAGCTTGCCAAGGCTGGCTCTCCAATCGTTTGGGGCGGTGCTCCAGCCATCTTTGATATGCGCAAAGGCAGCACCCCCATGGGCGCGATCGAGACCGCCATGATCGATGCCTCCTACGCCCAGGTTGGCAAATCGCTCAATATCCCAACCCATTGTTATCTCGGCGCAACCGAGTCTAAAATCGTGGATGCGCAGGCTGGAATGGAAAGCGGGATGTCAGCACTGGTTGGCGCACTGGCTGGCATAAATATGATCTCCGGCGCGGGCATGCTGGACTTTTTGGCCTGCCACAGCCCCGAAAAGCTGACCATTGATGCCGAAGCGATTGGGATGGCCAAACGGATGCTGGAAGGCGTCCAGGCTCGGACCGAGACACTTGCTACCGTTATGTTTGAGGGAATCAACTTCAAAGGCGACTTTCTCAAACAACGCATCACTCGCGAGTTATTTTCTAAAGAACAGTATCTTCCCTCTGACGTCATCGACCGCGATTCCATCCGCGGCTGGCAAGCCTCTGGCCGCATGGACACCTTTGCACGCGCCAAAATCCGTACGAATAAATTGCTGGACGAATATCAGCGTCCGCAAATGGATCCGGCCAAAGAGAAAGCATTAGTTAATATGATGGAAAGTCTGGCAAAAGAAGCTGGAATGAATACACTTCCTGCATTAGAATAGAATATCGTAGAATTGTAGATTGCTCAATATGCTGGTGGTAAATATACAGTCTCTGAGCGGAGATGAAGCGAAGCACAATCGTAGTCGCCTGTACTCGAAGAGTGAAGAGCGACTCTCATAATATCGTCCTTCACCCATTCGGGTACAGGCGACTGCGCCCTGCTCCGCTCAGGAGCTGTATATTTTTTTGAAGGAAAACTCTATTTTGAGCAACTTCGAAGAATCTACTAAATACCTCATATTCTGAAATTATTAGACCTGCTCTTTGAACAGGTCTAATAAAAACTTCTGGTTTATAAAAAAACACTATGCCTATTCTTGAAGGAATTTCCCCAATCATTGATGTTGATCAGGTTTTAAAAGCCCAGGGGGCCGACCCGAAGACCATTCGAAAACGAAAACCACAACTGGTCAAAATTGCTCAAAAGGCTTTAGAACAGGGATACCCATACCTGGATTCCAAGGTTTTATTCCGTGAGATAGATGTACTCTCCCTAAAACATGAACGATTGCAGCTTGAAGATCAAGGCGTATTGAAGGGAAAATTAATTGCAGAACATCTGGGACCGGCAGCAAAAGTTATTCTCATTCTTTGCACAATTGGATCAAGATTAGAAGATTATTCGCTAAAAACAATCAAATCTGACCCGGTAATGGGATTGGCATTGGAGGGGGTTGGTTCCGCAGCTGTTGAAGCACTTGCAAATGCAGCCTGTAATTATTTTGAAGAAAAAGCCCATGAAGAGAATTTGGGATCAACAATCCCGCTAAGCCCGGGGATGATCCGTTGGTCTGTGGAAGAAGGACAACCACAAATATTCAAATTGCTGGATACCGATGAAATTGGCGTCAGTCTCACCACCAGTTACCTGATGCTTCCCAGAAAAACGCTCTCCATGGTAATCGGAATAGGGGCGGATATCAAAGCAGGTGGAAAAACCTGCGATTACTGTCAAATGAACGAAACCTGCGTATATCAACACCAATATACCTCATCCCATTAAACTTCCCAAAACATTGAAAACCAAGATGACAAAACGAAATATTACCCTGATATACGGCGAAGAAGAAAAAAAGCTTCAGGCCGAAAAAGGTCAGTTGTTAGGCGATATCATTGCAACAACGGATTTGCCATTGGAACAACCCTGCGCAGGGAGAGGCACCTGCGGCTTATGTAAAGTGATCAACGAAGGAGGGCTGACAGAGCCTGACGGAGTTGAACTGGAGCATCTCTTACCGGGGGAAATCACAGTAGGCACAAGGCTTGCCTGTCGTGCAAGAATCCAGGATGATACCTCTGTGATGTTAACGCCGGTGGCCGTTTATTCAAACAAGGCCTTTCGGGGTAGCTCCAGATATAAAAGAGAAAAAAATATTCCCCTGGGGTTGGCAATTGATTTAGGCACTACAACGGTCGCTGCTTATATCACGATGATGGATAACGGAGAGGTTTGCGCTGGAGCCGCCACGTTAAACCAGCAAGCTGTCTTTGGAGCAGATATCATTTCCAGACTGGATTCAGCCACAAAAGATCCAGTCATTGCAGAGAGATTACATAAGCTGGCCCTGGCCTCGATCAATCATGCCATTGACGCATTAAAACTATCCAAAAACATATTGAAGAGGGTGGAAGTTTTAACCATTGTTGGAAATCCAGCCATGCATCATCTATTGGCACAACTGCCGGTAAAAAAACTGGCTGTTTCGCCTTTTCAGCCAGTGAGCAATTTGGCTATAAAGGATGCCAACAAACTTTTAGGCGATTTTTTTTCGGGACACGCGCAAGTCAACTTGCCACCATTGGTCGGCGGATTTGTTGGCTCAGACGCATTAGCCTGCCTGGCCTATTTTGGATTCGACAACCCGCCAGGCCCGATGGCTGCCATTGATCTTGGCACCAACGGAGAGGTCATGGTCACCGACGGGAAACGAATTCTGACCGGATCAACAGCAGCTGGTCCAGCCTTCGAAGGCGTCAACATCTCTTGCGGATGCCGTGCAGTGGATGGCGCGATTGTCGATGTGAATATACTTGATGAAGAAATCCAGATCAAGACCATTGCAGATGCCCCTCCGGTTGGCCTGACAGGTTCAGGGCTGATCAGTGCAATCCATGAGTTTTGCAAAATTGGGCTAATCGATGAAAGTGGCAGGATAAATTTAAAATCACCTTATTTCGAGAAGTGGGGAGCCCAGAAAAATAACATCCGTGCCATCCATATCGATCAAGGGGCCAATATATTTCTCACTCAAAAAGATATTCGGGAGTTGCAAAAAGCAAAAGGTGCCATCTGGGCAACCACTGAGATTTTAATGAAGAAACTTGATCTGGCGCCTGAAGACCTCCAGAAGATCTACCTGACAGGTTCCTTTGGCGGGAAGATTGAGATTGATTCTGCGATAGGGATCGGAATGATCCCCAGGGTGAGCAAGGAAGTGATTGAGTCTGTTGCCAACGGGGCCGGTTTTGGTGCGGCCCTCTTCCTCTCTGATAGCGGTTTTGCTCTCGGAGAAAAAATCGCAGCCGAGGCCGAACAAATTGACCTGGACAGGGCAGCAGATTTCACCAAACTCTTTATTGACGCGTTGAAACTGGGAGAAGTCTAAGGAAATATTTGCCAGATGCATTCAATGTGGGGAATTTTGAAGCGGTACGATTCAGTCTCAAGAGTGTTATATAAGCCAGATACCCGAAAAATAGCTATGGACAAATTGTTTAAACACCGCACAATCATACGTCTTTGCGAGACAGCTTTACCGTCGAAGCAATCTCCCCATCACTATCATTGGCCGGAAAGACTGCCAAAGTGCCCTTTGGGTACGCCGACCCCGAAAAAGAATTCGGGGCAGGAAGCATCGGCTCGCAGAGTCATGGTTTGTACGAACTTTATTTGATTTATCCATAAGGAGGAGGATTCATGAGTGAAAAATATAAAGTATATGGTTACCGCTGGGTGGTATTGGTGGCCTTCATGTTCATCAACCTGACGATCCAGATGTTGTGGATCACTTATGCCCCGATCACAGGTCTGGCAGCAGAATTCTATAATGTCACAGACTTGCAGATCGGCATGTTATCGATGGTCTTTATGATCGCTTTCGTACCCCTCTCCATTCCTGTTTCATGGGTCATCGATACCTACGGATTCCGAATCGGCGTTGGGATTGGTGCGGTTTTGATGGGCATTTTCGGCCTGGTGCGTGGGTTCGCAGGAGCGAATTACACTTTGGTGCTGTGGAGCACCGTCGGGATCGCCATCGCCCAGCCATTTCTACTCAACGCCTGGACCACCCTCCCGGCCAAATGGTTTGCGGCCGAGAACCGCGCCACCGCTGTTGGGCTAATTACATTAGCGAATCTGGTCGGCGTCGCCTTGGGAATGGTGCTCACCCCGATCATGATCGAAACAATGTCCATTGCAGATGTGCAACTGATCTTTGGCGGAATCGCTGCTTTTTCGGTGATTTTATTCCTGCTTCTGGCGCGTGAAAAACCTGCCACCCCACCCTGCGCTCCGGGCGAAGAAACCCGTGCCCTGATGCTGGACGGCCTGAAACATGCCCTCAAGATCAAACCTTTCTGGCTCTATCTTTTTATTTCCTTCATCGGGCTGGGGATTTTTAACGGGCTGACCACCTGGATCGAAGCGATCATTCGCCCACGCGGATTCACCCCCAATGATGCCGGTACGCTTGGGGCATTGATGATCGTTGGCGGCCTGATCGGCGCAGTTGTCCTGCCTGCCCTCTCCGATAAACAGGGCAAACGTCAATTCTATATAATTTTAGCTTTCGCGGGATCAATCCCAGGTCTGGTCGGGTTGACCTTCGCCACATCCAGTGCGCTGCTATTTGCTTCGGCTGCCGTGATGGGATTCTTCCTCGTCAGCGCCCTGCCAATCGGGATGCAGTACGCCGCCGAGATCACCTATCCGACCCCTGAAGGGACGTCGAATGGGCTGATCCAGCTTTTTGGACAGGCCGCCGTTGTTTTCGTCTATATCATGGAAGCGATGAAAACCAGCGATGGTTCGTTTACCCCGTCACTATTGCTTGCACTTGGCTTGCTCGTCCTGAGCGTTGGCATTGCTACACAATTGAAAGACCCACAAAAAGGTTCGTAACTATAAATTTCCCCGTTTCTAAAAACTGACCCTCGCCGCAGTAAGATGCGGCGAGGGTGGCATCGCCATTTCCCAGCCCCTCTTCTCCAAGCCTCTCAACTTAAAAATAATTCAATTCGTTTAATATTTTAAAGGGAGTTATCAAAAACCTTAACCGCAATGCTTAAAATCATATTGCCTCCCAGATGAATTCTGATATAATAAAGTAAATCAAGCAGACATATCCAGTAACTTTACGCCAAGGCAGCATCAGCGATGGCAATCGAAAAACAGCAAACCTTATTTGCACTGGACTGTGGCGCAACCAATTGGCGCTTATATCGTTCTGCGTACAAATGGACTGGTAATCGCGCTCAATTGATTAGCGAACCCCAATCTTCTCCAATAACCAGTTTCATCGACAGAAAATTACCGGCGGTCATCTGCCTGGATCCTGAGGGAGCCAACCTTGAAAGTTTTGGAGAAACTGCCCAGGAACGACTGGAAGATGAGCAAAGCCGGGAGCGCGTACGGGAATATTTCAAACCTTGTATCGGCTCCCATCTGGAAGAAAATCCACTGCCCCACCAAAAACGATATACCCACACCCAAAGCATTTTGTATACCAGATTGCTATTGTCGACGATTCTGGATCAAATCAGACAGGAGAAATGGCGGGCAGAAGCCTTTGACGATCGGCTGTGGTTTACATTCGCCTATCCAATTCACTGGCGCTACGATCATGGCGGGAAAATCTTCGCTGAGTATCAACAACTTATCCAGGATTGTTTTCGGGAGGATTTCAGGCAAATCCGTTTTGTAGCTGAACCGGAAGGAGCTATCCTAAGTCTGCAACACCGTGGGTTACTGGAGAAGCAGGGGGGCGTAACCCTCATCGTTGATGTTGGAGGCAGCACGACCGACATCATTGCTGGCGAAGTAAATCCTGCCAATGGTCATCTCAACTTTCTGGGGCGTTATGGAGAACCCTTCGGTGGGGGTTTGTATGATGCCGAATTGGCTAAATATATCGCAGACGAAATGAATATCCCCGCATCGGCGCTCGCCGATGATCCCTCTGCCCTGGTTTCATTACGGGTATCGGGCCAGCGACTAAAAGAATCTCTAAGCCGCCAAATGCTGTCGCCGGGTAGAAATAAGGCCATCCACCAACGCAATCTGACATTGGTTATGCGAGATGGCACTGTTTTTCGTCGGATCATTGCACTTGATGAAGCTCGGTTTCAAGAGGCCACATCCCATTTGGATATCGATTTTCGAGATCTCATCAATAGTGCCCTGGAAGTAATTGCGATTTCTCAGAGTGAAATAAAACAGGTTGTTCTGGTCGGAGGTGGGGCACAACTATTCACGATCATGAGATTTCTGCGCGAAAGCTTTGGCGTAGAGCGAGTTATATTGGCAGACAACCCGGATGAGGTGGTGGTCCAGGGGATCGGATTAGAGTACCAGGCTTCCTTTGATACTATTGAACCGACAATCATATTTCCCGCCCAGACATCAGAAAATATTTCGACAGAAGGGCCTGCTTCCCTTTCCCCTTCCTGGTTTCTGCAGCTCGGAGACGATCGGTTCCCCCTTCATCAGGGGATCACAAAAATGGGGCGTGGGGAAAGCAACGATATCCAGGTAGATGATATCAAGGCTTCTCGGCTGCATACAGAAATTTCAATGAGTAACGACAAATTGAAAATTTTTGATAAAGGCAGCACCAATGGAACATTTATCAATGGTCAACGCCTGAAAGCTCATGAACCGAAGGTGTTAGAAGTTGGGAATATCATCTCAATCGGAAAATTAAAGTTTGAGGTGATCCGGCAAGAAGAATAAATAGGTGGCTTATGGCTGAAGAAACTCAAATCATTTCATCGGAAGATTCTGAACCAGTACCCGAGGAAAATATTAGCGCCGAGACCTTGATGGCTGCCGGGGATGCCCTGTCAAAATCGATGCTATTCACCTTAAGGCGTGACTATCTATATGGCTCGGTTTTCGAGGAAGGATTTGTTCAATTACTTCCTGAGACCCCTCCGCAACAACAAGATATTGCCTTTCTCGAGCTGGAACAAGTCGGCAAATCCGTTGATGGATCACCCCAGGAATATATCAGAGCAATTCAGACCACGCTGGCAGCTTGTCATGATCCCCGCTATCGGCTGATCTTTCTGATCAGCAGCGATGGTTTGCGCAACAAGATTTTTATCGGTGTCAGCGCTCAAACAGGGGGAACCCAGCCCAAGATATTCGCAGAGCAATTGGGCCAATTCCTGAGTTCAAATTGGCCTGGTACACGTGTTCGCAGCGTAACCGATTACAAACGTATCGTGGATCAAATACATGTGCCTTTGAGCACCTATCGATACGCCCGTGCCTTCACCGGGATTCCGTCTACAAAATCAAGCAATATTCCCAACGAATATCCGCAAAGCATCGATCGCTTCATGCGTGGCCTGCGCGGCAAACCTTATATTTATATGGTTGTTGCTGAGCCGATGCCAGAAAAATCTGTAAGCGAAATTGTCAGCACTTGCCAAACCTTATCAGGCCAGGTACACGCCTTTACCAAATCAACTATCCAACGTAGCCAAAGCTCAGGACTCTCGGAAACAAGCACCAAAACAGAGGGTGATACAACCACAGAAGGGTCTACCAAAGGAAGAACTGACAGCGAAGCTGCCACAAAATCAAAAGGCGTATTGGGTACGTCGCTTGAAAAATCAGCAGGCGCGAGCAAGGGGCTAAAAGCTGCCGGGCTGGCAGGTGTATCTGGACTGTTGCTGGCAGCGGGTGGCCCTTTTCTGCTCTCGGGTATGCTGGGCATGTTCGGGCAGCTTCTACCTTCCACAGGGTCATCAGATACAACCGGAACAAGTATCTCTGAATCAGACTCCGTGAGTCGTTCATCCAGCCTTTCCACTGGCGAATCCACAACCAGCGGGGAATCACTCTCATTTGGACAAGAATATCTCAACAAACATGCCGAGGCTTGCATCAAATTGCTGGAAAAGACAACTGAGCGTTTCGAGGTTGCCCGAGCCCAGGGCTGCTGGAATGTTGGCGTTTATCTCGTCAGCAATCAGGCCGAGGCTGCAACCCAGGCGCAGGCTCAGTTCAAGGCATTGGTCAGCGGGGAAAAGAGTACAGCCGAACCGATCCGGGCTCACGACCTCGGAAAACTTTGGGATGGGCAAATTCAAGCCTCCCTTGACGCTTTTCAACAGCCGCCATTGCGTCTTTTTGCACCACAAAACGGGGAACAGTTGCATCACCCGCTGGGGAAATTCTTTGAAAATCTGACTACCCCAATGAATACCGACGAATTATCACTCCTGGCAAACCTGCCTTTACGCGAGTTGCCAGGTATTCCCACGCAACCAGCAGCCTACTTCAGCTTAAACCCTCCGGTACCGAATTCATCATCGCCGGGCCTGCAGCTTGGACAGGTTCTTGAGGGTGGGGAGGAAATCGGGGATCTTCATTATGAGATTGATACCGATACCCTGACACGCCATGTTTTCATTACCGGCATTACCGGCAGCGGAAAGTCGAATACCTGCCGACGCTTGATAGAAGAAATGATGACACAGGGCAAAAATTTTATGGTCATTGAGCCTGCCAAGGATGAGTATGTGCAACTTGCCCTGGCATATAACAAGGCCAATACTTTTGATCGAAAAATAGCAGTCTACGTCCCCGGTCGCAAAAATATTGGTAAAACCCCTCTGGACCAATTACAACTCAATCCCTTTGATATTGTTCGTATCCCAGAAGCTACTGCCCAGGTGATGCCTCATTTGGATCGCTTAAAATCCATCTTCAATGCCAGTTTTCCCATGTACGAAATCTTGCCCGTCATTTTGGAAGAAGCACTGGTTGATCTGTATGGTAGTCAGGGCTGGCTGGAAGAGGAGCTCCCTCCAGATGAGGTTCAGTGCCCAACTCTGAGCCAAATGCACGATCGGCTGTCAGATTTAATTCGCAGCAAGGGGTATGAGGAACGCATCACACTCAATATCACTGCGGCAATGAAAACACGAATAAGCAGCTTAATGCGAGGTTGGAAAGGAAATCTTTTCGATCATCCAACATCTACACCCTGGGCAGATCTGTTCGACCGACCAGTTGTGATCAACTTGCAGCAAATGGGTGACGATGCTGATAAATGCTTCACGATGGCACTTTTGCTGAACTTCCTATATGAATATAGGCAGGCGCAACATGAGACCGAGGGCTCACCTGAATCGAGCACCTTGCGCCACCTGGCAATCATCGAGGAGGCACATCGCATATTGCGAAAGGCTTCGTCCAGTGTTGGAGAATCCAACCCCCAGGCAAAAATGGGCAACATGTTTTCAGATATCCTGGCAGAAATTCGCGCCTACGGACAGGGGATGGCGATCATTGATCAGGTGCCTGCCAAGCTGATTCCCGATGCCATCAAAAATACCAACTTAAAAATTATCCACCGTCTGGTCGCTGCTGACGACCGCGATGCCATGGCAAGCGCGATGGCTTTAACTGAAGACCAGGCCAAAGTGATTGCTCGCCTGAAAGTGGGGCAGGCAATCGTATCGGGGATTCAGGACGATATGGCTTCCTGGGTCAAAATATTTTTTTCACCAATCCCGCGACGAGATTAAATCCCTTAAAACAGATAACCCTGGAAGCAAGTTCAACTATGGAGGAAGATATGTCAGGCACAATTACTGCGGAATCAATCAAAAAGACCATCACATATTTCTATCTGCTTTCCTATAGTCCCCCAGCAGATATAGAAATGTTTAAAGAACACGTATACCCCTGGAAAAAGCAAATTTCAAAATCTGCTAGCGTAAGCGAGACCAAATTTTTCAAGGAAGTCATTCCCGAAGTCTGCCACCGGATCGTTTCCTATCACGAGGACACAGGCGAACCAAATCAGGACTGGGTTGACGCACTGATCAAGACAGCTGGAAAGGCGGATAAATCATCCGAGGATCTATATGAGTTTCAGGAAATGATGTCAAATATTGCCCGGCTTCCCCAAAGGGCTTTACCTGAGAACCGACTACACCGCAAAAAGGGCTGCGCCCTTTGCCAGCTTCCATGTCATTATGGATTCTTCACCCTGGTTTCCGATCCGGATTTCGACACACTACAGGATATGCTTGAAGCGGAAGTCAATCGATCTGGCGATACTCAGTCAGCGATTCGTCCGGTCTGGAATTTTACCTTTTCACACCTGATGCGGAGTTTTGATTTCAAAGAAGAATACACTCTCCACCGGAGACACCTTGGCAATTTATCTTATTGCCTGCTCATGCTGGCTATGGCCAAATCACGGCTGGCCTTACCCGAGAAACAATTGAAAGTCTATCAGGCAATAAATCAAAGACTTATTCAACCTAACAATTCTGCAAATAGGAATTGAGACCTATTTCATTATCAGTCAGAATAAATATAATAATATCAACAACTAAATAATAACCCTGACACATCATAAATAGCTTCTTACTCAATTCAGGACTGAACCACAAACCTCTACAGGCGTGTCTTCAGTCAGGAAAATGAGCAAGGAGTTTTTTGTTTTTCAGGCAAGGAAAGGAGTTTCAATCATAAGGCAATAGTAGATATCCAAAATAAAGAGTTCAACCCCGAGGTCTTACCAATAGCATTTCAACTCTCCTCAACAGAACTCAATTCCACAATTTGATAGTTTGTTTTCAAAATATGAATAACTATGATTAAGGAGAGATTGACATGACGGAAGAAAATATTTTTTCAAACGAAGATAATTTAGAATCTGGTGAAACCCGGAAAACGGAAAATCAGGAACTGGATGATGCCACCAATGAACCCCGTTCTTTTGTTGAAAAGAACGAAGATTACGAGCGGGCTGAAGCTATCCAGAAGACACTTTCAAGCCTGGTAGACAATGAAACAGTTGATACCAACCAATTGGAATACGAGCCCGGTCCCGTTCAGCAACCCCCGGATTGGGATCATGGACCCCCAAAGGATGAGATCAATCTCGAAGACGAAAATACTGTTGAGGGGCGCCAGCCCAAGATTCGCGATGATCTGAGCGATCTGGAGCCCGCTGGCTCGGATGATGACGATAAGGTTGAAGCAACTCCTATCAACTTACCTGGTCCACAGGCCGCAGCCGAGATTTTGGGTAGTTCCCCCACTCCCATATCCCAACCGGAAGACAAAAGCATCACTGGGCGAGAGTCCACGGTTCGAGGCGATTTGGATCAAGTTACAGAAAACGAAGAAAACGGAAAAGGTGACGAGGCTACCCCGATCAATCTGCCTGGCCCAGTCGTTGGAGAAGCGCCAGAACCAGGTCCCCATCCTTTTCCGAATGTCGCTATTGAAGATGATGGCACAGGTGGGCGTATGAATAAAGTTGGCCTTTCGCCCGATGATGTCAAGAATGTAGCTTTCGGAGACAAGGAAGGAAATAATATTTCTGGGCATAAAGAGCCAGGAGACCCTCCTCCTCCCCCAACCATGAGCGGCCAGACCGCACTCTCTCCCGATGATGTAAAGATAACAGAAAGTGGGGTTGGCGATAATCTGTCCAAAGCTGAAGATCCCAATGAACCCCCACCACCGCCAGATATGAGCGGCCTAACTGCACTCTCACCCGATGATGTAAAACTTGAGGGCGGACAAAGCACCTATCAAAGCATATCAGATGAAGCGATTAGTGTGAAAAATGAAGAAGAAGGCCTTGCAAGCCAGGCAAAAGTACGCGATGATCTGGATGATCTGTCATCTGAAAATAGTGAAAACGAAAAGGATGAAGCCACACCGATCAATTTACCAGGGCCGCAGCCAGGACGGGTAAGTGATGAACCAGATCATGGACCAAACCCATACACGAACGAAGGCGCAGCATCTGGAGCAGATGAGGTTGTCAAAGACCACCCCGGCCCAGGTGGTAATGTGGCCCAGAAGCCGGACCCCGAACCTCAGCCTAAAGGGAATGATGTTGCAGGCTTGCCACTTCCCTTGTTTAATGCTCCGGATTTTGAAGCCATGAACACCTCTGAGCGAGCCGTTGTTGATGTTATTGGAAAAGCCATCACCGACAAAGAATATCGCACCACGCTGTTTGACGACGTAAAAGGGGCCGTTGCCGGGTATGAATTGGCCGACGAAGATCAAATCGCTCTTGGTGAAATGACGAAAGAGGCCTTTGATTTCTTCTCCAACGAGGTAGATTCTCGTTTTGGTGAAGCTAAGGCAGGCTTACCAGAGGCGGAACATCAGAGTCTGTTGGCTCAGGTTGTCCACGCTGTATGGCGGGACCTCAACCCGGGCAGCCTCACTTATGTCCTTGCTTACAAAATTCCACAGAAGCATTTGTAGGGATTATGGCTATGAAGATTTTAGGATGCCATTGCACAAATAATGCCATCCCTGTCAATTTCCCTTAGACAGATCATTTTCATTGGAAATAAAGAAGCAATTATAAAAATGTAAAGGAATATAAAAATGCCTGAAAACACCAATCCAATCGAAAGTCAAATTGAATCCGGCGAATCGCGTGGTTCAGAACAGCAGTCCCTGAATGATGCCACCTTTGAACCCCAATCCTTTGTTGAACAGACCAGCGATTATAAGCAATCCGAGGCCGTTCAGCAAAACTTCGAAACTCTGGTTGGCAACACGACTGCCACTGAAAATACAGCCGATATACCTGCCACCGCAAAAGACGAGGTTAGTGATGGGAAATCCAAAGGTACTGCCAAAGATCCGCTCACGGGCAAAGGGGGAGAGAGCCAGAGCGGTTCATCCGGCGGAGAATCTTCAGATAATCCGGTCATGGATCAGACAGCAGAGGGCAAGACACCTGTCGTTGAAATATCCGATTCAAAAAAAGTCGGGCGTGGGCCTGGTACCGAAGTTCCCCCCAGCGAAATTGACGGAAATGACCCTGTCTATGAAATGGACGGTAAAGATACCGATCCTGCTGGAAGTGTCAACGAGATTCCCCCCCAACCGGTAGGTGAGAGTAGTGATATTGGCCCTCAGCGCTTAGGTGATGATCAACTCCCTGAAGAGTTGAAGGGCCCCTTAGGAATGGGTGTGCGTGGTAGTGGGAATAAAAAACCTGGCACGGTTCCAAAATCCGGTGGTGGGCCACCTGTCGGGCAGCATGGTAGCGGATCGAGGGGGAAAGGCCCTGCAACAAAAAATGTGACAACTGGTTACACCAAAGATGGTGAATATTTTCATTCCGATCATGGGGGTTCCTCACAGGATTGTGGTGTAACTGTTTCCAAAACCCAGGATTTAATCAATCTACATGGAAAGAATCATACTGCTGTCGTCGAATGCACCGACGGGAGTACATATTTCTTAAGTTCCAAAGGAAACACCTTCGATGGCGACCAGCCGATGCCCTACACCGGTAATTGGGGCGGAGGCGAGAAACCCAATCCCGATGAGCCGCAAGGCGGACTTGACCGCGAAAGCGGCAAAGTCTTTCCTGTAATCCCAAAGGGTGGCGGGGGTGGCGACACTGGGGGCAGAACCCCCGGCGACAAAGACGGCGATGACGATTCAGGCAAATTCCTGGGCAACCCCGACCTTGGCGGCGGTTACTGGACAAATAAAGACCCCGGCGATCTGGATTATTACACTCCCGATATGCTGGAAAATGCTCTGGCAAAGAAACAGGCCAGGTAAGCTACAAATTAATTCAATAAGCGGTACATATTAAAAGGAGAATGTAATGAAAAGCAAATTTCGCACACTGATTAAATACCTCGCCCTGCTGTGCACCGTGTCGTTACTGGTGGGCACAGCGGCCTGCGCGATGCCATTCAAAATCGTACCCAATACCCAACCGGAAGAGGGGCCTCCCCCTGGCGAAGAATTTTTTCCAGAGGAAATGGAGCCTGAGCACGAAGGCGAAGAACCTTTTACCGAAGAGGGTGAACCCCATGAAGAAGAGCCCTCCGACGAAGTGTGGATCGAATTCGAGGCCGAGCGCACGGAACTGCAGCCCGGCGAATGCACCATGCTCTTCTGGCACGTCGAAGGCGGCGGCTTCGGTGCTTTTCTAAATGGAGAACCAGTCGAGCGCGCCGGTGAGAAAGAAGTTTGCCCGGACGAACCCATGGGCTTTTTCCTTGAAGTGGACCTGGGTGAAAGAACGGAAGGCCGCGAGATTGAGATCGGTGTGGGTGTCACGACGGACAATGAACCGCCACCTCCTGGCAGCGGCTCGAGCGGTGGCAACTGTGCTGGTGCGCCGGTGATTTCTTCCTTTACCGCCAGCCCCAGCACCATCAATGCCGGTGATAAATCACGGCTCGAATGGGGTCCGGTGACCAATGGCAATACGGCAGAGTTGGTGGATTCGGTGAATATCGACCACAGCATCGGCAGCGTGGGATCGCCAGGCTCATCCTGGGCCAGCCCCTCGACCACTACTACCTACACATTAACAGCCTCGGGGTGCGGCGGCACAGCCACCAAACAGGTTACCGTCAATGTAGGCGGTGGTTCCAGTGGTGGTTCGAGTGGCGGATCTGGTGGTGCCTTCACAACTGACATCGCCGTGACCGATATTTATCCCGGCAACCAACCTCAAGGGCAATTTCATATGAGCATCACCAACCACGGGCCAGGGACGCTAAATAAAGTGGTGGTTCCTGTCATTTGCCAGGGAACTGAACTTGATCTCAATACAAACATCTCTACTGGTGGAGTCAATCAATTTGATTTCAAACTGAGTCTGACTCCTGGTGAAACACAATCCTACGCAACCGGGATAACGTTTGATTTCAATATATATGCATTTGTTCTAGAATGTGAGGTTCATCCAGGTTTCAGTGATCCCAATCCGGGAAATAATAGGTACGGAGAAGGTTTTAATGGATTGAAATATATCGGACCTTGATCCGAAGGATTACTATGGTAACGATATCGGGGGCGATCTGGATTACTCCCCTTCCAACGTGCTTGCAGAGGCGATGGAGAGAAAGAACAACAAAAAGCGAAGGTTAGGATCATTAAAACGAAAAATGGCTGAGTGGAAAAATCCACTCAGCCATTTTTATTATTTTCTGTGCTATTTATTCCCCTCTTTCCCAGGCTCCGCAAGTTTGGTAGCTTTCGTCTGCTTCCTCTGGGCGATCCAGCGCTTCCAATATACCAGCCCGATCACACCATAACCAGGCATGGGGCGGATGTTCATTTCCTGGGACAAGATCAATTGCCTTTTCAATTCCGGCCAGAGCACCATCCATATCGCCTTGCCCGATTCGCTCTTCAGTCAGGCCCATGCATTCTTCAACACTGGAACAGGATGTACCTCCTGAAAAACTGGAGAAGGCCAGCGCCATTATCGCGATAATCACTAAACCGATCACTGCCAATCCAACTGGATTCTTTTTCAGGCGCTCCTGCCAGGAGAGCGATGGCTGGTTCTTTGACGATTCGACAGACTCCGATTTGGCGGATTCGGGAGGCCCCGGCTTGGGGGTGATCGTTGTTTTGGGTACGGAGGCAGGCTCCTCTTCCGGCTGCGATACGGGTTCCCCTGTCAAATCTGCAATTGTCTCTACTCCCATCAACTCTGTCGGTAGTTCAGAAAATCTCTCTGTTACCACGCCTTCATCTACCATAGTGGGTAAGGCTGAAATATCAGGGGCTTCCAGTTTCTCCCCTCCATCCAATTGGGCAATCAAATCTGGCGTCAGGGCATCTTCGAATGCATCATAGAGCTCAACGGCAGTCTGATAACGGTCTTTTGGTTCCTTCTCGACCGCTTTGAAAATAACTTTTTCCAACGAGGCTGATAATTCTGGCCGAAGTTCTGAGGGATTGGGCAAAGCTTCATGAATATGCTTGTGGATGATCGCCAGGGGAGTGTCAGAGGCAAAGGGCACTTTGCCTGTCAGCATCTCAAAAAGGATGATACCCAGCGAATAGATATCGCTGGTATTGTCCAGGTCCAACCCTTTGCCCTGTTCCGGGGACATATAAGTGGGCGTACCGATCAGCGAACCCGTAGCGGTGAACTTCATTTCACTCATCATGCGGGCAATTCCGTAATCTGTAATGAAAGCATCATGATCTGTATTCATCAAAATATTAGATGGCTTGATATCACGGTGAATAATGCCACGTTTATGAGCGTAATCCAATGCATCTGCTATTTGTCGTAAAGTTCTTTTAACCTGCCCAATCGGCAAATACTGACCATCTTTTGATAATTCAGCCATTTTGGATTGCAGCGTTCCCCCGTTAATGAATTCCATCACCATATAATAGATATCGTCTTCATGTTCAAAATCATGGATTTGAACAATATGTGGATGCCGCAAAGCAGCCACAGCTCTGGCCTCGCGTTCAAAGCGTGCCAGAAATTCCTGGTCATCAGAGAGAAAAGTATGCAGGATTTTTATCGTTACAAATCGGTCCAGCTTTTCATGATGGGCTTTATAGACCTCAGCCATACCTCCCTTGCCGAGACGTTCCATCAATTTATACTTCCCCAGTGTGATGCCAACCATGTTTGCCATAGATGTCACTCCCTATTGTGAACCAATTGCTTCAATCTGTCATCATTTTACTTCAAAATATGGGAATGACATCTTGTATTCATTGTTTATTCCACTAATTGACCAATTTTGGCAATAGTGAGAAGTTTTCGAGGGCTTTTTCGTCTTAACTATAAATCAACTATTTTAAGGAGTAAGAAAATGAATAAGAATCCATGGATGACTCCACCGCAACAACCTCGCATCAAAAAGCGTAATTTCTAGATAATAGACAAAAAACAAGATTTTCATCTCGAAAAAAGCGAAAGAGAAAATCAAACAAGGAAACAGCTCTTTCATATCGCCAGATTCTTTTCAGATTTACATGCATTGCAGAGGCAATCATCATCGAAGTCACGCGAAATTTCCCCCGCACGGGCAATTTGCCCGCCGGGAAGGCGTGTTTAGCGGAACGCATCGTAGCTTCCGCCGCAGCTCGTAGGTTTCCTTCATCTTTTTTGTGAATAAGATAGGCTTTGCGGCGTTTCGCCGCTCGCAACTCCTTTATCCTGAACGAAAGCACCGGACGCGGATCTCGTTTTTGCTTTTTGACTAGACATCGCTCCATCAGCAGACAAGTCTCGCAGATTTTTGGATCAAAACGCGCTTGCCATCCGCTCTTTCTAGCAAGTTGGATTTCGACCTCTTGCCCTTGAGGGCAAGTCATCTTGCTCGGCTTCCCTTTGTCGTTCAATTCGACATTGAAATCTGCCAAGTGGAACTTTTTTGCATCTACTTTTTGTCCACGAATCGCACTTTGGATGATTTCAACGGATAACTCTTCGGCTACAGGGTCGCTTTTTTCGCCGCCGTAGCCACCGTCCACACGCATTGTCTCGACTTCCATCGCTTCTTTTAGCACAGGCAAAGCATCCGCTAACATTTTATCATCAGAGATATTATTTGCTTCCACTTGCACCAGTGTGATCAGTTGGAGGTCGTTCTCAGGGTCGCAGGTTTCGGCGATATTGGCAACGTAGCCTCGATAGCTTTTCCCCGCTTTTTTTCGGAAGCTGGCTTCTAAATCGTCAATTGATTGGAGTGTGCCAGAGGAGATTTCGCCTTTTTCTTTTAGTTTCGGCTCGTTTTCTACCAACTTGAAGTGTTCTGAGAAGAGACGTTTCAAAACTTGATAGGATGGTTCTTTTGCGTAATCTTCTTCCAATTCCGTCAACAAATGCTGCATCGTTTTGCCAGCTTTTTGGAGATGCTTTTTGTTCGCATCCTTGCCTTTTATTCTGTAAGAATACTGCTTAGAGGAACCTTTGGCGTAGGGCGCATAGGTTTCTTTCAAGCGCTCTACATCTTCTTTGCATAAAATTCTTTTCGTGCGTTGAATGCTTTCAACCAATAAACTCAAACGACTCGAATTCACTATATCGCTCGCAATTTGGGTAGAATCCATCCGCTGCATCTCTGTCCGAATGGATAGGGCTGTTATTTGAGCATTTGTGACATCCCTAAAGGCGTGTTCTAGCAAGTTTATTCCCGTCTTAAGATAGTATTTACTCAAACGCTCTCGAAAATAATACAAGCTACGAATTGCAAAATCTCCTTCGCCTAATGTTCTATAGCCCAAGGCGTAGCGAACCTGTACGTCAAAGTGAAAATGTTCATACATTTCTTCATCGCTCCAGCCACGTCCCGATTTGAGTATTTCTAGCCCGACTAAAAGATTGATTGGCGTATTTGGACGCGAGTCCTTATCCGAATATAAAACGGAGAATACTTCTTCGTCTATGCGAGCGAATACTTCGCGATAAAATATACCTGCCCATGAGGCTTCCAATTTCTCCCGTAGTTTTTCGGGGAGTTGGTTTACTGTGCTGAACATTTCTGGCTGAAGGTGTTTTTTGTTGGCTTTGAACATCTGGATATTATATTAAATTTTCTGCTTTTTGAGAAGGGGCTTTTGATCCCTTTTTGCAGTGGAGTCATCCATAAATCTGAAATTATCGGGATTCAGCCAGGCGGCACGACCTATAGCCTTCCCCTCAGCGATGAGGATGCCCCAACGGTTTATTTCTCAGCAGTTTTACTGGGTGGGAATAATTTCCGGGTAGGCTATGTTGAACTCGAGGTTCCACCCGATGCGCAGCTTTTGAATGTCAGGCTGACCTCCCAGCCAACGCGCTCGGAGCCGGGCGGCGAAGTTAAATTTGGGATTCTTGTGACCGATGCGCAGGGCAGCCCCGTGCAGGGAGAGTTTTCTCTGGCAGTGGTTGATCTGGCGGCACTGGCCCTGGCAGACCCCAATTCTCTCCCGATTGAGACGGCCTTTTACGAGAAATCAAGCCTCGGTATTCGAACGAATCTCTCGATGTCGGGTGATAGTGTTTATGGTGTTTTCCTGGAACAAGGCGGTCTGGGGGGTGGTGGCGGCGGCGAGGATGTTTCTGTCGTCCGCGATAATTTCCCCGATACTGCCTATTGGAATGCCGAGGTTCTGACCGATGCCAATGGGCAGGCACAGGTAAGCGTAGTATTGCCCGATAACCTGACAACCTGGCATGTCGATTTGCGCGGTGTGACGAAGGATACCCTCGTCGGCAGCGCCGAGATGCAGGTGGTCAGCACAAAAGATGTGCTGATCCGGCCGGTTACGCCCCGATTCATGGTCGTTGGCGACCATGTTGAGATGGCAGCTATCGTGCATAATAATACCGCCGCAGACCTGACCGGAAACGTCATCCTGCAAGCGATCGGCTTCCTTTTAGATGATCCCGAGAAGATCGAACAGGAGGTCACCGTTCCAGCTGGTGGGCGTACGAAAGTTTCCTGGTGGGGGACCGCACAGGATTCCGCGGTTGCCGAGCTGCTCTTCAATTCAGAATTTGGGTCTTATCAGGATATTACCCGCCCCATTTGGGGGTCATTGCCGATCTTGCGCTATACCTCGCCGCAGTCCTTTGTGACTGCGGGAACCCTCGAGGAGGCCGGGTCAAAAACAGAGGCAATCTCCCTGCCGCGCAGCTTTATCCCCACCGGTGGCAAGCTGGAGGTCGAGTTATCGCCCTCGCTGTCTGCCGCCATTCTGGATAGTTTGGAAGCGATCCCCGTCCCGCCATCTTATGCGAGCAACGAAGCAATCCTCTCCTATCTCCTGCCAAATATTGAAACCTATCAGGCCCTGCAGGCGGCAGGATTGGATGATCCCGAATTGAAGCAGCGTCTTGAGGCCTCGCTGGATGAGGGTGTTCGGCGTCTTCTCTCCCGCCAAAATGAAGATCATGGCTGGGGCTGGTATGCTACCTCTACAAATTTCAATGATGGCATTGGTGTGCAGGCCTCCCCGTCTATTGGCGGCAGTGGTCGCAAAGGTGATCCGTATCTTTCTGCCTATATTCTTTTTGGTCTCTGGCAGGCCCGTGAGGCGGGCACCTATATTGATGAGACTGTTTTTGTCAACGCCCGCGATTATTTACATGTCGCTTCGCTCCCATTTATTGGGAGTGCCAGTACTGAAACCTGGGAGAAGGATCGCCTGGCTTTTTACCAATTTGTGATGCAGATGACCGGCGGCGCGGATGCGGTTGCCGTGGATCAGCTTGATCTCTGGCGGGAGGAACTCAGCCCCTGGGCGCAGGCTTTGCTCGCGCTGACCCTTGAATCCAGAACGCCCGGCGACACACGTGCCCGGAGCTTGCTTGCCAATCTGGAAGCATCTGCCCTGCGTTCGGCGAGTGGCGCCCACTGGGAGAGCGATTCTACTTCCTGGCGAAATCCCGGCACACCTAATTACACGACTGCGACTGTGATCTATGCCCTCGCCCAGCAGGACGCAGCCAATCTGCTCTTGCAGGATGCTGTTCGCTATCTCAGCGCCCATCGCAATATTCACGGCTATTGGAATTCGACCTATGAGAATTCCTGGTCCCTCCTGGCCCTGACAGAGGTGATGAAGGGCACCGGAGAACTGAATGCCAGCTTTGATTTCTCTGCGGATCTGAATGGGGCAAATATCAGCGCAGGGCAGGCAAATGCCCTCGTCCCTGTCACCACATCCACGCTTTTGGACGGACTCCAGCTTGCCCTGCCAAATGCCCTCAATATCACCCGTGCAGAAGGCGTTGGCCGGCTTTATTATCGGGCGGCCCTCTTTGCTGATCGTGCTGCCGAGACCGCCCCTGCGCTCAACCAGGGGATGGAAATTTCCCGTGTCTATACGGATTTTGACTGTGAAGATGAGTGCCCTCCGCTCACTACAGCACAGTTGATCCCGGGTGCAAAGCTCAAGGTCCAGCTTACGCTGAGCCTTCCGGAGGATAGTTATTATGTCATGGTCGAAGATGCGATCCCCGCCGGGACGGAGATTCTCAACCAGCGCCTTAAAACTGCCCAATTGGGTGAGCCCTCTGAAAGCACAGCGCTCTACGATCCCGAAAATCCCTTCGCGAACGGCTGGGGCTGGTGGCTTTTCAGCGAACCACAAATTGGTGACGAGCGCATCGAGTGGGCAGCGGATTACCTCCCCGCCGGGACCTACGTCCTCAGCTACACCCTGATCCCCTTGCAGGCAGGCGAATATCGCGTCCTCCCGGCCCATGCCTGGCAGAGCTACTTCCCCGAGGTACAGGGAACGAGTGCAGGGGAGGTCTTTAGGATCAGGGAGTGACAATTTGTAAACAAGGATAAGTAAAAAGAACTCCGAGATTTTCTCTCGGAGTTCTTTTTTAACTAAAGACTCTGAAAATCTTTTTCTATCATTTTTGTATAATTCTATTGATGGGATCAAAAACTTCCCAGCCCTTATTAGCTTCTTCTCTAATTTGATTAGCAAATTCACTTGCTAAACGATGTGTATGATCTGTTACATCTTCATCAGTTAACTCCATTCCATAGTATTCATGATAGCAATGGTCATCAACAGTTGCAGGAATTTTGTTAAAGAAGAAAAGTTCGTCAATATTTAATTGATGCGCCATAAAAAATTCTTCCCTTTCAAAAGATTGACGTAATATAGAGTCTAATTCTTGGATTGACATATTTTCAGGGTTAGAAAAAACAATACTTCCCCAATTTTTATAGTTTGCTCCATCTCTGTACAAATACTCGAATTTAATATTCATAAACTATCCTACGAAAACATATTCATTGTGATATTCAAGAAACTTTCTTTCAGGAACAAATTTATCGGGCAAGTTGATTGTTTTTCCATGATATTTGGTTAGGAAATTCAAAGACGAAGCATTTTTCATTGCGTTTACAGTCTTTGAAATCACAACTACAAAATCAGGGTCGATTGTGATTAGACCACGATCATATGCCTTATCGTGTAGTGCATTTAGGCAAAGTCCATTTTTTGGATTGACACGATTTACTTCATCCTTTGACCATGGCACAATATGGCTTGCAATGAGCAATTCAGGGATATCTAAACCCGTTATACAACACTTAGATGAGTATGTCGCAAGAATGGTTTTCCGAAAAAAGCCTTGATTAATTCTAGCGCGAATAACTGTTTCACGCTCTTTTCCCTCTTTTAGAAGATGAATATCATCATCGAAATTTTCTTGCCGCGAAATTTTTTCACCTTTCTTTTTAAGGTT
>Ga0257119_1000845_pt1 | contig 25126 bp, 24 predicted proteins | sample SI112_200mmetaG_FD_190179 | JGI IMG/M metagenome (GOLD analysis project Ga0257119, IMG submission 190179) | Marine microbial communities from Saanich Inlet, British Columbia, Canada - SI112_200m | ecosystem: Environmental > Aquatic > Marine > Inlet | place: Canada: British Columbia | collected... | reverse complement strand
TTGTGGATATGGAATACTGATCCCCGCTTCATCGAGAGCCAGTTTAATCTTTTCATTGAGATCAAATTTTACACCCCAATAGTCTGCTGTATTCACCCAGGGACGGATGAAAAAATTTACGCTGCTGTCGGCTAGTTCAGAAACCACTATCTGTGGAGATGGTTCTTCTAATATTCGTGGATCAGCCTCGAGGATATTCTTGAATATGGCTTTTGCGGTGAGAATGTTGTCTTCATACCCAATGCCAAAAACCAGATCTAGACGACGTGTGGGATTGGCATTAATATTTTGGATGACACCTGCTGTAATTTGACCATTGGGAACAATCATGCGTTGATTGTCGGGAGTAAGAAAAATGGTATTAAAGATGCTGATGGTCTCTACTTTACCAGTAACCCCCCCCGCACTCACAACATCTCCAATTTTGAATGGTCTGAAAAACACCAGCATAACACCACTGGCAAAGTTCCCTAATGAGTCTTTAAGTGCCAAACCAACAGCCAGACCTGCAGCGCCAAATATGGCCAGGAAGGAAGTCGTATCTATCCCCAGCTGATCAGCGGCAGCCATCAGAACAACAACCATGAGCGCGTAATAGGCGATATTGTCCAGAAAACTAATGAGGGTTTCATCCACATTCTGCTTTGTTAAAAGTTTACCAAGAAGGGATGCTGATTTTCTGGCCAACCACTTACCGACGATAAAAATGAGTAGGCCGCCCAAAACATTCCAGGCATAGTTTGTAATAAATTCTGTTATTTGCTTGATGATCTCTTGAACATCCATAACCACTCCCGTTCTAATTTTTAACTAAAATGCCCTACTCGCCTGGTTCAGGGCTTGAATTCCCCATATCGACGGCAACTTTCCACTGGCCATCATCCTGTCTTGACCAAATATTCAGGTACTTACCATAACGCTTTTGTTCAACTCCGTCTTCATCTTTGAAGCTCAGCACATACTTGCCCCAGGTCCAGCCCATATCTTCTGATCCAGACACCTCAGCTCGCTGGGGTTCCCAGGCAAGTTCGTAATCTTCCTGACCAACCTTCATGTCCTGGTAGATTTGCTCACGTCCAATGACAGGATGCTGATTGTGGGACATTCCCATGGCATCTTCAGTGAGAAAATGATTAAAGGCCTCAGCGGCCCCTTTATCAAGGGACATCTGAGCAAATTGCTTATCAGTATTTAATAATCGACGTCTTTCAATATCCAGATCATCTTTGATATTGCAGCTTGAAATCATACCGGTAAAAATAATCAGGATTCCTAGAATTGAGCCTAGTGTTTTAGTCTTAGCTCTCATTTTTCACGCTTTGATGTCAATGACATCTTCCTGGTTAGGAACCAGACACAAAAACTCAAAAGCCTCTGAACTTATGGTCTTGTAGCTATGGGGGACATTGGCCGGGATAAAGACCACATCATTTTTCCGAACAGTTATGGTTTCATCACCAATCACAACTTCAGCTTCACCACCTATACAAAACTGCTCATGCTCAACTGAATTTGAATGCAATGGCATAAAGCCGCCTGCTTCAATTACAAATCGACGCATGGCAAAATTGGGACCTTCATCATGAGAAATAAGAACCTGCTTGGAGGTCTTCTCTCCAGCGGCAATTGGTTCTAGTGGTAAATCCATCATATGTTTAACTGACATAAACTTTCCTCATTATTTGAATTGATGCTTTTGACCCTAACGCGATAGATAATAATGCCACAATATCCTGGCTGCAACTGCGCGATGTGGTCGCCATGCTTCGGCCAATTCTTGAAATTCCTCTCCCCGGGGTCGATGATCCAACCCCAGCAGGTTTTGAAGAGCTACTTCAAGAGCCAAATCTCCACCGGGCCAGATATCGGGTCGTCCCAAAGCCATGAGGAGATAAATATTCGCTGTCCATGGTCCTATCCCAGTAAGTGCAGTCAGTTTTGAGAAGACCTCTTCATCCGTGTGGTGAATCAGGACATCAATATCCAATGATCCTGTCTGGATTGCTTGTGCCAGGATTCTGGAGTAACGAGTTTTCTGCCGACTATATCCAATCCGTAGTAAAGCGGCATCATCAAGGGTTAAAAATGACTCAGGAGTTAACTCGACCAGGACTGTATTGAGCTTGTCGAAACAAGCTTGTGCTGAAGCCAGGGAAACTTGCTGTTCAAGTATAATATGTATCAGAGTGGGAAAGCCGGGGTCTCTAGCCCACAATGGTGGTAAACCAAACCGATCTACCACGGACTTCAGATTGGCATCTACCTGGCCGAGTTTATCAGCCGCTGTGGATAAGTTGGCTTCGTTGAGCATGACTATCTTATTCATGTTCATATATAGTATTTCTCGGGCACTCCGGGGTAAAAAAAAGATGGCTCCATATAGGAGCCATCTCTGCGATATTTTGGAGCTGAATTAATCTTCAGGATTCAAAGTCACCTGAACCATGCGATCCATATCAAAGTATTTTACGGCTGCGGCCTGGGCATCATCAGCTGAGAAGCCTTCGATAAGCTCATTGAACTTCATAAAATCTGAAAGTTCACGTCCCTCACGATAGTATACAGCAAGTGAATTCAACCAGTAGGAATTCTTCTGTATATTTATCTCACGTTCACGGCGTTGAGACTCTTTCACCTTATCAACATTCACTTGATCAGGGGCTACCGTCATGATCTTATTAATTTCAACCAGCACAGCATCGGTCAATTCCTGAACCCTATCAGGTGCACAGCCAAATGTTACATTCAGTGTGTATTTTCCCTGAGGTTCCTTAGACATGCTGGCCCATACACTGACACCGTACACACCGCCCATATCTTCACGTAGAACCTCGCGCAAACGAATACGTAGAACCTGCATCATGGAGTACATGTCATAGCGATTCTGACGGGTATAGTCAAATTTACCTGGGAAGACAATCCGAGTGCGACTCTTAGGCTCAACACCGCGTTTGACTTCTTTTTGAACTTTACCCTGGGGTGTCATGACACCTTCATCCACCCAGGTTTCGTTTCTGCCTGTGGCAGGGAGGGAACCCAGATACTGCAGAATCAGGGGCAACATGGTTTCATTTTTAAAATTACCAACGAAGAGAAAGGTAAAATCGCCAGCATCCTGGAAACGATCATCATAAAGCTCTTGAGCTCTATTGAGATCAACCATATCAAGTTTTTCAACGGTCATGGGTTGACGACGGGGATGATAGAGATTCATGGTTGCAGCAAGTGTATCACTATAAGCTGCTTCTGGACTGAGACTTTTATTTTCCAACTGTGAGCGGAACTGGGTCATCAGGGCTGCAACTGCTTCTTCATCTTGACGACTACCTGTGAATTGTAGGTAGATCATCTGGAAAAGCATTTCAAGATCATTGGGTGATACTGAACCACGCAGACCTTCATAAAGGGCGTTGATATATGGTGTGGTAGCCACCTCTTTACCTGCCATCAACTTCTGGAGATCCATGAGACTGAAATTTCCAAGACCACTATAGTCCATCAATTTATCAGCCATCTTACCAGTGATCAGATCTTCGTCCTTAAAGACCGAATATCCACCAGGGCTGTAAGCTTGAAAAAGAATCTCATCATTTTTGAATTCTGTGGATTTTAGGACCACTCTCACACCATTACTTAAGCGTAATTCGTAGGTATCGATATCTTCATGATATTTTTTCTCTACAACGCTACCGGCTTTAGGGAGTTCTGAGATAAGTGGTTCAGTAGAAACCTGATCTACATAAGGATCAATTTTCATAGTGGCGATGCTGGCCATGACAGCAGCCAGTTCAGCTTCCTCAGGAACAGAGACCCCTTCCTTTTCTGGTCCAGAAGCCATGACAACACGGTTCTCATCTGTAATGAATTTCTGTGCAAGCGCGTTTACTTCATCAAGAGCAATTCCAGGTATGGTTTCCTGGTAAAGTTGGTACTCATAGGCAATACCTGAGACGGCTTCTTCTTCCAGAAAGTGACGAATCAGTTCTGAGGCATAACCACGGGATTCTTGTTTATCTCGCTCCTGATAAAGCGCTTCCATGGATCTGAGAACCGATTTCTTTGCTCGATCCAACTCAGTTGAAGTGAACCCATGGCGACGAACACGTTCGCCCTCTATGAGAACAGCTTCCAGTCCGGATGGAATACCACCATCCACAACACCAGCGCCGAGAGCAACCATTTGAGAGGTTCTCGCCCAGCCCCATTTGGTTGAAAAAGCGTATAAGAAAGGAGCATCAGCTTTCTGGGATAACTCACTAAAACGAGCGTTGAGCATCTCATGGTATGTCCGCTCAACAATATTTTCACGGTATTCACCAGCAGTACGATCAATCCGGGCAGGATGCTTGAAAAGAATATTCACGCTGGAGCGGGTGGCCTCTGGATCTGAAGCAACTGCATAAAGCACCTCAGATTGACCTGGGACATCAAAAACTGTGCGATCTCTTGTTTCAGAAGCCTTGGGAATAGCTCCGAAGAGAGCTTTGATTCTGGCTTCAATATCAGCAGGATCAAAATCTCCTACAGCGACGACAGCCATGAGGTCTGGTCGATACCAGTCGTTATAAAAGCGCCTGACACTCTCGTGGCTGGCATTTTTGATCACATCCATGGATCCGATTGGAAGTCTATCGGCATAACGTGAGCCTTTAAACAAAACGGGGATTTGCTTGTCAAATATTCGCTGACCAGCTCCCTGTCCCAGACGCCATTCTTCAACAACAACGCCACGTTCTTTGTCAATTTCCTCACCTTCGAGACTCACTTTGTGAGCCCAGTTTTCTAAAATTTTGAAACCTGTAGCCATCTGGTTGACGCTGTCAGTAGGAACTTGAAGCATATACACGGTTTCATCAAAACTGGTGTAGGCATTCAGATCGGGGCCAAAACGCATTCCAATGCCTTCCAGATAGTTTACCAGATCCTGTTTGGGGAAGTCTTCGGTTCCATTGAAGGCGAGATGTTCCAGAAGGTGGGCCAGACCAAGCTGATCTTCATCTTCCATGATTGAACCAGCATTGATTACCAGACGTAGCTCAGCACGATTCTCTGGTTTGCTATTCTGTTTAATAAAATATTTTAACCCATTGTCTAGTTGTCCCTCGATGAGGCTGGGATCAGTAGGCATCTGAGCATTTAAATCAATACCACTTTCGTCAGCATCCTGACCTGTAAAAACACAGGCGGACATAAGTAGTGTGAGTGCGATCAGTAATGAAAAAAGTGATCGTGAGCGGTGCATATTTATTTCTCCCTTATTCAATATCAAAAAATTGCACGCCATTATAATCCTAAACTGGTGGGAATGTTATGCTTACTTGCTTACAGTAAAATAACGAGTGATGCAATTATATAGGGTTCGCTATGGTTTATCTGATAGACTGGGATACAAGCCATTTGAACAAATTAATACCGATAATGTCATTGATTTCTGATTCTGGATGCCATTGTACAGCCAGTAGTGGAATGGTTTTATCCCGAGGCTCCAATACCTCTATGAGACCATCAGCACTTCGGCCCGTGATACGTAAAGATTCTGGTACTTCTTTTATAGCCTGATGATGTGCGCTGTTTGTGTCTACTATGCTTTGACCTGTCAGTTGATGGAGGAGTGAACCACTTTCAAGACTTACATCATGTCTAGCTTCAAACCAGTCTCCAATTCTGTGCACCAACGGATTCTTGACCTGAGCAGGAATATCCTGATATAGAGAGCCCCCCATGAACACATTGACCTCCTGCATCCCCAGGCATATGGCTAAAGTGGGTATTTTGTTCTCCCAGATATATTCGAAAATTTGTTTATCATGGTCACCTCGACGTAGATGAAACGGTTTGGGTGTCAACGGGTCAGGAGATTCTCCATAATATTTTGGATGTAGATCATCCCCACCTGTAAGAATGATCCCATCTAACTTCTGGATCAGGTGTGCAAGATCCTCTCGCTTTATAATGGGGGGGATTAAAACCGGGAGCCCGCCAGCCTTCTGCACGCTGTCCGTGTAGGATTTGCCCAGGATACTACGATCCATTTCCTTGTGTTCATAATATGAGGGGCTAAGTCCTATCAAAGGTTTCATACTTTGCTTCCATTCATATACACCGCTTGAATCAATCCTTCGGGAAATTCATCAACTGAATCAATATGTTGAAAATCAGGATCAAGGACCACAAAATCAGCGAGGTATCCTGCCATTAGTGTTCCCAGGTCATGTTCTCGAAAACTGGCATAGGCTGCTAGACGTGTGTGTGCTTCCAATGAGTCATCCAAACCAATTGCCTCTTCCATATGCCAACCAGCTCTATGGACAGCACCATGAATGGTGGCAATGGGATCGGCAGGAGATACAGGCCAATCAGACCCAAAAGCCAGTACGGCATCTGTTTGTTTAAGGGATTGAAAGGGATATGCATAATCACAACGAACACCGAGCAACTTATCCGCATAGAGTGCATCATCTACGCAATGAGCGGGTTGAACCGAAGCGATGATATCAAGCGATTTAAAACGGGATTGATCCTGGGGATGAATATGCTGGGCGTGTTCAATGCGGAAGCGTCGGTCTCGGTGACCGTTCTCCTTGATTACATCCTCAAACACATCCAGAACCTCCCGTACTGCTCGATCACCGATGGCATGGATGACACTTTGAAACCCCATCTTATCTGCTTCAGCAATGGTCTCTCGAATCAGCATTACATCTTTCCAGTCACCATCATAGATTCCCGCTGAATCAGGACTATCCTCATAAGATTCCAGCATAAGGGCTGTGTGCGAGCCCAGACTACCATCGCTAAACCCTTTCAAGCCCTTATATTGGAAATACTCATCTTCATATATGCCATCCTTCAACAGGGATTTCATCTCTGTCCATTTCAGAATAGGAGTATAGGCAGTAACTCGTACTTTTAGTTTCCCCTGGCGAGCCATGTCCTGCAGAAAACGAAAGTGGTTCATATCGTATATCATATCACCCACGGAAGTGACACCTCTTTCCAATAAATAATTCTGAGATGTCTCTAAATTTCTCATGAGTTCGGTTTCTGACTCCTCCGGCATGAATTTCATAACCAGATCGATGGCCCCATCACGCAGGATGCCGGTGGGTTCTCCCTGCTGGTCCCTATCAATGACTCCACCTTGGGGATCAGGTGTTTCAGCGGTAATCCCTGCTAATTCAAGAGCCGCCGGGCTGGCAATCGCTGAATGTCCATCATGTCGTGTGAGAATCATCGGATGTCCCGGCGCTGCCTCTTCCAACCAACCCTTATGGGGAAAACTATGATCTGTAAAGTGATGTTCATTCCAACCACCGCCTTTTAGCCAGGATCCAGCAACACGACCTTGCGCAAACTTTCTGACAATATCTATAAATTCTAATTTTGAACAGGCATCATGAGCAGGAATGGTGAGTAACGTTTCTCCACCCCACAAAAAATGAACATGGGCATCAATAAAACCGGGCACTATGACGGCACCCATTAAATCGATAGTTACAGTAGAATCATCAATGTGTTGGGAAAGATCATCTCCCACAGCCAGGAGGGTTTTCCCGTGGGTTGCCATTTGAGAAACCTGGCTGCGTTCATCATCCTGGGTTAGAATGATGCCATTGATATATATTTTTTCAGCTTTTAAAGTATTCATGAAAGCAAACTTTGACGCGCTTGAATCAGGGCTTCGACCCGCAAAGGATCAGGGTCATTTTTCCAATTACCCTCCTGCTTGAAATAACTGCCTACAATAAAGGCATCTGCAGCCTCAAAGATTTCTGAAAGACCCTCAGGTGTCACGCCACTTCCCACCAGTACAGGCAGCTGTGCAGATGCATAGACGTGCTTCAATTCTGCTTGGTTCACAGGTTTACCTGTATGGGTGCCAGTGATAATCACACCATCACTGAGAAAAAATTCAGCCGCTTCTACCGTATCCTCAAGAGACACATCAGAGGTCATCGCATGGCTGCTGTGCTTTTTCTTGATATCGGTAAATATCATGATGTCATCTGCCTCAATTTGTTTCCGAAAGCGAAGCAGATCACCAGCATCTGATTGGAGTAAACCTTCATCAGCCATGTGACCGAATACAAAACCCTCAGCTCGAATGAATTGCAATTCTGCAGCTTGAGCAACTGATAGGGCAGCTTGATTCGCCCCGGCCAGGATCTGGAGGCCCATAGGCAGATCTATTACCGCACGAACATCCGAGCATATTCGGGTGAGCGCTGCAGTAATTTCTGGCCCCACCTCACGATTCAAATAGGGGACGTCGTGCATGTTTTCCAGAGCTATGGATTGCATTCCACAATCAGCAAGAATTTTTGCTTCCTTGACTGCCTGTGCAGCAATTTCAGATACAGAGAGATGGTTTTGGGGTGTTCCGGGGAGAGCCTGGACATGAATCATGCCTATGAGACTCTTGGGCTGGGGTAATATATTAGAGAATTTCGATATATTCATGTTGTTGTCCTGTCATTATTGTTAGGCTTCAATATAGGTGAGGTTGGAGTGTTTTGAATGCCTCTGACGCTGTGAATTGCTTAATTATTTTCACAACAATTTGTACATGACGAGGGCATCGATTAAACCTAGGGTGGGGTGATTAAACACCCGGGGTAATCGCTCAACAGTCTCAAATCCCAGTTTTGTCCACAGACGAATGGCTCCCAAATTACTGGCAATCACAAAATTGAATTGCATAGCAAGATATCCCAATTCTAGAGCCTTTAATTGTGAATGCGTACACATTGATGTCGCCAATCCTTGCCCTCTGGCCTTCGAAGCGACCATATAACCACAGTTGCAGATATGGTGAGCTGAGCTCTCTGGATTTGTTTTTATATAATAAGTTCCAAGCACCTCATCATTCAGCATTGCGATATAAGTTTTTTGGGGTTGTGTTATCCAGACATTGAAAGCTTCAATTTTGCTCATATCACTTGGATATGCATAAGTATCACCGGAACTAACGATCTCATGAAATATTGGCCAGATTAGCTCAAAATCCTCATGACGTGCTTCAATAATTTTTAAGGAACTCAATTTTACTAGAACCTACTCTTTATGTGTCGGTTTCAAGATAAATTTGGCGTGGTCGCTTTATGCCGAACTGTTTCAACCTTTCTTTGATCCCCAGTGCCTTGATTGCTAAGTTCTCAAATTCTGGTCGTTCAATCTCTCCTCTTACAAGTACATCAATAATGGCTTCCATTTCGCTAATTTCATTCACATCCCGGTCAACGATCTTGTCATTAAGCAGGATTTCTTTTTTCTTGATATGGAGTTCATTTTCATCGATAAGCTTTAGAACCTCAGTGGCAGACAATGTCGTTTCATGATGAATCCCATTCAATCGATCCGTTTCAGCTCTGAGAGCATGGAAGTCACAATACACCTGTTCTGCTTCAGTGAGATCATTGCTGATCATCTCGGTGATGATGATCAGACCCGTCGGCTTAATCAATCTTTTTAGCTCAGCCAGAACAGCCGGTTTATCTCTGAGATGGTGGAGTGTATTTGATAAGGTGATCGTAGTAAATTGTTTTTCACCCAAACCCAAGGGTAGCTTTTCCTGGACAATAAAATCCACTTCAAAGGCTTCTAGAGTTGTCCTAGCATTTTGAATTGATTCCGGGTTTATATCAACTGCAGTAACTGATTTGAAAGAATCATTGAGATCAAGTACATATTTGAGAAATCCTCCATCGCCGCATCCGAACTCCAGATAAGTTCCTAGATCAAGTTCCAGAATGTGCCTGGCGAGTGAGTGATATTCATTATACATGCTGGTTACTTAACCCCCAAAATATTCATCCCTTACTTGAGTAGTCTTGAATCATCTTATCGAAAAGACCGTTGAGATAAGGGTCGATCTTCTGACGCGCAGAATCAGCTTCATACCAGGCAACAATCTCCTTTGCACCCTGTTCAAAGGGAATCTCAGCAGCAAAATCCGGTACTAACGCCTTAATCTTTGAATTATCAAAGATCATGCTGTGAGACTTGTCCCCCAACAGTCCCTCAGCAAATACTTGATCATATCTGGCGATGATATCTGAAGGAATGTGAACCAGGTTTGGCTCAATACCCATGGCCGACCCCATATGCCTGAAAATACTATCCCAGGACAACCATTCATCTGAAGTGATGTGGTACGCTTCATTGATGGCTTCTGCTTTCCCCAACAGACCCACCAGGCCTTTGGCAAAATCCTCATGATGGGTGAGTGTCCAGACAGAAGCTCCATCACCATGTGAAATTACTGGAAGTCCCTGCTTTAGTCGCATGAGTGTGGTGATCCCACCCTGGAGTGGAATGAGTGTTTTATCATAGGTGTGTGAGGGCCGGACAATTGTGTAGGGGAAGCCTGTTTCCCGATAGGCTTTTCTCAAGTGTTCCTCTACGGCGATCTTTTTGCGGGCATATTCCCAGTATGGGTTACTGAGCGGGGTCTCTTCAGTGATAGGTAAACTGCTCGGTGGGGTCTCATACAGGGCTGCAGTACTGATAAAGATATACTGCCTGGTCCTGCTAGAAAAAATATCAATGTCATTTTGAAGCTGTTCGGTGGTAAAAGTGATCCAGTTGACCACAACATCAAATTGATGATCACCAAGGGCTTTCAATGTTTCCTCAGAATTACGAATATCTGCCTTGATGGTCTTGACACCTGATACTGGACGTAGTTCTGCACTTGTCCCTCTATTCAGATGATAAAGGTCAATACCTCTAGATACAGCCAATTCTGAGCAGGCGGAACTGATGATACCGGTTCCACCAATAAATAAAATTTTCATAGCACCTCAACGGTTGAACAGATCAATTATGGTGGCCTTTGGGCAGCTTTCCAAAAATACCCCAGAGCCAATGATGAAATTTATGCAATCCACGGGGCTGAGAAAACATCAGTATACATTCCCCATGGACGACCTCCATCTCATGCTCCTTACAAAACTGAATCGCCTCAGGCGAATCAGAACCTTGCTGCATCCAGATTTTCATAATCCCTGCTGCATGGGCTTCCTGAACCAGTTTTTCAGTCTGCGCTGGTGGTACTACATTTATCAGTCCACCTACCTCAGCAGATAAATCAGCCAGGGACCCAGAGCAGGCAACACCATTTATTTCAGAAGCCACGGGGTGAATTAAATGCAATTCATAACCCTTATTACTGAGCTCCTTGTACACCATATTGCCAAACTTATTGGCCTTGCTGGAGGCTCCAGCTAGGGCTAATTTTTTTTCTGCCAGAAATGACTCAATAGCTGTTTGCTCAATCATTTTCCCCTCCTTATATATGAAAATATTATCTCCGTCTAATGGACTGAATAACCACATCCAATTTCTGGAGAAATTCAGATCGGTCGCGCTGAGTCAGCGGCGGTGGACCACCTGTAATTTCACCAGCCCCTCTTAATTCTGCCAGTAGATCCCGGGTTGCCAGGGTCTGACCAATATTATCATCAGTAAATCGTTTCCCAGAATTACTCAGCACCTCGGCTCCAGCAGTAATACAACGTCCTGCAAGGGGGATGTCTGCTGTGATAACCACATCACCTTCTTGCACATGCTCGACAATCCAATCATCTGCTTCATCAAAACCATCACCCACAACTTCCAGCTTAATTCGCGAGCTTTGAGGAACGCGCATTTTGGAATTTGATACGAGAGTGACCTCCAGCTGGTATCGATCAGCTACTCGATATACTTCGTTTTTAACTGGACAAGCATCGGCATCTATATAGATATGCAGCAATTAATTTAGCTCCTTTGGGGAAATGGGTAATACACCAATCAACTCTAGAGTGTCCCTGGTAATTTCCTTGTGGAACTGGGATTGGACATTGTTGGTGATTTCAATATTTGTGGCAAAAAACCAGACCTCTTCACCTTTATCAACATAACCAACCCACCAGGCGTGCTCTCCATCGCCACGTACAGCCCAGCCAGTTTTTGCATATAGTGCATAGTCATCCGTTTGCTCAACAAGCATGATCTCCTTTAACACTTGAAAATTTTTAGGTTGAAAGGGCATCTCTTGTGCATACAGTTTCTTTAGAAAAACGATTTGTTGTTCTGCAGTAATTCGAAGATCACCATCCAGCCAAAATCTTGATATCTCTGAACCCGTCAGCATGTTTCCATAATTCAAGCTCTTCAGATACCCCAAATAAGTTTCATTCCCCACCCGTCTGGCAAGCTCCTGATAAAACCAGACACAAGAGACTGGAAATGCGGTTCTTAAGGAGTGATCCTGGTTCCAAGCTTCAAGAAACCGAGTCTGGCCATCCCATTCGAAAATCTCATCGGGACTGGAGATGACCTTCTCTTCAAGGGCAATCAGGGTATTGGGAATTTTGAAGGTCGAAGCAGGGAGGAAGGGGGTTTTTGCTCTTTCAGGGTAGGCCTGGTAGTTCTTACTTCCATCCAGATTGGAAATGACGATGGTTCCTGCAACACCTCTCTCGGAAAAAAGGGCATCTAATTCTTGTTGAGTGGCTTTGCTGGTGCACGAGCATAGAAATACCACAACGAACATCATGATGGATGTCTTGTTGATGACGTGCATATGGATTCCTCCTCTCATTTCTTGGTCAGGAGAACCTCTCTACGAATCGAATTTTTCCCGGGCTGTAATGACCGCTTCCACCATTTTTCCATCGTCGACAGCCTGTTCATCTTGTTCTAGAAAGAGATCATGAACCTTAATAGCCATAATGGCTAATTGGGTCGGGTTACCTGGCAGTAGATCAGGAGGAAACAGCTTTGAATTGTGTGTCAAGAATGAGGCAGCTTTTTGAACTGCTTTGTGTTCATTGATTTCTTCAACTCCTGAAAGATTAAATTTCCAGCGTTGAATCTGTTGCGTGATAAGAACCTTATCCTTATCACTTATCTGAATACCAGTTGCTGGAAATATCCTGCAATCATAGCTGCGGCAGGTTGCGGGACGGTGATCATAGATTGAACATGCTCCATCTCTCAGCATGGGGCAGTGACCCTTCTCATCATATCCCATAAGCACATTGCCCTCAGGCAAACCAGGAGCAGGGAATAAAAGCTCATCTGGAATATGAGACAGGGTCTCTATTTCATCGGGTTTGATATGGATAAAATAGGAGGATCGACAACAAGCATTGCATTCCCCACAGGGTACATCAGTCTCAGCATCATTTCTCAACGCTGAGCGCGTGTCACTAAGCCAATTTGAGAAATTACCTGCTTCTATGTCCTGAGGTTCTGGCATAGAATTTAGAAGGCACCCCACTTTTGTTTGCCTGGGATATAATAGGATGGCAGCAAAAAGCGAAACATCTTGGCTATACTGCCTGCCCGGTCTGCCTTCTCCTGACTTTCTTCCAACATCTTTTCCAGTTCCTCACCAAAGGCATCGTCGAAATAGCCTTCGGCAGCTTTGGTTCTATCGGCTTCTGTTTTGAATTGATTTCTAATTTGTCCTAATTCACCAGCATCCAACCAGAATCCACCACAATTACCACACTCATCTACTTCCACATCCCGTTTAATGCTCATGAAATGTTTCATCATAGTCACGTCAGCACATTTGGGACAGGGTCGTTTTTTAGTATAGTCAATTGAAACACCTGGATTCTTCTCAAACTGCAATAGGGCTTCTCCGGCAGCTTCATGCCTCTCATCGACCCGTTTTAGTTCATAGTTATCGAACCAGAGGCCACCACAACCATTTTTACAGACATCAACTGTGATCTCACCAACTTTTGTTGCTACAAGTGTATTGGCACATGCCGGACATTTCATTTCAAACCCCTATCTTGTGTAATTGATTTAACTAAATTTATTCGATGGATAATTTCCCGTTTAAACCTGAGTATCAAAGCTAAAATTTTCTATGGAGTGTTATTCATCATCTCGATGAACAGTTGCTGGAGAAAATGCAGGTAGACAAACTGCAACATACTCAGCGCCCTCAGACCCAGGAGTACTATAACGTACCCACTCCCCTGGATCCGTGATAATTGTTTGTCCCACCATGACATCGTACGCCCCACCAGTATATTCAACATGGAGTTTTCCCCTCAAGACTAGGGTTATCTCCATAAATTCTGGTCGCTGACCGGGTTCCACCCAGCCACCAGGTGACACCATTCGGGCCATACTCAACTCATTATGGTTAGAATTGACTTGACCTACGAATTCTTCAATTCGTTTCGGTTTATTTCCTGCAGATTCAATGATTGTCGGCGAATTTATTATTCTTGGCATATGTTAATCTACCCCCTCATTATTTTTGCGGGCTTAACGCTTTCTTAGCATTTTTCCAGGATGCTGTTCTGTGAATTCACCCTCTGACCGAACATTTTTTCCATTTATAATGACCCTGTCAAATCCGGTTGCCAGTTCATGGGGATTCTCAAAGGTAGCCATATCTTTAATATGATCCGGATCAAAGACCAGGATATCTGCAAAGAAGCCCTCTTTTAATAGCCCTCTTCTTTGCTCAACCAAACCAACTGTCTTCGCAGGCAACCCCGACATTTTGTAGATAGCCTGCTCAAGCTTCAATAATTTTTTCTCATTCACATAATAGCGAATTACTTTCGCAAAGGATCCATAGCCCCGGGGGTGTCTCATGGTAGGACTTCCATCTGAGCCTGCCATGATATGTGGATCTAGGAATAACCTATTCTGTAGCTCTTGATCCATAACAAAATAGGCTCCACTCGCCCCTTTAGGTCCTATGTCATCAATGAGTACATCTTCAAAAGATTTTCCTAATTCTGTAGCAACCTGTTTCAGAGTCTTTCCCGCCCAAGGGGCTGTTCCAAAAAGGGTGGCTTCGGGACCATTACGCTTGTCAATCCGCTTTTGTAAATAGCTGGACAGTTCATCACGTTGAGTGCGAACTACCTCCTCATAGTTGAAGGGGGGTTTTGCCCAATCTGGAAAAACAATTCCAATACCTGTATAGCTTGCCTGATAGGGATACATGTCAGCAGTTATTAATACACCTCGTTGGCGGGCATCATGCATTTGCTGCAAGATTTCTTCAGCCCTTGCACCACCATGTCCATAAACAACTTTTAAATGGGAAATGTTAACTGCACAATTTCCCTTTTCGCCCTGTTCGATGAGCTCAGCAATAGAATTTTGAACCTCCTCATCGTCTTCATTACGTGTATGACTGCTGATTATCCCAGCTCTTTTGCCAACGGGTTTGGCGATGGCAATCAATTCATTTAATTTTGAGAAAGATCCTGGTTGATATTCAAGTCCTGTGGATAAACCAAAGCACCCCGCTTCAAGTGCCTCATCAACCAGTCTGGCCATTTTCCTTTTGTCCCTATATGAAGGTTCTGGATCAAGTTCTACACCTGCTTGATTCCGAATACTGCCATGACCAACATAGGTGCCAATATTTATTCCTAACTCGGATGCATCCACATCCTTCATCCATTCAGATATGTTCTCACTACTAACCCCATCCTGCCCTAAAAAGATGGTGGTCACTCCCATAGCTGAAAAATTCTTGAATTCTGGTGTTTTTAATGGATTACCATGTGCATGATTATCAATAAAACCTGGAGTCACAACCATATCGGTAGCATCGATGATTGTTTTTACAGTGATTGCGTCTGGATCTACATCCCCAATGAGAACAATCTGTTCTCCCATAACCAGTATATCGGCTCGGAAACCAGGACTCCCACTACCATCAATGATAGTTCCATTCTGTATGAGAATATCATAGTTGTTTATATCTGTCATAAAATCTTGCCCGCTGATGGTCATGATGGAAACCAGTGATAGTGCCAGCACCATTTTCAAAAGTATTCTCATGATTCCTTTCTGAAGAGCGCTTCAATCATTTCTTTGCAATGAATCGTCAGAAATATCCACCAGAGAAAGGATATCAGGATTTATTATTTCAACAGTAAAATTTTGTGTGTCGTAGTGAAGTTTCCCTGCACCAGTTTTACGAAATAAATTCCGGCTGAAACGTTACTTCCTGACTCATCCAAACCCTTCCATGCAATTGAATATTCACCACTACTTTGAACACCCTCCACCAGCTTTTTTGTTTCCCTGCCGTTAAGGTCAAGGATGACCAGCTGCATCATTCCTCTTTCAGGAATCTTGTAGCGCAAGATGGTTTCAGCATTAAAAGGGTTGGGATAATTATTCAGATAAAAGTTCTCCGGGAGGACTTGAGTCCCAATTAAATCAACAGTTTCATTAGATGCCCCAGGGCTTGGATTGTCAAAATTAACCCAGTCCATGCCACCGTCTGGAGATCTTCCATAAGAAACGTCTTGTTGCTGGGGCCCAAAATTCAATGCATCAATTATGGTGAGTCCATCTGTATCGACCAGAGCCAGAAACTCTCCATGTCGACTCAATTTAAAATTGCAATGGAGGTCGGACTGTTCCTGATCCTCGTCACACCAGACCAGCAAATATCCTCCGGACTCCAATGCTACCCCGCCAAAAGGAAACATCCATTTTGTGAGATTAGTAGCATCATCTGTGAGATACATACCACCTAGATAGATGGGTGATGAACCAGTATTATATAATTCCAACCAATCATCGTATTCACCTGCTCCATCTGGATTCACAGTCACATTATCCGCTAAGAACTCATTAATACGCAATGGATTCAGTGAACTTCCTGGCACCTGGATGTATTCGAAATTACTACGGGGATAAAGCATGCTCTGTCCATTCAGATCCACAGCACCAACCTGAAACCGGCCATGACCCATCTCACCCAGGGGAGGAATAACACCCACCCATCGATCCGCCTCTTCAATTGATTCTGGATTTTCAAGTGGTGCAAAATGCATTGGATAAGACATCACTACGGTCAAAACTCCTGGATGATAAGCAATGGTTAAACTATCAATACCTACATCACTAAATGCTGCCACGCTAACATATATACTGTCATCTGGTCCCGGTATGAGAGGCCAGTATTGTAGATCATAGATAATGGGAGGGGCGGTTTCGTATACAAGTTGGTTGTCTAATGATGCATGGCGTTCATTAACAAACTGCTTGAGTCCCTTTTTGACATGCTGATTGGCATAAGGGTTGTGTGAAAAAGATTGGTGAAAATCAGGAATGCTAAATCCATAGTCCAGGGTTCTGAAGCTATCAAGCTCTGCCCAAGGAGTGATCATATCCCTCAGGTTGTCCAGGTGTGATTCCCACAGACTTAGATCGGTGATATTGTCCTGGTAATACTCAAGAATATGTGTGTATAAATTTCGATACTGGGTATTGCCCATGATTTCTTCCATGAGTGGTCGAGAACCAGGACTATTGCCCTGGGACTCTTCGATGGTCATAAAGCTATATGGATTCACCTGAGTCCAATCCACGTTAAACCAATCAATACTGAAACTATTGTCATAGTCATAGGGAATGAATCGTATCCGTTCCAGGCTAGGATCATGATACAGATAGTAATTGTTTCTCAGAAACCAGTAATCATCCCAATTACCCATGAGGATATTCATGGCTGCATATTTCAGGACATCTGGAACCACCAGGACTTGCTCTAATGAATCGGGAAATAACGCAGAAGGGGTCTCGTGAAGAACGGTGATCAATCTGGCTAGCTCACTATAATCATATAGGTCTTCATTGGTTTTCAATTCGTAAGGACGACTTTCATCCTGATAGGGATGATAATCACTGGCGTTGGGTCCCCTATAGGTGAGATCTGCAGGCCAGAGACATTTCCACAGATTTCCTGAATCATCTTCGAAATGATTTTTTAGAAATTCCTCATCGATATGCTCTATGGAAATATATAGACCGTAATAGACATCATTTATGTAAACGGCACAGTGGGCAGCTCTGGTGGTGGCCATCCCATTCTTTTGATAATGATCCCAGGCTATTTTACTACGCATAATGGAGGGGTCATTGTGCTCTCCATTCAGGTTCAATTTTTCCACATCGTAAAATTTGCGTCCAGGTTCAAAAGTATTGAATGAAATCTTAAATGATTTTTTTTGGGCATTTCTTGAGGTGTTGCCCCTGAGGCGAAACCCAACATTTTCGATAGTTTCATCAATAAAGGCATTGCTGAAATGGACAGTTGAAAGGTGCATAGAGTCGCTCTGTACATGGTCGTACATCCAGATGAGACCCTCTGGTTCCATCGTTACTTCAATGATGGCAACCTGGCTGTCATCGTATAGCAAATCAAGATCATTGGCGGTCAATATTAGAGGAAGAAGAAGCAGAAGTTTAATAGTGATTTTCATGCTGATAATCTAGGCAAAATCATGACTCCAAAAACCATTTGTTCAGATGGATCAAGACATTTCCATGCTTGTCACTATCCTGACCATAAACCCAAGGGCAAGCTAAAAGTCTACTGGAGGAATTATGATTTTACTTCGGTAAGGTGAACCTTACGGGCGGTAACAATTCCAATATTCAGTTCAAAACCTATAATGATGGCAAGGGCATAACAAAAAATCATCAGCATGATAATTGGGAGGGTTCCTATGGAACCATATAGTGCATTATAGCGACTGAAATGATCAATATAGAATCCAAAACCTGTTGTAATCAAAATTGACAGGGCTGTCGCCAGACTTGCCCCGGCTGAAATAAATCTATACTGACTTTTTTTAGAAGGTCCCCAATAATAGAGAAATGAGTAGGCGAAATAGAAAACGCCCAGGATAACAACCCACTTACCGATGTTTACCATATAATAGAGCCAGCCCTGTATCATGAGTTCCTTGAGAACCAAGAAATCCATCAATCGGTGAGTGATGGTCATGAGAGAAACACCTATAGTGACCAGAGAGACCAGGGATACCATAAGAATGAAGGCAACGGCTCTTTGCATTAACCAACTCCGGCCTTCTTCAACATGGATTGACACATTAAATGCATCGATGAGGGCAACAATGCCATTGGTTGAGAATACCACAGCAAGGGCAAATCCAAATGACAATAAGCCACCATGTTTGATGGTAATGATATCTTCAATGATCCTCTGGACCACCACATAGGTACTGGCTGGCAGAATGGATTGGATCATCAGAAGCAAATCACTTTGGAAGTCATCAATGGGAATAAGTGGTATGAGGGTGAAAAGAAAGAGGATGGCAGGAAAAACAGCTAATACCAGGTTGAATGAGACTGCTTCCGCCCTTGAAATCACACGGCCATCACGGATACCTCTAAAGAAAAACAAAAGTACATTAAATACTGGAACCCGATCAAAACCAGGAAATGATACCTGCTTTGCCTTGTTGATGTAGGGAACTATCCAGCGAAACTGTTTTTTGTGATAAAAGTGATGCTGGTCATTCATAATTATTCGGAGAACCTACAAAATAAAATTCTGCGATCAATTTCTTTTAACATTAGGGCAGGATATATCTAGAAGTTGTATTCTCGATTCAAGACAGCGGAGCGGGCTTCAACCACAGCGGCTTCCGCATTAAGCGTGATGGCTACGTAAATTTTTAAAATTGCTGAATATTCCTCAAGCTTTGAGATAGTTTCACTCTCTCCATGCCACTCGAGATGTTGATCGCCCTCAGCCACCTTTTCCTTGTATCTTTTTATCCTGGAATCAATACGCTTAACTACAATTCGCGTGTAATTCTGTCTCCGATAGATATCATGAAGTTCTTTCATCAGTCGATTATCAAGCATTTGGGGATTAAGAAGAAAAAGGTCATTAATCTGGTCGCGCAAAGGATTGATCTTTGTGCCTTCTGTGGCCGCCTGGGCGTATAGCTTAGTCACTTCATTGATCAACCCGATTGTCTTTTCAGAAATTCCGCTCACCCGATAATGTTTCATCTCCTCAAACCATTTTAGTTCGGAGCTTAAGTGGTCAATGGTTTGTTGCTCAAAATGAGGAGCAATACTGCGGATTAAGGTGACCAGATAGTTCATATTGTCTATGAGCTGAGCCCGTAGACGACTGCGCTTCTGTCTGGTACGTAGAACGGATTCAATGATTCTCACACTTAACCATACTCCCAATAACTCTGTTCCGATATTGGGGACAATGGATTCCATAAAGATTGCTTCGGATTTTACTCCATCCAGACCATTCATATAGTAAATCATCAACCCCAGACCGATACCGAATACGGGAATATCAATAAACGACCAACGGAAAAACCATTTTTTTAACAAATCCATTTTTAAACCATTATTTTAATATGAGCATTTTACGAACCCCAGAATAGTACTCCGTGTTAAGCCGATAGAGATAAACACCACCGGCCAGATCACCTGCACTAAATGTAATCTGATATGAGCCTGAGTCTTGATGATTCTCAACCAGCGTGACTATTTCACGCCCCAGGATGTCATATACTTTGAGACTTACATTGCTCTCCTGTTTAAGGTCATAGCTAATCGTTGTATTCGGATTGAATGGATTGGGATAATTCTGTTTTAAGACGAATTTCTGTGGAATTTCAGGTTCATCTGCAATGTAGGGATAGAAATATTTTAAGATATCATCAACTCTAGCTCTCCAGAAACCCCAATTATGTCCCTCAGGGTATTCAGCCCAGTTAAAGGTATAACCTTTATCCAGGAGTATATCTCTCAACGATCGTAAATCCACATGTATGGGGTATTCATAGGTTCCCCAAATTGCATAAAATTTAATGTTTTTGGGAGGTTCATCTGCCAACAGTCTAAAAACATCATAGTATGGGCGGAATGCAGCCGAGTTGAGGCCACAATTACCAAAAATATCTGAATACTGATACGCGATATAGGCACTAATATTACCTCCATACGAAGGTCCTATAACCAGGCGTCCTTCAGGACTCTCAATTGTATTGTATATGCTATCAATATGTGCGGTTAGGTGGGTAGCAAAAAATTCAGCATAGGTGTCCTTATGATCTGCTAAATATTCCTGGCCACGATTATATGGATTTACATAAACTGAAATTACCGGTTCGATTTCTTGATAGAACGCAAGGTTGTCAATGATATTTTTGGCTCTTGCTCCATTAGGGCTCAAGTATCCATTCCCATCCTGGAAATAAACAACAGGATATCCGCCTTCTTTTAAGGAATCATACCCTGCAGGCAAATACGTCTTTATATGGTAGATCTTATCAACGCCATTGGAAAAATACTCTAGCTGAATCGTTTCGAAATGACCTTCAGGTACAGATTCGATATATTCAATTTCCCAGGGGTGCACGTAGTCAGGCATGGCCAATTCAGATGCAGCATTTATAAATCCTGTGGCAGGTCTAGGATTTTCACGGTCCCGCACAAATTCACCCTCAATTAAAAAGGCATAATCAAATCGGGCATTTGATTCAAAAACTTGTTGGTAATACCATAGGTTGGTGCTGTCTACATGATGGATTGGTCGTTTGAAACTTGCCGACCAATTATTGAAATCACCACCTATGGCAACATTATCTGCATTGCTGAGGTGTATAAATGTCACCAGTGAGTCATTAATTATAGGGATGGAGCCCTGACGGGCTTGGGTCATAAAACTGTCAATAAGGGATTGTTTGTGTGACAGACTTGAGGCTGTGTCAAGGGTTGCTAAAAGGGATTCAAATGGCGTCTGGGCAAATAGGTTCTTTATGCAGAACATCAAAAAGATCACTCGTAATAAAAGGTTCATTGCTTCCCTCTATATTCAAGCCCCCTTTTTATGTTTGTCTATACGCTCAAATTCAAAGCAATCTTACGATTCATCAGGAATAAATGCTAATGCACATCGTAAATGCTACCACCAATAAATTCTCGAAAATGTGAGGTCTCAGGGATGGGAGATTCATCTGTAACGGGAGTGACTGACTCAAGCATTTCCCGCACCCTTTTTGCTCTCAGATAGGCATCTACGCGACGGGGATCATCCTTATAGTCCTGCTCCCACTCCTTAAAATGCTCCAGTAACCTATTTCGCATCACGGGCAATTCGTACGGAACTGCTCCATTGATGACATAGTCAGCCGTAGTGATATAAGGTAGGATGTTTCGCAGCTCTGCATTGCGGACATAATGCCAATGTGTCAATGTTTGACGGGGATCATAGGCACGATGCTGTTCATCCCGAATCATGCGACGCATGAGTCTTAAATCGGTCCAGCGAATAAATTTTCCATTGACCCCCTTCATCTGAAGCAGGGTTTCTATATATACTTTGAAGATCGTGCTTTCATCGATGCCATTGAGCATGTCACCATACAGTCCGTGAAGACTATCGATGAGAATCACATCCGTGGGTTTGATCTTCATGGGAATCTGTTCCAAAGTTCTCGTGCCCGTCTTGAAATCATAAGATGGCGTCATTACTTCTTCACCGGCCAACAGTTGTTTGATATGCTGGTTGATGAGGGCTAAATCCAAAGCCTGGGGTGTTTCAAAATCATGATCACCAAATTCATCAACAGGATGCATGGCCAGATCAAAAAAGTAGTGGTCAACATTCAACTCAACCAGACCCATGCCTTTTTTTGATAGGTAATGAGCCAGCTTGCGTGTGGTTGTGGTTTTTCCTGATGAGGATGGACCTGCAACGACAACGATGCGAGTATCTCCATCGCGTTCCGTGATAAGTTCAGCTGCTGCCTGCACGTCATATTCGTAAGCTTCATCTGATTCCAGACATATCTGTGGAAATTCACCCCTGTCTATACGTTGGTTCAATTTTTCCACAGAATTAAGATCATGGTCTGAGGCCCAAACCAATACCTCATAAATCTTTTGATAGGGTATATTTCCTGTATGAACAGTGCTTTTACTTAGTTTGGCTTTACGTTTCTCATTCTGGGTCGCACGATAAACAATGAAATGTTTGGCTACAGTCGCATGACCTTCTTCAATGAGAACCTTTTCTACAATATCCTGGATCGCTTCCACCATGGGCGGATGTTCAACAGAATAGTTTTCACAGATAATACCCTCAATTTTCAAAGAGAGTTCATCAGCCTTGTGTTTGTCACGTCCACCTACAGCAACGGCTGCTCTATAAATAGCATTACTGATACGTTTGCGCGAATAAGGAACATAGGTTCCATCACGTTTAAAAACATGGGTCAGATTACAGGCTTCACTCATCACTGTCACCAAACTTAATATCATCACTTAATTCGTTGACATCATCCTCTGAAACAGGGAAATATTTGGCAAGATTTTCACCCAGCTTTTGAATCCCTGCCAACAATCCATCACGCATGTTGCCCTGTGCAAACTGAGTTCTCATCTCATCCACAGTCGCTTCCCAGAAATCTGCCGGGACCTTTTCGTGGATACCCACGTCGCCATACACAGCAAATTTTTGTTCAGAGAGAAAAAGAACTATCAAAGTCGCATTGCGCTCTTTGGTTTCATGAAGTTTAGCTTTTTCGAATATTCGCTTGGCAGTTTTGTAAGGTTGATTTCGGGAGGTGGTGTTGAAACTGATAACAATCTCACCACTCGTACGACCTTCAAATGTATTTATGGCAGCAGATACATCCTGCAAATCCTGATCACTAAAAATCTCTTTTGCCAGTTTCTCAGATTTACTCATACAGCCTCCTCAGAACGACATCAATAATCGTCAGTGATGTCCTTGCCTTGTTTCTTACTGATCACTCGGAATTCATCCATATTTTTGGATTCATCCTCGATAATTTCAACTTTGATAAAATGCTGCCACTGGATGGAACGTACCACATTCTTGCGACCAGATCTTAAAAATTTTGCCAACTCAGGATTGACAACCAGTTGAAGTCTGAATTCACGTTTTTTAGAATGAAAACGTCGGAACCAACCTTCGATTTGTGTGGTAAGGGCTGCCTTTGACATGATGCGACCACGTCCCTTACAGACAGGACATTCTTCAGTCGCTGAGAGCAATAGGCTGAGACGAATGCGTTGACGGGTCATTTCCAGAAGCCCAAAATCGGAAATGTAGCTTACTGCTACCTTGGCCCTATCCTTACGCAACTCGCGACGGAGTTCGTAATAAACTTTCTTTTTATTGTCCTCGCGGGACATATCAATAAAGTCAATGACAATCAAGCCACCCAAATCTCGCAGACGTAATTGCTGGGCAATTGCGCGGGCTGCTTCCAAGTTGATTTTTACTGCATTGGCTTCATGATCCTTACGACCAATAAATTTTCCAGAGTTTACATCAATGGACACCAGGGCTTCAGTTTGCTCAATGACAATGGAGGCCCCACTCTTCATACCCACCTTCCGAGCCATGGATATATCGATACCCTTCTGGACATTGTAGGCATCAAACAGGGGTAGTTTTTTATTGTAGTGAACCAGGCGATCCAGCAATTGTGGAGCAGCACCTTTGAGGTAACTACTAATCTGTTTATACATGCCCTTGTTGTCTGCGACAACCTTTTGGACATCATTGGTAAACAGGTCTCTAATGAGACTTGAAACCGTCTCCATATCTTTATAAACAAGGACAGGACCTGGTTTACTTTTTACCACTTTCTCCATACGTTTGTAGGAGTCCATGAGATTGTTTAAATCGGCACCCAGGGTTTCATCATCCTTGCCTTCAGTGACGGTTCTGGCAATTAAACCAAATCCTTCAGGTTTCATTTCCTGACAACTGCGACGCAGACGGCGACGTTCATAATTATTGTAAATTTTGCGGGAGATACCGATTGAGTTTGAATTGGGCACCAAAACCAGGAATCGACCGGGCAAAGATATGTTGGTCGTTACTCTGGCACCTTTACCCATATATGGTTCTTTAATGACCTGGACAAGAATCTGTTGTCCCGTCTTTAATTTTGGTGCATTAGGTCTTCTGTGATCGTGGCGATGGTTCTGGTTTCTTGATCGACCACGGTTACCTCGTTTTGGTTTGGCATCGTCATCATCGTCGTCATCCTGATCCAGGAGAAAGGATTCACCTTCCACTTCTGAAAAGGGTAAAAACGCATTGGCTCCAATTCCGATATCAACAAATGCAGCCTGCATTCCTGGCAAAACATTCTCCACGACACCCTTGTAGATATTACCAACAATCCTGATGTTTTCGGGTTTTTCCACATAAAGTTCAACCAGGACGTCATCCTCATGGATGGCAATCCGTGTTTCCTTATGCGTTTGGTTTATAAAGATATCCTTCTTCATTTCAATTCCTTAGCTA
>Ga0257119_1000833_pt1 | contig 25403 bp, 23 predicted proteins | sample SI112_200mmetaG_FD_190179 | JGI IMG/M metagenome (GOLD analysis project Ga0257119, IMG submission 190179) | Marine microbial communities from Saanich Inlet, British Columbia, Canada - SI112_200m | ecosystem: Environmental > Aquatic > Marine > Inlet | place: Canada: British Columbia | collected... | reverse complement strand
ACGCTCTAAAATTGGTAAAAAATAAAAACATTCGGAAGTTATGCTATAATTTCAGTCAAGATTTTTTACTTCACAAAACCTTCCGAATAAAAACCGGCTAGACTTCCGAATACTCCGGCTATATGCACCCAGTTTTTTCATTAAGCCTGAATTTAAATCTAAATCTGCTGCTACTTTGACAACTGATTCATTATTGTTTAATATTAATTGTACTGTTGAATCTCTAAATTCTTTACTATATTTACTTCTTTGCATGTTTACCCTTATCCATTTTATTTTAACTTAGAATTGTTAAATTATAAGTATGAATTTAGATTACCACTCCATATAATAAAAATATTACATTGAAATTAAAGGTTACATCATGATATACACTGCAAAAGTTGAGTTAGATATAGATATAGAGTTTTTTGAAAAAAATAAAATTACAGAAGATGAAAAAGAAGAAATAAATGATATTATCACAGAAACTCTTTCAGATAATTCTCTTGAAATTATTCAAAATATTTTTAAAGAAATGAAAACACGAACAAATGTGAAACTTGAACATGCTTTTACATTTAATGAAAGGATAGAAGATTAAATAAAAAAATTTAGAATTATAAATTTATATTAATTCTTTTAAACTTTCTAAATATTTATTAATTACTATACTTTCATCAAACTCTGTTATCATTTTTTCTCGCCCTTTTTTACCCATATTTATTCTTTCATCATGAGATAAACCTAACATAAGTTCCATCTTATCCGCTAAGTCTTGAGCATTTCTAACTTTACATAAATAACCATTTATTCCATCATCCACAACATCACGACAGCCTACATTATCAGTAGTTATTATAGACTTTGCCATACTAGCACTTTCTAAGAGTATTCTAGGAGTTCCTTCTCTATAAAATGATGGTAAAACGACACAGTCTACTTTAGCTATCTCTTCTTTAACATTATCACTTATACCTAAGTAGTTTACATAGCCCTCATCAACCCACTTTTGCATCTGTTCTTTTGATACTGCACTATGATTAGCTACATCAAGAAAACCTAACATTTGAAACTCTGTATTTTTATATTTACTTTTTATGATTTTAGATGCTTCTATATACTCACCAATTCCCTTATCCCATAACATACGAGCAACTAGTAAAAATTTAAATGTACTATTCTCTTTGTTATATTCTACAGGTATAAACTTGCTAGTATCTACCCCGCTACCAGGTAAAATATCACACTTACTTTTTTCTACTAATCTCTCACCCGTAAACATATTAAAATCATCTCTGTTCTGAAAAAAGATTTTATCTGCTTTACTTTGCGAATATTTATAAAGCCATTTAGCTATTTTTGTTACAAAGTTTTGTTTTATAAAGAGCGTACCTAAACCAGCTATATTATTGACTGTTTTAATACCCAGTAAACTACAAGCAATAGTTCCATAAATATTTGGTTTGATAGTATAATGAAGAACTACATCTGATTTTATCTTTTTATAAAGTTTATAAAACTCTATAGTAGTTTTTATATCTTCTTTTGGATTTGTGCCTTTGTTGTTCATATAAATATCATGATACTCAAACTCTTGACTGAGTCTTTTGCTATACTCGTCATAAGGAGCTACGAGAACAACTTCGTATCCGTTTTGTTTTAAACTTCTTGCTAACTCAAATCTGAAGTTAAATAAGCTCCATGATGTATTTGATACTATAATTATTTTTTTAATCAAGCCATTTTCCCTTCCACATTTGAAACATAACTATCAACCATACCTGATTAATATTTACATTTTTTCCTTCAAATAAATTATTTTTTAAAATTATTACTTCATTTATATTAAATATATCTTTATCTAAAATGTTTTCATTCAAATACTTTTCTACTAAATATTTCAAATCACCTTTTAACCACTCTTCTAAAGGTATTTGAAAACCTGATTTTGGTTTGTCTACCATTTCTTTTGGTAAGTATTTATACAAGACTTGTCTTAATAAATATTTACCTTCTTTATTTTTATACTTTATATTTTCTGGTACTCTTGCCATATATTCTATGATTCTATGATCAAGTAATGGTTCACGTCCTTCAAGACTTACACTCATTGTTGCACGATCAACCTTTGTAAGAACATCATCATTCATAAAGGCTTTATAGTCAACTGCCATCATATAGTTTAAAAATGATAAATTACTTTTATTTTTAAATAATGAAGATATACTTTGTTCTGATTTTATATTTAATATTCTAGATACATCATATTTATCCATATAAGAACTTGCATTTTGAAACATCTCTTCTAAACTATCACTATTTATAGCTCTTTTAAATTTATTGTATTTATCTTTTATATTTGTTTGTTTTAAATTTTTTGGTAAAAAATTATTTACAGTTTCAATAATATTTTCATTGACTATATTAACAACTATTCTTAAACTTTGTAACTTTAATCTATTTAGAAAAATACCAGAAAATTTATTTAAAAAAAAGTATTTACTATACCCACAAAAAGCCTCATCCCCACCATCTGCACTAAGTGCTACTGTCACATTCGTTCTAGCAAGCTTAGACACTATCATAGTTGGTAATGCCGAACTATCTCCAAATGGCTCATCGTAGTAAAAAGGCAAGCTTTCTACTAAATCTAACATATCGCTATTTTTCATATAATATTCAGTATGACTAGTACCCAAATAAGAAGCTATAGATTTTGCATGTTTTGCTTCATTATACTTTTCATCATCAAAACCTATTGTAAATGTATTTATTTTTTTACCTTGTTTTTTAGATAAAATTGAACTTACTAATGAACTATCATAACCACCACTTAAAAATACACCTACAGGTACATCAGCGACCATTCGTAAGTCTATCGCATCATCAAGTATATTTTCAATATCTTCTAAAATCTCTTCTTCTGTTTTAACAAACTTTTCTTTTTCATAAAAATCGTTTACATCCCAATATTTATGAATATTAAATGTTGAATTTTGAAGATTAAATTCTAAGTAATGTCCCGCTTCTAATTTATAACAATTTTGAAATATACTGTAAGGAGCAGGAATATAGCCAAATTGGAAGTAATATGGTAAAACGTCTTTATTTAACTCTTTTACAAAATTTGGATGTTTATGAAATGATTTTATTTCAGATGAGAATAAAAACTCGTCACCATCAGTATAATAATAAAGTGGCTTCACTCCAGCTCTGTCTCTCACTAAAACTAATTTATTTTGGGTTTTGTCCAAAATAGAAAATGCAAACATTCCTATAAATTTTTCAAGACAATTTATACCCCATTCTTTATAACTATAAAGTATTATTTCAGTATCACTATTTGAGATAAATGAGTATCCTATTTTTTTAAGCTCATCACCTATTGACTTAAAATTATAGACTTCACCATTAAATACTATCACATAGTTTTCGCAATTACTTAAAAAAGGTTGATGACCGTGAGCACTTAAATCCTGAATAGAAAGACGATTATGTCCAAAATGAACTCTACTATCTTTATCAAAATATACTCCATTATCATCTGGACCACGGTATGATTGGATTTCAAGCATATTATTTATAGTATCTACACTTCGCTTTTTATCTATAAAACCAACTATTCCACACATAATACTTCTTTATATTTTATCATTATTGTATCTAATTTAAACATTTCACTTCTTTTTTCTGCATTGAGAATAATATTGTCTCTAAAACTTTTATCTTCTAATAGTTTATAAATATTTTCTTTAATAGAAATCAAATCTCCAACATCTACTAATATACCATTTTTATTAGATATCAATTCTTCTGGTCCTCCACATTTTGTACTTATAACAGGAGTTTTACATACAAAACTCTCTATTATAACATTTCCAAAACTTTCACTTTCTGAAGTTAATAATAAAATATCTGATTTTTCTATATATTTGTAGGGATTTTCTACTCTTCCTAAAAAATGTACCCTTTTATTTACATTTAAAATTTTACTTTGTTTTTGTAAAGTACTTTTTAATATCCCATCCCCTAATATTATTAATTCTATAGTGGATTCAAGGTTAGCTAATATTTTTAATATATCATCAATTCTTTTTATTTTATCTAATCTACCTACAAATATTAAATATTTTTTATCCTTATTAAAACTAAATCTTCCTGTACTATCATTTTTTATATTATTTATATTATTTATATCAATTGGATTATAAATAATTAAAGTCGTTTCTAATTTATTACATAATTCTATAGTATCATCCATAACATGTTTTGATACACCAATAACAACATCTGCTTTTGGAAATAGTTTTTTAATTAAGTATCTATTAATTTTACTAGATATCCCATATTTATAATAAGTACTTATTAAAGTATGATTGACTATCTGTGTTTGGAATTTAAATTTGCAAATACATTGAGCTAAAATATTTACATAATGTGCACGAAATAAATGACTTTGTACTATTGTAATTTTTTCATTTTTTATGTATTTTGATAATTTATATGCAAGATATGGTATTTTAAATAATTTTAAAATACCACTCTCCTTTTTAGTAGAAGTAGTAATATATGATACTTTTACTGATGAGTTTATACTATACTTATCATTTTTCTCAAGACAAATTAACTCAATATTTACTTTTTTATTATTTAATGTTTCTACAATATACTTAACAACTTTCTCTGCACCACCATCAGCTAAAGAGTTTACTAAAATTGCTATTTTATTATTTTTCATAAAAAAAACCTCTTATTTTATAAAAAATGAAATAGTAAAAGAATTTAGATTTTAAGACACTAAACAATTGAAAATCAGACTTTTTTAATTGAAAATACAATGCAATAATATATTTTCTACTTAAGAATTTCATTAAATAATTTACATCAAAATATTTTGTTTTTTTATTTGATTCAACAATTTTAGACAAATATCTATCTAAATCATTCATATCAATCGAATTTTTTTGCATCCTATCATTTAATCCAATAATAAAATGTAATTTATTTTCTTCCTCAGTATTAACAATATTTAAATTTTCTAAAACTTTAGTAAAAACACCTTTTAATAATTGATATCTTAGCTCCTCTTTGTATTTATCAGTGGTTGCTGTAATACTATTAGAAACTATTCTATATTTTAACAATACTTTATAAATGTTAGCCATTTTTGTAATATCACATAATCTTGACCAAAGTTCATAGTCTTGAGAATTTACATATTCTAAATTATAGGACAGTACATTATCTATTAATAAATTTTTTCTAAGCATAACTGTTGGATGATTAAAACATACAGAAAAAAGTAATCTTGTTTTCATTTCTTTATGAGTTTTTGGATGACTAAGTATATGTTCTTTCACATTCTCACCAAATAACTCAACAGCCGTACCACAAATGCCTATATCTTTATGTGTTTCCATAAATTTAACTTGCTCTGCTATTCTTGTTGGTAAGGAGATATCATCTGCATCCATTCTTGCTAAATATTTACCATTAGCTTTTTTTATGGCAAAATTTAAACTGTAAGGTAACTTACTATTTTCTATATTTTTATATAATATAATTCTCTTGTCTTTAAAAGCATATTTTTCTAATATTTTACAAGTAGTATCAGTAGAACAATCGTCAACTATAATAATTTCAAGATTATCATATGTTTGGTTTATTATGCTATCTACAGCTTCTTTAATATATTTTTCAGCATTATAACTGGCAAGAATAATTGATACTAATGGTAAATTCTCTATCATAATCTACACTACCTCTTTTTTTATTAATAAATTATTCTCTTCTACTGAAAATAAATACGCAAAAGATAATATTGTAATACTATCACCAATAACTCTGGAAAACATATAATCTGACTTCAAAGACATAATAAAAAATGCAATATATATTAAAGATAGTAATATCTTTGATGTAGGATAATTTAATCTATTTGCCCTTTTTATAGATAAAGAATACATCACTAAATAAGCTATTAAGTATAATATTATTCCAAATACTCCTATACCCATAGTTATTCTAACATATCCAATATCTGATGGTTGAAATCCACTCTCTTTTCCTAAACTATTTCCAATCAAAAATGTTTTTGCAGTATCGGGAAAGTATAAATGATCACTACTTACTAAATGTGCTGTACTATAATCATGAAAACTTCCTGTTTCCATATAATTAATTATGTTAGCAAACATTTTATCGATTGTACCTTGCATCATTGGAATGGTCTCAATAAGATAAAAATAAACTATTAGAACAGATGATAAAATAAACAATAGATACCAAACTATTAAACTATACCGTCGATAACTATATGATAAAATAAACATATATGTAGGAATAAGTAAAATATAAATAAACATCGCCGATCTAGCTGTTATAAATATTGACAAACTCATAATAAAAAAAATAAATATATATATTCTATTTCTTGATAGATAGTATAAAAATAAAGATAACATACTACCAAAAACAACAATCAATCCAGCAACAGGAAATCCTGTTGTTAAACCAACTTTTCTAAATGGTGATGTCCAAGTTAATGAAGGATGATATAAAAAAGTTTTATCAATTCCAAGATAATACAGTATATACTGTAAATATATGACAATACTATGAACTAAAATTACAAAAAGAAGTATTTTTAGTATGTTGATAAAACTTAGTTTTCTAATTTTTATGTAAAAATATATAATAAACATCAAAATTATAACTCTTACAGGTTTTAATACAAACTCTGGAATAAAGTCTCCATTATTAATTAAAAATGAAACACATGCAACAATGATTATTAAAGAAAAGATAGCCATAAATATTGATATAATTTTTGGTATCCGTATAAGATTAACTTTTTTTATTATCACTAAAGAAAGTAAAATAGAGCCAGAAATTAAAATTGAAAAGTCTATTACACCAATTTTATACCCAAATATCAAAAAGAAAAAAAAGATAAAATCAAGCATTATTTAATTCTTTTAAGAAATTTCTTATTTATTTCTTTAACAATCTTGTTCTCAAAATAAATATGATAAATATATCCAAATAAAAAACTAAACAAAACTAAACTTAAAAATTTTATAAAATTCAAATCAGGTATGATATATTTTCCAATCGATATAACTAAAGCATGAACTAAATAAATCGAAAAACTTGCATTTCCTATAATATTTAAAAACCTGTTTGATATATCTCTTTTTAAATAAACAATAAAAAAAAGTATAGTAGATAAAAAGATTATCATCTCATTCTCAATTATAAAAGGTAGTAATAAAAAAATAAAGAAAACTAACACTAGGGTACTATTTGAAGAATTTATTTTAAAACTATTATAATAGTATGATATAAGTACACCAGCTAAAAAATATAGATTATAAAAAGATGTAAATATTATTGAATCATCATAATATATACCAAAAAGTCTACTTATTACTATTGGGGTAATTATTATAAATACGTATATATATATCGACCAACCAAATAAAATGCTGAAAAATGCAAAAGTAACATAATAAAACATTTCATAAACAAGTGTCCAAGAATATGGATGTATTGATTCTACGGGATTTTGAATAAGAAAAAAATTTCTAATTATATTAAATATATCATGATGATATTCTGTCCCTTTACCAGTGATAGCAAATAATATGACAAATATAAAAAAAATAGGTAAATATATTCTAATTGCTCTTTTCTTTAAAAATAAAACAAATTTTTCTATTCCTACATCATTTTTATGTATTGAAGAAATTATAAACCCACTTACTATAAAAAATAATAGTACATCATTCTTTCCATGCATAAATATATTATTATTCCCAAAAACAGTACTTCCTACATGAAAAAATATAACCATAATGATTGCAATACCTCTTAAATCTTGCAATGCTTCAATTTTTTTCACTATTTTGTCTTCTTGATTTCTATTAGTTGTTTGAACCATTGATTGGAAAATTCTTTTAAATCAATAGTATTATTCTTTAAATCACTAAAGTGATTAATGGCATTGATACATCTTTCTTGAGTATTACAAATTTTTCCAGGAAATTGTTTATCGTAAAAAAGAGGACTTTTCCCCTGGTGTTTTTCAAACTCTTCCAAATCAGTAGTAATATTTATTATATTTTTACCACCTGCACTTAAAAAGTCATGTGCAATTGATGAATAATCAGTCACTAATATATCTATCTCTTTCCAAAAAGATTCTTTACACTCTCTTGTTCTAATAACTTTATCAGAAACTTTAGCATCTTTTTCATCAGGATGATTATTATAAAAGAGATTATAGTTTTCAAATTTATTTACAAACTTTTCATCTCCAAGCCATTCACTGATAGTAGATAATTTTCCAGTCCATCTATGAGTAGGAACAAATAGTATTCCTATTTTATTATTACTTTTTTTCTTAGATAATTCTATTGATATATTTATTTTTTTAGGTAAACCTATTGGCTTATAAAAATCAATATCTCTTCCATATGCTGTTGCTAAATACATAGCATCATCAAAATCTTCTGCAATATAATAACTATTCGGTACTAGATATTTTAAATATCCTATGATTTTATTTTTTATAGACTTTTTTGGATGTTTATACAAACCTATAGCTTTGGTAATCTTTCCAGGTCCTATGCTTATAAAGATTTGTTTTTTACTAAGAATATTCATTATCTTAATAAAATTATATTTGGATGGTAATCCAAATATAATTTTATATTCTTTCAACTCTTTTTTATTTATTTTAGTCACAACATTTATTTTGCTAGTTATATATTTATCATCAATTTTTCCAACAATTGTAACATTATTAATTAGTGTAGAAACTTCTGACATTCTGATTAGACCTAGTATATTTTCTATTGGTCTAATGTTATCTATAAATATTAAAACATTATTTTTCATTTTTAAGAATTTCCTTTAATCTTTTTTTAATATATAAAAATTTAAATTTTGAATTTATATACCAATAACTAGCAGATAAATATCTTTTTAGTCCAATGTCTAATTTTATTCGTTTTACATAATTACGATTTATTCTAAAAGATAATATAGAAATCAATCTATCATAATCTAAATTTTCACAAGAATAACCACTTAAAAAATTTATAATTTGATCATTTACATTAAAAATATTTACATTATGACTTTGAAACAAATCTACAATGAATCTTGCAATATCATATTCTATAAAATCAATTTTTCCAAATCCTGTACCAGGATCTATAGTTGTTATCTCTTTTTTATCAACATTTATATAAATATGTCCTGTAGAAAAGTCTCCAAATAAAAAAGCTTTTTTATTTTCATAAGTTAAATTATGAAAACATCGCAACCAATTACCTGCTAGTTTATAATTATTCATACAATTCGATTTATTCAACTGATTACCATTTATAAATTTCATTGTGTAAAAGTTATCATTTATTTCTAAAATTTCAATAAACTTCATATTAAAACCTGAAATATTATCAAAAGTACTTTTCAAAGGTGAACTTTTAATAATATTTATTTCTTCATTACATTCTTTAACTGAATTAAAAAATTTGAATACTTGATTATTACTAGCAAAAACTAATCTTGGAATAGTTTGAAAGATTTTTAAATGCATATTATGAAGTTCTCTTCATTATTGTAATTTCTAATCCTTTGAAACTATTTATATAATAAAATGAAAGCTCTTTTAAATTTTTATTATTGAATCCATAAAATTTAATTCCATTTACCCTTGCTGCATTATAATCAGTCATACTATCACCTATTAAAATAGATTCTTTTGAACTATAATTATATTTTTCTAGTATATCTTTTACTAAATCATTTTTGTGAGTCGGCGAACCTTCTATTGTCTTGAAATATTTACTTAAACCTAACTCTTTACATAAGAAGTTTAGTTCCTTTTCTTCTGAACCTGAAACAATATGAAAATTATAATCTTGGTAGTTTTTTTCTATAAATTCAACTGTTTGTGAAATAAGGTATTTTTCATCTACTAATTTTTCTTTCATCAAAATAGAAAATTCATTGGCTAGTTCATCTATTCTTTGTTGAGTTATAGTGGAGTGAAGCATCTCTTCATATAGGTATTTTATTTTTACAAATCTTGATAATCCAGCATTATATCTATGGTATGTTATAAATTCATCTACAATTTTTTGAGAATTAGTAGCTTGTTTAGCTATTAAATCAAATCCTATATCTCTTACTGCCATAGAGTCAATTATAACTCCATCAAAATCCCAAAATATTGTTTTAGTCAATTTTACTCTCCTTATAAAGTGGAAAAAGTTTATCTTCTTTCATCATAGTTCTAACTATTTCTAAATCTTCAGGTGTATCTACACTAAGTGCATTGGTATTCGTTTTAATTGCTTTTATCTTATATCCATACTCTAAAATTTTATTTTCATTAGTACTTTCTCGTTCATTTAGTGGAGAATCTTTTAATTCGTAGGCATATTTATCTAAAAAGTTTTTTCTAAATGAAACTATGTAGTAACCTTTCCACATAGTTTGTTTTTCAACTCTTGCATCAGATGGTATATCACTTCTTGAAATATATAAAACTTCATCATTGTGATTTAAAACTATTTTTAAATTAGAATAATTATTTCTTTCATTATAAGGTGTAACTAAAAGTGAAGCAGAAACTTCAGGATTATTTATCAATCCTTTAGCTGATTTTTCTATATCATTATAATTTAATAATGGTTCATCTCCATTAATTAATACGAAAATATCTCCATCTATTTTCGTAGATACTTCTTGCATTCTATAATTTGCATCAATATGCTTTATATCTGTCATAATTGCTTTACCACCATAATTTTCAACAATATTAAAAATTCTTTCATCATCTGTTGCTACAATAACTTCATCTAGATAGTCACACATTATGGCTCTTTTTAGAACATGAACAATCATTGGTAAACCTTCTATCTCTTTCAGAGGCTTACCAGGTAATCTAGTAGATGCATATCTTGCAGGAATAACTCCAACTATTCTTGGTTTTGATTTTGATTCAAATAATGATGAAGTAATAAAATCTATTTTTATTGATTTTGATAAAATTTTTATAGCTTTTTGTATTGATTCATTTAACTCATTTATTGACTTAGCATCTGTTAGACTATCTTTTTCATCATAAGTATAATTTTCATTTGTAGTACTAAATCCATCTACTCCTGCAACATTTACACTTGTAAATTGATTTTGTATTAAATGATTTATCATCATGATAGCTGAGTTGTCATTGTGAAGACTTTCTATATGACTTAAATTTTTATACTCAACTTTGTATTTTGCTTTTGATTTTATATTGTTTGAAACAATAACTTTGTTATGATCTAAATCATCACTAAAATCGTTATATCTTTTTTGACTACTAAAAAAGTAATAATCAGGTCTTATGTCTTTTGGAATATGGTTTAATGAAATTATTAGATATTTTGTTTTATTATTTTTAATCTCATCTATCTTTTCATTTAGATTTTTTCCAGAACCTAAAAGCAATACTTTTTTATCTTTGTTTAATGATGGTTCATTTATAGTTTCTTGTTTGTTTTCATTGTAGTTTACATATAGTTTTTCTATATATTGTTTGTTGTATTCATATTTTTCATTATCAGGTACTTGCGCCATGATACGTTGTATTTCATTGATTGTAAGATGTTTTGTATCTAGTAAATATGAAGCATAATTTGGATGACACTCTAAAGATGCTGATAAAAAGTGAGGTAATGAATAACCCCATCCTTGAGTTTTGTATATATTATAATAATAACCATCTATTAGTTCAAGTATTTCTTCAATATTGTATTTTAGGTTTATTTTTTTATTAATAAAATCTGCTAAAAGTTCTGTATTAAGATTCCCTGCACCTCTTCCCATACCATATACTGATGAGTCTATTATTATGTTTTTATTTTTAGCTATTTCTATAAAAGTAATAGCAATAGAATAAGATAGTTGCATATTATTATGTGAGTGAAAACCTAGAGATATTGTATCATCAAGTATTTTATCCATATCTTCATATAGCTTTTTGAAATCATCAGAAAACATTGAACCTTGTGTATCTACTACATACACAGCATAAGGTTGTAAGGGATTTACAGTCTTAAGTAAATATTCTAATTCTTCTTTTGTATAACTAAGTGTAGATATAGGTTGTATAAATAGCTCATAACCTTTGGCTTTTATTTTAGGCATCTCTAAAAGTGCTTTTTGAAAATCAGATTTTCTAAAAGAAAACCTAATTCCTTTTACTTTACTATCTTTTGTAAGTTCTGGTAAAGTGTCTATATCATATTTTGTATATTCTACCATTGCTACTAGCATTTGATTATCTTTGATATCAATGTCTTTTACAAGATTTTCAAGGTCTTGCATAGACTTAAATCTAGTACAATTTTTATTTTTACCTTTTTCTTCATCTAAGAAACCACATTCTATTATCTCTATATTTGCATTTATAAGTTTTTGGATTGTTTTAAACGAATCTTTATCATCAAAAGACCAATCATTTATATATCCACCATCTCGGAGCGTACAATCTAATATATTTATGTTTTTCATTTGTTATCACTTTCCTTTAGATTTATCAACTTATTAATTTCTTTTACTGTCATTTTGCACGACTCACCTACTTTAATTTCAAAAAGTAAAGATGTTAGATATTTTCTTTTTTCAATATATTTTTTATCAATCAACTTTCTATTTTCTAAATATGATATAAATTCTTCTTGTCTTAAAAGAGAAGGACCAATAAAAAAAGTATTTGCAGCAAGTGTTAATCCTCGTTTTTCTTCATATTCATCTAAATCATACGGAATAAATGCAATTGAAATATCATAATCAATTAAATCTAAATATATACTTGAATAGTCTGTTATTAATAAATCAAAACCGTATAATAAATAATCAATATTTGGCACATCAACTTGTGATAAGTAACGTACAGAACTCAAATCACTTTCATTATTATTAAGATTATTTTGACTTTCCATATGTTCTCTTAAAAATAAAATTATTCGATTTTTTTCTAAAAAAGCATTAAGTTTTTTCATATCAAAACCATCAATATTTGAAAGGAGTGTTGATATTATTGAATTCTTTTTATGATCTCTATGCGTCGGTGCATAAAGGATAAATGTATAATCATTTATTTCATTTTCTTTAATATTTAAATTTGTATTTGATAAAATTGATTTTTGTATTTCAAGTTTTTTATCCAATGATATTAAATTACTTTGAACATCTCTTCTTTGAGGACCTATTATTTTAATTTTATTTGGATCAAAGCTAAGACCTGAAGAAATTGAATACTTATCTATTCTTGAAGCTACAGAAATCATATCAAATCTTTTAGGTATACTAAGCCAAATCTTTTTTTGTTCTTTTTCTAAATGTTTTGCCATAATTCCATTTAATTTTAGGCTTATACCATGAGGTAAAAGAATTTCTACATGATTCTTTTTCCATAATAGCATCCTATAAATGTGTAAATCACCTACACTTGTAACTACTATTACTCTTGCCTTATGTAATTTAAAAAGAAATTTCAAATGTTCTAAAGTAGATGCAATTTTAGACGGTAAAATAAATGATTTATTTTCATCAATATCCAAATTACAATCTCTATTATCTAATAGCCATATAGGATTTAATCCATTGTCAATTGTTAAATAATATTCATATAAAACTTTTGCATTACCATTATATCTACCATGATAACCATAAAATATTATTTCGTCTCTTTTACTAAAATTCATGAAATCAAATAGTTTCATTGGAAATGAAACTATTGAAAACAATAACTTTGATTTGTATAAATATTTTAATAACCTTAACATTTAACTGTCTCCTTTTTTTAACAAATATTCTTTTATTTCTATATATTCTTTTATTTTAGTTAATTCCAAGAATACCAACATTATTAAAATACCAGTTACAATACCAACTAATAATTCAGTTTGATAACTAAACATTAATAAATTATTAATAAAGTATACTATAGACGACATACAAATAGAAAAAATAAATGAAGGTAAAATATCTTTTAAATATAATTTTAGTTCATACCCTAGTATTTTACCTGATATACTTCCACTTACTAAAAATACAACAAAAGAATGAAATATAAGTCCATACAACATCTCTTTAATTCCTACAACTACACCTATATACAAAACTGGAATCAATAGAACTACTTTGAATAGATCTAATTTTAAAAAAAGATTCATATTTCCATTAACTTTTATTACATTCATATTTGTAGAATGAAATGGATAAAATACACCTACAATACAAAGGTAAGTCAAATACTCTGCAGCAGGTAGCCATTTATCTCCTACAAGTGTAACAATCAAAGAGTCTGATACTGCTGCCATACCAAACATAGCAGGTACTATTAAAAGTGCCGTAAACTTTATAATCTTTCTATTATATAATAATAAATTGTCTTTATCATCTTGTAATTTTGATAATAAAGGATAAGAAACTCTTTGAATTACCTTATCTAAAGTTACAGCTGGTAAGTTTTTAAGGCTATCTGCCCTAGCAAAATACCCAGCTTGCTCGGCTGAGTAACTTTTACCGATAACTACTACATATATACCTTTATAAAATACATTTATAAAATTAGATATTGAAAGTTTTATTCCAAAATTCATATATTTGAGCAAGCTATTTATAGAAAAATTTAAAGATGGTTTCCACTCTATTTTTATCCATAAAAAAACCATTAGTAAAAAAGGATTTAAAAGTTGCATCACCAGTAAACTCCATATACCATAATCATTTAAAGCCAGCACTATAGCGATCACACTTGCTACTGTCATTGCAGATAATGAAAGTTTTGCTTTAAGTTTAAAATTTAAATCTTTAGTTATTATAGTTGACTGAATAGACATTAGCGCATGAATTATTGGTGAAAATGCAAATACTTTTGCCAAATCAGCAAGTATAGGTTCATCATAGTAATTAGCAATATCTTGAGAGAAAATATACAATAATGCAGCAAAAAAAAGTGATACTAAAAATGAAAATATAAATACACTACTATAATCTATATTTTTACTATTTTGATCTCTTATTAATGCATGACTAAATCCTGAATCAACAAATACATTTGAGAGAGATGTAAAAAAAACTATTATTGCAATATATCCAAAGTCACTAGGATCAAGTATTCTTGCTAAAATAATACCAAACATTAATCCTAGTATTTGCGTCCCTCCAGTATTTATAAAACTCCAAATAAATCCTGTTATTGATTTTTCTTTAAGTGCAGACATATTAGTTTTTAACTATCCTGCATATAAAATGAAGTAAACTCTAAATCTGAAGGTTCATCAATTTCAATCCAACCATTATTTATATATACAGGTGATAATGGATGTAGATTATCTGCTATCATCTGCAAAAAACTTGTCATATACATGTTTTCAAAATCTTTTCCATCATACATAGTGTTTTTATCTAGTTTTTCGTAGTATTCTTTGATTTTAAGCACAATATCTTTTCTTATTTTTACTAGTCCTATATATTGTCCTTCTATTTCATCATAAGAGTTTGGTTTTTTACCTAGTTCTTTTATCTTTCCATTTTCATCTATTTTGAGTGTTTCTGCATCTTTTAATGGGTTTTCCATTCTAGCAGACCAATACTCTTTCCAGTTTTTATCTACTACAACATTTATCTCATCTTTTGCATTTGTTATACTATTTAATACTGTTTCATTGTAAATAATATCTCCATATGAGATAATGATATCTTCATTTCCATCAAAAAGTTCACTCGCACAAAATAAAGTTGAAACCATATTTGTAGACTCGAATTTAGGATTAAAGTATTTTTTGATTTGAGGATAATCTATTTTTTCTTCTAAGTATCCTGTTATTACATTTATATCTTTTATATTATGTTTTTCAAATAAATCTAACTGATATTTTATAAGTGGTTTATTGTTTAATTTCACCATGCATTTTGGTTTATTATTTGTAAGTGGTCTTAATCTTGTGCCTTGTCCTGCTGCTAATATTATTACTCTCATATTCTTCCTTTTAGAAATCTTTTTATTAATTTTTTATCATACTTTTTATTTTGTCTTTCTGGATGCCATTGTAAAGCTAAAACTTTATTTTTTTTATACCTAAAAGCTTCTATAAAACCATCTTCTGACTTTGCTAAGACTTGTAAATCTTTAGCTAAATCATCTGATGAAACTCCTTGATTGTGAAAAGAATTTGTTTTTTTACTGTTTAACAACTCTTTCTTAGATATTAACTTATGGTTTTTATTTACATGATTTTTTATATTATGAGTTATTTTTCCACTATAATATATATTTATAAAATGAAAACCTCTACATATTCCTAAAACTGAAATATCTTTTTTTATAGCTTTTTTCAATAGCTTTTTTTCTGTAATATCTCTTTGAATATATACATCAGTTAGTTTATCTTCACTTTTATATAACTTTGGATTAACATTATTTCCACCTGTTAAAACTACTACTTTTACTTCTTTATCAAAGTAGTTATTTATATTTTTACTATTATTTGGAATAAGTTGCACTAAATAGCCTAACTTCTCGAAGTACTCTATATAATCAAAGGCTATACTATTTCTTTTTTCGTTATAGTTTGAAGCTTCTGTAACTCTCATACTCATAAGAACTTTTTTCACTTTAATCCTTTAATTATTTGATTTGCACAATCTAAAATAATACTATTTGATTTTGTAACTTCTACATATATTTTGTCTCCACAACCAATAGCAGCAGGTATATCAAACTCGGCACATCTAATCGCCATATGTGAAGCTGCTCCTCCATATTTTGTAACTAATCCCTTGATTTTATGACTAAAAATCCAGTCAAATCCTGGATCTGCATTTTCTATGATTACAATTTTATTATCTATATTTTTGTTTGTATCATTTTCTAATTTTCTAATTTCACCTGTAATATTATGATGTGTTACAAAGTTTGGTTTAAGTTGAGAGTAAAAAAACATTTCAGTATCATTTATATTAAAAATAAGCTCTGGTAGATGAATAGCATTTGAAATAAGATGTCTTGTTTTGTTTTCATTTATACTATCTTCAAACTTATTTCTTATGTTTGATTTACTTGATTCGTTTGAGAAAGATAAAATATCATTTAAATTCATAAAAGCAGAATCATCTTTTGAGATACTATTCTCTTGTCCAAATAAAGCTATCAACTCCAAAATAGCATTTAAGTTTTTTGTAAATTCAAACTTTGATAGTTCCCTTGCTTCGGTTGCTTTTGTGATAAATTCTAGTAATTTATCTGAATTAAAATCTAAATCATAAAGCTTTATTTCTGTTTCTATTGCATTTTTTAAATTTTCTGATGCTTTATTAAATATATATTTTTTTTTCTCTTTAATGTCCTTTCCATTATTTATTTTAATATAGTTTTCAAAATTATCTTTATATGAATGTGATGTTATATCATATGTTCCTGGTCTTAAATGTCCATAAGTTTTTATAAATTCTTCTTTACTTATTTTGTTTGACTGTAATAGTTCTAAATCATCAATAAATGTTTTTGCTACCGTATGAATTGATTTTACAAAGTTATCATATTCTCGTGAGGATATAGCTTTTTTTTCTAAAAGTGATTTTAAAAATATCGAGCCTATAAAACCACATCTTGCTAGCTTTGCAAAAGATAGCGTTCCATAAGTTTTACAATCTTCTAAAAGATTATATATTTTTGCTGAAATACTTATATTTGAATTTAGTATTTCTTCTCTTCTCTTATTTAAAATGTCTGAATTATTTAGTTCATCTTCAATTGAGACTACTGTTCCATTTATAATATTTTCTGTTAATTTTTTATATGTTCTATAAATCTCTTTTATTTCAACATCACTAAAATCATTTTCTTGTAATTCCTTCATTTTTTCATCAAATAAAAAGTCAAATGCAGTTAAAACTATATTAAACTCAACTTTATCATGTTGGCTTGGATTTTTTTGAAGTTTTAGTATAAAAAAATCTACTAATTTAGAAGCTAGTTTATCGTTTATTTCATTTGGGATAAAAGTATTAAAACTCATCTTTATATCTACATAGGGTTTTCCTGCAAAAGATACTAAACCATTTGCATTTTTTACATCTTTGTATCCTAAATCTTTTCTGCTTTTTGCCCATATACTATCGGTGATAATATATTTATATAAATCAAATGCCAGTTTTTTTGGATTTATACCAATGATTTCAGCTGGATTCCAATCAGGCATAACGCCATATGCTATTTTCTCACCTAATAAGTTTACACTATTATCATTTAATTTTGTTACAAACTCTTTTAAATTTTGTAATTCTTTTTTTATATCTGATTCTAATACTTTCATTGAATTTTTTTTAGCAGCAATAGGTCTTACCTGTAAAATAAAAAGTTCTTCTTTAGCAAAAGCAAATTCAACATCTATAGCATCATATTTTGTAACATTTTCTATCTCTTTTACAGAATTGATTAGAGTATGAAGTTTAGAATTTTGAACTTTTGTTTTGGCATTTCTATAACAAATAAAAGTATTTAAATCTTTTCCATTCCCTGATGTTACAGATTCTGTATCATCACTTTCATCATAGTTAATTGTATAGTATGGTGAATTTGTTTGTAGATTTTTACTAAATAGTACCCCACTCATAGTCACATCTTCAAGATATGGTTGAACTAGTATTTGGTTTCTTTCATCTTGTTCTTGGTTGTTTTTTGTATAACTTTGTATTACAATTTCTACAGCATTTTTTAATATAATTAAATCATTTTTTTTTACTTTTAAAATACTTTCATAATTTCCTGCCATTGATGAGTTATGTGTGTCTTCATTTATAGCAGAACTTCTTACAACTAGTAGTTTGTTATTGAAAAATTTTTGAATCTCTTGTAATACTTTATTTGAATTATTTTTATAATCTTGTACAGTAAAGGAGTATTGTGATAATACTTTTGATAGTGTTACTCTTTCTTTTAGCGTTTTTAAAGTTTCTGCTTTTGTTCCAAAATTAAAATGTTCAACATCTTGAATAGAATCTAACTCTGCCCAGTTTCCTTTTATATCAATAAACTTAATATCATTATTATTTGTTTTTTCAATATAATTGTCTAAAAAATCCAATATCGAGTATTTTTTATTTTCTTTTAGTAGTTTTTGTACTAATATCTTTAGATTATCTAGTTTAAACTTTGGAATATAGAATAAACCTGTAAACTCACCCATTATTTTTTTATCTTTTTTATCTTTTGAAAACTGATAGCTTTTATCTATTTTATATATTTTTTCAATTTGATCATCATCTTCTATACTACCTTCATATCTTTTCTTCCAATAAGAATCGTACACAATATTTATTTTATCTCTTGACTTAATAACACTTTCTATTTTATTTTTAGTATATAAAATATCTGAATATGAGATTAGAATATCTTCATTTGTATAGTCTAATATTTTTGATAATGAATATAAGTTATTTGTATTTTCCCACATTTCATTATAAAAATATTTTATTTGTGGATATTGTTTCATTATTTCAAGTATTTTATATCCACCAATAATATTTACATCTTTTATATTTAATTCATCTGAGATATTTAATATATTATCAATAATATTTTTATTTTCTTTTATTGGTAATAAACATTTTGGAAGTGATTCACCTTCTTGAAAAGATTCTATTCCTTTCCCTGCTGCTAATATTATATATTTCAATTTTACATCCTCACTAGCGTATTTTGAAAAACTTTTAAATATTTTTTGGCTATAACAGTTGAATCGTGGTTATCCTCAACATATTTTCTATTTTGTTTTCCCCATTTATTTAAATTTTTCTTATTTCTAATAATATAATCAATTTTTTTCTCAATGAACTCTATATTTGGTATAATATGTATTATTCCTTCAATATTTTCTTTTATATCATACTCAACTTTGCATTCATCTCTAAAACTAGCCATTATCACTTTACCCATACTCATTGCATATAAGGAATTCATACTTCCATAACTATAGGCTTTACATTGGTCTACAACAACATCAACCTTTTTCATTAATTCTAAATATTTTTCTAAAGGCATTTGTCCATCAATAACTATTTCAATATCATTTGGATATTTTTTTTTGATATTTTCTAATGCTTGTTTAATATATTTTGTCCCTTTTTTACATTCAGAATTTAAACCATGAAAAAAAACTATTTTATCTTTATTGTTTGGATAATATGTCTTTATGTTTGAAGTATCTATTGGCAAAGGTATCGTTTTCAAAACTTTATTTTTATGCACTGAATTCCTCCAAGGTTCTGCATAATCATAAAATGAAGGTATAACATAGTCTATATTATTAACAATATCTTTATGTGTTTTAGTAGAAACTAAAGATTGTTCTTCACATTTATCAAATGGCCAATATTCAAACTTTCCACTCATACCATATTTAACATACTCTTCATCTGTTCCACAAGCCGATAAATAAATATTTTGACTCTTTTTTCTTAATATAAATGAAAATAATCCACTTATATGATTTATATCTATATTTGGATTTACAATAAGAATATAATCATATTTTGGCAAGAAAATAATTTTCATAATATATTGTAACCTTTCAGAAACCTTTCCAAAAATTGATGGTAAAGTTGAATTTATAGTAATATCAGCACCTTTTATCTTTTTCCATCCATCCTGATTTGCAATCATCGTAACGTCATGTCCCAATAAATTAAAGCCCTGTTTCAAATTACTGAAAAAACCGCTAAACTCACCTACTAATAAGATTTTCATAGTAACTTAACCATTATATCTATTAAGTATATTTATAACTTTTCTAGTATCATCCAAACTCTGCATACCACTTATAGATAAACTCAATACTTCATCATGAATCTGCTCACTTATAGGAAAACTTTCAGCATTCCACTCTTTATAAGCTTCTTGTTTATGTGGTGCCAAAGGATAATGTATCAATGTTTGTATTCTATTCTCTAAAAGATACTTTTGTAACATATCTCTTTTATTTGTTCTTATTACAAATAGATGCCAAACGCTATTATCTTTAGCTCTAACTTTTGGTAAAATTATATTTTCATTTTTGATATTTTGAAGATAACTATCTGCTATCTCTCTTCTTTTTTCTATCTCTTTGTCTAAATGTCTAAGTTTTACTCGTAACATAGCAGCTTGTATTTCATCAAGTCTACTGTTTACACCTTTATAAAGATTTTCATATTTTTTATGGCTTCCATAGTTTCCAAGTGCTTTGACAGTATGAGCCAACTCTTCATCATTTGTTGTAACTGCTCCACCATCACCTAAAGCACCAAGATTTTTACCAGGATAAAAACTAAAACCACTTGCATCACCTAAGTTCCCACATCTTTTATTTTTATAATACGCTCCATGAGATTGAGCTGAATCTTCTATCACTTTTAGACCATATTTTTTTGCTATCTTGTTTATCTCATCCATTTCACAAGTTTGACCATACAAATGTACGGGCATAATAGCTTTTGTTTTAGAAGTGATTTTTTCTTCTATTTTAAGTGGGTCTATTAAATAAGTATCTAAATCAGGCTCTACCAAAACTGATACTAAATTATTTTGTGAAATTGCAAGTATCGAAGCTATATAGGTATTTGAAGGTACAATAACTTCATCACCATCACTCAGTATACCCATCTCTTTATATGCACGAAGGATTAATATCAAAGCATCCAAACCATTCGCTACACCGACAGCATATTTCGTACCACAATACTGTGCAAACTCTTTTTCAAACTCGATACATTCATTACCTTGAACATACCAACCACTATCTATTACTTTTGTACATGCTCCAATTAATTCTTCTCTATATTGAGCATTTATTTTTTTTAAATCTAAAAATGGAATCATTTTATATCTCCCTTACATTCATCACAAATTAATCTATCATTACATTTTTGTCCACACTTACAAACATAGCCTTTATGACTTGCTGGATTTCCATACCAAAGCTCTTGTGTACCAATATTTTTTGTTACTACACTTCCTGCACCAATCATCGCATAGTCTTCAATAATTACACCGCCTACTATCGTACTATTTGCACCAATTGAAGTATATTTTTTTATTATAGTTTTTAAAAACTTTTTTGGATATTGTTTACTTCTTGGCATTAAATCATTTGTAAAAGTTACATTTGGTCCTATAAATACATTATTTTCTAAAACTATCCCATCCCATATTTGTACACCACTTTTCACTGTAACATTATCACCTAAAATGACATCATTTTCAATCAAAACTTGAGCATTGATATTACAATTATTTCCAATTTCTGCACCTTTCAATACGACACAAAATTGCCAAATATTTGTATTTTCTCCAATATGTTGAGTTTGTACATCTGCAAGTTTATGAATCATTATTTTGTAACTTCTAAAAATTTATCATAATCTCTAACATAATCACTCTCATCATAATGTTCACTTGCCAACACAACCAAAACACAATCAGGACTAAAATTTTTCATCTCTCTCCAAATAAGATTTTTTATATATAAACCTTGGTTGGGATTATCTAGCTTAATCTCTTCTCTTTTTTTACCATCATCAAGCACAAAAGTACAATTTCCTTTTACTACTACACATAACTGTTCAAGATTTCTATGAGCATGAAAACCTCTCTCCACACCTTCTTGCGTATCAAAGATATAATAAACCCTTTTTATATCAAAAGGTGCATTATATCCCTCTTCAATGGCGATGAGAGAACCTCTATCATCACCTAGTGTTTTAAAATTTTCTAACTTATAACTAGCCATCATACTTCCTTAAATACCATTCAATAGTTTTAACTATACCACTATCAAAATCATCTTCAGCTTTCCAACCAAGTCTATTTTCAAGTTTTGTAGCATCTATTGCATATCTTCTATCGTGACCAGCACGATCTTCTACAAAAGTGATTAATTCTTTATACGAAGAATTTGCTTTAGGAACTTTTGCATCAAGTATAAAACATATAACATCTACTATTTGAAGATTTGTTCTTTCATTTCTTCCACCTATATTATATACATTTGCTTCTAATCCCGTATGATAAACTAAATCTATCCCTTTGCAATGATCAAGTACATATAACCAATCTCTTATATTCTTACCATCTCCATAGATAGGAATAGATTCACCTGCTAGTGCTTTTCGTATAATAGTAGGAATAAGTTTCTCATCATGTTGTTTTGGTCCATAGTTATTTGAACAGTTTGTTATAACTGTATTCATACCATATGTTTCTTGATATGATCTTACTATCATATCACTAGATGCTTTAGATGCACTATATGGACTATTTGGGGCATATGGTGTTTCTTCTGTAAAAAAATCTGTTTCATTTAATGTACCATATACTTCATCAGTTGAAATATGATGAAAACGACAATCTTTATACTTTTCTTTATAACTAAATGGTTTTTCCATCCAATATGCTCTTGCTACATCTAAAAGTGTAAATGTACCATTTACATTTGTTTCTACAAATACTCCAGGATTTTTAATACTATTATCTACATGTGATTCTGCTGCAAAATGAATAACACCTTGAATATCATATTCAGTAAATATAAATTCAACTAAATCTCTATTACAAATGTCACCTTTGATAAATTTATAACTAGTATTAATTTCACATTCTTTTAAGTTCTCTAAATCTCCTGCATAAGTAAGTAAATCTAGATTTACTATATTATAGTTTTCATATTTCTCTAAAAAATATGGCACAAAATTTGATCCTATAAATCCTGCACATCCTGTAACTAATATTGTTTTATTTGTATTATTAAACATTATCACCCTTTACTAAATCGTAAAGATATTGACCGTATCCATTTTTTGATAATGGTTTTGCAATTTCAAGTACTTTTTCTTTGTTTATCCATCCATTATTATATGCTATCTCTTCAAGACAAGCTATCTTATAACCTTGTCTATGCTCAATAGTTTGTACAAATTGTCCAGCTTCAAGTAAAGAATCATGAGTACCGGTATCAAGCCATGCAAATCCACGACCTAATAGTTCAACTTTTAGTTTATCTCTCTTTAAATATTCTTCATTTACTGTAGTGATTTCTACTTCTCCACGATGAGATGGTTTTACATTTTTAGATATCTCTACTACATCATTATCATAAAAATATAGTCCTGTCACAGCAAAGTTTGATTTTGGTTTTTTTGGTTTTTCTTCAATACTTACCGCTTTTTTATTTTCATCAAACTCAACTACACCAAATCTTTCAGGGTCTTTTACTTGATATCCAAAAACTACAGCACCATCTTTTAAAGAAGCAGCTTTTTTAAGTAATGGAGTAAATCCCTGTCCATAAAAGATATTATCACCTAATACTAAACATACACTATCATCACCAATAAACTTTTCACCCAAGATAAATGCTTGTGCTAGCCCATCTGGAGAAGGTTGTACTTTATACACTAGTTTAATTCCCCAATGCTCTCCGTTGCCCAAAAGCTCTTCAAACTTTGGTAAATCTTGAGGTGTTGAGATGATAAGTATCTCTTTTATACCCGCAAGCATCAAAACTGACAATGGATAATAGATCATTGGCTTATCATATATTGGTAATAGTTGTTTACTTATACTTTTTGTTACTGGATAAAGTCGTGTTCCACTTCCTCCAGCAAGGATAATACCTTTCATTTGTCTTCTCCATAAAATTCTCTATACCACTTCACAAATGCGCCAATACCATCACTTAATTTTGTGTCAGGTTTATATCCAAAATCATTTACCAGTCCACTTACATCCGCATAAGTAGACACTACATCACCATCTTGCATAGGTAAGAAGTTTTTTTCTGCTTTCTTACCTATACTAGTTTCTATAGTTTCTATAAATTCCATCAGGCTAATTGGGGAATTATTTCCAATATTATATACCTTAAAAGGTGTAGATTTTAGTGTAGAGGTTTTAGAAGTTAGAGATGCAGGGTTATCAATTACATTGATAATTCCATCTACTATATCATCTACATAAGTAAAGTCTCTAGACATTTTCCCATGATTAAATACTTTTATAGCCCTATCATTAAGTATTGCATCTGTAAATAACATAGGTGCCATATCTGGTCTTCCCCATGGTCCATAAACAGTGAAAAATCTTAATCCTGTAGTTTGAATATTATATAGGTGACTATATGTATGCGCCATTAGTTCATTTGATTTTTTAGTAGCTGCGTATAGTGATACTGGTGTATCTGTTTGATCTGTAGTTTTAAATGGCTGTTCTTTATTTAATCCATATACAGATGAACTAGATGCATAAGATAAATTTTTTACATTATAGTTTCTACATGCTTCAAGTATATTCATAAAGCCTACTATATTTGAGCTAA
>Ga0257119_1000831_pt1 | contig 25451 bp, 21 predicted proteins | sample SI112_200mmetaG_FD_190179 | JGI IMG/M metagenome (GOLD analysis project Ga0257119, IMG submission 190179) | Marine microbial communities from Saanich Inlet, British Columbia, Canada - SI112_200m | ecosystem: Environmental > Aquatic > Marine > Inlet | place: Canada: British Columbia | collected... | reverse complement strand
AAACGTTGCGTGCGTTAGAGGCATGTCTGAAGGCGAGAATCACGCCTTTAACCATATCGGTTGTATATGAATTGTATTGATTAGGATTGTCGAGGGAAATCCAGGCATTATAGAGACCTTCTGCAACCGAACCATCCGGAGCAGTTGCCAGACGTAATTCATAACGTACACCTTCAGCAGGTTGTTCCGGAACTAAGTCGTGATCAATAAATGCAAATTCGTTGTTTGTCGTCATCTTGTTCTTTTGTGATAGGTTTGCTTAGTAGACCTCAGATTTTAATGGAAAAACAAAATTTTACTTTTTCGTTTTATTCCTTAAGAATGCCGAGGCTGAAATAAGATCGTTATTTATTATTCACTTTAATCCGTGAAATCCGTGGCTAATATAAACTGTTAATTTTTATTTCTTTCAATCCGTGAAATCCGTGGCTGAATTTAAACCGTTAATTATTATTCCCTTTAATCCGTGAAATCCGTGGTTGAATTTTAACCGTTAATTATTATTCCCTTTAATCCGTGAAATCCGTGGCTAAATATATAACCGTTAATTATTATTCCCTTCAATCCGTGAAATCCGTGGCTGATATTTAACCGTTAATTATTATTCACTTCAATCCGTGAAATCCGTGGCTGAATTTAAACCGTTAATTATTATTCCCTTTAATCCGTGAAATCCGTGGCTGAATTTTAACCGTTAATTATTATTCCCTTTAATCCGTGAAATCCGTGGCTGAATTTTAACCGTTAATTATTATTCCCTTTAATCCGTGAAATCCGTGGCTGAATTTTAACCGTTAATTTTTATTCACTTCAATCCGTGAAATCCGTGGCTGATATTTAACCGTTAATTTTTATTCACTTTAATCCGTGTAATCCGTGGCTTTTATCGTTTACGAAGCAGGAACTAAAATCGCGCGGCGCTGTAATTTATGCGCGTGACCTGCAGCAAATATTTCATTGATCGAGTCCAGCGGATGTTGCTCAATAAACGGAGCTAACTGTACTTTTCCGTCCAGCACTAAATCCAGAGCAGCGCCATAAAGTTCAGGTGCGCAGCCCCAGTTTCCGAGGGCCCTTGCGTCAAAGGCCATCAAATTAGAAAGCCGCATTTCCGTTTTTTCCATCGTAAAGCCGAGCACACTCAGAGTTGCACCATGAGTGAGCAGATTAAATGCAGTGGCTTGTCCGGCACCTGTTCCGGAACATTCATAAATAAACCATTCCTGAGAAGGCAAACCTTGTTCTTTAACAAAATCACGAATCTTTTTTTTCAATTCACGCGCATCATATTCTTTTGAGTTAAGCGTGAGCGAGACTCCGTAATCTTTAAGTGCTGACAATTTTTCAGCATCCACATCAATCGCAATCACTGTCGCACCGAGTGCCGCATTAATCTGCACCGCATATCCACCTATTCCGCCGACACCTACTACAATCGCTAAATCACCTTCTCCAACTCCAGCCCGAACTGCTGCCTGATATGGAGTTGTTACCGCATCGGCAATCACTGAAACATCAGCCAGTGTCAGCTTCGCTTTTTCCAAACGTACTTCATCCACCAGACATAAGCCTTTTGCGGGTACAACTATATGAGAAGCAAATCCGCCCTGAATATCATTTCCGGGCATTTTCTGACTCCGGCAAATTGAGCTGCGTCCTTTTTTACAAAGTTCACATTCTCCGCAGGGCATAACTGCGGGAACAATCACCGCACGACCCAGCCATTCTTCAGATCCGGAAGAAGTTTCAACTACGCGTCCGCTTATTTCGTGGCCCAAAGTAAGTGGTAAAGGATGGTTAGTGCGTACTCCATCATAGTAAAAACCCAAATCGGTGTGACATACCCCGCAACCTGCGACCTTTACCAAAACCTCACCTGCTGAAATCTGAAATTCAGCATTGGAAGTCAATGGATCAATTTCTTCTTTTATTAAAGGCCTTCCGACCTCCGTCATCTGCCAATGGAAAAAAGATTGTTTCATATTTATTTTTTATATTTAATTTGCATACAAGTACTTTAATATGTATTTAGACTTGACTCTACATAGCCGCTTAGTTAAAGTCAAGCATAAATTTTAAAAATATGCATATTAATACCTTTTTACATATTTAAAAGAGAGTTAAACATGACATCCTCACAAAGCGGAAAGATTAAACGAATAGCAATTGCAGTCGTCGGCAGCGGCGGAAGCGGTGTAATGACGGTGGGAGATTTATTGCTGCGCTCCGCAGCTAAAGCCGGATGGTATGGAATGATGCGTCGCTCTTCCGGTCCGCAAATTCGTGGCGGAGAAGCTGCGGCTTACGTCGAATTATCAACAAGCCCTCTTGAATCACCCTGTGAATATTTTAATATTTTGCTGGCTCTTGACTGGAAAAATGTTGAGCGTTTTGCCTCAGAAATAGCTTTAGATAAAGATAGTGTGGTGATCAGTGGAGAAGCCGGGGTAGAATTTCCGGAGATGGTAACAGATTCCGGTGCAAAGATTTGGGATGTTGATCTGAAAGCCATGCTGAAAAAACTTAAAGGCGGACGCACAAATATCGCGGCTTTGGGATTGTTGGGAAAATTGATCGGCTGCCCTGCTAACATTGTACGGAATACGTTGGAAAACAAATTTTCGGCTAAAGCGTTGGATCCGGAAGTAAGTTTTGCTGCACTGGAGCTTGGTGTACAGGCTGCTTCGCAAGTCGAATTAATAATGGAACTCGCACCTCCCGCCGCAGATGCAGAGGAGCGCTGGGCCATTACCGGCAATCAGGCAGCGGGACTTGGAGCCTTACGGGCTGGAGTAAGATTCGTGGCCGCATACCCAATCACTCCTGCTACTGAAATATTAGAATGGATGTCACCGCGTTTGAGAAAAGTTGGTGGTTTTTTACTGCAGGCAGAAGATGAACTCGCATCCATCAACATGTCCATCGGTGCTTCCTATAGTGGTGTTCCTGCTTTAACTGCTACATCCGGACCTGGACTTGCCTTAATGTCAGAATCATTAGGCTTGGCCGTTGCAGCAGAGATTCCGCTGGTGGTGGTCAATGTAATGCGGGGCGGCCCATCCACCGGAATTCCTACTAAGTCCGAACAAACTGATCTCAACCTCGCCGTTCACGGCCTTCACGGTGACGCACCCCATTTGGTACTTGCTCCTCATTCGATTCCGGATTGTTTGTGGACTACGCAATGGGCAGTAAATCTCGCTGAAAAATTACAAACCCCTGCTATTGTCTTATCTGATCAATCTTTAGGACAGACCCTTGCCGTTACTAAACGTCCGCGGGATTCTACAATAAAGGCGGAGCGTGAGGTTTTAAAGAAAGTTACCGAAAAATATAAACGCTATGCTCTGACCGATTCCGGAGTTTCCCCGATGACTTTACCTGGAACTCCGGATGGTCAATACACAGCAGACGGTCTTGAACACACGCCAGAAGGAACACCATCCAGTATGGTTGAGGATCATGACGCGCAACTAGAAAAACGTGACCGGAAATTGAGAAATTTTGATTACGGTGATGACTGGGCCGAAATCACTGGGGACGGTAAAATCGCGGTTATTACCTGGGGTTCAACCGGTGGGACAGTACGTGAAGCAGTCAGTCAAATTGATCCGGAGGGTAATAAAATCCGGCTGATGGTAATACGCCTGCTCTCTCCGGCGCAACCTGATATTTTTAAAAAAGCACTGGAAAATGCAGAAAGAGTTTTGGTTGTAGAGCAAAGTTACGGTGCGCAGTTTTACCGCTATCTGCGTGGCTATTTTGAATTGGACGAGCGCGCTGAATCCTTTTCCAAACCCGGACCTTTACCCATTTCTTCCACAATGTTACGTGACAAACTTCAAGAATGGACAACTGTATGAATAATATCCTCGTTCCACCGACAATTCCGGTGAATACTTTTTTTCCGAAAGATTACAAATCCTCCATTAAGCCCGTCTGGTGTCCCGGTTGCGGTGATCATACCGTACTCATGGGCTTCACAAAAGCTATGGCGAAATTGGGTTTAAATCCGGAGGATGCCGTGGTAGTTTCCGGAATCGGCTGTTCTTCACGAATTCCGGCATATACAAAATGCTATGGATTTCACGGAGTTCACGGTCGTTCTTTACCGATTGCCGCCGGAATTAAACTGGCGCATCCGGAACTCTCAGTGCTTGTTTTCAGCGGTGACGGTGATGGCTACTCGATAGGTGGAAATCACTTTTTGCACGCCTGTAGACGCAATATCAATTTAACCTATGTGGTGATGGACAATCAAGTTTACGGGATGACAAAAGGCCAACCATCACCAACAACTGAGCCTGACTGGGACAACGGTATGGCTCCCGGCGGAACAAATTTGCGTCCGTTTCAACCGCTGGTAATTGCTTTAGCTGCCGGTGCTAATTTCATTGCCCGCGGTTTTTCCGGAGATTCAAACGGAACAGCTGATTTAATCGCTGAAGCAGTCACTCATCCGGGATTTTCTTTTGTGGAAATCCTCAGTCCGTGTGTCACCTTTCGTCCGGAACAACGGGCATGGAAGGATATGGTACGGAGCGCACCGGTAAAAACTACTTTCGATAGAGGTCAGGCTGCACGTCATCTGGCAACCGATGATGGTTTTTACACAGGCGTTTTGTTTCGTGACACACGACCGGCTTTTGAACCACCAAAAGCTAAAACGCAAGTTGAAGTCAGTGACTTTAATCAGGAATTTATCGTTTGAAAACTTGATTTGAATAATTCTACTTTTTGTGAGGATTAGCTGATTAAGCAGTTGATCCTCCAGGAGTACTAGTAAACTCACTAAAAAGCGGATAATTCTGTAATCCCTCCGTAATTATCTGAGAAGTATTTCAAATCTTAATCAATAATCAATAAATCTAAAGCAGAAAATATTATGAATGTTATACTACCTGAAGGTTGGGCTCCGCCGATTGGTTATTCCAATGGAATTGCTGTGGATGCCGGACGTATTGTTTTTATTGCCGGACAAGTAGGTTGGGATGCCCAGCAAATTTTCCGCAGCGAAGAAATTGCTCCACAATTTGAACAGGCATTACTTAATATTTTGGCGGTGCTTGAAAAAGCAGGTGGAAAGCCTGAACACATTTGCCGGATTACCGCATTTTGTATTGACAAACCCGCGTATTTAGCCGCACGCTCAAAGCTTGGAAAAATATGGAAGAATGTGATGGGGCGCCATTTTCCTGCAATGAGCATGATCTTTGTCGCAGACTTACTCGATACTCCCGGTAAAATTGAACTTGAAGCAACTGCGGTGATTCCTCAATAAACTGGTAAACAGGAGTAACTTTATTTTTTTGTTGACAGCTAAAGAAGTATGAGCTATCTTCTAAGTTTATTTTTTAGCAGATTTTCCGGACTGTCCGGAAATAATGTATTAACTAACTTAACATAAGGAGAAATGATGAAATTAGGAATATTGGGTACACTTACCCTCGCTGTAATGCTGAGCAGTCAGCTTGCATTTGCAGAAACTGTAAAAATTGGATTTGTGACAACTCTTACTGGTGGAGCAGGTGCAATTGGCAATGATATGCGGGATGCAGTTGAACTTGCACTCGATCATCTCGGCCGAAAAATGGGTGGCTCAGATGTAGAAATGTTTTATGAAGACGACACCTTTAAGCCTGCAGTCGGAAAACAAAAAACAGAAAAATTGGTAAAAAAAGATAAAGTCCATTTTGTAGGCGGTTACATCTGGAGTCACGTGCTGATGGCTTCAAGAAATTCCGCTGTCGGTAAAGGACCGTTTATGATTACCTCAAATGCAGGTCCAGGTCCGGTTGCAGGAAAACTGTGCCACGAAGATTTTTTCTCAACTTCCTGGCAGAATGATCAAACCACGATGGCAATGGGTGAGGTGTTGAACCAGCTTGGAGTTAAGCGACTCTACATCATGGCACCAAATTACACTGCAGGCAAAAGCATGGTCAAAGGAGTTTCCAGTACTTTCAAAGGTGAAATTGTTGGAAAAGATATGACCAAGTTTCCTGCACAACTGGATTTTTCCGCAGAATTGGCGAAGATTCGTGCAGAAAAACCGGATGCTGTTTTTATCTTTTATCCAGGTAAGCACGGACTTCAGTTCTTCAAACAGTATTCTCAGGCCGGTCTGAAAGACACAATTCCATTGTATTCGGCTTTCACAGTCGATTCCTTGAGTCTGCCACGTATGAAAGGACTGGCAGAAGGCAGTTTGATGACCATGTTCTGGGCACCGGACTTAGACAATGCGGTAAACAAACGTTTTGTGGCGGATTACCGTAAAAAAACAGGAAGATTTCCTACATTTTACGCAGCTCAGTCTTATGACACAATCATGTTGATTAACAGTGCAGTAACTGCTGTTGGTGGCGATTTGTCAAACAAAGACGGAATGCGCGACGCCATGCGTAAAGCAGATTTTCCTTCAGTACGTGGACCGTTCAAGTACGGTAACAATCATTTCCCTATTCAAAATTTCTACTTGCGAAAAGCAGTGAAAGACGCTGACGGGAATTATACCACTAAAATTGTGAAAACTGTTTATACCAACCATCAGGATCCATACGCTAAAGATTGTAAAATGTCCTGGTAACATTTCCGCTTATGGAGGGACTCCGAGTCCCTCCATTTCCTTTTCCTGCCGTCATGATGAAAATCTGAAAATTACAGCAAAATGTAAAATTAGCTGAATTTCACTTTCAGCTGATAAAGGTCTTTTAATTCTCTGACTTTTCTGTAAAACTTTGGTCAAACAGCAGATAAAGCCGTTAAAGACTGATCTGTAAAACATCAACAAAATTTTTCTCACCTAGTGCAAATAGGTTCATGTGAACTGGATTCTGCTTTTGGAGCAAACCCTTAACGGGTTTCAACTCGGTATATTATTATTTCTGCTGGCAGCCGGCTTGACGCTGATTTTTGGTATCATGGATTTGATCAACCTGGCCCATGGTTCACTGTACATGATGGGTGCCTACTTTGCGGCGACTTTCACCCAATGGACAGACTCATTCCTGCTCGGAGTTTTACTTGCTCTTCCGGCTTGTATGTTGTTTGGAGTAATTCTCGAGAGAATCGCCTTACGTACACTTTATACACGCAGTCACCTTGATCAAGTGCTGGCGACCTTTGGGCTAATTCTTTTTTTCAATGAATTTGTCAGACTGATCTGGGGACCGATCGGTCTCGACATTCCATTGCCTGAGCTACTCAGCGGCAGCGTTGAACTATTCTTCGGCATTCGTTATCCTGCGTTTAGACTGGTCATTATTGCGGTAGGAATCATGGTGGCCTTTTTACTTTACCTGCTGGTTTCGAAGACAAAAATTGGGATGCTGATCCGTGCGGGAGCGAGTAATCGTCAAATGGTGAGTGCACTTGGAATAAACATCAACCTGCTGTATACAGTTGTCTTTGGACTTGGCACCGCCCTCGCAGGATTAGCCGGAATGATGGCCGCTCCGATAATGACTGTTGAAATTGGCATGGGTGAAGGAATCTTGATTATTACTTTCGTGGTAATTGTTATCGGCGGTGTGGGGTCTATAAAAGGGGCATTTGTGGCAGCGCTGATAGTAGGTTTTATTGATACAGTCGGCCGTTCTTTCCTGCCGGACATTTTAGGACTTTTTGTTTCTAATGACATTGCCGACACCGCTGCGCCCGCTATTTCATCGATGCTGATCTATATTTTGATGGCCCTCATTTTGGCAATCAAACCTCAGGGACTTTTCCCGCCTAAAGGAGCTTAGATGAAATTTTCTCCACGTATCAGTATTATCACGCTCTTGATGCTCGGTTTAGCTGCTGTCCCTTTGATAGCTGACAGTATCGATGAACCATTCTACACAGTTCTGTTTTCACGCATGTTGATTCTTTCAATTGGTGCAGTCAGTCTAAATTTTATTTTAGGCTTTGGCGGAATGGTAAGTTTTGGACATGCTGTATACCTCGGAATTGGTTCATACGTTGTCGGTATTGGCACTTTTCACGCAGTTGAAGACGGTGTTGAGTGGTTGGGAAACGGTTTCGTTCACATGGCGGTTGCAGTAGCAGTTTCTGCTCTTGCAGGACTTATCATAGGCGCTATTTCATTACGGACGCACGGAGTTTATTTCATTATGATTACGCTGGCGTTTGCTCAGATGTTTTATTTTATTGCAGTCGGTAATGAAAACTACGGTGGTGATGACGGGCTAAGTCTTTATATGCGTAGCGATTTCTCAGGTTTACTCGATCTATCAAATGACAACTCACTCTATTATCTCAATTTCGGCTTTTTACTGGCAAGTTTGTACATTTCCCACCGTTTGACAAATTCACGTTTCGGCATGGCTCTCCGCGGAACAAAGTCTAATGAACAAAGAATGAAATCTATCGGCTTTCCTGTTTTCCGTTACCGACTGGTGGCTTTTGTGATTGCTGGAGCAATTTGCGGATTAGCCGGAGTTTTATCTGCCAATCAGACTGATTTCGTCAGTCCTGCCGTTATGCACTGGACACGTTCCGGTGATTTGATCATTATGACAGTCCTGGGAGGAATAGGAACACTTTTTGGTCCTGTGATTGGTGCAATAGCTTTTCTTCTCCTGGAAGAGCTTCTATCAGGTATTACAGAATATTGGCAATTGTTTTTTGGTCCGATGCTGGTACTGGTAGTAATTTTCGCACGCGGAGGTATAGACGGAATGCTAGCTGCTTTGGACCGCTGGTGGATTCAGTTTTCCCCCAAAAAGAATCCGGAGGGAGACTGAAATGTTAAAAGTAAATTCTCTTGTCAAATCATTTGGTGGCTTACTCGCCACCGACAATCTTTCTTTTGAGGTTGAAGCAGGAAATATACACGCAGTTATCGGTCCAAACGGCGCAGGTAAAACGACTTTGATCAGGCAAATTACTGGAGAAACAAAACCGGATTCCGGAACAGTTATCTTTGATGGTGAAGATATTTCGGATGTTCCTGTTCATTTACGTTCTGCACGTGGATTAGCACGTTCCTTTCAGATTACAAATATATTTCCTGACATGACGACCTGGGACAATGTCGCTCTAGCAGTACAAGCACAAGCCGGACATTCATTTCATTTTTGGAAAGACGCCAGAAAGGATCCTCTTTTACGCGAACCTGCTTTAGTCTTTTTAGAGCAAGTGGGATTGGCAGAACGTGCCGACATCGTGGCAGGACAACTTTCTCACGGAGAACACCGTCAGCTCGAAATTGCAATGGCACTGGCAACACGTCCTAAAATGCTGCTGCTTGATGAACCGATGGCCGGAATGGGTCCTGAAGAATCAAAAGCCATGGTAGCAATACTTCAGGGACTGAAACGTAAATTGACCATCCTGTTGATTGAGCATGATATGGATGTTGTTTTTACACTTGCAGACCAAATCACTGTTTTGGTCTATGGACGAGGAATTGCGACTGATGCTCCGGAAGCCATTCGTAATCATCCGGAAGTCCAGGCTGCATATCTTGGTGAGGAGGAAGTAAGTGCTTGAACTTAAAAAAGTTGAAACTGCATACGGTCAGAGTCAGGTACTGTTTGGTGTTGATCTGCAGGTAAATGATGGAGAAGTGGTGACATTGCTGGGACGTAACGGCATGGGAAAAACAACCACCATTCATTCGATCATGGGCTTAGTAAAAGCACGTTCCGGAGAAATAATATTTGAGGGTAAGCACGTCCATGAATGGCCTGCATACCGTGTTGCAAGGGCTGGAATAGGTTTAGTTCCGGAAGGCCGACAGATCTTTCCGAATTTAAGCGTAGTCGAAAACCTGGTGGCAACTGCTGCTAACCGCTTAAAAAATCTTCATCCATGGACTCTGGAGCGTGTTTTTGAGCTTTTTCCGCGTCTGCCTGACCGTGCGCAAAACATGGGTAATCAACTTTCCGGAGGAGAACAACAAATGCTGGCCATTGGCAGAGCCTTGATGACAAACCCTAAACTATTAATTTTGGACGAAGCTACCGAAGGTCTTGCTCCTTTAATCAGAATGGAAATTTGGGAATGTTTGAAAGGCTTGAAATCTTCCGGACAGTCTATTCTCGTAGTAGACAAAAACATTGAAGCGCTAACCCGCTTCGCTGACCGGCATTATATAATTGAAAAGGGACGTGTTGTCTGGACTGGTGACTCAAAGCTGTTGAGTACAAACAAAGAAATTCAACATCGATATTTGGGTGTTTAGCAAGTTCTAAAACAGACCTTCAGGCTGGAAATTTTTCACCAGCCTCAAGTCTAGTTCTGCAACAGTTGCAAAACGTTTTGCGGTAACTGATTCGCTTGTGCCTGCATGGACTGACTGGCGGACAGTAAAATCTGACTGCCTGTCAATTTTGACATCTCTGCTGCCATGTCTGTATCACGTATCGTTGACTCACCTTGAGTAATGTTTTCATCTGCAATTCTCAATGAATTAAGATTGCTTTCGACTACGTTTTTCTGGAAAGCACCAATTGCAGCACGGTAAGTTGATATTTCGTCTATTGCTTTATTAATAAGTCGGCCTGAATCGTTTGCACCTTGTTTACTGGTCAAATCAATATCAAATAGACTTCTATATTCACTTTCATTTTCCACTCCTTGCCCCAGATTACTTGTGCGGATGCTCTTAAAAGAGAAACCGGCTTCCATCCCTGGTTCAGGACCTAGATTCACATTTTTTGTCTGTTGAGACAAGTGCACAAAACCTTCGATACGTGGATTATTAGGTGAACCAACTATTTCCGCCTGTGACTCTTCCACAAATTCTGTACCGATCACATCTCCTTGTTCATTTTTTACAGGAACCTCCTTCAGTCCGATTGTACGATCAAACTGTATGGTAATACCTTTTGCCGGCGAAGCACCTTTGATTGCAGTTAAATACTGACCTTTACCATTTGCAACTGTTCCACCAATTCTACCTGCCACATCCAAACCTTCTTCCGATATTTCTGCAACATTTGCATCTTTAGTCAATAAACCTGAAATGTTAGAGGTTACAGAAAAAGAGGAATCTGCGCCAAAACTTTTGTGCCGTATGTAAAATGCTTTTTCCGGAGTTTCAAATGCCTCCAGAGCCAAACCACTTTCTGCAATGCCTGCTATCATGCTTTGCATAACTATTCCACGAATATCCGCTGATGCCTGATCTGCAGGAAAACGTGCTGGATCCTGTCGGTGGTTTGCTAAAAGCGACTCAATGTTTTCTTTTTCCTGACCCATTCTCGTGTCAATTTCAACATTCCTACCACCTTCACTTAATAAGATGGTTACTCCTTCTCCAATATTATTTACTGTCAAAGGCAAGCCACCTTTTTTAAATGCCTGTGTTGCAACTTGTACAATATCAACTTCATAACCTTCTGTTGGAGAATCTTCTGTCCAGGTTTCAGCATTGACGAAACGCACATTATCACCGACTGCAGCTCCGTTTGCTCCTAAACTACCGTCAAGCATACTTTTACCGTTAAACCTTGCTGTATCTACAATTCTATCAAGGGTTGATAGCAAATTATCAACTTCCTGTTGATCTGCAGCCAGCATGGAATCATCGTTTACTGCTTCGTTGGCAGCATGAACTGAGAGCTGTTTCAGATGCAGCAGAATATTGCTGAACTCACTTAAAGCTCCCTCAGCCGTTTGAAACATGGCAACAGCACTTGCGTTATTACTGTGAGCCTGTCTCAATCCAGCTATTTGCCCTCTCATACGTTCAGAGGCAATTAACGAAGCCGGACCGTCTGCGGCACTATTTATTTTTGTTCCAGAACTTAATTTTTCTATGGAACTTTTTACTTTATTTAAATTGTTTTCTGAGTGCCTTAATGTATTCAAAGATGTAGCGTTACTTCGAATTCTCATTTTTTTCTCCCATTATTAATCATGTGTTAGGCTTCCGCAGGCAGTTGACTCTTTTTTTTAACCGGCGGGTAAAACCCTTGTCTAGCTTTTCGGCTCCCTGAAAAAAAACTTTATCATAATTATGAAAAAAATTAGCAGTGTTGTTATTTTCTACAAGACTCCGGCATTAGTTCGACTGTGATTCTGTCTGCGAGCAACATTCCTTTTGCTGTTAAACATAAGTACTGACCTTTCCAGAAAGCTCTTCCTGCAGCACAAAGTTCGTTGACAAGATCAAGCTGCTGTTTTTCCCACTGTAATCCATAGCGCTTCTGCCATTGCTCTATATTAACTCCTTCCGGTTGACGTAAAGCCAGCATCAGGGATTCAGCAGCCTGCTCATTCACCTGCAACTGCTCTTCAAAATCAACCGGCCAGGTATTTTGCTCAAGATGTTTGAGGTAAGTCTTTAGTGAGCGCTTGTTGCCCCAACGGGTTTGACTGAGATAGGAATGTGCACCAACTCCGAATCCTAAATATTCATTTCCGGACCAGACCAGTAAGTTGTTCCGGCCCTCTTTAGTTTTTAAGGCAAAGTTCGAAACTTCATATTGAATTAAACCTGCTTTTTCCAGACGTTCCGTTGCCCACAAATACATATCTTCGAATTGCTGCTGATGTTCTGAGTCCCATTTACGGATCTGCTCATTTTGCCCAAATGGTGTCTTTTCATGAATTTCCAGTCCATATAATGATATATGTGAAGGATAATAAGAAAGCGCTTCCTCAACATCTTTTCTGAACATCGAAATACTTTGTTCCGGAATACCGAACATTAGATCAAGGTTCCAATTATCAATTGCTGAATCAGCAATCGCCTTGAGCGCTTGCCGTAATTCTAAGCCGGAATGGAACCGGCCCAACTTCTTTAAAGTTGCTGCCTGGAAACTTTGACCTCCCAGACTAAGCCGGTTTACGCCTATTTCCGCAAGACCACTCAGATAATCCGGGTTCACATCTTCAGGATTCATTTCAAAGGAAATTTCTAGTTGATCAGAGCAGGGGAAACAATTCCTGACTTGACTCAGTAACAGCTCAATTTCCGGAATCCTGAGACTGGATGGTGTACCTCCACCAAAATATATTGACTCAAGCATTTTCTGTCCGGATAGTTTTGCGCCACGATCAATCTGCTTTTTTTCCTCTAACCATGCTGCACGTCTAGTTATTTCATCAAGCATTCCAAGGATATATTTTTCATGCAATTCCGCTCTGTCGCGTCTAACAGCAAAGGAACAAAAAGGACAAATATGCCTGCAAAAAGGAATATGAAGATAGACGGCAGGCACAGGACTATTTTTTTTTGGCTTTTTGTGTGCTAATTTCATTTTTTTTTACTTTTAATATCAGTAAACTAATTGTTGATCTTTGATTTAACAGGAGAACTTTTTTGTTGATTTTATGAGCCAGTTGAACTACATTATCAAACCCAGATCAAGTTAGAGATTTTGTCAGTATAAGCATTATGGCTGAAGTTCTTGCATAGCACAAATATTCTCTACTGTACGGTTCCAAAAGAGATGTTATCTCACTGATATAACGATTTATATTTATATCAATAGAGCACATGAGCATGTGATTTATTGATAATATGTGAAGCTAAAATACTTAAGTTACAAGCTTTTTTGCGCAGTCCAGGATTGATTTTTCCAAAGGACGGCAATTTATGCAATATTTTCATGATTATTGCATACAGAATACTGGATTAAATTTAAGAATCCGGCCTTTAAGTTTTACGCGTTTAAGTATACTTTAATCAGTGAAGGAAACCATGGATTGGCTAAACTTCATTTTTATTTTATAATACAAAACACTAAAAGGCATACATGAAAATTAAACGCCTCTTCACCATGGAAGGTGAGAGTCCATATCAGTCGATGGAATTTGAAAACCGCAGTTCCATCATCCGCAATCCTGACGGCTCAGTAGTCTCAGAGTGGGAAAAAGTTTCTGTACCAACAGATTGGTCTCAGGTAGCAACTGACATCATGGCCCAGAAATATTTCCGCAAAGCCGGAATCCCCAAACATCTCAAAGTAGCCAAAGAAAGAGGAATCCCCGCATGGCTGCAACCTTCTCTACATGATCAGGCAAAGCAGGAACAGGAAGCCGCAGAAGCAAAAACTTCCGGAGATGATTCCACCACTTCGGAAACTGACGCACGTGAGGTTTTTCACCGGCTTGTCGGCTGCTGGACGTATTGGGGTTATAAGAACAACTATTTTGATACAGAAGAAGACGCCCGCGCATTTTATGATGAATTATGCCACATGCTGGCCAACCAAATGGCAGCGCCAAACTCTCCTCAATGGTTCAATACTGGACTAAACTGGGCGTACGGACTTAACGGTCCTGCACAGGGACATTATCACGTTGACCAAAAAACCGAAGAAGTCATCCCTTCCAAAGACGCCTATACACGTCCACAGCCTCATGCGTGCTTTATTCAGTCAGTCAAAGACGATTTAGTACGTGAAGGCGGCATCATGGATTTGTGGACACGTGAGGCCCGTCTTTTCAAATACGGCTCAGGAACAGGCTCCAACTTTTCTGATTTACGCGGAGATATGGAACCACTGTCTGGAGGAGGTGTATCTTCAGGACTGATGTCATTTCTCAAAATTGGTGATTCTGCAGCCGGCGCGATCAAGTCCGGTGGAACTACTCGCCGTGCGGCAAAGATGATCTGTATTGATGCCGATCATCCCGATATTGAAAAATTTGTTAACTGGAAAGTTCATGAAGAGCAAAAAGTCGCAGCCCTGGTGGCAGGTTCTAAAACGATTAAAGAACTGATTAACGAACTATTCACTGCGATTCACAGCTGGGGAGTTGAAGCTGAAAAGTTTGACCTCAAGTTGAATAAAGACCTGCGTAAAGTCGCCAAAAAAGCCCGACTGGCACAAATGCCTTTCAGCTATGTTCACCGTATCATCCATTTGGCACAGCAAGGTTACACAGATGTTTTGTTTGAAGAATACGATACAGACTGGAATTCTGAAGCATATCAAACTGTTGCAGGACAAAACGCCAACAATTCAATCCGTCTTAGTAATGACTTCATGGAAGCAGTTGAGCAGGACAAAGACTGGAGTCTTTTCTGGCGTGTTGAAAAAGTAAAAGCCAAAAAGGAAGGTAGAAAACCTGTTCCGTGCAAGACACTCAAGGCAACTGAACTCTGGGAAGAGATTGCATATGCGGCCTGGGCCTCAGCAGATCCGGGGATTCAGTTTGATACAACAATCAATGAATGGCACACCTGCCCCGCTGATGGACCGATTCGGGCATCAAATCCCTGCAGTGAATATATGTTTTTGGACGACACTGCGTGCAACTTGGCTTCCCTGAATTTGATGCGTTTCCGTGATCCTAAAACCGGCGAACTTGATATTGCAAAATTAAGGCACGGTTCAAGGATTTGGACAATTGTATTAGAAATAAGTGTGCTGATGGCGCAGTTTCCAAGTAAGAACATTGCCAAGCTTTCCTATGATTTCCGAACACTCGGTTTAGGTTATGCAAATTTGGGAACGTATTTAATGGTTAACGGAATTCCTTATGATTCTCCGGAAGCCCTTGCTATTTGCGGTGCAGTGACTTCCATCATGCATATGACTTCTTACTCAACTTCCTCGGAAATGGCAAAAGAGTTAGGCACATTTGCCGGTTATGAGAGAAACAAAGAAAATATGCTGCGGGTACTCCGTAATCACCGGCGTGCCGCTTTTCGTGCTCCGGACAGTGAATATGAAGGTTTGACCATCAAACCTATCGGAATCGACAGTCAACATTGCCCTCCTGAATTACTCAAAGCAGCTCAACAAGATGCAAATCAGGCTTTGAAACTCGGAGAAAAACACGGTTTCCGTAATGCACAGGTCACTGTGATTGCACCCACCGGAACCATCGGTCTGTTAATGGATTGCGATACAACCGGAATTGAGCCGGACTTTGCACTGGTTAAATTCAAAAAACTGGCCGGCGGTGGTTATTTCAAAATCATTAATAATTCCATCCCATTAGCTTTAAAGAAACTTGGCTATACAGACCCAGAAGTTGCTGATATTGTGCATTATATCAAGGGCTATGCACGTTTAGAAGGAAGTCCCTGCATCAATGCAAATGTTTTGCGCAGCAAAGGTTTTACGGATGAAGTACTCAAGCGCATAGAAGAACAGTTAGCAACCGCATTTGATATCAGTTTTGTTTTCAACCTCTATACACTTGGAGAATCATTCTGCAAGGAAACACTGGGTTTGACTGATGAGCAACTGGGAGATTTTGATTTCAGCATCCTCAAGCATCTTGGATTCACTGGCAAGGAAATAGAAGCAGCCAATGATTATATTTGCGGAACTATGACCAGTGAAAACGCTCCGCATCTCAAACAGGAACATTACAGTATTTTCGACTGTGCAAACAAGTGCGGACGCAATGGTAAGCGCTTTATTGCAGCTGATGCACACATCCGGATGATGGCGGCTGCGCAGCCTTTTATTTCCGGTTCGATATCTAAAACCATCAACATGCCGGGCGATGCTAATGTGACCGATATTAAGCAGGCATTTTCCACTTCCTGGCACAATGGTTTAAAATGCAACGCACTTTACCGGGATGGTTCAAAACTCAGTCAACCGCTTAACGTCAGTGTAGAAGAAGATTTGTGGGACGAAGACGAGGCAGAGGAAAGTATCGCAGCTGTACAACCGGCGCAAATCAGAATTGCGGAAAAAATTATTCACCGCTACATCGCCAAACGCAGAAAATTACCGCACCGCCGTAACGGCTACACACAAAAAGCGGTGATTGGAGGACACAAGCTCTACCTGCGTACCGGTGAGTATGAGGACGGTACAATAGGTGAAATTTTTCTCGATATGCACAAAGAAGGTGCGGCGTTCAGAAGTTTGATGAACAGTTTTGCGATTGCCATTTCACTAGGACTGCAGCATGGTGTGCCACTGGAAGAATTTGTGGAAGCCTTTATTTTTACCCGTTTTGAACCAAACGGGATGGTTGCCGGAAATGATAATATCAAAATGAGTACTTCCATCATTGATTACGTTTTCCGTGAACTGGCAATTTCTTATCTGGGTCGTAACGATTTGTCACATGTCAATTCAGATGAGTTGCAGGCAAGTGCTGTACATACCCAGAATGAGTCTGAACCTGAGTTTGACAATGAACAGGTGGTTTCAGAAAGAACTCTCAGTACTGAAGAAAGCCAGGCCTTTCTGGAACAGGAGGACAAAGATTTTAAAGGAGTTGATTTTGCACTCTTGAAAAATTCAGCACCGGAAACAGAACAGGCACAGGCGGATTTTGCTGGCAATACAGATTTTGCTGCAAATTCTTCCAGCGAAAGTTGGGAAGCACAGGAACGCTCCACAACCAGCCTTGTTCAGGAAGCACGGATGAAAGGTTATGAAGGTGAGTCATGCCACACCTGCCAGCAGTTCACTATGGTACGTAATGGTTCATGTCTCAAGTGTGCCTCTTGCGGTGCTACCAGCGGTTGCTCATGATCATGATCATGATACTGGCATTTTGAGTTTGTTTTGCTTTACGCCATGTAGACTGAGGTTGTTATAAAAAATATGTGAGGTAGTGTCTGCCGGGAAACAAAATATCGTTTCCCGACAGACTCTTGCCTTTTTTAAGACATTTGCTGCTGTAAACTTTGATCGGCAGGTTGAAATGTAAAAGCCTGTCTTCAAAGCATTAGTCATGTCTCACCTCCCTGTGTCCCCACCTTCTTCCTCAAAGACAACTTCACAACGTGGAATTGCCTTACTGATTACTCTGGTTATTTTGGCTCTGCTTGCGGTTTTCATGACAGAGTTTTCTTTTGAAACCAAACTTGAAACTCGGGGAATTCATAATTACCAAGCTTCATTCAAAGCTAGAAATGCCGTTAAATCCATGTTCAAGGCAGTTTTAGAAGGTTTAAAAGGACAGGATGAGGTAAAATTTTTCACAGTATATTTAAAGGATTTATTAAGACTGGGTGCTACAAGCAATGAGATATCTTTTTTGAATCCACCCCAACCCGTTGGCTTGCCTGCAGGAGTAATTGCAGATTTTCCGGAAGTTTCTTTTTATACACCGGTCATCCGACCTATTGATCATCTTTATAACCTGAACCGGATACAAACGCCACCGTTTAGAACAGTTAATCCTGAGATGAAAGGGGACGTCCGACTGGCAAATCAATTCATTAACATTCTCAAAAAGGGGAATAGCGCAACTACATATCAGCCTGGAAGCAGTGTTCCATCATATAATATTCAATTAAACACCATTGATATCCTGAAAATTTATGCGGCAATTTTCGATTGGCTGGATAAAGATGACGAAATTTATGATTCATCCATCTACAGTACATTAGGTGCGGAGAAAAATTCATATATTTCAGCAGATCCGTATTTTGAAATAAAAAACGGTTTCCTCGACAAGTTGAGTGAAGTCCAACTAATCAGCGGGGTTAAAGGTAAACGGATTCCGCTTGATCAATGGAAAAAGGGATTCACCACCTTTCCTGTAGGTAACAAGTATGAAACTCAGGCAGATTTTTCTAAAATTAAACCACGTATAAATGTCAACTTAGCAACATTTGAAGAAATTGAGCAGTTTCTGGAGCAGTTTAATCAAAACACTGAGTATTTTATAAACTACTCAGCAAAAAGTTACGATGACATTTATGCACAGGATTATTTTGAAAAAAGACAAGAAATTGCAGCAGAACTCACAAAACAACCACGTTCTAAAACAAGTGAAGATATAAAAAATAAGCTAAGCAATATTACTCAATACGACAGCAGATCCGGTGATTTTTTCATTCCCTACAGTTTCTGGTATGAAATCTTGCTCATGACTGAAATAGATAACGTGAAAGCCGAAGTGAGAGCTGTGGTCTCAGTTGACAGAAATGCCGCAACCGGTAAAGTTACAAATTTAATTATTCACAATTTCTTCTTACGTTAACAGAATGTCTGAAACAATTGGCAAAAGAATTATACGTCTGAGCGAAGTTGGTTCAACAAATACATATTTGAAAGACAATAGTGAGTTGCTTAAAGAGCACGGATTGGTTGTCATTGCAGAAATGCAAACTTCAGGACGAGGAAGAGCCGGAAGGAAATTCGTATCACTTCCGGACAAAAATGTAACCTTTTCGGTTGTCCTGCATCCAGGCTTAGCGCTTGGAGAAGTGCAGGTATTTGCTTTACTGGCCGGAATTGTAGTCGCTCGTGTTCTAGAGAACTATATAGAGGGAGTCCGCCTTAAATGGCCGAATGACGTACTGGTGAACGGGAAAAAGATCTGTGGAATTTTGCTTGAAACAATCACAATTCCGCAACAGAATTTTCCTGTATTGATCCTCGGAATAGGCTTAAACACTAAAGGTTTTCTCAAAGAATATCCGCAAGAACTACAGAAACTTGTGACTACTCTGGAAGCAGAAATTTATCAAAACTCAAATGTGATTAATGGAACAGAAGATCAACCTGCTCTTGAAAATGAAACAGTATTTCAGTTACTTTTAAGTGAATTGGAATGTTGTTTTGCAGAATTCAGTAATAATACTACAGCAAACAGGGAAGTTGGCTATCTAATAAACGCCCGCAGTGCACTTCTGAATGAATGGTTAAAACGCTCGCAGGCAAAAGGCAGGAAGGTACGTAGTTTGAATAACATAGAAGAACAGACAAAAGGCTCAGGAACCGTAGGTACTATTGTAGGATTAACGAAGGAGGGATATTTGCAGATCCGGACAGAAACAGGAGAGATCATGACGCATGTTTCCGGAGACATTCTTGAAATAAGAGAGGAAGAGTAATGATTATAGCCGTAGACATAGGTAACAGTAACGTAGTACTTGGCTTAGTCAAAGATTCAAAAATATTACAGAGTTGGCGCCTGCATACCGGTATTCATCAGAGTGTCGATGAATATGAAATACTTGTTCGGGGTATGCTTTTCGCATGCGATTTCAGTTTGCAAGAGGTGCAAGTCGCAGTGCTTAGTTCAGTAGTTCCTGAACTGACAGAAGTTTTTATGATACTGCTTGAAAATTTGACGGGAAAACCTCCAATCAAGGTCAGTCACGAACGGAATCTTGGTATTGAAATAAATACTGAAACACCGGCTATGGTCGGTGAGGACAGACTGATTAATTCCTCAGCCGCATACCAGCAATATAAAACTTCACTGATCATCATTGATTGTGGTACTGCAACTACACTGGATGTAGTCACTGCGGAAGGAGTTTTTCAGGGAGGTGTGATTTGCCCAGGATTATTAATTTCTGCTGATGTGCTGTTTTCAAAAGCCGCACAACTGTCTCAAGTAAATCTTGAAATGCCGGAAAATGTAATCGGAAAGAATACGACTGACAGTATTAAATCCGGTCTAATCTACGGTTACGGCGGAATGATAGATTCGTTGATTAAAAGAATAACAAATGAAATAGAACAACAAGGCCAACCGACACCGACAGTTGTAATCACCGGTGGTTTGGCTGCAAAAGTTTTACCGATTCTGTCAAACGTTATTTATCATGAAGATTTGACTTTGCGTGGTTTATACCTTTTCTATCTGCTCAATAAAACAGATACTAGTGGGAAGTAGCTCTGATTTGCTAAAACAGGAAAAATTAATGCACCAAAAACATTACAACTGCAAGTGAAACATGGCTGAAGAAAAAGTTGACGGACTGGAAGGTCTGGACGATTTTGGTGACGATTTTGGGGAGCAGCTCGACTCTTTCATGGAAAATGATGGAGAGCAGGAGAGTGACAGTGAATTGGATTCATTTTTCGAAGATCTTTCTACAATCGATGATCTCGAAGGTGACGATGACAGTGAGGCAGCAGAAGATAAAAAAGAAGAGGAAAAGACTGCTGAAGTAAAAAGTGATGATGATGACGATGAAGAAGATGGATATGTTGATGAGGAGGAGGATGATGACGATGATGATGATGAAACTGAAGAGGATCAGGAGGATGATGACGATTACGATACAGCACTTGAAGATGAGTCAGAGGGTGAGGATGATGCTACTACAAATGATAAACAGAAAAAAAAGAAAGGTCTGTCACTGAAAAATATTCCCTTAAAGCCGCTTATTATTTCCAGTGTTACAGGTTTACTTTTGGGAGTTATCACTGTTGTAGTACTTTATTTTTTTGCAACTCCTGCTGAAACAGATTTACCTGAAACAGTTGTAGCAATTCCTGCTGAAGCTGTCCCAACACCAAAAGTCAGCAAGCCTGAACCAAAAAAGCCAAAGAAAGCTAAAGCTAAACCCAAAACAACCAGCTATTACGTACAGGTTGTTTCCTGTATTTCCCATGAATGCGTTGACGAAACTCGTCTTCAATTAAAAACTTTAGGTTATAAATCACGTGTCCGTTCTTCAAATGAAAGTTCCGGAATATCGGAGGTGCTTTCCACCAAGGTTTTTGGTGAAGAGCATTCTGCAAGAATGGTTAAGATAATTAACAACAATAATCCGTTGGCTGGCCATGCTTTTCGCAAATTAATGGAAAATGGATACCAAGTATCACTGGGTTTCTTTCCGGAATTAGAAACTGCAAACAGAGTTAGAACTTATTTAAATCAGGCTTTCAAGGAAGAAATTTTCTTTAAAATTCAGCGTACTACTCAGAAAATTCGTTTTCAGGCTGTACAAATTGCGGGCTTTAAATCAAGAAGAGACGCAGAAAAGTTACGTGATAAATTGAGGAAGAATAATCCCAATTTTAAAAGCGCATTTGTTAAAGCAGTTGTAAAACCTTAACCCATATTTAAAGTGGTTTTTCGCAGGAAAATAACTTACAGCTTTTATTAGCGTGGACTTCTGAAAATGTTTTTTCTTAATTTCACAAATTTAAGTTTGGCTTTTGCTGATTAATAAAATAAAATTAATGCTCAAATTCATAGTATAACCATCATTAAGCGGAGCATTTATGGGACTGAGTTGGACAATAGTATTTATCGTTCTGGTCATAGGATTCATCATCATTCCAGGATCAGTTTTCCTGTCAAACATTAGCCGGATCCGCAAAGAAAAAGCACAATAACTGCTGCTTTGCACTGAGCATATTTGCTATATTGAGAGTTTTCCTAAGGTCTTCAGGGAAATTTTCCGTCTTGTCCAATCAAAGTTTAAAAGCAAATAGTCTATTTATAATCCCCCACATCAAACTCTCTGTAAGAGACTTCGTGTAACAGTCAGTCAATCATCTTTGTGAGATATTTTGAAAGTTAAACTCTGCCTGTTGCCTGCAAAAGGCAGGACTTTTTTTCTCTACAGACTGTGCTCAGTCAGTCTCTTATCACTCATCTTCTTCTCTGTAACTCAGCTTTATGCAAAAGACATTTCGATTCCTGCAAAATCACAGTTTGATCCTGCACTGACTGCTGTTGCTAAAGTTGAAAATTCAATTCCTAAAGCAGATTTTTCAAAGATATTCAGCAGTTATGCAGTAGTTACTGCTTCTGCATTAAATTTACGTTCCAGTCCCAACACCAAAAATCCTCCCATAAACGTTCTCCACAAAGGCACACATTTATTGAGTTTATCAGCACCGCATAAAAAATGGCTTAAAGTTAAATTACCACAAGGTATCCAGGGCTGGGTAGCTCAAGCACATGTCAAATTTTATCTACCTGTAGGATTGCCTTATTATGCAGGAAAATTTAACTCGACACCCTTCACTTCATCACTGGAAGCAAGTATTCTGCAGTACATGAAAGAAGCCTATACCAAAAACAAACTCAAGAGAAATGATAAACTTTCAGTCGTTGTGCAAGATCTTACAACTGGTGAATTACTGGTTTCTTTAGAATCTAGAAAAAGTGTTAAATCAGCCAGTACCATCAAGGTGCCAATACTTCATGCATACATGATTCAGCGTTTTAAAGGCAAGATCATAGAGACCCCAAATCACAAAAAGCTGATTGAGGAAATGATCCGTTTCAGCAGCAATTCCAGCACAAATACTATTATTGAATTGTTAGGTGGTACTGAAAATATTCAACGCATACTTAACAACACAAATGTGTATAAAGAATTGCGTTTGCTAGAAACTATCCCGGAAGACGGACGTACATACAGGAATAAAATTTCTGCTGCAGATTTAAATCAGCTATTGCTCAAGATTTGGTTTAAACGTGTAATCAGTGCTAAATACAGTGCGCAAACAAACAAAGTTGCGGCAAAGGAAATGCTCTATCTACTTGGCCTTCCCGGTCATGCCTGGTTGAAAGACAGGATTAAAGCGGGCACCTGTTTTTCGGCTAATAAATCAGTCAAACTATGGGACAAAACCGGATTTGTAAAAGGCGTAAACGGCAACGCAGGTATTGTAGAAATTGATACTCCTCATGGAAGAAGAGCTTATACACTTGTAATATTCATGGAACGTGAAGATTATCTAACAATCGAAGGAGATGCATCCAGCTGGTCTGAACGTATGAGCCTGCATATGCGTAAAATTTCTGAGCTTAGTTACGCTTTTATTTCCAACCGCTACAATAGTTACAATGAGTGCGGGCATTCACAACTCATTCGTTATACAAAACTGGCTCTCGCACCGCGTCCTCTACAAGCCTCTCTCTAGTTTTATTCGGCTGAAAAATAGTATGTCAGCTAATACCAGTATTTATCAGTCACTAATAAGCACCGAATTATGAACCTGGAAAAACGTCTACAATGGTTTTTTGAGCGAAAGTTGATCATGCTCTTTCTCTGTGAAGAACGTTTTTTAAACCCTTTGATTGCTGATGAACTGCAGCGCTTAACAACTTCGGGTCTGCTTGAAGATGAGCAAATTCTGCTGGTGTTGGATGAAGTTCTGCCTGAATTTATAACTACATTGCCGACAGGTATGTATTTCCCTGTGCCTATCTCAAGAGCGCTTAAACAGGAAAATGATTTTACCAGCGAACTAGCAATGCGCTTTCACTATGACTTTATCCAGGTTGATCAACATCAAAAATGGAGTTTGCGTGAAAAATTTATCAGCGGAAAGGTATTAGCACTTTTTGAATCAAATCTGTTTTTTGAAAAAGAAACTGAACTTTATTTTGTTGAGTATTGGAGTGATAACCGCTGGGACAAATGCTACCTTGAATGTGAAGTGACACCGATGCGGGCCTTGGCCTTAGAGCAAGTTCAAGAGGAATTTAAACTGCAGCTTAATAATCAGCAAACTGATTCACTCGATCTCCAAAGCTTCCGTATCGATAAAAAGGAGAGATGTTTTGTGCATTCCCAAAACTATGGCGAAGTCATGCTTGCGGATGCTCCAAGATTTTGGCTGTTGAATCATTTGGATGATTCCGGTTCATATTTTGTGTTTGGCGAGAAGCATTTTCCACTGACTTTTTCCGGATGAAGTGACTCATACAAAAATCATCACTGGTTTATAAATTTTACGACAATCCTCAATAAACTCTTCAGTAACTTACAATTCAGCTAAATTCTTTGATAATACAGTAAATTTAGGCTATGATAGTTCTTATTTTTTACGGTAAGTGGAGCTGACGTTTTTTTAAAATGAGCAGACTCAAGCAGTTTAGGGGCGTAGTTCAAACACATAACCGTAAGTTATGGAGTATCTTTCTCCTTTATGAGAAATATTACGGGAACGTGAATATTCAACTTGCTGCATTATTTCCTGGCGATTTTTTTCACTTCGCTTTTCCGGACTTTCAATTGATTCCAGACGCAATCTCTTTTTTGCCTCTAAAATAGCACGGCGGGTTGCGGCTAGTTCTTTAGCGTATTCCAGAGAAGAGTCTGTACGCTCTTTGATAAAACATTCGTAACGGGCTTGTACAGATACGTTGCAGGCAATGTTTTTCGCAGTTAATTTTTGAGCTGAGGCTGAGGTGGTTCCCAAAATAGCAGACCAGCAAATCATCATAACAGGCACTAAAAAGCTGAAACGAGGTCGTTTCAACAAACTTGCTTTTGCGCTTTTGCTAATGTTCTGTCTCTGCATATTTCAATTAAATTTAGGATTTGCTCAAACTGAAACTACCAATACTGAAGAAGAAAAGAATAATCAAGATCCTGCTGAAAACAACAGCTTAACTAATGAGACTAAGGATCAAAAAAACGAAAGAGTGCTTGTGATTACGGCAGACAACGAATCAATCATAGACCCTCAAGAAGAAATAATCAGGCGAAAAGCAATGGCAATGATCCTGAATATTTCTAAGGCTAACAATCCTTTGACAAAAACACAGGCTGCTTCAAGCTTTAACTTGAATGAACAAAAGCAGAAAGACCGGAAAAAAGGCAAACGTGAACTGGCAGCTTATAATCAAAGAAACGACAAGAAGATCAATGATTTTTTTCAACGTTTCCAAAAGAGACGTTATCAATCCGTGAACTACAGCGGCAAACATTACGATTACACAAGTTACATCCAAAACTTTCAGGCAAACAGCAGTCGATAACAAATAATCCTGCAGAATGTATTTTTTGTCTACTAGATCCTTAACTGATTAGATGCAATATTTATGGCACGTGTAGCAATGGCGATGAG
>Ga0257119_1000830_pt1 | contig 25502 bp, 37 predicted proteins | sample SI112_200mmetaG_FD_190179 | JGI IMG/M metagenome (GOLD analysis project Ga0257119, IMG submission 190179) | Marine microbial communities from Saanich Inlet, British Columbia, Canada - SI112_200m | ecosystem: Environmental > Aquatic > Marine > Inlet | place: Canada: British Columbia | collected... | reverse complement strand
GCCCTGTTTTATTTTTGTTTGGCATATTGATTACCTCCGTAATAATGAATAGGTATTCATAATAATATATAAATGTTTTGTTTTGGATCATTATTCATTACTTTTTGAGCCTAAAAGTTTATATATCCTGTATTTTTTATGATTATATGCTACATGATATACGTGAAAAGATTAAGAAAATAGAGACTCCTGAGAATTCTTTTTTAGCTGATGTGTTTTTAATGTGTCCAATCAAAGAGATTGATCAAGGGATTTGGCAGATTGATTATTTTGATGGGGAGAAGATCATTAGTTTTCAAGCTGGAGAGGCTAAGCAACAGCCAGAAGATTCATTTAAAGATCCTGCTAAAGGTATTGAAGAGTTAAAGATAGACGATGTTAAAGTTGATTTTAAAGAGGCTTTAACTAAAGCTAAAGAGGCCTTGAGTAAACATCCAGATGATGCTTCAAAGTTAATTGCCATTCTACAGGTTTTGGCAGGAAATACTATTTGGAATATTAGTTTTATTACTACTAATTTTTTCTTACATAATACCAAGATTGATGCTTTGACCGGAGAGGTTATAAAGGAGAAATACGATTCTTTACTTAGTTTTAAAGCTCAATAAGAGGTGATATATATGGGTATGAAAAATTGGATAAAAAGATTTAGAAAGCTACCTACCTGGGCACTTTATTTGCATGTTTCTGCAAAGTCTATTTTTAGTCTTGGTTTAGGTATTGTTCTGGTTAGTTATTTGCCAGGAAGTGGGTGGTCAATTGCTGGTTGGATTTTAATGGCTTTTGCGGTTATTGAAAGTTTGCCAAGTACTTACTTGATCTTTCATCATAAAACTACAAGAGGTAAAAAATGAAGTATCAAAAATTTAATACAGTTAAATTCGGATTAGCCTTGGGATTGATGTGCGCTATTGCTTTTTTCATTCTAGGCATAGTGGCTATTTCTGGATATGGGGCTATAATTGTTGAGAAAATTTCTTCAATCTATATTGGCTATTCTGCTAGTGTTGGCGGAGCTATTTTGGGTGCTCTTTGGGCATTTGTTGATGGCTTTGTTGGAGGAATAATTTTTGCTTGGGTCTATAACAAGATCCTTTAATTTCTTTTTTTTACCATAATCTTTATAAATTGAGTTTCTAGACACTTCTTAAGCCGCGGGGATGCTGGAGTGGTCAAACAGGATGGACTCAAAATCCATTGGCTTAGTGCCTACGCAGGTTCGAACCCTGTTCCCCGCATAAATCCTTTAGAAAAATCTTTACCAAAAAGCATCAAAATCTTTATATATTACTTTGAATTAAATTAATTAACTGTAAGGTGGATGCGAAAGCAAATGTTTAGCTTAGAAAATCCGTACGGTTAGCTTGCTGTAAAACGTTTGTTCGCAAGATCCACCTTGCAAAACTTTATATACCTTAATTTCTAGTTTATTTTATGACTGTGAAAAAAGTAATAGAAAGGAAAGGAAAAAGGTTTCTTTGGTCTAGTGGAGATCTAAATACTAATTATGGGATTGTTAAGGAAGTAGAATTAAAGAGTAAGAAATCCGAGGTTGTTTCTTCAACAGGAAAAACTTTCAATGTGCTTTCAGCTAACTTTAATGATTCAATTAAGAAGCTAAAAAGAGGACCCCAGGCAATGATGCTAAAGGATATTTCTTATATTATCTTTAAGACAGGTATTGATGCAAAATCAAAAGTTGTTGAGGCCGGAACTGGTTCAGGTTTTTTAACATCTTATTTAGCTAACTATGGTGGGAAGATTACTTCTTATGATGTTAGTAAGGATAATCAGGAAATAGCTAGGAAGAATTTAATTTCACTAGGATTAAAAGTAGAGTTTAAAATTGGAGATGTTATTGAAAATATTAAAGAGAAGAATCAAGATGTGGTAGTTTTAGATTTACCCAATAGTGATAAAGCGGTTGAGAATGCTTATGATGCTTTGAAGGTTGGGGGATATTTGGTTGGTTACTTGCCTAATATGACCCAGGTTGTTGAGTTTGTTAAAGAAGCTGAAAAATGTTTTGATGTTGAGGAAGTGTTAGATATTATGCATGTTCCTTGGCTTGTTACTGGTTTGAAGGCTAAGCCTCAGCCGAGAGATATGTTGCATACTGCATTCTTAGTGTTTGCTCGAAAAGTTTCCGATAAATTCTAGTTAAAGTTCTTTAAGTTTAGATTGATTTTTAGTTTATGGATAGAGAGATAGTTGTAACATTTGTTGATGAGAATCTTGAAAGAGCTTATGATGCCTTGGCTGAAGGAACATATGAAGATAAAAAGTTGTATGAATTATTAACAGAGGTAATGAAATTAATAAGAAAAAATCCATTTGGTGGAATAAGGATTCCTAGGAAATTGATCCCTAAAGAATATAATGCTACAGTTTTGTATAAAATAAATTTAACTAAGTCTTGGAGGCTTGTCTATTCTGTTTCTAAAACAAGGATTGAGATTATGGCAATTATTCTTGAATGGTTTCCACATAAAAAGTATGAACGGAGGTTTAAGTATTAGAAAAACTTAAATAGTATTATATGGACTTATATAACATGAAATTGATACACCAACCAAGATTAGATACTATTAGGATGGTAGAAGAGGCAGTAAGAACTGCAGAGGAATATCCAAATAAAAGGCAATTATGGCTCTCATTACCAAAAAAGATTATGTATCAGACTTTTTGTGTTATTCTTGATTATTTAGATGAATGTGGAAAGATACACATTGATACAGATGGAGCGATTCTTTGGACTTATCAACCAGAGTTAGTTAAGAAAGCAGCAGGTTGTAGAAGACTTTAAAAAGCCCAAAGTTAGACCTTTTGATATGACAAGTTATGAAAAATTAGTTCCAGATACAAGTGTAATTATTGAAGGTATACTTTCTAAAGAGTTAGGTAAATCTATCAATGCTCAAGAGATTCTTATTCATAATGCTGTATTAATGGAGTTAGAGCACCAGGCTAATCAGGAAAAAGCTATTGGTCATTTAGGTTTAGAAGAGATTAAAAATTTAAAGAAGATTTGTAAAGTTATTGTTACAGGAAGAAAACCATTTCATTCAGAAATTAGAAATGCTTCATTTGGTGAAATTGATGCATTGATTAGAGAGCTAGCATTAGAGGTTGGTGCTGTTTTCTATACTGCAGATAAGGTTCAAGCTAAAGTTGCAGAGGTTCAGGGATTGGAAACTATTCTGATTAAACCTTCTATTAAAAATAAAAAATTAAAATTAGAATCTTACTTTGATGAACTAACAATGTCTGTTCATATTAAAGAGAAGACCAAAGCCTATGCTAAAAAAGGAAGACCAGGCGATTGGAAGTTTGAGTATGTTTCTCCTAAGGAAGTTAGTAGAGAAGAGATAAAGAAGATTTCTACTGAAATTATTGAGGAAGCTAAAAAAAGAACAGATTCATTTATTGAGATTGAGAGGCCAGGCTCAACCATTATTCAATTAGATAATTATAGAATTGTAATTCTTAAACCTCCTTTTGCTGATGGTTGGGAAATTACTGCTGTTAGACCGGTTAAGAAATTAGAGTTAAAAGATTATGAGTTATCTGAAAAGTTAATGGAAAGAATTGGAGAGCAGGCTGAAGGTATTTTAGTTGCTGGAGCTCCAGGACACGGTAAGACAACTTTTGCTTCTGCATTAGCTATAAATTATGCTTCTCAGAATAAAACTGTGAAAACAATTGAAGCACCTAGAGATTTAGTGTTGCCTGATTCAGTTACTCAGTTGGCAATGTCTCACGGAGATGCTCAAGAGATTCATGATATTTTATTATTATCTCGTCCAGATTACACTATCTTTGATGAGATGAGGAATACTCGAGACTTTTTACTTTATTCAGATCTTAGGTTATCTGGTATTGGTTTGTTAGGAGTAATGCACGCAACTAAAGCTGTTGATGCTATTCAGAGATTTGTTGGTAGGATTGAATTGGGAATGATACCTCATGTTGTGGATACTGTAATTTTTATTCATAATGGGGAAGTTGCTAAAGTTCTTGGGTTAGAGATGACTGTTAAGGTTCCTTCGGGAATGACCGAGTCTGATTTAGCAAGACCGATTGTTACTATTTCTGATTTTGAGACTAAGAAATTAGAGTTTGAGATTTATTCCTATGGTGAAGAGACAGTTGTTGTTCCGGTGGATGAAACTGCTGTTAGAGCTGATCCAACTAGAGAGTTTGCAGCTAAAGAATTAGAAAGATACTTTAGTAATTATGCAGATAGAGTTGAAGTTAAAGTGTTAGCGCATAATAAAGTTGAAGTTTCTGTTCCTAAATCTGCTGTTGCTGCTTTGATTGGAAAACAAGGAAGTAATATTATGAAAGTTGAGAAAGATATTGGTTTTTCCATTGATGTTAAAGAATTAAGTGGTAAGGAAAAAGCTTCTCGGGCTTTGAAATCTGTTCGTTATGAGGTTTCTGAAAGCGGTAAAAGTTTTAATATTCATGTGTCTTCTTCATATCAAGGTAAAGAGGCAGAAATATTTATCGCCGGAAGATTTTTCTTATCTGCTGCAGTTTCTAAAAGTGGGACTATTAAACTGAATAAGAAATCTAAGATTGGTCAAGCATTTCTAGAAGATTTGGATTCAGGCAGAAGAATAGAAGTTAAAGTATAATTGGAGGTCTTGAAGGATTAACTCTTTCTGTTACTAATCTACAAACTCTTTTTTCATAACCAAACATGTCGGGGCTATATTCTTTATAAACAATTCCAAGTGCTTGAGTTTCACAGGAAGAGTGTGGGCATTCTCCAGATTTTGCAACACTTAAATCACAAAGATAAATTTCTCCCCATCTTCTGGCTAGGCCGGTTCCTTGGCCGCAGAGAGGTTCAGGATATATTTGTTCCCCTTCATCTATTTCTGTCATCTAGGTTTTTCTTTGGTTGGAGGTTTAAATAGAAATATGTTTTTTAGTATAGAAGTGTTTAAAAGAGGAAGATTTCTTAGAGGATTATGGCTAATTGTAGATACGAGGACAGTTGTGATCAGAGGTCTTCTTTAAGGCGAGATGTAGATGAGCAAGGCCTTTCTTTTGTGGATGATTACTGTAATCACTTTGGATTGACTTTAGAAACTGAACCCTCTCCAGATGAAGCAATTATGCTTTCTTTGTGCCCATATTATGCTCTTTTTGAAGCAGATAGTAGAAGAAGAGAGGCCTTAGATCAAGAGGTAGATTCTCCTGAAGCAGGCAAGAGTTCATGGACAAAACTGATAGGCTATATTAGTAGAGCTTTTAATAAATAATTATTAAGCTAGTTTAATCCACATTCTAATGAATGAATAATAGGAAAGTATCAAAGTTAGGATTGCAAGCCAGAATGAAATCTGTAGAAATATTAAATGCACACTAACTAAACAAAGAGTTCCAAGTAATACCATCTGCAATACCATTTTGATTTTTCCTGAAATTAAAGGAGATATATTTTTCTTTTTTTTGTATTTGTTTCTAAGAACAGTCATTGCTAGCTCTCTGAAAATTAATAGGGCAGCTAAAATAAATCCAAGATAGTCAATGGATACGAAATAAAGTAGAGCAATAATTACAAAAATCTTGTCTACGAATTGATCATAGAAGATTCCAAAGTCAGTTACTTTATTTTTCTCTCTGGCCACAATGCCATCCAAAGCATCAGATAGGCCCGCCAGAATAATCATTGCCAATGCTAGCCAGGGCAAATTTAGATAATGAAATAGGATGAATAAAATTAATAATAAAATTCTAGAGGATGTTAATGCGTTTGGGAGATTCATTCTAGGATGATTACCTTAGGTGCTGGAAGATCATTTTGATACTTGTAATATGTGTCTACATCAACACAAACATCTACCCAACTTTCAAGACCGAAATCTACTCCTTTGTTATCATAACATTTTAAACCAAGTTTACAATCATGAGAACCATCACAATCTCCCTCTCCGACATCACAGGGACAGGTGTCTGAGCAATAGGACCAACTTCCAGGAAGACTCTTATGACAGTAGTTTACAGTGTTTCCAGTAATGTTTACAGGTACCAGTGCAGTGAATAGTCCAATAACTAGGATTAGAATTCCTAATGTGAGAAAGAAATGTTCTTCTTTTATGTTAACGTGTTTTCTCATAGGGTGATTTGGATTGAGGAGTTTATAAATATTCCGATTGGGTTCGGAGAGATTGCGGGATTTTTTGCTAAAGGTAATTTAAGTTTAGGGAGATTATTATTCTATGATAAATTTTAATCTTGATCCCTATGCTGCGGGTTATTCTATGAGAAGCTTGGCAGCACACATACGTGAGAGTTCTAATGATAAGTCTGAGGCTGCATCTAAACTGCATGCTGCTTTAAGACAGAGAGTTAGACACAAAACTGCGAGACTATTCCCAAATGTTTATCGCACTGCTGGAGAGGCATATGGTAAGAAAAAAGGAGATTCTTTTGAACAAACAGTGTTGTATAAGGCGTTGGCTAAAGAGGTTGGTTTGAAAGTTAGAGTTATGGAAACCTGGAATCGATATTTTCCATTGGTTGAGACTGAGAATGGCTGGCTGGTTTATGATACTACAAGATCAGAGGCAGGAGATCCCCAGGATTTTGAAGAGGCCTGTGAGAAGACCGATGAAGATATTCATGCCCTTTATTCAAGGGGAAGGAGAATTAAAAGAGGGGTTGGTCTTGCCAAGTCTGTGGCTTTTTCTGTGGCATTATCTATGGCTGTAAATTTAACAACGGATTATTGGGCTCCCCCTTTGCAAAGAATGTTAGATGGAACTTCAGAAGTTGAAGAGAATTATGAGATTGTGAAACAAGAAGAATACTTTGAACCCATAGAAGAGATTATTGTTGAGAAACCCAAAGATAGAATTAGAGAGATTATCTATGTTAAACCTAAACCAACCTTTGAAGAGGATGTTGAGAGGTTAGATGAAGAATTTGATGAGGTAGAGGTTAGATTGGAAGTGGAGAGAGTTCCTGTTAGACTTGATAGAAAAGAAGATTTAGCAAGAATACTGGAAAGACTTTAGTTCATATGTTTTGAGAGGAATTTCTTCTCTGCTCCAATTGTTGAAGAGTCTCCATGTCCAGGATAGATTTTTATCTTTGGATCTAGAGATAGTATTTTAGTTAATGAGGATTGCAGATGTTCCCAGTTTCCTCCAGGGAAATCATCTCTGCCAATTCCATGTTTGAAAAGAGTGTCTCCTGTGAATAGAACTTTTTCTTTTTCTAGGTAGAGACATACTCCTCCAGGAGTGTGGCCAGGAGTATCAATTATCTTTATTTCTAAATCATTTAGTTTTATTATATCTCCCTCCTTAAAATGGAAGTCTTCTTTTACTGCTTCTGCGTTTGTTAATGATAGATTGAATGCGTGGGTTAATGCTATGACATCTTTTTTATGTATTCCAATGTCTGCCTTGGTTGTTTCTCTTATTTGATTTAATCCGTGGATGTGATCTCCATGTCCGTGAGTTATTAATATGTGTTTTAATTTTAGATTGTTCTCTCCCAGATATGTTAGGATTGGTTTTGGGTTTCCTCCGCAGTCTATTAGTATTGCCTCTTGTTTATCTTCTAGTAAATAGGAACAGGTGTAGAGTGCTCCGGTTACGAAGGTCTTTATTTTCATATATTGGGGGTTATGGGATGTTTTATAAAGATTTTGGGATTGCTTTGACTATGGTTGATGAGAAATACAGAGAATTATTGGAGAGTCAAGGGTATAGATTCCTTGGTGAACATTCTGCTTTGAAGATATGTGGTTGGACTAAGAAGTCTATCTCTAATCAAGGTGTTTGTTATAAGGAAAAGTTCTATGGTATTCGATCTCACCTTTGTGCTCAGATTTCTGCTACTGTAAATTATTGTGATTTTAATTGTTTACTTTGTTGGAGGAAGAAGAATAATTCTGTTGCGGAGACAATAGACGATCCAGATAAGTTGTTAGATGCTATTCCTGAGGCTCAACGTAAGTTGTTGTCTGGCATGGGAGGACATCCAAATATTGATGAAAAGCTTTGGAAGGATTCTTATTTGCCTAAACATATTGCCATAAGTCTTACTGGAGAGACTCTTTATTATCCTAAGTTGAATTCTTTGATTAGTAAAGCTCATGCTAAAGGATATACTACTTTTGTGGTGACTAATGGTTCTCAGCCTGCTATTTTAGAAAAGCTTGAAATGCCAACTCAGCTGTACTTATCTATTGATGCGCCTAATGAAGAGATTTTTCTTAAAGTTGATAGACCTCTTAATGATAATGTCTGGAGCAAGGTTATGGAATCTGTTGAGGTTCTTAAAAAATTAAAAGATAAAACTAGAACTGCTTTACGTATTACCTTGGTTGGAGAATATAATATGATTGAACCTGAAAATTATGCTAAGATAATTAGTTTGGGAGATCCTCATTTTGTAGAGGTTAAGGGATTTATGCTTGTGGGAGATGCTAGGAATAAATTAAGATTAGAGAATATGCCTTGGCATGATCAGGTTAAAGAGTTTGCTTTAGAAATTTGTAAACATTGTGATTATAAATTAATTGATGAACATGAAGCTTCGAATGTTGTTCTTTTAATGAAAGAAGATTTTGATGGAAGAGTTATGGACTTTACAAACCAAAGCTGTCAGTAAATTCTTTTATTTTATCATACTTGCCTAGAAAATCAAATCCTTTTTTTGTTAGGGAGTAATGCTTTTTCCCTTTTTCTTCATTGGATTCCACCATGTCTCCGTCCATTAGGTCCTTCAGATAGCCCTGCATCATTTTGTAGGATAGATTTGATTTGTAGAGTAAATGTGTTGGTTTGATTTGATTATCCTTATTTCTGATTGAAGAGAGAATGTCATACACTACTTCTAATCTGGCTCTTTTTTTCATTTCCTTAGCACCATGATGTAATTAAACAATAAAGCAACATATCCTAAAAATTCTAATATGTGTCCCCATACAAAGAAGTGGGGTGTGTAGCTGGTGAAGATGAATAGGATCTGTCCAATAAGAATGAATAGGAAAGCAAAAGAGACCACTAGTGCCCCTCTGCTTTTGATTCTTTGATAATTGTGATAGAAGTGGATAACTAATATTGCTAATAAAATGCTAGCAAGTAAATAGAATACTGAGTAACTAAAGTTAGTTATTAGCAATGGAATAAATGTTAAGATTAGTAATAGTATGAATACTTTTTTGTTCTTAATTTTTAAGATTAGATTTACTAGGATCAGTAAAGCAAGTAACATTAATACTATGTGAACTAGGGAGCCATAGGCATATAATCCTGCTAGGTTTGAGAAGGTTTCGACTGCAGGTCCGGGATTGAGAAATTCTAAAAAGAATAACAGGTTGATAAAAGATTTGAAAAGATAGGCTGCAGCAATGAAGAAAAATGCTAAAGTAAATTTCTGATAATTTTCTAGTTTTGTTATTTTATAAATTCTCAGAGCGAAGAAAGCAATTAGTAAAGTTATAATTGCAAAACAAATTTGTGCTAGCGCTCCAACTCCAAACATGTTATTCATTGTTAAGACTGCTAAACCCATAGTCACTAGGGAGAGAATGCGCTTTTAAAGGTTGTGGAACTTGGATTCAGATCTTAATTTAATAATTGCTTAATAAGGGTAAGATCATAGATATAGTATGAAAGGTGATACAACAAACAGTCTTTCACTTATCAGAAGCGAGTTAAGGACTAAATACTGGCAAGAAAATCACGAATTACTTTCAGAAGAAGATCTCCTTTATGAGATCATGTGTGTGCTGCAATAACAATACCTCTTCCCCTGGTTCTCCGCCAGGGGTTATTTCTTTATTGTGTTGCTCTTCTAGCAAATCTGTCGTATAATTGTAATGCTCTAAATTCTTCTGGTCTAGCTCCAAACCAAGGAGGTATTTCTCCATCTCTTTTTAGCGCCAGAATTTCTCCCATTGCTGCAAAGGTTTCTCCTTCAAGATCTACTGTGGAGATTGGGATTCCTAGCTCCTTCCAATAGGCTAGTTCAAGGGGTTTGCATCCTCTTAGCCTTCTTAATGCGTGGGATTCTTCATGGGCTCTAAGAGCAAGGTATTTTTTTGGATTTTCAATTTGTTTGTAACCTATATGAACAAATGTTTTTTTACCTCTCCAAAAAGTAAGACATTTTCCAATTGTTCTCGAAGAATTCACATTCATTGTTAATTCTGGAGCGCCATATTGAAAACTTAAGATTTCTACAAAGTGTGCGATGTTGTCAACAATTCCATGGTCCTCATAGTGATGATTTTTTCTTGGCTGAAATTCAATATCTAATGCGGGGAGGTAAATTTTCATTTAGATGTTAACTGGGAAAATCTTATAAGTATTTCCGTTAACACCGATAACTTTAAATATCTCCAGGTTAACACATACTTATGCAAACCAGACAAGAAGTAGAATTTACATTGGTTCTTCCTGCAATACGAAGAGGAGTTAGTTTGGAACTTAAGAGACTTGGAATGAAACAGGCTGAAGTGGCCAGAAGATTACAGTTAACTAAGGCAGCAGTGACTCAATATGTAAAGGGGATTAGGGGATCAAATATTCAGATAGATGAAGTTACTAAGAAAGAGATTACTAATGCAGCTATTAATATTCAGAAAGAGGCAGATGCTCGAGAAGAGATCCAAAAAATCTTAAATTCCATTAAAGAAAGAAGAGTAGTTTGTAAATATCATAGATTACATAATAAAGAGTTAGGCAAATGTGATATTTGTTTCAATTAAAATGTATGCAGAAAAAACCATTGCAGTGGCTAGAGAAAGAAAGCACGAAGGAGTGATAGATAGTCCGGACGCTGTTGCAGAGGTTGGAGGCATATGTGGTGATAAGGTTAAGTTCTATCTTAAAATTGAGAATGAGATAATTAAAGAGGTTAAATATGAGACTCCTGGTTGTATGGCTGCGGTGGCTTCATGTTCAACTCTTGCTGAGGTTGCTAAAGGTAAAACCTTAGATGAGGCTTTGGCTATTACTCCTAAAAGTTTGATTGAAGGGCTAGGTTTGCCGGGTATTAAAAATCATTGTGCTCAGATGGCTGTGGTTGCTCTAAAGAATGCTGTGGGTAATTATAGAAAAAAATAATTAACTCTTGAAACAGGATTCATAGAAGTCGCACTGACCGGTTGACCATTTACATAGCGGGCTTTTTTCTTTAGGGTAATCTTCTATTAGTTCACTATTTGTAGATTCATGAACTTTCTTCAGTGCTTCTTTGGCCTCTTCAACTAGTCCAAAGTCCACATCTAGATCTCTTTCGGTGCCCTGTCTTAGGAAATATAATCCAACTTTATTTGGTAATTTGTTAAAGTTTTCATGGTAAAGTAAAGCATAGATTGCCAGCTGTCTTCGGTAGTCCTCTGACATGTGATCTCTTTTTGAGGTTTTATAATCTACAACTTTTATGAAATCATCTTTTTCATGTAATGCATCCACATATCCTTGGACCATGTGGGTATCTGAGGTTAAATGAATCTCTGTTTGAGGTTTAACATGAGAGAATGCTTTTTGGAATGTTTTTCCTTTCTTCATCTCAGCATTAATTTGATTAATCACATGTCCTGCAAAGTTTCTTAGCATGCCCATGGTGTCATTGTAATGTTTGGTTATGGTGTCTTTGTTTATGTTTAATTTAAGTAGAGATGGAATTGCTTTGGCCCAGATGTCATTAAACTGAGACATTAATCTATGTTGGAATTCAGATACATAATTTTCTTGGGTCATTCCAAGAGAACCTAAGACAAAGAACTTTTCTAAAGCATCGTGTACTGACTTTCCAGTTATGGTGGCTATGCTGTCTGTTCTGGGTAGCTTTAATTTGTAGGAATAGTAATACTTTCTAGGACACTGAAAATACGTGTTTACTGAGCTGGGGGATTCAATTCTTACCATTTTACCTCTTTTTAATCAGAATGTAGAAATGACTTTTCTATGACTTATATAGTTTTCTTAACTCTGTTAGCTATTTAGCAGTTCTCTTCTTCAGAAATCTTAATTGTATTAGTTTTCTTTTGGCTTTTTCTGTTTTCTGTTTTCCTAGCTGGTTTTGTTTATTTATTCTTATTGCTTGCAGGTATGCATTTTCTAATTTTTTTACTGAGGTACTGAAGAGATATTTTTGAGCCTTTTGAAAACATCTATCCTTATTTTTTAATAATTCTAGGGGGTGTTCAAACCAGTAATCTATTTTCCTAGCTAGTTCTGTGGCGTTCTGAAAGAGATAATTTTTTGTTAGGGCAAATTGAGAGCTGGCACTTTTTTTAGCATCAACTATCAAGGGGATTGTGGCACAGGCCATTGCTTCTAAAACTGTCATTCCTTCTAATTCAACTTGTCCACAGTGGATGTAGAGGTCTGCATTGTTATACCACTTTACTAATTTTTCTGTGCTTAGGTTGTGTAGGAACAGGGGGTTATGGGGTAATTTTTTCCCTTCTTTTTTTAATTTACTTTTTAGTGGTCCGTCACCAACTATTACTAATTGAATATTTTTTTTATGTTTTGATTTTAGGATGGAATCTATAATCTGTTCTTGATTCTTTTCAGCAGCAAGTCTTCCGACAGTTAAAATTACAAATCTATTTAGGAATCTTTTCTTTATTCTCAGGGGTTTGAAGTCTTTGGTTATGCCGTTAGAGATTATTGCGCTGGTAGATTTTAATTTGTGAAGTTGTAATTCTTCTTGGGCAAATTTACTAGGACAGATTACTATGTCTGAGCGATTATAGATATTTTTGAGAAAAAATGAATAGATCCAATCATTTGCTTTTTGTGTGCTTATTCCAATATTTTTTGTTATGTTTTCTGCTTGAACATGAAAAGAACTCACAACAGGTAGTTTCATTTTTCTTGCTAGAGTTATGGCCTTGATTCCCAAAGAGAATGGTAATTGTACATGGACAAGATCAACTTTAGAGAATACTTCTTTTAATTTTTCTTCCTCTGGTTTGGCAAATACCATTTTCATCTTTTTCATGATATTCTTTGCGAGAGGAGGATAGAACTCTTTTAGTACGACCTTATCTTTTTCTTTTTTTCCTGTGGATAGAACAATAACTTTATGTCCTGCTTTTCTTAATCCTTCTGTAAATCGTTTAGTAGAAACAATGCCCCCAGTGTTAGTATCATAGGTATCCACAACCATTGCTATTGATAGCTTCTTTTTTGTTGGAGTTCTTGAAGACATTTAGTTCACCTCTTTTAATTTTTGAGAATGAGGCTATTTAAACGTTTTGATCGGAATCTTTAAAAGTGGCTAAGATTTCATTTTCTTTAGCTGCCGCGATCGCGTAATCTGGTATCGCACAAGCCTGGAAAGCTTGGCCCGTCAGGGCATCTCGGTTCAAATCCGAGTCGCGGCGTAAATTTCACTAAATTTTAGTTAAGGAACTTTTATAAAATTTACTTCTTTGTCTTTTATATGACAGAAACAAGTAAAGTCAAGGATACAAATAATTTTTATATGCATCTTCCCGGAGAGTGGTATAGGTCTGAAGAGAGAGGATCTTCTCCAGATCATAAATCTTTGTGGGGTGAGATTGATTTCTTATTGGTCAAAGAATTTGATTATTTAGATCTTCAAAGAATTAGGTCTGAGATTGATGAAGCAAGGCAAGTAGGTGAAGATATGATTAATAGATATTCTCAAGAAATGATATTGGCAAAATCTGAAGGAAGAGAAAAACCAAATTTTCAAGAATTTAAGATGGCCTGTGCACCACAATTAGAAAGAGGAAGATTGGCTCGAGATGAGCTTTATCCCTTATATTCCAGATTAGTTGAATTGGGATTTGATCACCATTTATTGTGTGGTTAGATTTAGTTTTTTTAATCGATAGCTTTAAAACTATTTCTCCCACCCTTATATTGTAGGCTAGACTGGGTGTTTAGGGGGCACCTGTAACTTCAAATCCTCTATAGTTGGGTTGAAGCTCAAGGAGCGGTGGATTCATGTTGTTGAGTCCTGATAACTACTTTGATATCCTGTCCTACTTGGCTGGTGTCTTTGTGAACCGGATCAGATCGGGAACGAAGCAGTCCTAAGCGTCGATATTGGTGCTTGTAGGGTGGCGGGGTTGAGGAACGATTAGGGTCGCTCGATGAGGTGTTTTTATCCATCTTTGGGCACGCCTACATTTAAACTTTTTAGAAAAGTGTTGACTAAAATATGAATAAATTAATTTCTAAGATCAAAGAAAAAAAGAGCTTGAAGAATTTAGATGACTTTTTAGTAGAAGAGACAGTAAAGAAATATACTAAAGAGATTCCAGATAATCCTAAAAGCAAAGAGTTTAAGAGAATAGTCAAAGAAGTTAGAAATGAGCTGAATAGGGTTTATGGCTGTTTTTTTCTAAAGGATGAAATGTCTTTGAATGCTAGAAGTTCTACTAAAGAGAGAAAGAAGATTTATTCCAATTTATATAAAGAGATTTTTTCTATTGCTGGAAATCCTAAAAGCATACTAGATTTATCATGTGGTTATAACCCCTTGAGTTATGAATATTTGAATTGTAAACCAAAGTACCTTTGTACTGAGATTGCTAAGAAAGATGTGGGTAATTTGAATGAATGGTTTATTAAAAATAAGATTGATGGAAAATGTTCTCAATTGGATTTAATTAAAAGTCAGAAGTTTCCCAAAGCAGATATTACCTTCTTGTTTAAAACTCTAGATATTCTTGATAATAAGAAGTTGGCTGAGAAGATTGTTAGTGCAGTTAAAGGTAAGTTTGTTGTTTCTTTTGCCACTGCAGATCTTAAGGGCAGAAGAATGAATTATCCCAGAAGGGGATGGTTTGAACAGATGCTTAAAAGACTCAATAGGGATTATAAGAAGTTAAGTTATACTGGAGAAGTTTTCTATTTAATTACATCATAGGGTAAATCAGCTTTACCATCTACAATATCTTGACCAAAGGTTTGAACCATAACTGCGTATAATCTTTCAACAGTCATTTGAAGAATTGCTTCTTTCAGAGGACCAGTACAATCTGTATTCAACTCTTTGGTGTTGTAAATATTAGTTTCTTTACCCACTTCACAAAGCATCCCTTTGTTTTCTAAGTTGGTTTTAATTGTATCTGTAACTTCCATTCCAACTTTATCTAGATGAACAGTTAGAACACATTTATTTCCTTCGTCACCTTTTATTTCATATAAATAAACATTATTGTCTTCGGAGTGTTGGTAGCTTGCTTTGCTGCAGGTTGAGAATGCTTCGGTAAAACATGCTTGATCTACTCCGCAATCTTTAGTAAATGTAAAAATTATAAGAATAATGAATGCAATCGCTAGTAAGCTCAGTAATATGATCTTCCATTTACTCACCTTCTTTTCTGATTGATTCATTTCTATTCCTTTTGCTTTAGTTGTTTAAATACTTTACTTTAAATCTGCTTGAGTAAGTATCTTCACTTTAGAGCTAATAGGTTTTACTCTGGCTTTCATACCAACAAGATATTGTGTTCCACCTTTTTCAGCGGAGGCAGTAATCTCTTTTGTATGTAGTCCGTCAAAGATAACAGCAAATGCTTCATCCATTGCACCAAGAGTGTTTGCTAGTTCAGCGGTTGGAACTTTTCCTAGGATATTAAGATCTTTGTCTAGTAAATAAGCTCCCCTTGTGCCAACTAAATCTTCTAACATTGATTTGAATTTAGTTTCTAACTCTTTATTCATTCTTGGAGTTCTGGCAGGTCGGTCATCTCTTTGGTATGGCCTTCTTTCCTCTCTTCTCTGGTAGGGTTTCCTATCGTCCCTTTGATATGGTTTTCTTTCTTCCCTTTTCTGATAGGTTTTTCCAGCAGGTTTGCTATTGGAGTCTGCTTTGTATTGTCCTGCGGCAACTTTTGCTCTTAGGGCAATGTGAACTTCTTTTTTAGTTAGTTCTTCAACCTCTTTTCCATCTGGTGCTTTAACAACAAAGTCAATTTCAGCAGTGGTCATTAGGTCTCTTATGATAATGTCTCCGCCTCTGTCTCCATCAACGAATACAGTAACTGTTTTTGCTTTACAAAGTCCCTTAATAGATTCAGGAACACTTGTGCCGTTCATTGCTACTGTGTTTTTAATTCCTTGTTTAAGTAAATTGATTACATCTGCTCTTCCTTCAACAAGAATGATTTCTTCGGATTCAGATACTGCAGGTCCAGCAGGTAATTTTTCAGGACCCCAGGTTGAGATGTCCATCATCCTTACACTTTGAGCAACCTCTTGAGTTAGCTCAGTGGAGTCTGGCATTACATCTGATTCGAATTTTTTTAATAGTTCTTTAGCTCTGTTTAGAACAAAGTCTCTTTTGCTACTTCTTACATCTTCAAGTGCTAGAATTGCAACGTGAGAATTACAAGGACCAATTCTTTCGATGGTTTCTAGGGCTGCACCGATTATTGCGGTTTCAGCTTTGTCAAGGCTTGAAGGAATTATAATTTCTCCTTTGCCTTTGCCATCTTTGGATACTAGTTTAACTTCAATTCTTCCGATCTTACCGCTTCTTTGAAGTTCTCTAAGTTCTAGATCAGATCCTAGGAATCCTTCGGTCTGACCGAAAATAGCACCGATTACGTCTGGTCTATCAACTGTTCCATCCGTTTCGATGGAAGCTCTGATTATGTATTTAGCTGATACTGGATTTACTTTTCCCATTTTATTCCCCCTAAAACAGTTTAGAACAAGTGATTAATGTCTTTAAGCGTGAATTGCGATTTTCGCAGCAACATGCATGATTGTGATTTTATTTAATCAACCCTCTTGTCCGTGTGTTTTATGATTTATTGATAATGATTGTCGCCTATCACTAACTCCCAAATATCATAGCTTGATCATTGATCGTTAGCTCTGTTGAGTCTTTCTCATGACAGGCTTATAAATATCTAGGGTAGAAACTATATAAAGATATCGTTGTTATTTGGGGGTGTAAATGGGCCCTTATATGTTTAAATAGTGCTTTATGGCCTTCTTTAGACTTTTTATGTCATTTTTGAGCTCTTTTTGTATTTTTCTCTCTTTTGGCTCCATAAAAAACTTGTCATATATGGCTCTGGCTAGAAGTTTGAATGATCCATCCCATTTATTATCAAAATCTCTTTTGATTTTTGCTCCATGGGTGATTTTTAGATTTCCCTTGGATAATTTGGTTTTTTTCTTGGCTTCTTCCTTTGCCTTAAGATCTAATTTTACATTTAATATGAATAGATGATAGTCATCAGGTTTTCTTTTACATTCCCATTTGATTTGGGTTTTGTTGCCTGGCAGAGCAAGATAGGTTTTTTCATTGATTTTGTAATCATATTCATCCATCCACTCTTTTAGGTAGTCAATGAAATCTTGGAAGTCAACTACGATATCTTCTGAAGAAATTGTGTTTTCTCTGATGGAATGTTCGATAAATGCCATGGATATGTTTTTGGTTAGTTTATTAATAAAGGTTGTGGTCTAGAAAGAATATAAACTCAGGAAGTCTTTTACCATGTCAATAAGATCCAGTGTTTTATCATAGAGTTCTATTTGGTTTTTATCAATGTTATCTGACATGAAATATTTCTCATAGAATTGTCCTTTTTTAGGAGAGTCTTTGAACTTGTCATCAACATCATGAATTAGGGTGGCCTTGAAGGTTATTTCAATTGTTCCCTGCATTAATTTTAATTTCTTGCCGTCTTTTACAGTTTCAACAGGATTTAATCTGGTGCCTCGAAAAACAATATTTAATTTGTAGCCGAAATAATCTTCCTCTTCATTTTTAGTTGTGTCCCAGATAATTTCTATTTGTTTTCCATCTGGTTTAACCCTTTCAACATATAGGGATTCTTTTACGTCACTCCAGCTTTCTACCTGAAGCCAGTCTTTCATTTTTCGATATAGAAGATCAAAATCAAAGGCACCTTTCCATTTTACTTTGGTTCCGGGAACAATTCCCTCTTCTTTTATTGGCATCTCTTTTTCTCCTTATTGATAATACTCTACGGTTTTCTTTAGTTCTTCGTAAATAGCATTTATTCTTTTTTGGGTTGGTTTTAGATATTTTTTCTTAAAATCATCATCTTTAAACCAATCAAACCAAAATTTAAATAAAAATTCTCCAAATTTACTTGAAGCCCAGTTGTTTTTGTAATCGAAAGTTACTTTTGGTAAAATTAAAATTTCCACATCTCCATGGTCCAAATTTTTCTTTCCTTTTTTTACCTCTTGAACATCTGAAAATTTACATTTCACTAGTACTTCTGCTGAGGCAAATTCATCCATTTCATCTGAGCCTGTGAAGTCGGCAGTTATTTGTCTGCCATATTGATCTTGTTTGAATGTTTGTTCTTTTTCATGGTAGATAAAGTCTTGGGCTTCTATGGTTTTTTTAATTGCTTTAAACATGTCTTTGATACTGTAAATTTGATTTTTCATTACAAGAATTCTTTTATCTGGTTTTTTATCTAGCATAGTGTTATTTTTGGATAATTGCTTTAATAATGTTTCGATTGGATAGGTTTTTAAAGTTTTAGGGATTATCTTGTTTATGGAAGTTAAAAACTTTATTGAGAAAGCAAAAGAAGATATTGCCAATGCGGTTGGAAGAGATCAATTATTGATTAAAACAGTACATTCAGTTAATGAGGTTAGGAAGGCAGCAAATAGATTAAGTATGAATCTTAAAGAAAGATTGGGCTTGTACATGCCTGCTTCTGTTCGTGATGGTGATTTGGTTAAACTTGCCCTGAAACCTAAAAAAGAAGAGATGGGTATGGAGATGAGTAAATCTGATTTGGAGTCTATTAAGAAATTAGCTAAGATTCTTGAGAGTGTTTTGAAACTGGAAGAAGAGCAGTTGGAATATTTATCTCTATTAATGGTTGAAGTTGCTCCTAAAGTTGAGAAGGTTGCTGGAGCTTTTGTTGGTGCTCAGTTAATGGATCTTGCAGGTGGACTGAAAAGTCTTGCGGAGATGCCTTCATCTAGAATACAAGTTCTTGGTGCTGAGAAGGCTTTGTTTAGACACCTTACTACTGATGCTAAGCCACCTAAGTTTGGAGTTATATTTGCACATGAATCAATTTCAAAGGCCGAGAACAAAGGAAAGGCTTCAAGACAGTTGGCTGCTAAGATTTCTATCGCCGCACGGGTCGATTATTTCAGTCCATTGGAAAAATTATGAAAAGAATAAAAGTTTTAGGGGAAGGTAAGAAGAAGAAAATACTAGTTAGAAATTCAACTCCGGGAAAAACATTTTTTTCTGAAACTGAAAGAGATGGCTGGAGAATTTTATCACCATATAATTCCAAATTTGGCGCTGCAATTATGAAAGGGTTAAGTGAGAATGTAATTCAAGAGGGAGACAAGGTTCTTTATCTTGGTGCTTCACATGGATATACTGTTTCATTTGTTTCAGATATTGTGGGAGATAAAGGTTTGATTTATGCGGTGGAGTTTGCTCCGGAAGTGGCCAAAGAATTAGTTTTTCTTTCGGAACAGAGGAAGAATATTGCACCTATTTTGGTTGATGCAAATCAACCTAAGAATTATCCAGAGATTGGAAAGGTTGATGTGATCTATCAGGATTTGGCTCAGAAGAATCAGGCTGAAATTTTGATTAAAAATCTTAAATTTTTGAAAGAAGATGGAATAGTTTTATTTGCGGCCAAGGCTAGGAGTATTGATGTGACAATGCAGCCTAGTAAGGTTTTTAAGGGATTAGAGACTATTTTAAAAGATAGTTTTAGTGGGCTTAAGGTATTAATTTTGGATCCATATGAGAAGGATCATGCGTTTTATATGGGTAAATCGAAACACTTAAAATAGGAGATTATTTGCTTTAAAATATGGATATGGGAACATCAAATACTGGGGGAAGCGGGGCACCCGATTGCGGGCATTGTTTAGGTTACCCTCATGCTTTATCTACTATTCTTTCAGGTAGATATGCTACTAAGGATGATGAAGGTAGAGAAAAATATGGTTCCGGAATTGCATTGGGTAATAATCCTTGGAGAGTTAGAGGGAGGATTTTTGAATATGGTGCCAGAGAGAGAGAAGTTTTAGAAGGGGCTGCAATTAGTTATTCTCCGGAGGTTTTGCCTTGGTTGATTACAGTTGATGGTATTAAGAGTTCTGGGAAGACTTCACTTATCAGAAAAGTAATGGAAATACTTAGGACAGATCATAGTATTGCTGCAACTACCTTTAGGGAGAAATCTGCAATGTCTGAAGAGAGGCAAAAAAGTATTAAAAATTATACTGGAAGATCAAGTTTAGATTATGCAAATGAAAGATTGGCTTTAAGAGAGATCTCCACAGGAAGGGCAGAGATTTATGGATTTGTTCCGGGGAGTTCATTACCCACTGAAGATAACGCAGGTTCTATGAGAATTTTAGAAAGATCAATTGTTACCTCTTTGGCTAAAAGATATGCTGCTTTTTTATCAATGGTTAGTAATGAAGAGAGGGCTGTGACTCCCCAGAATATGACTGAGGATTTTAGGGAGGCAGTTGGAGTGATAAGTAATACTTTTTTGTTACCTGATTTGTCTTTTATTTTGATTACTGATCCAAATGTTGCCTATATGCGAGCCATTGAAAGAGCTTCAGAAGATGGAGAAGGAAGGCCAATTGAAAATAATGTTAATGTTAGGAGTATGGAGAAAGAAGGAGAGGCATATAAGAGGGTTGCCCATGGAATGCCAACCAAGGATGGAAGGGGTGCGGTTCTTCTTAAATCTGATGGCAAAACAATTTGTGATTTGGCTGAAGAGATGACTGGGTATATTATTTCATCTATTAGAGAGACGAATGTTATTGATCCGGCAGAACAAGGTTAAAGACTTTCTATATTTGGTTTAGTATCTTTTGAGTGTGTTTGATGAACAACTACTCCAGATTGCATTGAGATTACTCCATTAAGATCTTTAATTTGTTGAAGTGTTTCTCTGGCTTCTTCAGAATGTTTTGATTTTAATTTTAGAACTAGATCATACTCTCCGTATACTGTGAACAATTTATTTATGTTTTGTCCAGCAATTTCTTTAATGCTAGTTACAACATGATCCAATTTTTGTTGGTTTGTTCCGATTAAAGCATAGGTTAGCATAGTATATCTAGGGGGGGAAGATTTAAAAGATTTTCTAAAGTGGGATAACTACTTATCTGAGATGATTTCGATAACATCTCGGTGGTTTAGGGGGTGCTCTTTACCGACGGTTCTTTTGGTTTTTACATCAATTGCCCTTATAAAGTTTTTACCCAGATCTGTGTGTAATTTGAAGGCAAAATCCAAAGCAGTGCTTTTGTTTTTTAATAGGAAACAATCAGGCAAAACATTTCCTTTTGAGTCCTCTAATTTACTTACTCCGCCAGGGAAAATTGCGATGTAATCTAGCATGTTAAAGATTGCATAGTTTAAGGTTTCTTGAATTCCGGTTGGATGTTTTGATAATATATTCTTTTTTATGAACTGTAATGCTGCTTTTTGTTTGTCATTAAGTTCGCCTTTGATTGTAAATTCTTGATCTCCGGGTAAATAGGAAATTAACTCTTGTTTGTTTGCCTCTCTTAGGGCAAGTTCTGATTCGGCAGAGCAGGGAACTATTTTGTAATTGGGAAATTCTTCTTGTAATCTTTTTAGATTGTTTTCTGCTCCGGGAACATCTATTTTGTTTGCAGCAATTATCATTGGTTTACTTGCTTCTCTTAGTTTAGATGCAAATAATAATATTTCTTCTTCTGTCCATTTTTCTAAATCTGGATTGAATTCTTTTAATACTTCTATGGACATTTTTTCAGTAACTCCCAGTCCTGAAAGTTGAGTTGTTATGGCCTTGTAAAGTTCTAATGATTCTGTTCTTACTTGTCTTTTGAATTTAGCCCAGCCTTTGGTTACAATTCTAAGGTACCAGAGATCTAATTCTTTTTCTAGAAATTTAATGTCATTTGCAGGATCGTAACTTAGGGGTTCTACTGGTTCTCCGTTTTCATTTGTGCTTCCGGAAATGTCAATAACGTGAATTAGTGCATCTGCCTGGTTTAAATCATCTAGGAATTGACTCCCCATTCCTTTTCCTTCGCTGGCTCCGGGAACTAGTCCGGCTACATCTAGAAGTTCTATGGGTAAGAACCTATTGTGTTCTTGGCAGTAGCCTGTTCTGGGGTTACACTGTTTGTTGAATTCTTTATCTACGCATTCTATTCTTGCGAATCCCATTGCGTGATTAGGTTTTATTGTGGTAAATGGATAATTAGCAATATCTACTTCGGCTAAAGTTGCAGATTTGAAGAATGTTGATTTTCCACAACTGGGTTTTCCTACGATTCCAACTAGCATGTATTTGGGTTAAAATTAGGGCTTAAAAAGGTATCTAATAATGACTTTCCATCAGAAGAGTTCTATTGATATCTGCTTGTTTAATCTTTTTAGAGAATAGGGATTTTAATTTAGGAACAAAACCTTCTGCCCTATAGGGAGCACCACAGATTGCAGCACCCAGCTTATTAAATTCAATTGAAGAATTTGAAGAGGGATATTTATTTACTAATGTTTTAAAATGTGCTAGGGATTTTGTAACTTTTTCAGTTTCATCTACGGAACCAACAACTGGAACTCCTAACGCTTGTTCAATGTCCGGAGCACTCAGTTCATAGATTTTAGATTTGGATCGATTAAGAATAACTCCAGATAAATATGTTTGAGCCTCTTTAGCTAGATTTAAAGTTTGCATTGAATTGTTAAGGGAGACATGGTCCGGAGTTGAGATCATAAATACCTTATCAGATGCATAAATTGCAGCTAGAGTTTCTTGATTCATGGTCGGTGAAGAATCAATTAGAATATAATCATATTTACTTCTCATGGAACATAAATAACTCCTCATTGCTTTGTAGTCTAAATTTTTAGAGACAAAACCAACTGGAAGAAAATCTAATTTTCCTTCTACTTTGTGAACTGTTGATTTAACATCGATTTTTCCAACCATTGCATCTGCAATGCCCATGCCCGGAGAGATTATTCCAAAGTGGGAACCCAAAGAAGGAGCAGTGAAATTACCATCAACAACTAGAACTGATTTATTATGTTTATTTGAAAGTAAATATCCAAGGTTAGAAACTACGGTGGTTTTACCAACGCCCCCTTTTGTGGATACGAATCCTAGAATTTCAGCCCTTTTCATTAATATAAATTAGAGAGAGGTATTTTATAAACCTTATCGTTTTGCAACTTTTTTCTTAGCTACTTTTTTAACAACTTTTTTCTTAGCTGTTACTCTTTTGGTTGCTATTTTTGCAGGTGGTTGAGCGAAGTAATCCCAACAAAGGTATTCTTTGCCAGTAACTTTGGATTTTTTAAGAAGTTTAACTCTTCTGCCATTAAGAGTCATGTAACAGAATGTGCCCTGAGAACATCGGATGAAATAATCACCATCTTTCCAGGTTTGAGTAAGATCTTTAATGTGTTTGACGAAATCATCTTTGGTTTCAGTGATCTGTTTATCAAATTTTACCTGAGGTTTGAATTGGTAAACTATAGAATAGTTAGGTCGCACCTGCATCACTGTCATGTCTTCTCTGATAACCATCTTATATTGTTAAAGGTGAAAAATATTTAAAGGTTTTGTAAAAAAAGGAAAAAAAGCCCTATTCTGGGGCGAAATCTTCTACTTTAGCTTTAAAATCCAGATCGCTGTTGATTTTTCCTCTAGCTTTCAAATAGCCTCTTGCTACTGTCCAAAACATCAAACCAAGGGATTTTTTACCTTTGTTGTTACAAGGAACTGCTAAATCTAGATCTTTGATCTTATTGTTAGTATCACACAGAGCAATTACGGGAATTCCAACTCTTAATGCGTCCTTGATTGCATTTCTGTCTGGGAATGGATCTGTTACTAAAATAAGCTTAGCTTCAGTGAATGTTTCTAGCTGAGTATTTGTTAGGATTCCTGGCGGATATCTTCCTGGAAATCCTCTGATATCTGTTAATTCAGTGAATTTCTTTAGTGCTTTCCAGCCGTTTTCTCTTCTACAGGCTATGATGATGTCTTCGGGTGCGAATTGGCCCATTAGGTTAATTGCAGCTCTGATTCTCTCATCTATTTTTTGAACATCCATTACAGCTAGTCCGTCAGGTCTAATCTTGTATATGAATGGCTTCATTGATTCTGTTTTGAATTTGGTACCAATGTGGATTCCTGCTTTTAGATAGTCATCTACAGGGATTAAATATTGATATCCATCATTTGCTTGTTGTTCAGTCATTTTGTACTCCTAGTAAGAATGAGTTCTTACATTTTTTTTGCCTCAGTAAATTTGGCTTTAGAAAGTGGAATCCTGATTAGTTTATAAGTATTTGGGTTAAATTTTTATATTAGAGATCCTTATTTTTGTTATGAGTTTTGATATTTTAAAACCAGGGAATACTCCTCTTGTTAAGTTGAATGGGCTTTTTGGAATTGACAATTTGTTTATGAAGGATGAAACAAAAAATCCAACACATACATTCAAAGATAGATTGGCATATGAAATGATTAGGCCACTTATTGAGAAGATTAATATTGGAAGTCAACCTGAAAGAATTACTTTTTCAAGTATTTCTTATGGCAATACTGCATTTAGTATGGGATATTATTGTGGGAAATTTAATGAATTTGCAAGAGCTAATATTGTTAAGGCCCTGGCTTTTGTTCCTCCAGAGATTATAAGTAAACCATTTGGTCCAAATACAGAGGGAAAAATTATTGAGTCTAATCTTGTCTTATCTAAAATAAAGGAATCTTGTGATGTTTTGAATATTGATTTAAATGCTCAGATATATAGAGAAAAAGATTTAGAAAAAATTGCATTAATAGAAGATAGAATCTTGGGGAAATTTGTTGATATTACAGAGGGCCTTGATCGTCCAGCTTATGTTCAAATAATTATTGAGTCTATCGCCCAATTAAAAAAGGCCCCAGATTATGTGGTGGTTCCATTTGGTGCAGGAATACTTTGTAATGAAATCATAGATTATTTAGATGATAATAAGATTAAAACAAAAGTTATCCCAGTTAGTTCTGGGAATCCTGAGACCATTGCAATTATGCTTTATGGTCCGATTTGGGTAGATGTAAAGTCTTTGTTAAATAATGGCGAAGGGTTAACTAGACATGATAAAATAGATCGTAAGGGGAGAGTAAGAGATCCTTATTTGGTTTATCATGTTGAAGATGAAGAGATAAGAAATGCGATGAAAGTTCTTAAGGAGAATAATATCTCTGCGGAGGCAAGTGGCTCTAGTGGCTTTTCTATTCTTTCTAGGTTAAATATAATAGATTCAAAATTTGATCCAAGAAAACATAGTGTTCTAGTTATAAATACTGGAAATGGATTATTAAACTTTCGAAGACTGTGATTTGTAGGTTACAACATGATAATGCTTTTTAATGGGGGGACCATAATTAACAGATGAAATTAAGATATTGGTTTGCAATTTCTGCTGCAGTTTTAACTCTTTCTGGAACTTGGGCTTATAATTTAAAA
>Ga0257119_1000829_pt1 | contig 25512 bp, 22 predicted proteins | sample SI112_200mmetaG_FD_190179 | JGI IMG/M metagenome (GOLD analysis project Ga0257119, IMG submission 190179) | Marine microbial communities from Saanich Inlet, British Columbia, Canada - SI112_200m | ecosystem: Environmental > Aquatic > Marine > Inlet | place: Canada: British Columbia | collected... | reverse complement strand
AAAACCTCATTTACAGACTGGGGGAACTTGAACCGGATCAGGGCTTCAGATCAAGCGAGTTGCATGGAATGGGCTTACTTTCGCTCCTTTCCCACAAGCTGATCCGCCTATATCGCAATCAGGTCAATCCTGGCTATATCAAAGACCTCACCCAATATCTTGAGACCGAACTGAGTCCAGCAGTTCTGGATGAACTTCTGACCAACTATCTGGAAGCCTTGCCCTCAGAGAGCTACAAGTCGTCCAATCAGAGTATTAATGAGTATCTAAAAGGGGCTACCAAGTCGGTTCCAAATACCCAGATCGTTGTTGAAGAGCTGTTGGTTCATATACTGGCTTTAAATAATCCTGCCTTTGAAAAATATGATGTTGTTTTCAGGGAAGATTTTCATCAAGCATTGAAAAGCTCTGACAAACTCTTGAAAAGCATCCAGGAATGGTCATCTGATTCAGCTGGCTTTGGAAGTGCTGGCAGCAATGTGATTGAATTGCTCATGGAGCCCATCCTGGCAGCGCCAGATTCTATTGAGGGACAGCTCACTTTCGTTCGCGAGAAATGGGGCAATTATTTAGGATCCCATTTATTGGATCTCCTTCGCGGTCTTGACCAATTTGAAGAAGAGACGCGCCTTCGTGGCTTTGGTCCCGGTGAATCTCAGGTGCCCAGTTACTCTGGTGAACTAGCGGAGGGCGAATATTACAGCGAAGACAGCGATTGGATGCCTCGGGTAGTCATGATTGCCCGTAATTCCCTGGTCTGGTTAGATCAACTATCTAAAAAATATGAACAAGACATCAAAACTTTGCGAGACATTCCTGATCAGGAATTGGATCTCCTGGCACAGCAAGGCTTTACCGTTCTGTGGCTGATTGGCTTATGGCACCGCAGTAGTATTTCTAAGAAAATTAAGCATTGGTGCGGAAATCCTGATGCTGAATCTTCTGCCTACTCACTCAAAGAATACGAGATTGATCCCAGTATTGGTGGACCAGATGCACTTGAAAATTTAAAACAGCGTGCCTGGGAGAGAGGGATCCGACTGGCCAGTGATATGGTGCCCAACCATACCGGGCTCGATTCAGACTGGTTAAAGCAACACCCCGAGTGGTATGTCAGTACCGACCAATCACCTTTCCCATCCTATCGTTTTGAGGGTGGAGATCTATCGGATGATCCAGACTTAAGTATTCACCTGGAAGACCACTATTTTGACCGTAGTGATGCCTCAGTCGTGTTCAAAGCCCACGATCATCGCAATGGGAGCACCAAGTTCATTTATCATGGCAATGATGGCACCTCCATGCCCTGGAATGACACGGCTCAACTCAATTACCTTAATCCCGAATTAAGAGAAGCGATTATCCAGACTATTCTGGATGTCGCCCGACAATTCAAAGTCATTCGATTTGATGCTGCCATGACTCTGGCCAAGCGCCATGTCCAACGCTTATGGTTTCCAGAACCTGGATCCGGCGGAGACATCCCTTCCAGAGCAGGGTTTAGCATGAGTGGGGCTGACTTTGATGCAGCCATACCAGCCGAATTCTGGCGCGAAGTGGTAGACAGGGTCGCCAGTGAAGTCCCCGATACATTGTTGTTGGCTGAAGCATTCTGGATGATGGAAAGCTATTTCGTGCGAACTTTAGGGATGCACCGCGTTTATAACAGTGCTTTTATGAATATGCTGAAGATGGAAGAAAACGCCAAGTTCTTTGAGATGATTGCCAAGACCCTGGAATTTGACCCGCGCATCTTACAACGTTTTGTGAATTTCTTAAGCAATCCAGATGAGGATACGGCTATTGCCCAGTTTGGTATGGGTGACAAATATTTTGGAGCCACCGTCCTTATGGTGACACTCCCTGGTCTACCCATGTTTGCCCATGCTCAGATTGAGGGTTTTGAAGAGAAGTACGGCATGGAATATCGTCGTGCTTATTGGGATGAAACACCTGATGAGGATCTGATCAACAGACACAAAGACCTGATCTTCCCCCTCATGAAAAAGCGCTATCTCTATGCAGGTGCCGGAAACTTTAGACTTTTCCCCTTTATGAATGCTGATGGACACCAAGTTGAGAGCGTATTTGCCTACACCAACCACAGTGGTACAGAGCGATCTCTGGTGCTGGTCAATAATTCTTTTAGCAGTCAGTCCGGTTGGATCAAGACCTCCACGCTTTTTAATACGGATCCTACCTCAGATCAACCCCAACTGGTTTCCGAAGATGTGATTGTGGCACTTTCATTTGATGTTGAGAACAGCTACTACGTTATTTTCCAGGAACAGGTCTCCAAGCTCTGGTATATCCGAACCGTAGAAGAAATCCGCAATCAGGGTCTTTTTATGGAATTATCTGGCTACGAGTCACAGATCTATTTGGGATTTCAGCTAGTCAGTGATTCAGAAGCCATTCCCTGGTGGAATATTCATCAGGATCTAGGTGGTCTGGGCATTGGTGATTTTGCACCCCTCTTTCGTCGTATTGAGCTGGAACCGGTTCACCGACTTTTCTGCAATATGATGAAACTGATCATCGAGCAGACCGATCTACCTGAGGGTAAACTATTATTTATGAAATTTGCACCCCTCCTGGAAGCTATGTTGGAGATGGAGAATATTTCTCTAATGATGGAGGATGTGGAAGATTTTGCCAAAAATTATGAATCCTTACTAAACCAATCGCTGCCACGAATAGAGGGGTTACGAGTAGATTCAATCGAGCAGCATCGCTTTGTGGGGGCTTGTACATATTTTGCTCGGCAGGTTCATGCTGCCAATCCTGAATCCACCGATAGCATGGTTCATACCTATGGACTGGGAGAACAAATAAATAAGTGTTTACCTACAGCCAGGGCAGTGAATCTAGCTGGTCTATTAGCCGTCTTAGAGTATGCTGATAGAGCCAGAGCTCTGGTCACACGGGACCCTCAGGCTTTTTTTGTTAATTTATTCAAACATGTCGAGGTCCTTGAATTCTTCCAGGTGAATGAGGATGAATCGGTTCAGTGGTTTAACCAGGAACGCATGGAAACATTTTTGGAGTACTTCCTAAGGATTTTTGGTACAGAATTAAGCGATGATTCTCAAATCTTGATCAAAGATGCGTTTGCATCTTCAGAGTATAAATTAGAAAAATTCCTGGATTCACTCAGTCCGTCGTAAGCTTGGTCCTAAGCAGAAAAAATAACTTATTTGAGGCTTTTCAATATCTCAGGTAGGATGGTCACAATCATCTTATCAGCTGCTGTGTTAAATGCCTTATTCGCAGCATTGGTATAATTCAGATCAATCCCCTTTTCTCGTGAGAGTGAATTTTTGTAGATTTCCGTCCCACTTTTCCGATCAATAACATTAAGACTTACATCAGCAAAGGCAGTATACATACCACTGTATTCTGTTCCCCTGGTCGCCGTAGCACTCAAGGTCATCTGCCAATCCGCATCCTTTGGATTATCAACAAAGTTGAATCCTTCGCCAATAAAGTGATTCTTTATGCGGGGCTCCACCTGAAGCTGTTTCAACGTCCTACCACTAAAGATTTCAGTGGACTCCATATAGATCGATGGATTAGCCACATCCAGAATTACCCGTGTTGAAGTAGGGGGGATGCTCCTGATGATCCCAATTAAGATGGGTGACTCAATATTCTTAAGTACCTGTTCAACATCAACACTGATCTCAATAATCTGTAGCTTCAGGGGTGCAGTAATGCTGGTGACCTGAACAGTGGCTCTTCCCTGATTGCCAGTCCTGATAGATTCCAGCAATTCCCCGGCACCCTTTGTGAAATGAACCTTTAGGGGTAGACCACGTAAGGCTTGGGTATTGTGCCCTCTAGCAAAAACAGTTAATTTTTCGGCTATAGGTTGTCCAAGTTTGGCTGATACATTTGACTGACTCGGGTCAAGAGTTATTCCTGAGAGGAGAGCCTGCAGCTGGGTATTGACTTCATTGCTGAGAATAACTTGACGACCCTCAAATTCCACTTCCAGAGCTTCATTGAGATAGGGAAGCAGGGGGATAAAGGCTTGAATCGTCGCATTAAAGGAATCAGAAAATTGGCTTATCTCACCAGCGGCTTTAGCCTTGGTTAAAAAATCAGTGGAAAGTGCCAGAGCACTTTTTCGTTTTCTGGCTTGAATCGCTGCATACTTCGCCTTTGATAATCGGTAGTAAGCGTAGTGATAGTTGGCATCCTGCCAGGTATCAACCAGCTCATGGCCTTCCAGATCGGCCACAGCCTCAGAACGAGCCGTTGCCAGGTATTCATCTCTCGTGATGGCACCCTTCTCAATCAGTGTGGTGACGATATCGCTGGTAATTTTAACGGTAATTTGGGAAGCCAGATCAGCCAGCGCCAGATCCTGGGAGCTTTTGAGAGCTTCTGACCCGTATTTATTTTTTGAAGCCGAGCCTATCCCTAGATAATAGTTGGGGTCCACAGGTTGCTGGATCAACCAGCTTGGTTTTGGTCCTGCTTGCATCACTTCAGGACTGAGCCCAGGGTTTGATCCTGAACCACAGCAGATGAGGAGGAAAGTCGTGCTAAAAGCAATGAGTGTTCTGATATATTTCATATGAACCCCTGATTAAATCAAATTAAGGCAGTGAATGGAAAATAGCTGGTGGAGATAAGATTCAAAATAATCAATGCCAGGGACTTCTCATGTGCGTTATGACAAATATGGGGTACATCAGTCATTGCAAAGTATGTAACACTTGCACATCAATTATTCACTATCTGACCAAATTTGACCAATGGAACTAAGCAATCATTTATATATTGATGGCTGTCTTGGTACGGGTGCAGGTGTAGAATCTAGAAGATCACCACACCTTGAAATTTCAGGTTAATTTTTATTTTAGGACGCATGACTTTTGACAAACCTAACCCAACACCTCCAGTCAGTCTCTCTTGAGGAACGTGAAGCTCAGAATGGGCATCAATCAGCCGTGCTCTGGTTTGCAGGGCTCTCAGCTTCAGGAAAATCCACCATCGCCATGGCAACCCAGCGGGAACTATTCAAACGGGATATACAAATCACCGTGTTAGATGGCGACAATGTTCGTCACGGCCTCAATGCTGGTCTGGGTTTCAGTGAAGCCGATCGTGAAGAGAATTTGAGACGCGTCGCTGAAGCATCAAAACTATTTGCAGAAACGGGCTTTATTGTCCTGACTTCATTTATTTCGCCTTTGAGGGCGAACCGTGAAGCAGCTCGAAAAATTGTTGAGCCCATGAATTTCTTCAAGATCTATATCAAAGTGACCATGGACACTGCTGAAGAACGGGACCCCAAAGGCTTGTATAAGCTGGCCCGAGCAGGGGAAATCAAGGACTTTACCGGTATTGGCTCTCCCTTTGAAGCACCTGATCATGCAGATCTTGTAATAGAAAATGATTCTCAAACTGTTGAAGAAGGTGTAGAACAGATCATAAGCTTTTTAAAAGAAAAACAGATCATCTCCAAGGTCTAGCACGCTACTCCACATTAATGAGTAAACCTGAATCATATAAATTGACCCACCTCCAGGAATTGGAGGCAGAAAGTATTCATATTATTCGCGAGGTTGCCTCCGAATTTGAGAATCCTGTCATGATGTATTCCATTGGGAAAGATTCATCTGTGATGGTGAAGCTGGCCCAGAAAGCCTTTGCACCAGGCAAAATCCCCTTTCCACTACTCCATGTCGATTCACACTGGAAATTTAAAGAGATGATCAAATTCCGTGATGAATTTTGCGCAGGAAACAATATTAACCTCATCGTTCATAAAAATGAGGAAGGTGTGAAAGCGGGGGTTGGGCCATTTACCCATGGGAGTAAAATCCACACCGACACCATGAAAACGCAAAGTTTACTCCAGGCACTTGATAAGCACAAATTTGATGCAGCCTTTGGTGGTGCGCGCCGGGATGAAGAGAAATCACGGGCTAAGGAGCGTATTTTTTCGTTTAGGGATAATTTTCATCAATGGGATCCCAAAAATCAACGACCTGAACTATGGAACCTCTATAATACTGAAGTACACCGAGGCGAGAGCATCAGAGTCTTTCCCATTTCAAATTGGACAGAACTTGATGTCTGGCAGTATATCCGCCAGGAAAGTATCCCTATTGTGCCGCTGTATTTTGCAAAACCGCGAGAAGTTGTGGATATAGATGGACAATACATCCTGGTGGATGATGATCGTATGCCAAAAGAATTAGCTGCTGGAAAGGTAGTCAGAACCGTACGATTCAGAACGTTGGGTTGTTATCCCCTAACAGGTGCTGTAGAATCTGAAGCTGACACAATTGAGAAAATTATCGAAGAAATGATGACTGAGACTCAGTCTGAGCGAACCACCCGGGTTATTGATTTTGATCAGGATGGCTCCATGGAGCAAAAGAAGAGAGAAGGATATTTTTAGTTGGTACGTTCTTTAATACTGAGTGATCCTGGACTGAGGGAAAAATCTACTCTTTTTCGAGCAAAGCGAGAAAACCCAGCATAATGGCAAACCGCAGAACCTATTTCACATACATCCTCTCGAATAAGAACCGACGTCTATATATCGGGATGACAAACGACCTGAATCGTCGAATTCGAGAGCATCAAACCGGTACAAAAGGCTTTGCTGCCTCATATAAAATGACGAAGCTGGTTTACTATGAAACATTTGATGGTCCTAATGCTGCTCTACAGCGTGAAAGTATCCTGAAGAAGTGGCGGAGAGAGAAAAAGATCCAATTGATTGAATCTGTGAATCCAATGTGGGATGAATTGGTGGTTGATTTAGAGAGTGAGATTTCTCGTCCAGTGGACTCGAAATTGGATAATGATGATCAGCCAGTTAGTTGATTGCTGAATGAAATCAAGCATATGATGAACCCTAATCTCACCCCAACACCCAAACCCATCAACCTCCCAACCAAGGGAATCGAAGAATTCCTCGCTCAGGATGAAAAAAAAGACCTCCTTCGGCTCCTCACTGCTGGCTCGGTTGATGATGGAAAGTCAACCCTCATTGGACGCCTCTTAAATGACTCCAAACGTCTCTACGATGATCAACTTGAAGCGCTGGTTCGGGATTCAAAACGGGTGGGGAATGCTGGTGAAGAAATTGACTATGCACTCCTTCTGGATGGTTTAAAAGCGGAGCGGGAGCAGGGCATTACCATTGATGTGGCCTATCGCTATTTTTCTACTTCAAAACGCAAATTTATCATCGCCGATACACCTGGCCATGAACAGTACACCCGCAATATGGTCACCGGCGCATCTACGGCTCACTTAGCCATCGTCCTCATTGATGCCCGCAAAGGGGTCATTACCCAGACCAAGCGCCATTCGTTCCTCATTTCACTATTGGGGATCAAACACGTCATTGTCGCTGTCAACAAAATGGATCTGGTTGAGTACAATAGAGATGTATTTGAGCAAATCCGTGAGGACTATCTGGAATTCACCACCCGCTTAAGTATACCTGACATCCAATTTGTACCCCTTTCAGCGTTGAAGGGTGATAATATCGTGGACAGGGGTGAGAATATGCCCTGGTACCATGGTGCCAGCATTATGAACCTCCTGGAAGACATATCAATTTCAGGTGATAGAAATTTTGTGGATTTCCGATTTCCTATCCAGTTTGTTTCAAGACCTAATCTTGACTTCCGGGGTTTTGGAGGGCGAGTAGCCTCAGGTGTAATCCGTAAAGGGGAAGAAGTCGTGGCCCTACCATCAGGGAAATCCACAAAGGTGAAATCCATCGAGAGTATGGGTGAAAGTGTTGACTATGCCTTCCCTCCCCAGAGTGTGATGTTGACTTTGGGGGACGAAATCGATCTCAGTCGTGGGGATATGCTGGTCCGCAAAAATAACCAACCTAAGATCGAAAGACATTTTGAAGCCATGCTGGTCTGGATGGATGAAACTGACCTGGATCTGAATAAGCAATTTCTGCTAAAACATACCACACAGAAAGTCAAAGCCAGAGTCGATGCCATTCGTTATGGAATTGATGTGAATACATTAAAGCGATCTGAGACCAAAACTTTTGAGCTGAATCAGATCGGCAGAGTCGTATTGACCAGTTCAAGACCCCTGCTTTTTGATAGTTATGAAAAGAATCGTCAGACCGGCAGTTTTATCCTCATTGATCCCCTAACCCACAATACCAGTGCGGTGGGGATGATCATCAATCGGGTCCATTCAGAACAATTGCCTTCAAAAATTGCCCATACGGGATCCAAAAAAGCAGATCGCAGTTTGGTGACTGCCAGTGAGCGGGAAACACAATTATCACAAAAAGCCATGACCTATTGGGTTACGGGATTGCACGCATCTGGAAAGAATGATATTGCCTATGAGCTAGAGCGCTATCTGTTTGATAAAGGGCGAACAGTCATCGTTCTCAATGGCAGTATGCTCAGATCTGGATTAAATCGCGAACTGGGTTTTGATAAGGCAGATAGGGATGAAAACCTGCGTCGCGTCGCTGAAATGGCCAAATTATTAAATGATCAGGGTTTGATCGTCATAGCAGTATTTATTTCACCTGATAGAGAAACCAGGCTACAGGTCAAAGAAATCATCGGAACTGAACGGTATAAGGAAATTTTTATAGATACTTCGGTGGAATTTTGTCAAACTCGTGATACCGAAGGGTTATACGAGAAAGCCGCCTTGGGAAAACTCAGAAACTTCCCTGGAGTTGACTCACCCTATGAGACGGGAACGGCTGATATCATTTTAAACGATCTAGATCATGTGGATATAAAGGATCTTATTTAAGTTCTCCCCCAGGAATGAACTTTGTTAATGCAGGTGAGTAAAAATGCTGAACTTCTAATTAATGGATCGAGTCGAAACAAATAATATGAAAATAGTAACCATCATCGGTGCACGCCCCCAATTCGTCAAGGCTTCAGTCATATCAAAAGCGTTGCGAAAAGCTGGTCATGAGGAAATCCTGGTTAATACAGGACAGCACTATGATGACAATATGGCGCGTATCTTTTTTGAGGAAATGGGCATCCCCAAACCAGATTATGATCTAGGAGTTGGATCTGGAACTCATGCTTCCCAGACAGCAGGCTCTCTTGTGGGAATTGAAGAAATACTTATCAAAGAAAAGCCTGATTATATAATCGTTTTTGGGGATACCAATGCCACTGTAGCAGGAGCATTGGCGGCTGCAAAACTTCATATAAAAATTGCACATATCGAGGCGGGCTTGAGATCCTACAATCGAGATATGCCTGAAGAAATAAACCGAGTTGTTACGGATGTACTTTCAAATCTTTTATTTGTCCCAACTCCAGTTGCAGCAGAAAATCTGAAGAAAGAGGGAATTACTTCGAGGGTTCATATTGTTGGTGATGTCATGGTGGATGCCTTGATGACATATACGAAAGTTGCTGAGCAGAAATCACACATTTTGGATGATTTGAAGCTTGAGAAGAATGAGTTTATGCTCATGACCATCCATAGACCTTCCAACGCTGATCATGATGATAGACTGCTTTCCATTTTAAGGGAAGTCTCAAGTATGGATCACCCCGTTATTTTCCCCATACACCCTCGCAGTAGAGCCCGGGTCGAAAAATTAATCAGTAAGACCTCAGGGAATATCAGGATCATTGATCCTGTTGGATATCTGGATATGATGATGCTGGAAAAATATTCTAGACTCATTATCACTGATTCCGGTGGAGTCCAGAAGGAAGCCTATTTACATAAAACGCCTTGCCTGACAGTCCGTGGGGAAACCGAATGGGTTGAAACTGTGAGAGATGGGTGGAATTATATCGTAGGAGATCAGCTGGATAAAATCTCCATTTTGTCAAAGGATTTCCCGGAACCAAAGGCCTGGAATTCTCACTATGGGGATGGTCAATCATCCGCTAGAATTGTTCGGTTGCTGGAAGAAAATTTGGTGTGACTTCAGGTGAGGTGTAGCACCAGCAATCAATGACAAATAGCACAAAACGCCTCCCTTAGGGAATGATATTTGCTGAAAGACCAAGTGCTTGATGAAAAAGAGAATACTTTAAAAATTTGAATAGAGATATTGATAAGTTAAGGAAGATTTAAATGCAATTTATTGATTTGGCGAAACAACAGAGTCTGATAAAAACTAATCTGGATAAGAGAATCCAGGACGTCCTGGCACATGGTAAATACATCATGGGTCCAGAGATTAAAGAGATGGAAGCCCAGTTGGCTGAATATGTAGGTGTCAAGCATTGTGTGAGCTGTTCATCAGGAACGGATGCACTTCTTATGCCACTCCTAGCCTGGGATGTTGGTCCTGGAGATGCTGTATTTACCACCCCCTTCACCTTTATTGCTACTGCTGAAGTCATCCAACTTCTAGGTGCCACCCCCATTTTTGTGGATATCGACCCCAAGACCTATAACATTTCCCCAGAACTTCTCGATGATGCCATCACCGAAGTGATTGAAAAGGGTGAACTGAACCCCAAGGTGATTATTCCAGTGGATTTATTCGGTCTTCCCGCAGATTACGCAGCCATCGAGCTCATTTCTAAAAAATATGATATCAAAATCTTAGAGGATGCTGCCCAGGGTTTTGGGGGTCAGATTGATGATCGCCTGGCAGGTAGTTTTGGTGATGCGGCCTCAACCTCATTTTTTCCAGCCAAACCTTTGGGCTGTTATGGTGATGGTGGTGCAATATTTACTGACGATGATGAGCTCTATGAAAAGCTCGTATCTGTAAGAGTACATGGTAAGGGTGGAGATAAGTATGATAATGTCCGTATCGGTTTGAACGGACGTATGGATACACTCCAGGCAGCCATCGTTTTAGAGAAATTCACACTCTTTCCTACGGAAGTAAAATTACGTAATAAAGTAGCTGATCAATACTCCGCTTTACTCTCAGATCGAGTAGTCGTCCCTGAAGTATCCAGTGGCTATACCAGCGTGTGGGCCCAGTACTCAATTTTAGCAAAGGATGCAGACGATAGAGCCAGCTTGCAGGCAAAATTAAAGGAAGCCGGTATTCCTTCTGCTGTTTATTATCCAAAGCCATTGCATCAGCAGACTGCCTTTAATCATCTCGATTACAAGGATGGAGATTTTCCAGTAAGTGAGGAAATGAGCCAACGCATTTTTAGTCTGCCCATGCATCCTTACCTTGAGACTGCGGATATCGAAAAAATATGTAAGGTCCTCAACTCCTAGCACATGGAGCATGTCTCCCTGAGCTGTCACGCTGAGCCCGTCGAAGCGCTGCCGCAGGATGAAGCTTTTACTTGTGACTTTTGACTTTTCGACCTTCGACAATCACAGGTCGCATCACTATATTTGAGCACGAATTTTATTATTTGAGGAGTTTATGAATAACAAAGTAAAAATCTGCGTCGTAGGTGCTGGCCGTTGGGGAACCAACCACATCAAGACCCTGAAAAATCTTGGCGCTCTGGCAGGTATCGTAGAGTCCCGCGAGAATCGCCGGGAAGAATTGAAGACTCTATTCCCCGAAGCAACCCTCTTTCATAGTGTCAGAGATGTCCCCCTGGACGATTTTGATGGTTTTACTGTGGCTACCCCTGCTGAAACTCATTTTGAAGTAGGATCATATCTCCTGGAGCAGGGCAAACATGTTTTAATTGAAAAACCTATCGCCCTGAATACCAAGGAAGCGGGTGCCCTAAAAGCCCTGGCCGATAAACATAAAGTGAATCTTATGGTGGGTCATGTACTCCTGTTTCATCCTGCTATTATAAAGATCAAGGAGTTAATCGATTCAGGAAAGATTGGTAAGTTGGAGTATATCTACAGCAACCGGCTGAATCTGGGCACAGTACGTACTGAGGAAAACATCCTCTGGAGTTTTGCACCCCATGATATCTCCATTTTTGAGTACTTCATTGGTTCAAACCCTGTTGAAGTAGTCAGCAGGGGAGGTGCGTTTTTAACACCTGGTATCCATGATACCACCATGACCTCCCTGACTTATCCAAACAATGTGGTTGGACATATTTTTGTGAGTTGGCTACACCCCTTTAAAGAACACAGAATGGTTATGATCGGATCGAAGGGTATGATTTCCTTTGAGGATAGTTCCGAAGAAAAAGATATCCTGTTTTATGAAAAAGGCATCGATTGGGTGCAGGGGGAACCAATTAAGCGTGATGGACCCACAGAAGTCATTCCCTATGACAAGGGCTTTCCACTCACCAATGAAATTCAGTATTTCATCGATCATCTCGATGGTTCAAAACTTGAGATTGCTGATGGACAGAATGCCTATGATGTTCTGGAGGTTCTGGAAAAAGCGACCCATTCGCTTCAGGGAACTAGTGCAGAACCAGATGATGAAGAGCCAGCTAAGGATTCAGATTTTTTCGTCCACCCCACCAGTGAAGTAGACGCCGGAGTTACGGTGGGCAAGGGTACAAAAATCTGGCATTATTCACATGTTCAGGGAGGATCCTCTCTGGGAGAGAATGTCTCCATTGGTCAGAATGTCAATGTGGGTAATAATGTAAAAATTGGCAATTCGGTCAAGATACAAAACAATGTCTCTGTCTACGAGGGTGTTGAGTTGGAGGATTATGTTTTTTGTGGTCCTTCCATGGTGTTTACCAATATCCAGCGTCCCCGCTCAGAGTTTCCCCAAAGGGGTACTGAGTTTTACGCCAAGACTCTGGTGAAGAAAAGTGCCTCCATTGGCGCCAATGCCACCATCGTTTGTGGATCGACACTAGGTGAGTATTCATTTATAGGTGCTGGTACAGTAGTAACTAGAGATGTCCCTGCCTTTGCAATGGTTGTTGGCAATCCTGGCAAAACTATTGGCTGGGTTGACAAAAAGGGGTATAGACTAGAGTTCGATGAAGCTGGAATGAGCAAATGTGGAAACTATCAGCTTAGTAACGAGCAGGTGAAGTACCTAGGGGAATAGCCGTGTCCAAGATTCCTTCAGACTAATATGGTAATATGAAAAAAATACTTATAACAGGTGCAGCAGGGTTCATTGGTTTTCATCTTTCACAGAGATTGCTGAAAGAAGGTTATGAAATCTATGGGATTGATAATCTCAATAGCTACTACGATCCTGCATTAAAACAAGCACGCCTTGTCCAACTCCAAGTTTCAAACTTCAAGTTCCAACAGTTGGATCTCCAAAATTATGAGGGTTTGACCAAGGTTTTCACAGAATTTCAACCTGACATCGTCATCAACCTGGCAGCTCAAGCTGGTGTCCGCTATTCTCTTGAGAACCCCAGGTCTTATATAGAATCTAATCTGGACGGCTTCTTCAACATTCTAGAAGCTTCCAGGCAACATGGTGTGAATAACTTCATTTATGCCTCCTCCAGTTCTGTATATGGCAATAATGAGAAATCACCTTTTTCTGAAACGGACAATGTTGACCATCCTGTCTCGCTGTATGCTGCCACCAAGAAGTCTAACGAACTCATCGCACATACTTATAGTCACCTCTATAAAATGACAACGGTGGGCTTACGTTTCTTTACCGTCTATGGTTCTTGGGGTCGCCCAGATATGGCTTATTATTTTTTCACCAAGGCCATCCTGGAAGGCAAAAAGATACAGCTCTTTAATCAGGGTTTGAACCTGCGCGACTATACTTATATCGATGATATCGTTGAAAGTATCAAAAGAATGCTGGATGGGTTCGATTCACTTCAACCTGCTGTTGAAAATGATCAATATACTGCGACCAAAAGTCCTTATTATCACCTCTTTAATATTGGAGGCAGTAACCCTGTACCAGTTCTAGAGTTTGTGGAAATCTTAGAAAATGCTCTGGGTAAAAAGGCTATTAGGGAATTGGTTGGATTTCAAGCTGGAGATGTTTTTAGTACTGAAGCAGATACGAAAACGCTTGAATCCTTTATTAACTTCAAACCAACCGTCACCCTAAAAGAGGGACTGGGTGAATTTGTGGAGTGGTATCTACGCTATTATCGTATACCCCATTAACAAGCATTCCCAATCACCCCTTTGCAGGCTGGAAAGCCCTCAGATTTAAAGTCGCAATAACACTAATTATCTAATTTCCATAAATAAAGACTAATATATTATCTATTATACCTTATATTGAGTGATAAGGGATACTATAATGGATATACAAAAATTTGAAATTGATGATTTCAGCCCAACCAAAATCGCTGAGAAGCTTGCCAATCGGATGAAGTCAAGGCGTATCGGTCTGAACATTACTCAGAAGGAACTGGCAAACCAATCGGGTGTCAGTTTAGGGAGTATCAAGAGATTTGAGACAAGGTATCAAATTGCTCTACAGAGCCTACTTAAGATTGCACTTGTCTTAGATGCTACAAGCGAATTTCACCAGCTATTCCCGATGAACCAATATAAAGGTATTGCAGAAGTAGTAAGGGCTACAGAGAATCGCCCAAGAAAGCGTGCTCGTGATGTTGGAATTCATTAAACTAATTGATGTAAAAATTGGTTCAATGCTCGTTGGACAAATTGCCCAGACTCCAGAGCGCAAGATTGTGTTTGAGTATACCTCACAATTTTTGGAGAATGGATTTTCCATATCCCCCTTTTACCTGCCCCTAAAACCTGGACTTTTTACAGCTCCAGACGAGCCATTTGGAGGTAATTTCGGCGTTTTTGATGATAGCCTGCCAGATGGATGGGGTAATTTACTCCTAGATCGATTCCTCACAGCCCAAGGTATTGACCCAAGCACACTCTCTGTACTGGATCGCTTGAGTTTAGTTGGGTCATCTGGGATGGGTGCCCTGCAATATTTCCCCAGTCAGAATATTCATTCGGAATTTAAATTTACAGAGCTTGAGTTTCTGGCCAGTGAGGTACGGAAAGTGATTTCCGAGACTGATTACTCAGAACATATTGAATTGTTAATTGGTGTGGGGGGGTCACCCGGTGGAGCAAGACCCAAGGCTCTGATCAAGGAAAAAGATGAATCCTGGATGGTTAAGTTTCCGTCCTCACTTGACCCGAATGATTTTGGCGCGACTGAGTTTGAATATTCTCGTATTGCACGCAAGTGTGGTATTGTTATGCCAGAGACCCAACTTTTCGAAAACAAATATTTCGGGGTAAAGCGATTTGATCGAGAAGGGGATGATCGTATACATATGCACACTGCCTCAGGCTTACTCAATGCAAGTTACCGCTTCCCATCTTTGGATTATATTGACCTGATTAGGGCATCTTTTGCTCTTACCAAAAATTTGGAGAATTCATACAAGCTTTTTCGACAAATGGTTTTTAATGTATTGACAGGGAATAAGGATGATCATACCAAAAACTTTTCCTTTCTCTATACTGAACAAGGATGGTGTCTTTCACCGGCCTATGATCTCGCTCCCAGTGGAGGGTTCAATGGAAATCACTCCACAACAATCGCTGGGCAGGGTCAGCCATCACGAGAAAACCTTTTCGAGGTTGGAATTCAAACCGGTCTGAAGCAAAAACGAATGCTCCAAATTTTTGATGAAGTGCACCAGAACTGTACTCCCATTCGATTGGGACAATGGTAATCTAGAAGACATTAGAGTGTGATCATCACCTGATAGTGAATGATTTATCTTTTTGCCCGTGCAACCGTTCTAGCTTAGCAAATCAAGCAGTAAACCTTTATCCAGTATGTCTATATCCGCGTCTGAAATGACAAAAGGTCTAATATCGTCTTGAATATGGCGCCAATTCAAATTTCTAACATATTCACTCAATGCCGATTTCCAGGATTCCTGATTTATGGGTTCACCCATATAGTTTGTTTGGTGAAGTGCATTCTGTAAATAAGGAATATTGGGTTGGAGACCTTTCCAACGCGATAGAAGAAATATTACATCGTAGAAATCACGACCTTTGGTATAGGGCCTCTGGAGAATCGCATGGAATTTTCCAGACAGAAAACTTGGGACATCGTGATGAATAAGACTATAGGGCAAGTACACATTAATGAGCCTTCGTCCAACCTGCCAACCGAGAGGAGGATTTGTATCGACCTCTATTTTAATGCTAAGTTTTTCATCCTCGTTTATTGTGAGCCCGCATTCAAAAAGCAATCCCTCAAATTTGATGAAGGTCGACCGAACCGTTTTCTCTTTTACGCCTGAATCACTTATTAAGTAGCCCTGCCGAGCTAAATTTGAGCGTAATTTAGAAATTACCCGTGTAAAGTTATATTGGTCGTTGATTGTTTTTAAGTGAAAATCTAGGTCTTCAGAAAAACGATTTAAGCCATGAATAATTCGAAGGGCAGTTCCACCATGAAAAATTAAGTTTGGTAAATCCTTTTGTTCAAAAAGAGCTCTTAAGATGACATGTTGCAAGTATTCCCGTAGTGCGAGGTAAGCAATTGTGGGTGATCTCGCTTCGCCTGCGATTCTGATAGCTTCGCTTCTCATTTCGTCTCCTTCAATACATGAATTAATGCACGTATGCCACGGGCAAGTTTTTTACTGGGAATTATTCTTGTATACTCAAATAAATTATCAGGATCCAAAACCTCAGTATTTTGCAACCGTAGACTACGCCACCGTTTCACATCCCATTCACCACAATTTAGCAGACAAATATCGACCAAGGCTTTTTCAGGTGAGGCAATCAGTGCATTTTGCTGAGCATGATTTCCCATTTGCTCCAGGCTATACCCAGAGAACCGATTTGTCTTTAGGCTGTGGTAATGAAAATTTCCGGAGGGAGTTTGCCAGTGCCTTGTATCTCTCGTGGTGACAGCTTGAATAAGGTGAGTATGTTCTGGGATGAGTTTGAAATATTCCAGGGCAGTATAGAGTGAGATGTAGGAGGGCGAGTATAAATAATTTGAAATATAGAAGGGATGCGGTGCCTGGGCTTGGTAGAGGGTGGGTAGCATATATTTCCCACGACGCAAACGAACTAGCTTACCTGCTCCAACCCATCTGGATAGACGCGGCAAAACTCTGGCTTCATCCTCAGGGAACAAGGTCAGTAAATCGGCCGTCTCAAAAAAAGGTCGGCTGGAGAAGCTTTTTAATAATTCATCATATTTCATATTAATAACTTACCAATATATGCAAGTAATGTAAATATAATATATAAATTTTCCACAGAAACCCATACCTGAAGTATAATCCGGCATCACTTTCGGCTTTATTTTCTAAAAGGAAATAATCTCCACAATTTGGCGATATGTAGAGTGAAGGACAATCACCTACAATCATCTGAAACATTCCATCAATATTTAAGAGTACTGAACCGATCTAGGATCAGTCGCTCATGGAATGCTTTGGATAAAACAAGAAGGAGGCGTTTAATGGAAAAAAAGCTTGAACTGATGTCGGACGATGTCATCAGAGAAGAATTTATCAAGCGATTCACTATTCCAGCAGGGAAGAGATTGGGAAGTGTCAGTTCAGCAGTCAATCATTTGAGGACTATGTTCACAGAGTCGAAGTACCGAGAGAGTTTTGCTATTATTTTTCTCAATACCCAACACGAAGTCATAGAGAGTAAAATTCTTTTCAAAGGTAGTCTGGATACAGCCGCTGTTTACCCCCGCGAGGTGATCCGTAGCATTCTAATAGATTACCCCGGCACAAAAGCTGTGATATTGGCTCACAATCATCCCAGTGGGAGCCACACCCCCAGCCGCTCCGATGAAAAGATTACGAACAAGCTAAAACAAGCGCTTGATACCATCGATGTCGATCTATTGGATCATATCATTGTCGGCAAGGAATTCTATTCTTTCGCTGATCATCAAAAGTTGTAAAATTCACATGAGTATGTAAAGAATCGATACTCAAATCCCAGTTATTAAAAACAAGAAGAAGGAGGTCATTATTATGACACTCATGCTACATAGTGGGACAGAAAGTGCAACCATGAATGAACTTATCTCCATCCCGCTACCCCAGAAAACTCGTACTTATCAACCAGTTCCCCATGAACAGCTATCCACCATGCTACTCCAAATGGTAGCAAGCATTTTCCCCGATTTCAGTTATGAAAAGAGTCATTTTGGGTTGGCAGCTGACGGAAACAAGATGTTTGGGATTCACACTTTTCGGTCTGTGGATTCTGCCTTGGGCTTATCAATTGGGTTTCGGAATAGTTATGATCGCAGTATGTCAGTTGGAATTGCAGTTGGTGCATCCGTTTTCGTTTGTGACAACATGGTGATTTCAGGCGATATCACAGTGCTTCGGAAACATACCAGCAATGTTATCAGGGATATGGAATCCATGGCACTCCAGGCCATCTACCGCTCCCAGTCAACTTACAGGGAAATACTTGATGACGCAGGAGCGATGCAGGATTTACCCCTTAATGATGATCAAGCCTATCGGATGCTGGGTCTGGTCTATGGACGAGGCATCATGACCCCCAGACAAATTCCAATTGCCCATCGGGAGTGGGAATCGCCTACCCATGATGATTTCACACCACGTACGGTCTGGAGTTTGTACAACGCCATCACTGAAGCATTGAAAAGTGCTCCCCTTTCATCCATCATGGAAAAGCACTTATCCCTGCACCACCTCTTTGCGGATCAGTTCAGATGGAAGGAGGCTTGAACCCCATGAATGGTAGAGGAATCCAAACACTCATAGAGGCTGCCTTGCTGATCCTGGTTGAGATAATCACTTGGGTAGAGAGCAGTCCAAAGAAAAAAAGTAAACGGGATCATGTTTCGAAAGGCTGAAATTCTATCCCGCATAGAGTTGCGCCAGTCCACTATCAAGGATTGGCTCAGCTGTCCCTTAATGTTTCGCTATCGCCATGTCATGCAGCTAGCCCCCAGTTATAGGAGTCTGGCTGCCATCCATGGCAGTGCCTTACACCTGTGCATTCATAGACTCCACTTCGAAGGATTTGATCTGGATCTGGGACTGCTTTATGCACGAGCCCTGAAAGAAGTACTTGAGTCAGAATCGCACATTCCAATCCGCTGGAAAAAGGGTGTTGAGGAAGACAGGTTGATCATGCTGACCCATGCAGCAGAGATCCTGAAGGGCTATGTAAACCATGAGCAGAATCATACTTCTACGCTTATGTACTCGGAAGTAAAATTCAGGTTGAGAGTTAATGGGATGCTGTTGACTGGAACCATTGATCAGGTCAGACGCAATTTGGATAGTAGCTTAGAGCTCATTGACCTTAAATCTGGGATGCAAAGACCTATGAAGCATGCTTTGCAAAGGGACTGGCAGCTAAATCTGTATGCCTATGCCCTGCGCTATGGAGAAATATTCATTCATAGCTCCTGGGTTCGAATCCGAATGAAGGTTCAGAGAACCTCGATCTATTACTTGCGCGCCCATGAGATCTATAAACGTGATGGCAAGTATGGCAAGAAAGGTTCACAAAAGGGCCAACCCTGGATCAGTGTTGAGAAACCATCCTGGGAGCTGATCCAGTTCAAACAAGAACTACGTAACATTATCAAGATGATGACTAGAGATTGGGCAATCCCGAACACTTCCTCGTGTGGTTTTTGCGCCTATCGAGATCATTGTGACAATCGCTCCGTGATGCATCTACGCAATCAATTTTCAAAAGTAAGTCACCTGCTCTCACAAGATGAGGAGAAGAGGCAGAGAAGAGGAGAAATATGATAAAAGTATCAAAAGCTGCCCTAGATAGCGCTTTGGAGCAGCTGTGTGAAACGGGCTGGGATATAGACAAAGAGCTTCAGCGCTTGGAGTTACAGATTGAAAAATTTGATATACCCAGACTGCGTATCGATCATCATGAGGACGGCAAACATCGATTCTTTATTGATAGGGGTGAATCCTATCTGACTGAGGATAAACAATTCGTCTTTTTGAAGCACCGGACTTTGCCAGTGCTAGTCCTCGCTGAACAGCAATTAAGAGCGCTCTGGCTGGAGGGTCAGGAGCAATCCCGATGTGCGGCCGTTGATGGCATCATCTATAGCAAGGAGCCTGTATCATCCAGTTGTGATCAGTGTCCAGAGTCCCTGCCTGGGGTGGGGGCTTGTAAGCCTGGAGTAAGGCTGTATGTGTTGCCTCTGATTAAGAGAAGATCAAGACTCATGGTTTTCAATATCTCACCCAGTAGTATCAGACTATGGCGGGATCACCAGTTGCGGCTGGCTCGAGGTGGCATTCCCCAGATAGCTGTAATCACAACTTTCGAGTTGATGGATACCCAAACTGAGGAGTATCGCTGGGCCAGGGTGGAGGTGGGAATCAGGGAGATTGTCTCGAAACCACAGTTGCAGAAGGCGCTGGAGGCAAGGGGACAAATTTCAAGCTTAATTCCTCGCCTCCAGCTCAACCAGGTGAAAATACCAAACCCTCAATAAATTGAGGAAACAAAATATGAGTGCCTGTCAGCCATCTGATGAGTCATCGCTGACAGGCATTAATTTAATAAAGTCAATTAATACAGTATGTTAAAATTGCAGTTTTAGCCTGAATAACAACTCGTCTACAGCCAAAAAATAATTCTAAAATATTTTGAGATAATCTGACTTTTGTCGGTTGTTGTATTGATACTTGTTAGTGAGGCAAATAAAAAAGACCTGCAGCGCAATGGCAGGAGGTCACCTGGAAAAGGCTGGATTCTTAGGATGAGGATCATTTATAGGAGCAATTTAAAAGGAAGGATTAGAAAATTATGGACAAAATACACTGGGATGCCAACCCAAGCAGAAAGCTATGTGAAGTTGAATTATTTAAACATGAAGGTTATCCACTTCGTGTATGTACCAAACCCTATGGTAAATTTACCCCAGGGGCGAAAAAAGTGTTAATGAAAATGGCAGAGAATATGCCAGAATGTAAGACAAAGGATAGCTTGATTGAGATGCTTCCCTTGTTGCTCCCGCCCCAAGAGCTCAAAATTCAACAATCATGTGTTATTCGGGATCGGCAAATGCCTAGGCATGATGAGTTGCTCACAAACGACTATTTGAGCGAAATAGTCCGAACACTAGCCCTGAATAGAATGTCCACCGGTGAAATTTGTAAGATAGTAAACGACCTTGATGGCAATTATAATTTTTCTTTTGACCAGATGGATAAATTTTTATTCAGATATTGGAATACCAGAGCTGATCATGGATGGACCATTCATAGGCAACAGGAATACGAAAATTTCCTCATAGAAGGTTATGGGCTAAAGTCAATTTTTGAATTTGAGCTTGAAAATGGGTTTGGGCATCTTGCGCAATCTGAAGTCTTGATAAATTTAGGTATTGCAACCCCAATCCAATGGATTGATCATATTATGGGCAAAACACTACAAAACTTAAACAGCTCCATAGATATGCTTGATCCGGAAAACAAATTTTCAATCCGATCAGGATACCCGTCAGATTTAGCGAATGCATATAAAATAAGAGCTTCACGAATGGCGATGGCTAAAGAATTGTCAATGATGTTAAACCGATTTTCCAAATCCCGTGCTGACTTTCAGAAAGTAGAAGATTTCAATAATGCGGAACTTCCTGAGTTTCGTGTCTACAGAAAAAATACAACTGGCCACACGAATCCCCAAAACAACTATTCAAACGGCTCAGGGTAAAAGCTTTTTTGAAAATAAAATGAAGCTGGAAAAATGAATTAGCATTAGAATTATCACCAGAATAAGAGAGGAATATCAATGGAAACCCTCAGCATAATACTTAGACTTCAACCAAAGACCCGTATCATATTTAATCGTAAGACTAGAATATTTGAAAGCAGCAAAGCGAGGCGCATCCCTTATGAGACTTTGGAACCCCTTAACGATATTCTGGTGGAGTCTGCTTTAAGTGAGCTCAAAAGACAGACTCGAAGAACAGTTCAGCAAAAGAAAAATCAGTATATGCCAGAAAAGTGGAATCTGACCCCTTGGAATGAGCAAGAACTTCAGGAAAATTTTGATGAGTGTATTTATGAGCAACAACTCACACAAAGACTAGGTTCTGATAAGTTAACTCAGAGCCCCTCGTTAGAGTGGGTCAGCCAGAAGGAAGCAACGCAAATATTCCAGGTGCAAAATGAAGCGATAAACAGTGCGATTCAAGCGGGAAGGTTAAAAGTTCTTCAGCGAACAAAAACCCAACAAATGTTGATTTACCTTGACGATGCATTTTCTCAATTGGTTTACCCTGATTCCGGAAATACACCAGAAGAAAAATTATACCAGATAAAGAAGGAAATAAAAAATTTGAACCCTAAGCTTAAGCCTCAAAGCTATAAAAAGTGGATTCTGCCACGTGCTTGGATAGAAAATTTATGGCCAAAGAGTATTGGCAAAAAATTCAATACAGCGGTACTTGCTCGCAAGGACGTTAATGAGAACGTTTATAAAATATTCAGAAATATTGCAGGATTAAAGAGAGAAAATCACCCTTCTCCATATGATGACCTAGATGTCAGCTATTATAATGCTCTGTGGGTACGATCAAGAACCATAAACTTGGGAAAACCACCTTTAAGATATTTTACGATCGAAGAAGCGGCTTTTTACCTGAGACTTGAAATAGTGACATTACTTCTCGCTGTTCATTCTGGTCATTTGACTCCAATGAAAACAGATGTCGGTCATCAATGTATTTTTGAGAAGAAGCAACTATTGGCCTATGCGGCTCCTTCTAGCAATCCTATCACTGCGAACGATAATACAAAAAAGACACTTAGGTGGCTGGAGAAAGAATTTCACACCGAATTCACTGGAACCGTTCCATCTGATTCAGAATCGCGAATGTACATGTCAGAGGAAGATATTAAATGCGAGAGAATGAAATTAGAGGAATCCTTGGTACAATTGGCTAGTGTGTCATTCTTGTTTAGGGCAAAAAAATTATTCCTATTCAATCAACTTCAATATCCAAGGGTAAATCCAATTCTGATCCCAAGTGTTTTGAGGAGCATTGAAACGTACGTCCCCAGAGCTATGAAGATACAATCCCCTGAATGAAGGAAAACTATAGCCGATAATATTGGGGTGAGTTCTGGGCTTGAAATATGGTGGAGCCAGATCGAAGGCGACGCCCGTTCTTTCAGGGGAGTATAGCCGGGCCAGCTTTTCAATTGATGAAGAGCCGCTTTCCATTGTGGTGCTATTCTATATCAAATCGTAGAACCATACTCACTTGCCCCTTGTCTCTGCATCACTATGAACTATTTTCGTACCTAGAGCATTAGTAAGAGAACAGAAAAAATATTTGGGGACATAATTGAAAAAGATAATTATCACAGGCGGCGCGGGGTTTATCGGAAGTAACTTCATCCTCAAGCAAATCGCTGAAACCGATAACCACATCCTCAACCTTGATATTCTCACCTATGCGGGGAATCTTGAAAACCTGTCCTTAGTGGCAGACAATCCGAGATATCAGTTTGTGGAAGGGGACATCACCGATGCGGCTTTAGTACAATCTGTCATTGATGATTTCCAACCTGATGGTATTATCCATTTCGCAGCTGAATCCCACGTGGACCGTTCCATTGATGGCCCCATTCCCTTTATCATGACCAATGTGGTTGGTACTACAATTCTCCTCGATAGAATGCATAATTACTGGAAGGGTCTTGAAGCACAAAAAAAAGAATATTTTAGATTCCTCCATGTTTCCACAGATGAGGTTTTTGGTTCCCTTGGTCCTGATGAATTATTCAGAATTGATACACCCTATGATCCAAGTTCACCCTATTCAGCTTCCAAAGCAGGGTCGGATCATCTGGTAAGAGCCTGGGGACGCACTTTTGGTTTTCCAATAGTATTGACCAATTGCACCAACAATTATGGTCCGCTTCAATTTCCTGAAAAATTAATTCCTCTTATGGTGATCAATGCAATCTCGGGCAAACCGCTTCCCATATATGGTGATGGATTGAATATTCGGGATTGGTTGCATGTGGAAGATCATTGTGAAGCCATTTATAATGTCTTTGAGAATGGCACACTGGGTGAGACTTACCTGGTGGGTGGGGAAGAGGAAGTTACAAATCTTCGCGTCGTCGAAAGCATTTGCAGCATCCTGGATGAAATTCATCCCAATGAATCTGGTAAAAGTTATCGTGAGCAGATCACCTATGTTACGGATCGACCAGGCCACGATGTTCGTTATGCCATGGATATCTCCAAAATCAGATCTGAACTTGGCTGGAACCCATCCCACACCTTCGAAGCCGGTCTCAAGGAAACCATCCAATGGTATCTCAACAACCAGGACTGGTGGAAAGCCTTGCAACAAAAACAAATTTATGAACAGGAAAGATTGGGTGTGAAGTAATGAAAGGCATCATTTTAGCCGGAGGCTCAGGCAGTAGACTACATCCCGTCACAAGAGTGGTTTCCAAGCAGCTCTTACCTATTTACAACAAACCCATGATTTATTACCCCTTGTCAACTCTTCTGATAGCTGGGATCAATGAAATCCTGATTATCTCAACACCATCAGATTTGCCTCGGTTCGAAGAACTTCTAGGGGACGGCTCACGTTTTGGCGCAAAATTCTCATATATGGTACAACCCAGTCCTGATGGCTTAGCCCAGGCATTCATCCTTGGGGAAGATTTTATTGGAGATGATGATGTTTGCTTAATACTTGGAGATAACATCTTTTTTGGTCAGGGATTAAATCGAATGCTTCTAGAGAGCAAGCGTGTCGTTGCCGAAGAAAATGAAGCGGTGGTATTTGCTTATCATGTTGAAGATCCTCAACGTTATGGCGTTGTTGAGTTTGATGATAGTCAGAAGGCTCTTTCCATTGAAGAAAAACCTGCCAACCCCAAAAGTAATTTTGCCGTTGTAGGTTTGTATTTTTATCCCAATTCTGTAGTTCAAGTAGCCCAAAACGTGCAACCCTCTGCACGCGGCGAGCTTGAAATTACTTCTGTGAATCAGCATTTTCTCTCTCAAGGGGATTTAAAAGTCCAAATCATGGAACGCGGCTATGCCTGGCTGGATACGGGAACTTTTGATTCCATGCTGGAAGCCTCCCAGTTTGTTCAAACCCTTGAAAAACGCCAGGGTCTCCAGATCGCTGATATTGAGAACCTCTAAAAGAATTTAGTCGCAAAAGGTCGTAGAGAACGCAGAGAGTGTTTGTTTACGTAAATTGAAATAAAACTTTGCGCCCTTCGCGTACTCCACGGTTTAAAAAAAGGGAAATCATGAAATTCAAAGTAACTCCACAGCATATCCCTGATGTCCTTCTCATTGAACCGACAGTATTAGCAGATGATCGTGGTTATTTTAAGGAAAGTTACAACCTTCAAGATTTTGAGGAGTTTCTCCCTGGCGTCAAATTTGTCCAAGACAATGAGTCTAAATCCACTAAAGGAGTACTTCGTGGGCTCCATTTCCAAAAAACCCCATTTGAACAAGCAAAATTAGTTCGTGTGGTTCAAGGCACCATTTGGGATGTTGCTGTGGATATTCGACCCGATTCACCCACTTTTAAACAATATTGCTTTGCAGAGATAACTGCTGAAAACCACTTCCAATTCTTTATTCCCCGTGGATTCGCCCATGCGTTCATAGTGACTAGTGAAGTGGCTATTGTTCAATACAAAA
>Ga0257119_1000819_pt1 | contig 25685 bp, 25 predicted proteins | sample SI112_200mmetaG_FD_190179 | JGI IMG/M metagenome (GOLD analysis project Ga0257119, IMG submission 190179) | Marine microbial communities from Saanich Inlet, British Columbia, Canada - SI112_200m | ecosystem: Environmental > Aquatic > Marine > Inlet | place: Canada: British Columbia | collected... | reverse complement strand
TTCATGTGGGTTTCCTGTGGCTGTTGGGTTGTGAGAAACACAACTGTACTACAGGAAACCCTATTCATTCACGCTTTTTTTGGCGAAGGTATTGTTCATTGTACAACAATTATACATTACGTAATATAAGTCACCATTTCAAACCTGAATAGTAACTATCATATCTGCAAAGCTCAGGCGGAGAAGAGTTCGCTAGGTATTCTCCCAATATTTTTCCATCAACTCGTCCACCCACGCGGGTTGCCGAACAAGTTCCGTTGGCAGAAATTGTCGAAAGACCGGCTTTATATCCAGCACGGGCGTCCCGTTGATTGCATCCAAACCCTGCACAATTAGCTCATTCCCTTCTCTTTTTAGAACGCGTGCGATAGTTAATCCGATCCGATATGGACGGTTTTTGCCGCGTTGGGCGAAAATCCCCACTTTACCCCAATCAGGATTATTTCTTGGGTAGCGTGCTCCGCGAACGATTTTCTGATCCTGTACTTGATGAAAATAGAAGATGATTTCAACGTGAGAAAATTCTTCTAAACCCGCGAGGCTCTCAGCAGGGAAAGAATCTCTCAGGATTATTTTCGAGGTGACGCTTCCCCAATTATCATCCTTAATTTTTCTACGGTCATTTTCAATATAGCCTATAGACTCTAATTCAATTTTCACCCTTGCTCCTTTTGATGAGATAAAAAATACCGTAACCTATAATAAAAGTTACGGTATTTTTCAAGAAACTTCAACTGACGATTACAGAGAAAATTCTTCTTCGGCTTCTCGCATGGCGTTGAAGGAGGCAATAGAAACTTCAAGCATTTCCAAATCTGGTTCATGGGTGGTGAGAAGTTGTAATGCCATATTTGGGCGCACGAGCGCTTGGACAATTGGAGAATCAAGATGTGCGGCTGTCCACTTGATATATTCATAAGCCATTCCAGCGATAACAGGAATCAACACCAAACGGCTGAGCAATCGCAAACCAAGAGACATAGGACCTAGCATCGAATAGACAATGATGGACATAAGGACCAGTGTGAGTAAAAAAGCTGTACCACAACGAGCGTGTTCACGAGAATAGGTTGCGACAGTTTCGGGGGTTAATTCTGCGCCATCTTCAAAGGCGTTGATCGTTTTATGCTCTGCGCCGTGATAGGAATAAACTCGTTGAATTTCTGGCATTAGCCCAACTGCCCAAACGTACCCGATCAATAAAAGAATACGAACAATTCCCTCGAGTAAATTACCCCACCACGCGTTCCATTCGAGATAACGCTCAACCAGCCCGCCAGCGGTAGCGGGAAGCATGAAAAATAAACCGATGCTTAGGAGTAAGGAAAATGCCAAAGTCAGGTAGAGAGCGGGACCTTCAAGCTGTTCATCTTCTCCACTTTGAAGATTTGCCGAGATGGTGAGCGCGCGCATGCCCAGCCCCATTGCATCCCAGAGTAAAATCAAGCCGCGTACAAAGGGTGTTTTTGCCAAGCGGGATTTATAGATTTTGGCGAGTTTCTCAACATGTATTTCAACTTTGCCTTCAGGGTTACGCATGGCGATGGCAAAAGCATTTTTTCCGCGCATCATCACGCCTTCGATTACGGCTTGTCCACCGTAGGAGATCAATTTGTCTTCCATAATTATTTACCTTTAAAAATTCTCACGCAAAAATACGAGTTTTCAAAAATTTTTCTAATATCTTTGCGCGAGCCAAAATTATGCTAAATTGTAGAAAAAGTGGATCAGTGCATCAATGCCGCGATACCAAGTGGGCAAATCCTGTTTTTCGTTAGGAGAGTGGATACGATCATCAGGCAGCCCGAAACCGGTTAATACGGATTCGATGCCGAGGGTTTTTTGCATATCCCCAACAACGGGAATTGAACCACCCTCGCGTTTGAAGAGGGGTGGCGTTCCCCAAACAGTTGACATGGCATCTGACATCGCTTTCACACCCACACCACCAAGCTCTGAGATGGATGGGTTGCCTCCATGCTCAACTTTAATATCCCATTTTACGCCATCAGGAGCGTTCTCTTCCATATATTGCACGAGTTGCTCGTAAACTTCGTCTGGCGTTTGATCGGGGACAAGACGCATGGAAATTTTCGCCATCGCCTTTGCGGGGAGGACGGTTTTCGCACCTTCACCCGTGAAGCCAGAAAGCATTCCGTTTACATCAAGCGTCGGGCGTGCGCCGATTTGTTCAACAGGGGTATATCCTTTTTCTCCCCATAATGAAGGAGAGCCCGTTTGTTTCAAAAGAAATTCTTCGTTTACCGGTAACTTCGCTAACTCGGCGCGTTCTTCTGCATCAATCGCGCGGACTTTATCGTAAAAACCCGGCAAGGTGATATGACCATTTTCATCTTTCATGCCTGCTATAAGAGTCATCAAAGTGTTCGCAGGGTTTCGTACCGCACCACCAAAAAGACCAGAGTGCAAATCATGACTGGGGCCTGTAACGTGGATTTCAAAATAAGCCAATCCACGCAGAGCATAAGTGATGCTGGGGAGTTCTTTACCTAACATCCCTGCATCGGGATTAAGGCAGAAATCGGCAGCAAGAAGTTCTTTATGCATCTCCATAAAATCGAGCAGGTTAGGCGAGCCAATTTCTTCTTCACCTTCGATCATGAATTTAATATTACATGGAAGCTCACCATTTTTGACAATAGCTTCGACGGCTTTCAATGTCGCAACAACCTGCCCTTTCATATCCGATGCGCCGCGCGCGTGGAGGCTATCACCGCGCTGAGTTGGCTCAAAGGGTGGTGTTTCCCATAGATCTAGCGGGTCTTCAGGCTGAACGTCGTAATGCCCATAAATCAAGACTGTCGGGGCATCTTTGGCGTGAAGCCAATCGGCGTAAACAACCGGATGTTTGGCGGTGGGGAAGATTTCGACATTTTCCATCCCCAATACTTCCAATTTTTCAACCAACCATTCAGCAACGCGGAGCATATCATCCTTGCGTGCAGAATCAGTGGAGACGGAAGGGATACGTAAAACTTCTTTGAGTTCGTCTAAGAATTTTTCTTTATTTTCTTGAGCGTAGCTTAGTGCTTTTTCTCGATTGGACATTCCTTGCTCCTTCTAAGTACCTAATGCGTATTTCATGTTTTTACGCAATATCGCGTCGTTCTTTTCAGCTTCGTTTTATTTTATTTTCCCGTATAAAAACCAAAATTTATCTTGGTTAAATTCGCTTTGTAAATCTTCATCCCAAAGAAATTCTCCGGTGATGAATTTTGCACGCAAAAGCTCGTCAAGAGCTATCAATTCAGCGGGCATTTGATCCGTTTCGTCTGCAAGCAATTCGAGCATAACGCGCAGGCGAACTTCGTGCTTATAATCGGCGGCGTAATCTTCTGGCTTATTGCGATAATCGTTGAGATAGCTACGCCAGAGTCTGAGGCGTGCGTCTAATTCGGTGGCGGATTTTTTTGTCCACGCCGCATACCATTTTCTTTTAATGGTAGCAAGTTTTGGGGTCAAGTGCGTACCGAGATTCCCAGCCTTTAGACGTTTTTGTGTCAGGAGTAATCCGCCAATGGTGAGGCGCGGCAATTGTCCCATCGGATAAAAAAGAATATCCGAGAGAAGATAATTTTTGAGTTCGGGGATGGATTTTTCTATGTAGTTTTGGTCTTGTTTGGGGGTCGGCATGATGGCTATTATTAGGGTGTTTCAGGGGTTGCTGTTGCTTCAAGCGCGCGACGGGTGAGCAAATGCCAATTGGAGATGCTGTTTAGGCGGTCGCTGGTATCGTAGAGAGGCGCAGCCTGCACACCATTAACCTGGGCATCAACCGCAAAAGTATAGGTCGGAAAATAGAGCGGGAGCGCGGGCAATTCTTGCGCAAAAATAACCTGGAAATTGCGATACAAACGCGCTCGTTCGTTCAAATTGGCAGTGATACGTGCGCGTTCAAGATATTCGCTCGCGGCACGGCTATCCCATTGAGCGTAGTTTTGCCCACCTGTTGCTTCGGCTTGATGCCAAAATGGATAGGGATCGGGGTCGGGGGTATAACTCAAATTTAGATCAACCAGTGCTGCTTGGTATTGGCGAGTATCAAGATTTTCGTGAATTAATTGCTCATAAGGGAGCGCAAGCAATGTCACGCGCACGCCGAGTTTTGCCCAATCTCGCTGAACGTATTCTGCTAATGCAGTGTGCAAAGCGTCGTCGGGATGCAAAAGTGTGAAAGCTAAAAATTGCCCTTCTTTGGCACGAACTTCGCCTCCCTCGGCGGGGATAACATATCCTTCTTTTTTCAGGGCGGAAATAGCCGCATCAGAATCATAATCAAGGTGTTCAATGCCATCATAATAGGCCCAAGAACTGGGAAGGATCGGACCGTCCGCAGGTATGGCTTGCCCTCGTAAAAGGTCATTGATCATCCGCTGACGGTTGAGGCCCATTAACAAAGCCTGCCGTATCGGGAAGTCTTGGAAAAATGGAACTTCTCCGTTGTCGAGATTGAAGAAAATCAGACTCAACTCTGGGCGGCGGCTGGTGTATAGAGAAAGCTTCTCTTCAAGAAGCGCATCATCCAAGACATTGGATGTGATTTGGCTGATCCCCAGCACCTCGCCTTGTCGATACGCGTCTAACGCACTGGCGGAGGAGGGATAATATCGAAAAACCATCTGCGGGATATAAGGCTGCTGACCATGATATTTATCAAAGGCGGTCAAAACTACGCCTGTAATTTGCCCATCTTCGACGAGAAGATGATCAAATTGATAGGGCCCACTCCCGATCGGATTCAAGTTAAAATCTGCATTCGCAATTTGGTCAGCAGGAATCGCCCCCAACAGATGTTGCGGAAGCACGCCAAAGGTCAGATAATCAAGAAAAGGAACAAAAGGCTCAGGCAAACGGAATTGCATTGTTTTCTCGTCCAGGCGTTTGATTTCAACTTCATCCCAGAGAGATTTGACATCTGCAGGGTAAAAAGAGATGTCATTTTTTATCAAATCAATGGTGAAGATCACATCATCGGTCGTGACCCCTGTGCCATCGTGCCAAACTGCATTCGGTCGGATGGAGAAGTTATAGATGGTGCCATCCTGCGAAGTTCCCCACGCCTCTGCAAGATCGGGGAGAGGCATCCCGCGTGAATCAAAACGAATCAAGCCACTAAAGAGAAGCCTGTTCACGTCACGGTCGGCTGCGTTATTTCGATCCAGTAGCGGGTTAAAGCGACTCATTGAGCCGATCAATGCTTCGGTGTAAACGCCTCCGCTAGTCGGCTGGGTAAAAATCGTCTGAACGCCAGCATTGGGTTGCTGAGAAAGCAATAAGACCCCGACCAAAATCAGGGTAATGACGACGACTAAAATTTGCCAACGAAGTTTTTTCATAAGGAAGGGTGAAAATCTAAAACGTGAAAAGGCTTAATAAAAAAGAAAGGTCTTTTCCTGTGGTTGAATTAAATTATCCAACACCAAGAAAAGACCTTCTTAACTGCGCGCTTTACTTAGTAACTAAGACAGCGGCTATTGCCAATGCAAAGAAAATAACGCTCAAAACAATGGTTGCGCGGAAGAGCGTTTTCTCAACGCCACGACGTGCAGTGAAAACACCGCCAGTATCGCCGCCGGCCAAGCCTCCCAGCCCAGCACCTTTGCTTTGTAAAATTACGCTGATGATCAACGTAATAGACGTTATAATTAGAGCAATATCAATATATACAATCATGGACGAACCTCCTAAAAATTTAGCGAAGGCATTATACCTGTGATGCGGTAAAAAGGTCAAACGAGTTTTGAGTTTAAGGTTTGCAGGTTTAATGTTGAAAGTTGAGGAAGAACTCGTTGAAACTTATTTTGCTACAAACAGCCCCCGCCCAGCCTCCTCCAAATGCGACGGAAAAGCTGTCGAATTTAGGGAAGGGGCGCAACATTCCTTCAAAATGGGCAGGGAGGCTGATCGGGTAATTTTCTGAATATCTTTTTCTTTTGTTTCAACCAATTCTAAGTAGAAAATGGCAAGTTTAAAAATCTAAAGTCTGAAGTCTAAGGTCTAAAATTTTAAAATGAATGAAATCACCCTAAATCTCCACATGCACACCCGTTATTCCGATGGCACCGGTTCACACGCCGATATTGCCCAAGCCGCCCTGCACGCCAATCTCGATGCAGTCATCGTTACCGACCATAATGTTTGGGTGCAGGGACCCGAAGGCTATTATAAGGAGGGGAAGAAACGCGTGCTCGTCATCATCGGCGAAGAGATTCACGACCAAGATAGAGAACCACAAAAAAACCACCTTCTTGTTATGGGCGCAGATCAGGAACTCGCACAGTATGCAGATGAGCCACAAAAGCTTATCAACGCAGTCAACAAAGCCGAAGGTCTCTCTTTTATCGCGCATCCCAACGACCCCCCGCAACCTTTCATTAACGACCTAGGCTATGAATGGGTAGACTGGGAAATAAACGGCTTCACAGGTCTCGAAATCTGGAATGGGCTAAGTGAATTCAAAGGGCGCATCCATACAAAACTCCAGGCGCTTTTCTTTGCCTACCTCCCTAACTTTACCACCCTCGCTCCTCGTCAAGAAACCCTCCAAAAATGGGATGAACTTCTCAGCACAGGCAAGCGCATCGTTGCGGTTTGTGGCTCAGACGCTCACGCGATACACGCCAGCATGGGGCCACTCAAACGCACTCTTTTCCCCTATGAAACCCATTTCAAGGGCATCAATAACCACCTTATGCTTCCTGAAGAACTAAGCGGTGATCCTGTTTTGGATAAAAGGATGACCCTGACCGCCCTCCGCTCTGGACATAATTTCATCGGCTACGATATCCCCGCCCCGACAAAAGGATTCCGATTCACTGCGCAGGGTAAACTTGATTCCGTTTCGATAGGTGACGAGCTCCCCGCCAAAGGCGGCGTGACCCTCCAAGCCCACCTCCCTTCATTAGCAGATATTCGCCTGATCAAAGATGGTGAAGTAATTAAAGAATGGAAAAAGAAAAAGATCTGCACCCATATCACCAGCGAACCGGGTGTATATCGCATTGAAGCCTATAAACGCTATTTAGGCAGGAAACGCGGCTGGATCTTTAGCAATCCGATCTATCTGAGATAGCTTCCTTTTGACGTAGATAGTCATTTAGGTGGTAAAAAGTGCCGCATAATACTGCACTTTTAACATTATGCAGCACTTTGCGCTGTCTAATACTAAGAATCAAAGATTTAGATTCGTTTTTTGCCGTATACATAGTATTAGGCGGAGGTTTTCTCTGCCTATCACCTAATTAGTGCGCTTAACTTTGAAGAGGTAGGAGAATAGAAAAATGAAATTAATGTCAACGACAGCATTATCAAAAAAGAATCAACAACAAACAAGTGAAATGTTTGTAAAATTGATGGAAACGGGTTTGATTGTAAAAACTGATAATGGCTGGGAATTGACAGATTCAGGAAAAAAACGGGGTGGAGAATATAAAGAAAGCAAGCAATACGGAAAATACATTGTTTGGCCAGAAAATCTAGTCGTGGGTGGACAGAAAACCGTAAAGAATGCTCAATTAATTACAGCAACGGCAATTGGCAAAGAATTTGGCTTATCTGCCGTTAAAATCAATCACATTTTGTCAGAAATTGGATGGATATCAAAAGGGGGCGTAAAGGGTTGGATTTTGTCAGAGCAAGGAAAAAAACAAGGCGGTATACAGGCAGAAGAGCGAAAATCAGGAGTTCCGTATGTTCGTTGGCCAGACCAAATACGGCAGTCAAAAGTTTTGAGAGAAACGATTGAACACTTTCAGGGTAGGAAAAGCGAAAACGCAAAAGAAAGCATTAATACAGAAGAAATGAACTTTCGGAAAAAATTTGAAGCAAAGCATCGTACAACCGATGGTCATTTTGTACGTTCAAAAGCTGAAATGTTGATAGATAATTGGCTATATATGGCAGAAATTGTTCACGCGTACGAAAGAAAATTACCAATAGAAGAAGCCGTATATTCAGATTTTTATATTCCAGCAGGAAAGATTTATATTGAGTATTGGGGTTATGATAACGATATAAAATATCAAAATCGGAAAAAGAAGAAGATTAATTTATACAAGAAATATGGATTCAACCTGATAGAATTGACAGATAAAGAAGTTCAAAATTTAGATGATGTATTGCCAAGAATGCTATTGAAATATGGTGTCAGAGCATATTAAAATTAAAAAGCGCACTACCGATGAGTGCAGTTGTCAAGAACAAGAAGAAACGATAGAAAAAACGCCGTACCAGCAGTAGAGTCTATGGAAAAGTGGACAAGAAGCATTTCTTGTCCACTTTTCCATAGACCATTCAGAGCCAAAAAGAGAAAAGCGAGAGGGTAATTCAACGCCATCCCAACCACAAAATCCCCATTGAAGAAAACGGGGCTAAAAAGCGATATAAAGAGAGCGGTAGGAAAAGACTATTCAAGCAAATTCAGTTCGGGTAAGAGAGCTAGAACTTCGTTAGTTGGAGCAATATGTCTGGGTAAACCATTACGAACTATGCGGGTAAGCTCAAGACCTTTGCCCAAACGCAAGAGACCGTACTTGGCAAACTGCTGGCGCGTCATGCCTCGAAGAGCCTCTTCATCCATACGCTGAGACCAAATCAAGATCTTGTAGGCTAAATCTTCCTCAGTGGAGTAGCGATGGGGTTCAGATTTAGAAAGCATGTGCCAAATAGACACCAGCAGTTTACGAGCAATAGCGACAATAGCTGCATTGGAATGTTTGCCGCGATCCTTGAGATGCTCAAATTGAGCTTTCCAATGAGTGTCACTACGAACCGCTCCCCACGCGGCTTCAACCATAGCCCAGCGAAGTTCTTTACGTCCAGACTTGGTGATGCCCTTGCCCTGATGCTTCAATCCACTATCGTGAACACCAGCGCCCAGACCGGCATAGCCAACTAGTTTTTTTGCGTTTTCGAAGCGAGAGATGTCGCCGATGGCAGAGAGAACCGTCATCGAGAGAACTACTCCCAGACCAGGTATCTGCATCAGAAAGACCATATCCTTAGACCAAGGATCACGATTGCTCAAGCAAGCCAGTTCCTGGTGAATGGCTTCTTTATGAGCAGTGAGATGTTCAAGGATGAGAAGATCCTGTTCAATTTGAAGAGATACCATAGACGAGAATTCCTGCTCCTGCCACCAAGCAAGATTCTTTTCTGAGAAAAGCGGGCCTTCTGGAGGAATTAAATTGAAGCGATGAATGAAACTGTGCAGGCGGTTCTTCGTCATTGCAATCTGTTTATGGATACGCCAACGATGAGAAATCAAAGCTCGCAAGTCTCGAACATGATCAGGTGGCACCCAAACTTCGGGAACGATGTCAGCGATGAGCAGAATGAGCAACCTTTCAATGTCGAGTTTGTCGGTCTTGACCTTGGCTCCAGCGATTTGCCCAACTTTCAAAGGATTAGCAACAAGGGCCTTGGCGACCAGTGGAGAGACCAGATCATAAACATCCCAAGCATTAGATGTGGATTCAAGCACCACGACATCTGTTGACTTCAGATTTTTCTGAACCCACTCAGGAAAGCGCGACATGCGCACTTTACGTGGGCGCAGAACCCACTCCTTGAGGGAGTTCATCCCACCTACCAAAACATAGTGTTTATGAATGTCAAGCGCAACGAAACGCCCAAAGGGGATTGATTCAGGAACGATTTTCATGCTACACTCCTTGTCTAGTTGTGGGGCGTGGAATTTTGGGTCAAGAGATACATCTACCGATACGGGTTCTCCCACACCCAAGTGGGGTCCCAGACTAGAAAGTTCGCTGGGCGGCCAAATAACCCGACGGGCTCACTCAGAGTGAAACCGAAGAGTGTCCCATAGGCAGCGTCGGCCGACCCAAGCACTCATGCCCCAGATTTGCGCTCCCAGCGTCGATCAAACAAAGGGTAGCACAATCCTGCCACGCCCCACTGCTCTTTATTCTAATAACCCCGCGTCCTAAGAAACCGAAAAATATCCCAAAAAGGGTGTTTTTTCATACATTCCTTAACCTAAAAAAGAGCTGCTGCGTTACAAAATTAACAGCTCTTCGAAAAAAACACTTTGTGGACAGAACATGAATGGCACGGCTCTTCAGGTACTTACAGCTTCCTAATCGGGGTCGCCCTCCCTCGCCACCAGTGAGTAAATCGTTTAGCCGCATCCCAGAGTTCTCAGCGGGGGACCACATCAGGGTCACCTCCATTGCGGAGTACGGGCTTTGGCCATTCATGCCTCTTCTACTATAGCACAGGTTTCCTCGGTGTAAAATGACAGCGCGTCCGTATTTATTAGTTCTCAGAAACCCACCCATAAAAGAAGACTTCTGCACTTCCCTGCGCAAAGAAAAAGAATAGCCTTCGAGCGAAAACCCACCAAAACCCTGTTTTTCTTGAACTCAATTAAACGCAAAGCGAGCGTTCTCCACCCGGAGGACGCTTTTTTATCCCGAAGAGGACAGGCTTAAGCCGGGACGAGAGCGAAGCCCAGCCCGGCAGCCTTCTTCTTCACATATTTCAGTTGCTGTGCCTTGTACTTCTTCTCATACTCTTCCACACTAATCGTCTCATACTCAACCTTGTACTTCAACATCCGATAGGCCACCCGCGCAATCGCGTGCGCCACCGCCACTGTCGCCTGTGCCGGGCCCAGCCGCGCCCGCATTCGACGGTACTTCACCCCAAAGACCGTCTCCGATCGCTTCACCGATTGCGCCGCCATCCGAAAAGCTTGACCCGCACGGTTCTTCGTTTTTAGCGTCCTGTTTTTCAAGACCTTCCCCCCCGATATCGCGTGTTTTGGCGCCAAACCCAGCCACGAGCAAAAATGCTTCTCGCTCGGAAACTTGCTCATATCCGTCCCAACTTCGCTAAGCACCGTCTGAGACAGAGAGACGCCAAAACCATCGACCAAGCTCAAATCCACGCCGCTGATCCGCTTCAAATGTGCACGGATCTCCTCCGCCTGCTTCGGTTTGTTTTTGCTGTGCGAACCCCGCTTGCGGCGGCTCATCGGCGGCAAATCACCGGGATCATTATCCACGCGCAACCCTGCATACGTTCGCTCAACCTCTTCATCACAGTCGACGATCTGCTCACTGTAGTAGACAAACATCTCAAAAGATTGTTTCAGAACGAAGAGATGGTCCTCGCGCCACGTCCCCGTCAGAGCGCGACCGATTTCCTCGGCACTCTTTTTACAACCAGGCTCACGCAACGCGCCTAATTTAGCCGGTTCCCGTTCCCCGTTCAGAATCGCGGTGATGATCCGCAGTCCGCTAACGCCTGTGATGTCGCTGACTGCCTGCGATAGCTGCACGTTCATTTGCAATAGTGCCTTCTGCATGTGCTGGATATGCGGCGAGCGATGCTCGATCAACTGACCGCGATGACGCAGTATAGTGCGCAGCGCAATCAAGTCTGCCTGCGGGCGGAAGGAATTTTCCAGCAGACCATAGCTATGCAAGGTCTGAATCCACTGCGCGTCCGCAATATCGCTTTTTCTGCCCGCCACACGCCGCAGCGAGCGCGAGCTGATCAATAGACATTCAAAACCACGATTTTCCAAGGTTTCAAAAATCGGAATCCAGTACACGCCCGTGCTCTCCATCGCCACCCTTTTCACGCCGTGTTCTGATAACCAGTCGCCGATATTTTCCAGATCCGCTGTGTAATTTCCGAAGGCTCTCACTAGTTGTGTATTCTCCGCCCCATTCACGCTGGCAACAATTTCTACTGAGCCGATGTCCATCCCCGCTGCATTCGGGTTGACCCGGCTGATCCCCTCGAAGGGCTGTTCCTTTTCGATCCCCTTTGTCCCTTTGCCTGTTCTTGCCATTTTTTTCTCCTTTTACCTCATTGGATAAATTGGCAAGCCCGGTCTCTTGGGGTATTTAGCTTTCTCATCGGGGTCACCCCCCTCGCCACCAGTTTTCAAATCAATTTGACCGGAAACTAAGGTTAAGCACGGGGCTATCCTCCAACAAAGTCGGGACGCCTCCACTGCGGTGTACGGCTTGCGTGCTTGCCTTTTTAGAGTATACTTTTTTTGCAAACACGCGGGTTTCTCTCCGATAAAATGAATGCCCCTTCTTCTTGGGTTAAGCTGACCCGCCTTCGGCTCTGGGTATGCGACGCGGTTTTTGCTTAGTTTTTTCAGAGTAAAATTGGGTTGCGTTCACAAAGTCGGCGGGACAGCTTACGCCATCGGAGTCCTCTTATCTCAACAAGTTATTAATTGAAGGAAGACCAAAATGAGCCAAAACGAGTCATCTGATGCAGAACAAGTAAAACAACAAGTTTCAGGAATATTTGATGGAGCCGCACCAACATATGGTCAAGTTGGTCCTCAATTTTTTCTCATTTCGGACGCCGTTTAGTTGAAATTTCCCGAATTCCTAGTGGGTCTAAAGTTCTTGATGTTGCAACTGGTAGAGGCGCATTACTTTACCCTGCGGCTGAATCAGTCGGTTTACAAGGCAATGTAATAGGAATTGATTTATCAAAAAAGATGGTGCAGGAAATAAACAAAGACCTTGTGCGTAAGAAGAACTCGTCAAAAATCGAAGTGCGTCTTATGGATGCTGAGAACCTGCAATTTCCTGATGAGACATTTGACTATGTGCTATGTGGTTTTGCAATTTTTTTCTTTCCTCAACTTCACAAAGCAATGGCAGAGTTCCGCCGAGTACTAAAACCTGCTGGCCAAATATGCGTGTCAACTTTTGATAAGTTATTTTACGATGAATGGAGTTGGTATTTCAAAATTGTCAATACTTATCTTCCGCCTGAACACGAAGAAACACAAGCAACTGAATTAGATACTGACCCCGAGCCAGTGTTCGATACACCAGAAGGACTTAAAGCAATTATGAATGATGCGGGCTTTGATGACATTCAAATTTATTCAGAAACAGCTGAACTCATTACGAAACTGAAAAAGAATTCTGGTCTACACTATGGTCGCATGCAGCGCGTGGGAAATTAGAAGAAATAGAACAGAAAACAGGTACTGATGGACTTAAAAAATTCAAGTTAGATGTGTTCAAGAAAATGAGTGAGATCAAGCAGATTGATGGCCTTCATCAATTAGTACCGGTTCATATTAGCTTGGCAACTAAACCCGAGGTCTGATTACAATTGTATCAACGCTATCTAAGCGGGCTAACCTCGCGTAAGCGGAATGGCTGCGCCATGGGCAAAGCGGCGCGAAAAGTCAGCCTGAGTGATTTACCCAAAAATGTTGAGAGTCAAAAACGCCATCCGCTTACGCAACCGTTACCATTTTCAACAATTCCAAAGTCAATTAAGAGCGAGGACATTGACATTTTTATTTTTTATATCCTAGAGAGGTATAAATATGAGTTCTCGAAAGCCAAATATCCTGTTGATCTTCGTTGACAACCAGCCTGCAAATATGATGGGCTGCTATGGAAACGATGAAATCTTCTCACCCCAGCTCGACGAATTGGCTTCCAAGGGAGTGCTGTTTCGCAATGCTTTCTCCCCCAATTCCATGTGCTCCCCTTGCCGGGCATCCATGCTCACCGGGCTGATACCTTCACAGCACGGAATTCACACCTGGCTTGATGATGAGATAATGGACCAATGGCCCGAAAATTACAATGCCATCGCCGAATTTGAAACACTGCCAGAAAAGCTCACTGAGGCAGGTTATAACACCGCCCTGATCGGGAAATATCATCTTGGTTTTGCAGATAAGCCCCAAAACGGATTCAAACACTGGGTCGCGATGGAAAAAGGGACGATGGAATCGTTCTATGACGTCCCAATGATCGACAACGGTCAGCGCCATACGGCACCTGAACATTCCGTCGACTACTTCACGAAAAAATCTGTCGAATATATTGACCAACAGGCTGATAAGGATGAGCCCTTTTTCCTCTTCCTGACCTATAACGCACCATACGGAGAGATGTACAAGAGCGAACCAGAACATCGTTACTCGCACCTGTATAATGACCTGCCCATGGACTCCGTTCCGCGTGAGGGAGTATCCCCGGAACTCATCGATTGGGTCTTGGTGCGCAAAGAGAAGATGCCGGATTATGATTATGATTTTTATAAAGAACTCCCTGAAATGCCCAATAACCTATTCTATATGCGGCAATACTATTCGCATGTGAGCATGGTAGATGATAGTGTCGGGAAAGTGTTAGCAAAATTAGAAGAGAAAGGCGTGTTGGATGATACTCTGGTCATCTATACCGCCGATTACGGCCTGTCGAATGGCCAACATGGTTTTTGGGGGCATGGCGAAGATACCTGGCCTTCAAATATGCATCGTGCTACAAGCAACATCCCCCTCATTATCAGCCATCCCGATTTTAAAGAGCCAGGTAGACATGTGGACGACCTGGTTGGAACATCAGATATTTTCGCAACCATCCTTGATATTGCGGGCTGTAAACTTGATTTTCCCGAGAAAATTTCAGGCATTAGCCTAAGCCCACTACTAAACGCTGAAGAAGTAGATTTTCGTGATGAAGTCTTTATGGAGCAAGAGGAAACCCGGGCAATTCGCACATCTCAATGGCTATTTATGATGCGCATTCAAAACACGGAATATAATTTCAAAGATGAGCTATACGATCTTGTCAATGATCCGGATGAGCGGGTAAACCTGGCCCAAGACCCAAACTATGCCGAAGTAGTGGATAAACTCAGCACTCGATTGAATGAATTCTTTTCGCGTCACACTAATCCAAAATGGGATCTTTGGCAAGGCGGCACCGTTAAGTCCAACTCCACGCGGCCTTTCTTATGGAAGGAAACCTGGGGAGATGATTGGGCGCCGGAGTACTAGAATCTTCTTTCCAACTGAGCACAACCTGGAATTGCCTCGCCTTGGTGGACACACAAGGCCAAAGTCAAAAGAAGCAGAGGTTAAATAATTAAACGAAAACACATCCCTTTGCAGGGATGTGTTTTTTAACGGAAGCAAGCTCAAGGTCACGTTCGAGGCGTTATTCCGGTTCCATCATATCTTCTAAGGCAGAACGATCATGCAAAGTAATGGTGGCGCGCGTTACCTCCAGAACTCCCTCTGCCTGGAATTGGTGTAATACACGACAAACAACTTCGGGGGAAGAAGCAACTCTTGATGCGATTGCGTTTAGTGTCAGATCACGTTCAACAGAGATGTCTTCGGGGTCAGCGAAACGATCCAGGAGCAATGTCGCCAAGCGTCCAGCTACAGGCTGAAAGGCTAGCCCGTAAATAATTTCTCTGGCTTTGCGCATCGTGCCCGTTAACATGCCAGCGACTTCCCAGAGCGTTTCCGGGTGGCGATATAGAATAGGCAAAATTGCCTCACGTTCCCAGCGATATACGGTCGAATTTTCAGTAGCCTTAAGTGAGGCAGGCATTGGTTTGTCATCGAAAATAGAATGTCCCCAAAAAACGTCATTTGGGCTTAGGGAGAACAAAATATGTTCCTTTCCACCAACAGAGACCATAACCCAGTCTAAACTTCCTTCAGCAAGAAATAATACATTGGGCCATAGATCCCCTTGAAAACAAGGATATTCTCCGGCCTGCAAGCGGCGGGGAAGAGCAAGCTCGGCAAGTGCGGCGCGATCACCCTCGGGGAATTTGCCAAAGAATTCGGCATTGGCAAGTTTTTTAATTAAATCGTTCATTATGCAATTTCTCCATCCCCAGATTTTGAATCGGATATGGATTTTACTCGACTCTAGCGAGAAGAACAATCAAATTGCAAGGTTCTTGATAAATATCAAGGTGAATAAAAGCACAATCCGATAATATAAGCCTACTTATTCATGTTACTTTCTCAAGGAGAAGCAAAAAATGTTAGAAAAGTCAAAAACTGTAATCTGGATCGTCCTTATCGCCGCAATCCTCATGATTGCCTTTGTCCCATTCTCAGCGTTCAATATGGTCAACCCTATTCTTGACCTACAACTTGAGCGCATTGAGCAATTCAAAGCTGACGGAAATGCCAAATGGCATCTGCTGACCCTCACTACCTGGTTGGTCAGCTTCTTCTTCCCCTTCTGGGGCACAATGAGCGTCCTTGCAGGTATCGCTCTTTTGATTATAGCAAAACCTCTCTATAATGGCGAAGCTTGGGCCCGCGGCGCCGCCTTATTAGCACTCTCGTTCCCCTCGATTGGTGGAGCGTATATGATTGTGCCGTGGATGAACTTTGTCGGAACCAAATATGGCGGCTTCCCGCCAGCGACTATTATCATGTTCATCGGCTTAATTCCCTTTTTCGCCATTCTCCTGATGGACAAAGGCGATAAGCAACAGAAAATCGTTGATTTCCTTGTCTTCTTGGCAATGGGTGTTACAGCTTCCTATAGTTTCGCCAATGGACATGCAGCCTTCCGTGTGCTTTACGGACACCCCAAACGCCCAATGTTTGCTGAAGGCATTGCAATAACCTTTGTTGGTTTTATTGGCCTTTGGATGGCATGGTGGTTCTTATCTGCAGCTATCTACCAACTAGGAACCCGCAAGGAATCTGGTTGGTATCTGATGCTCATCGGCGGGGCATTTGCTATGTTTGCCGGCTTTGCAACAGGTGTCGTCCGCTACACCACCGTCGACTATTGGTTGAATGGCTTATTAGGGCTAAGCTGTGTAGTTTTGGCACTCATTCCTCTCTTCAAAGAACGCCTGCTCAAAAAGTACGAAGCTGAATAGTTCGCTGAGCAAGTAAAAGAATCTAAAAGCCGCGCTTTTGAAGCGCGGCTTTTTCTTTAATAACGGTATCAATCCCCAAACACGTCAGTCTCGGTGGGCAATATCTCCAAGCCGTGATTCGCTTGAGATGAGAAAATCTGTGCGGGTGATTTCGATTATCCCATCATCCGAAAATTTATAGAGGGCACGGCAAACCATCTCACGCGTTGAGCCGATATGCGCAGCCATCTGGTCGAGGGTTAAATCCCGCGCAACGGGGGAATCGCCACTCCCGCTATAGCGTTCGAGAAGCAGATTTGCCAATCGTCCTGGCACCTGTTGAAAAGCGAGGCTTTCTAGAATTTCACTGGCTTGCTGCATCCGCAAGACCATTTGGCGGGAAAATTCCCAAGACATTTTTCCATTTTTGAGTAAATAAGGGAGAAATTGCTGACGCGACCACAAACGAATTTTAGTATCTTCGTCTGCAACCAAGGCAACGGGCATGGGCATATCTTCTTGAAAAAAAGCCAAACCCCAAAAGTTTTCCTGAGGCAAAATAGTGGTGGCAATAAGACTGCGCCCCTCTCCTGATTCTTTTAAACCAAGAATTTTACCGCTCTCTACCCATAAAAGATGCGGCCAAATATCACCCCGGTGCACAATCCACTCTTTTTTCTTATAGTTACGTGGAATGGCAAGATGAGCAAGTTCTTCAAGTTCGGTGGGCGGGAGGCTAGCGAAGATCGAGTCTTGAGCAAGTTCTTGGGCAAATTTATTCATAAGTGTAGCTCTTGAGTATCAGACACTCGGTTTTTGTCTCGAGAAGAAGTCGTCTTTTTCATTTTTTCATTACAGGAGAAAAAGATACTGGGGTAGACAAAAAAACGAGTGTCTTGGGCAATTGAATTTATTAAGGGGCAGATTTACTCATCAATCAGTTCTTCTAATTTTCCCCTATCTGTAAAGGTGATTTCTACTCGGCTAATTTCTATCATCCCTTCCCCAGCAAATTGATGAAGCGTTTTGCTAACCAACTCTCGCGTGGTACCGACGGTGTGTGCCATCTCATCCAAAGTTAAATCACGAGGAGCAGCTTGACCCTCAATATCTTTATAGTGATTGAGCAATAGATTTGCCAACCGACCGGCTACAGGATGAAATGCAAAACCATAGACAACATCACGTACTTTTCGCATGGTAACGACCAGCGTTCGGGTAATTGCCCAGACAGCATCTACATTGCGAGAGAGAATGGGCATGATCGCATCCCCTTCCCACATACAGACTTCGCAATCTTCCATTACTTCTAAGGCAGCTGGCATGGGTTCTCCATCAAAAAGAGTATGTCCCCAAACAACGCGCCCAGCCCCCATTCGAAAGACAACTTGGCGTTTTCCGTCAGGGGAGAGCATTACCCAGCCCAGTTTACCTGATTTAATATAGAGGGCGCGATTCCAAGTATCGTCCTGCATAGAAATATATTGCCCCTTATGATAGCTTGTTTGAAAAGCCAAGCGCGCCAACTCTTCGTGATCGCGTGTACTTAGATGAGAGAAAACATCATCTTTGGCGAGTTTTTCAGCAAATGTTTCGGGCATATTTTCTTCCTGATCTTCTCTAAAAAAGATAAAAGTTTGAATTTTTTATGACATTTGACTTCTGTCCAATTTATACATTTATAAAGACTACTCAAGTGTCTCATGTTATTTTAATGTAGCATATTAACGTAGCAATGATTATATCAAACAAATTCTTTATAAGGAGATTTGAAAATGATTAAAGAAACAACCAAAACCCAACGTATGATAATGATGGGTGTAGCAATTTTGGGCGGCATCTATCTGATGGCATTTGCCCCAACACAGGCGATGACAACGCTCAAGATTTCCCTTGACCAAGCCTTTACGCGTCTTATCCCTTACGATGCAGATTTCTATCCAGCAGTCCCTGTTCTCACAACAACCTACTCTGCGTGGATCGTACTCTTCGTATTTGCTGGCTCATTTGCATTGCTTCTTTCAAAGAAACTTTTGCAAGGCGCACATTGGGCACGCGCAACCGTCTTGGGACTCTTTGCTGCTCCCGCTGTTGCAGGTATGACCATGGTAATTCCTTGGTTCGTGCTTGTTTTAGCTGAATACCCTGAGAAAGGCGTTCCTACAGCAACAATTTCAGGCATGCCCACAGCGATGCCAATTCTCTTTATTAGTTTGGCTATCTACTACGTCATCCTTTTTGCTGACCAAGATACAATCAAACATAAATTCCAGAAATTTGTGCCTTTCACATTGATGGGTGTTATTTCCGGTATGGTTTTTATGAATGCTCAACACGGTGTGCGCTACTTTATCCACATCCCCGGCAATTTCATGAAAAACGCAGAAGGTCTGATTGTTGGCAACCCCAACCCTCCCCCAATCACGTCCCCATTGGCACACTTCATCACCAATCTTGACCACCTTGATTGGCTCACCTTTGAGCCTCTTGCTGCTCAAACCAACAGCCCTCAAACCTTAGCTCTATTGCTTGGTGGCTTTATGCTCTACGTTTCTTCTGTACTATTGATCATCGCAATCCCCATGATGGCAATGAAGAAAAAAGCCGGTTGGTATATTGCTACCAGCACTGCTTTGGCAACTGCTTTTGTCAGCGTTCAAGGCTTTGTTGTTCGTAACTCAATGGAATGGTTACAAGGCGGTATGCTTTCCTTGTTGCTCTTCGTTGTCTTGATGCTTCCCGTTTTCAAGAAATTCTTCCTTGCAGAAGGCGACGAGTGGTAGAAAATTAGATAATCTAATTTTCAAAGAGACGGATGTGCAAACATTCGTCTCTTTTTGATTCTGGGATGAAGTGCCGATTCGCGCGTGTTTTGGGCTTGGGTGCTGAATCCCGAGCTTGGTGCGCGGCGTGATCAGATTAACGTCTACGCCAGCGACGATGTTGATTATCAGCACACAAGTTGAATTCACGCGCGGAGCGGTTTTATCCCCCCAAAAAGGAGAAGATGACATTCGTCTCTTTTTTTCTTAAAAATTCATCCGAATTTATTCTTTTACAAAGTCATTTTATAATAAAAAGATGATACTTTAACAAGTATTTGTGCTGAATAAGGGACACTCAACTGTTTTTCGTCTAATTTAGGAGAATGAATAATGAATGAAGCAACACGCAAGATCCAAGCTGCTATTGTAGCGGCAGTCGGCTTATTTTTAATTTTTATTAACCCTGGTCTCGTTACCGCGAATACCAATATGTTCCTGAAAGGGATGACAGAGGGTGCTACCGCCCCAATGAATCCTGTCGTTTCTCTGCGTAGCACGGTCAGCTTTGGTTGGCTTGGTGCCACAATTTTTGCTGGTATTATTTTGCTCGTTGCCGTTGTTTATGGATTCTTAAAAAATAAAACATGGGCTTTCCCCATCGCTTTGGTGAGCCTTGCCGTATTGCCTATCGGTAGTTTTTACGTTAGCAGCTTTGCTAGTTATATGATTCGTAAGAAAGTTTACGCACCTTCCTTCACTGCTTTTATCGTTGGCTTACTCGCTTTCTGGGCAATCATTTTGCTCGAAAAGAAAGGTAAAGAAATGTGGGCTTTATTTGCTCCGCTTACTTTCCTCGGTATGGTCGGTGTTCAGGCTTTTGCTTTCTCTGAGCATGGTCTACGTGGCTATTATCAGGGTGGTAAAACCGAAGCTATTCTTGATCCTAGCATCGGTATTTTACGTTTATCACAACAGCCCATTATGGTGATGGTTTTGATTACTGTTTTCATCTCTATTTATTATATTGCGATGAATTCAGAAAAAGGCTGGTGGTCGAGTCTTTTAGCTGGTGCTGCAATGGCAGTAGCTTCTTATTCCGTTCACTTTGCTCGCCCTAAAGCTTCTTTCTCCCTCGCAGGAACAGATGTTTTTGCTCCAGGTGCTGCTGTAGTTGGTGCAGGAATTCCCTCGATTTTCACTTCCGTTTATTTCCTCGGCGGGACTTTGGGCGTATTGCTCGTCATCATCTTGTTAATTCCTTTCATTAAGAGTCAATTTCTTTCTGAAGAATAATCTTCTGATAAATAAAATCTACCAAAGAGACGGCGCAAATGCGCCGTCTCTTTTTGATTCTGTTAATGCACCTTGACAAAGATCAAGGACAAATATCACATTGTTTATATAATTATCGAACGTGCGTTTTTTGTGACGTTCTGATAAGCTTTACGGGACACACAATTCCATAACCTTCACCTAATATAGGAGATTTGTAATGACAGAAGTAAAAAAGAGTAATTGGACGATCATGGCGATACTTGCCTTGCTGATGGGATTATTCATCGTTTTTGTAGCCCCGGGGCTTTTTGATACAACGATGGATCAACTGATCATGAAGCAATCAAAACAAGCTACCAACCTGACTGCTGGACATCTAAGCCGTTTTTATGTAGGCTCGGTTTATAGCGGCATTGAAATGCTCGTAGGTTTAGCCTTGCTTGCTATTTCGGCTGCACTCTATGCTGGAAAAAAATGGGCTTGGCCCACGGCTATGGCTCTGCTCTCCATCCCCGCGATGGTTAATGGTTATATTGGTTTGGGCTGGTTGGAAAATCTCAAGAAGTTCCCCCCTGCTTATATCACTTTCTTCCTGAGCTTACTTGTTTTTTGGGTATTCATTTTCCTGAAAGAAAATGATAAGAAAACCAAAAATGCCATGTTCTGGGTATTCACCCTTTTGGGGATGCTCGGCTCCCAAGGCTTCATGCTTTTCCCCCACGCTTTGCGCGTAATCCTGAAAAGCCCTGCCAACGCACTTTTAGAACCTGCTAATTCCGTACTGCGCCGCACAGGACCGATCATGTTCCTCGTCGTTGTCTTGGCTGGACTTGCTATCTGGAAACTTTCCCAGCGCAAAGAATCAGGCTGGTATTTGGCTCTGATGACTGGTCTAATGATGATCATCGGCGCATTCCCCGCTCATTATGCACGCCCGCTCGTTGCATCGCTGGTTCCCAAAGAAACTGCTGCTGCTTCGATCTTCACCTCCACTTATTGGATGGCTGGCTTGCAGGGCATCATATTGGTCGTCTTATTGCTGTTGCCCGCTTTCAAAGCAGCACTCTATGACGAAGAAGTAGAATAAGCTACGCTATATACAAGCAAAAGGAGATGTTGCAAATAGCAACATCTCCTTTTTTTATTTGCCTTAAGGTAAATCTTTATAGAATTAGTCGTGTTATATTTGTGTCATCCTTCACATTAACATGCTGATTTTCAACAGCATTGAAAGCTATAACTTATCTTAAGGAGAGTAAGAATATGAAAAACAATTACAAACTCGGCGCACTTCTATCTATCGTTGGGATGTTGGCAGGGGTATTAGCCCTGTACTTTATTGCCAGCACTTATAACACAGTCATCCATACCCATTTCGGTGCAGGGCAATGGGAAGAGAGCAACACAGTCCGTTTTGTTTATGCGTTATTAGGCTGGCTGGGCACAGCTGCTGGGGCACTCTCAGCTGCTGTTTTATGGGGCTTCTTAAAGGAGCAAGATTGGGCGTGGTTCTGGGGAGCTATTGCTGCCACGATTCTTCTGCTTGCTGGATTCTTCCCAATGATCCCTGCTGGGGATAGCGGATTGCCCGTTCCCACAATTTGGGTCTTCCTGCTCGCGGCAGTAATGTGGTTTGGAATGCTCTTTATTGGCGGCGTACATAAAAAATTAATTGGGTTAACTTTCACAGCTGGGTTGGCTTATGTGTTGACCTTTATTGATGGCGTAGCTCCGATTTCCAAATTTCAGTCAACTTATCAGTTCCCAGCAGAATTTGTTGCTGGTGCAGATTCCTTCTGGAATGGGATGTTTGTGATCTTTCAGCAGGTTAATTGGTGGGGAGCTGCGGGTTGGGCAATCTTTATTTTTGCAGCACTCAAGGGTAAATCATGGGCGATTCCCGTTGGCATCTTCGCTGCAACTATGTCTATGATTGGCGGCTATCCAATGGGTATCCACAACATGCTTGAAGTCAATCGCTTTTCAATGTTCCTGCCTGCCCCAATCATGAGTACTATTTTGCTTGTTATCCTCTGCCTACCAAAGACACAAAAACTTATCACGGGCGAGTAGTATATACTCAGTACCTATATAGATTTAGAAAGGTTCGCTGCGCTGTGCAGCGAACCTTTTTGATTCCAACTGTATATTGCTATATATCAAAGACGCTTAGAGTATAAGCATTTATCATAGCTCACAATATAAAAAGGAAGAGAATAATGAGTAGAGAAGAAGTAATTAATTTATTATCTAAAATCTCTTATTTTTCAGAGCTAGATGCTGCTGCCCTGAAACATATCTCTGTAGCTACAATTCAAAAAAAATATGAAACTGGCCAATACACTTTTATGGAAGGTGAGCCATGTATTGGGTTATATATTGTTAAAAGTGGGTGGCTGCGAGCGGTGAAAATATCTGCATCCGGCAGAGAACAAGTTATACGATTTGTCGGGCCGGGTGAGGCATTTAATGAAGTTGGTGTTCTAACGGGAGGGGTGAATATAGTTTCTGTGGAAGCCTTGGAACCATCAAAAGTGCTCATTGTTCAACGGAAAGAATTACTCAATCTAGTAGATAAACATCCTTGTCTAGCAAAATCAATTATCGAAAACCTTGCTCATCGTGTTTTATACGCTATGAATTTGGTGACTGATTTATCTCTCCGCTCTGTTGAAAGTCGTCTGGCACGCTTCTTGATAGATGAAGCTGATGGCAATACGATTCACCGCAAAAAATGGGCTACCCAAGCCGCAATTGCCGCTCGAATTGGGACAGTCCCCGTAGTGATCAACCGCGCTTTCCGTGCCTTTGTAGAAGACAATCTCATTGAACTCAAGAGAGAGAAAATTCTGATCATAGATTATGATAAATTGCAGGAGATCGCTTTATCTAACGAGTAAAAAAGAAATACAGTCTTAAAAACTTCCAAAATCTAACAGATTTCGGAAGTTTTTTATTTGTGCAAAAATAAACTAAAGTCAATGACACCGTCACTTATTCTGGTTACACTGTTAAGAAGAGAGTTCTCAACTTGGTTCTCTGGGTGTCATCATAAATGGTTGTGGTTTTCAGAGAGCCTTAAACCTATTCAGTATTAAGGAGAAGTAAGATGATTAAGAAACTGTATTTTGTTTTTGCAATATTAATTATTGCAGCCATGTCCTTATCGGCATGTGCGCCTACCGCAGCCCCTGAGGAACCAGCACCAGTCGAGGAACCTGTTGCCGAGGAAGCACCTGCTGCTGAGGAAGCTCCCGCCGCCGAAGAAGCACCTGTTGCTGAAGAAGCCCCGGTAGTTGAAGAAGAAGGATTTGCATGGGATCAGGATTATATTACTGAAGTTCCACCAATCATGATGATCGACCCATATTTTCAGATTTTTGGGCAATCACAAGTAGCAGTTCCCTATACTTATGAGAATGCTGTCAAATTAGCAGGCCACTCATGTGGTGCAGTAACAGGTGCGTGGACTATTACCCGCAAAGCCCTTGAAGTGCTTTATCCCGGTGGAGAAATTCCAGTACGTGGACAAATCCAGGTAGAAGCCCCTGGGGCCGAAGATGAATGGTTTGTTGGTGTCTTTGGCGAAGTGATTACTTATATTACTGGTGCTGCTCCTAAAACTGGCTTTATTGGTGCAGAATTTGGGCAAACGGATGATGTTTTTATTCGTCAAAACAAAATGACTTACCCAGATGAGCCAACTGGAACAATGCCTCCAAAGATGGAATGGATCTTCTCACGCACAGATACTGGTGCGAAAGTAGGCGTTATCTTCAATCTTGCAGTGATCACACCAGTCGCGACGCCTGAACGACAAGCAATGGGCAAGAAGATGGCTTCCGGTGAAGCTACTCCCGAAGAAGCTGCTGACTATTATGAATACTGGAACGACAGAGCAACATTTGTCTTGGACAATGCAGACACCCTCGATGGTTTCTTCACCGTCACCGTTTACGATGAAGGTACTGCAACAACCGCTTCTGCTATTGCCCCCGCATCCCCAGATGACTTTGCATGGGATCAGGACTATATTACCGAAGTACCCCCGATTATGATGATTGATCCCTATTTCAGCATTTTTGGACAATCACAAGTGCCAGTTCCTTATTATTACGAAGAAGCTGTCAAAGTAGCCGGTCACTCATGCGGCGCAATAACGGGCGCATGGGAAATGACCCGTAAAGCCCTTGAAGTTCTCTATCCTGATGGAGAGGTTCCGGTGCGTGGCCAAATAGCTGTAGACGCCCCCGGTGCTGAAGATGAATGGTTTGTCGGTGTCTTTGGCGATGTGGTTACCTTTGTAACTGGCGCTTCCCCCCATACCGGCTTTATTGGTGCGGAGTTCGGGAAAACAGACGATATCTTTGTCCGCCAAAACAAAATGGTCTACGATGAAGAGCCGACCAAACAAATGCCTCCACAGCGAGAATGGGTTTTCACACGCCTTGATACAGGTGCAAAAGTGGGCGTAAAATACAACCTCGTCATCATTCTGCCAATCCCAACCCCTGGACGTATAGCAATGGGCAAGAAGATGGCTGCGGGTGAAGCTACACCTGAAGAAGCTGCTGACTATATCGAGTACTGGAATGCCAGAGCAATGTTCACACTGGACAATGCTGATGCCATTGATGGTTTCATCTCGGTTAAAGTTTACGAATAAAATTAGTACCTACTAAGAAAGTTTGAGAAGAAGCACAGCCTAATAAGCTGTGCTTCTTTTCTTTACAATTTGCGTTAAAGCAAAGCCTTTAGATGACAATTGGGATAATATGCACAATGAAATTCTCTATAAAATTATTTCCCCATATCTCTATGCTTTAGGAGGCATAAAATGAAAGAAACTTCTCAAAAGAATCGTACTATCATGTCTTGGTTGGCAATTGTGATCGGTTTGGTCATGGCCTATATCATCCCCTTCATGGTGCAAACATCCCTTTCACGGGTACTTTTTCACCTTAACGCCCA
>Ga0257119_1000808_pt1 | contig 25862 bp, 39 predicted proteins | sample SI112_200mmetaG_FD_190179 | JGI IMG/M metagenome (GOLD analysis project Ga0257119, IMG submission 190179) | Marine microbial communities from Saanich Inlet, British Columbia, Canada - SI112_200m | ecosystem: Environmental > Aquatic > Marine > Inlet | place: Canada: British Columbia | collected... | reverse complement strand
ATCACTATATTCTTTTTCGGTTAATATGTATTTCATTCTTTACTTCCCTTATGATTATCATGGTTCATCTAATTTATCTGCTAAGATAAAATTATAATTATCTTTCTTTCTAATTACTAGTTTCATTGTTCTCCCCTATATTCAACCCAACCATCTCTTTCTGTACAGTAATCATTTATATCTTCATCAATATTACCATTGCCTCTAAACCTCTTATACTTGTCGCACCAATAAATATACTCATCATCAAAAGTATCACTATTTAAACTCCAATGTTCTAACCTAAACTTCTTGTTAGGATTAAGAACCATACTTACGATTGTTTCTTCTAATTTTAATTTCTTCATTATTTATCCTTTGTTTCTTTGTAAAACTCTTTTGTTGTAACTTTTACATCATATAGAAATACATAAGGACTATCTTCATACTTCACGCCCTCATTGTATTCTTCCATTAACTTATTGAACCATATAAGAAACTCAGATAAACAAGGACACGATATACCAAAACCATCATAATACTCAATGTCCTGAACCCTAACAACTCTAGCATCTTCAATATCTATACTAAAACGACTTTGTTCTTTTGTTATTTGTGAAGCTGGTCGCCAAGGTATGTCATCTAATATTGTTCCAGTAGGCTCAAAATCTGCTTTATAAGCAGGGTATGGCATCATTTCTTTTTGGTCAAACTCTTCCTTAACAAACACGTCTTTATCTCCAGCTTGTAATGAAGAAGCGTATTTAATAAACTCTAGTATGTATTCATTGGTAAAATAACCACTTATATGCTCGTCATCAGGCGTTTTAGTTTCATAACTAATCATATCTTCTCTTATTTCTAAGTCAATAAATTTATTTATATCTATAGGTACTATAAGGGATGTGCTTCCATTCATCAAACTTTCTATTTGGCTTTTACCCAACTCTATTGATTTATTCATTATTTATCCTTCCATTAATTGTTCGTCGCGATAATTATCATAAGCTCTACATTGATATTCACTTACATAGCATTCATAAGCTTCATTGAGCCATTCATCTTGTTCATCATTTGTTAGATCATTATCAATTAGAAATTCATCTAATTCATCTAGTCCATATTTTACACAATACTCTTCATAATCTAATGTCATTGTTTATCCTTTGGTTTTAAATTGTTATGCACTTATATCTCTTTTATTATTTTAATTTCTGTACCATATGCCCAGTAAGTACCATTCTCATCTTTTACTGCTAGTCCTACCTTGGCCATATATTCTGCTGTCTTCTGCGTATACACCAAATAAAGTTTTTTTGGTTTTTGTTTGTCTAACGATTCTTTGGCTCTAATTAAATCATCTATAGTTATCATCACTTATCCTTTTCTTTAATTAATACCCTAAAGAGAATCTATATGGTTGCAACATACCTGTACTTATTCCACGAATAGTACAAAAAATAATATTCCATAAGGCCGTTCCTTTCTAATTAAGCTCATTTATCATCTGACAAACTACTGCATTGTTCTTGCATTTAATAGACTCTATTTAGAGTATTATATGTTTAGATATTAATCTATTCCTACATCTCTTCTTGAATCATCTAGTGATTCTACATTTCCCTTCATTCCTGTAAACTTACCATATTCAGTAAGAGTATTAGTTGGTTCAATATTACCTTGATAAGCTTTATACTTATAGTCTGTTGGTTCAATAACAGTTGCTTTGTTTTTCTTTAACCATTCCTGTTGTAGGTCTACAGCCTTAGAGGTCATTTGAGTCTTTTGCTTAGTTCTTCTAGCTACTACCATTGAAAGTGATTCTTTAGGTGTTACCTTAGGCATAGATTCAGCTTTAAACATAGGAACTTCTATCTTTTTAGGTTGGGGTACTACTTTAGGTTTACTCTTTACTCTCTCTTTTATAGTCTTAACTACTAGTTTCTTCTTTGTTGTAGTCTTCTTAGGTTTAGGTATTACTGCTCTATCTTCCTTAAGAGTATGACCTCTCTTCTTTGCTCCTAGTTTACCATTACAACTATATGAGCAAGTAACTGTCTTTATATTGTGAGCAATAAAAGGAGTATTACACTGTACACATACCCTATCTATATTAATAGTTGGTCTAACTCTTTCTCTTTGTTTAATAGCATTAACTACCTTTCTACATTCATCTGAGCAAGTCTTCTTTCTACCACCCTTAGGTATGTTAAATGTAACTGTACAATCTGGAGCTTCACAGGTTCTATCTTCTCTCTTGTTTCCTGATCTAAGTCTATTTTTGTAATGAAGCTTATCTCTACAACTCTTACTACAGAATTGTTTGGTTCTAACTTCAGGCATAAACATTTCTTTACATTCTAAACATCTCTTTTCTTTCTGTACTACTTTTCTCTTTTCATTATTGAAAGATTGTTGACATTTTCTTGAACAGAATACCGTAGTTGAATTAACCAATCCCATATCACTATTACAATGTTTACAAAACTTATGTTCTTTAGGTTTAGATTGAGTACATCTCTTAGAACAAAATCTAGTACCTAGCTTAGTATGATTAATATCTGCATTACATACAGTACATCTTCTATCTCCTAATCTTTTAAGTTCTTCTTGTCTTTTCTCTTCTCTTTTGTACTTTTGATTGCATACAGAATTACAGAAATGTTTAACTAAAGTCTTACCTCTAGTTTCTGTTACTGCTCCACATTGTTTACAGTTACCCTTTGCCATTACTTATCCTTGATAATATTCTTTTCTATTTATTCTGTCTAATTGATCCATGATATTATTAGTGGTTTTAAACTCACTACTAGTGCCTATATTCTTCTCTAAATCAAAGTATAGGGTATTAGCTAACCTTAGACATTTCATCCCTGCTGAGCCTTTAAATACATCTTCTTCAGCTAAGTATAGACAAGATGATACACCTAATAGTAAAGCATTACCATCTACATCTTCACCATTTGTTATTGTTTCTAACTTATTATATGCAGATGTTACATATTCTATGGCTCCATTCTCAGTCTTAATTCCATGGTTCTTTTGAACCAGTTGTAATAATTCTTTAACTTCTGGATGTTTACCTTTAGCATCATCTAAAAATTGAGTTAAGAAACTCATTGCTAAAGCACTATATTCTTTATGATATTCTTTCATTTACTTATCCTTCCACTTTACTTAATATTAATCTTATTAAACAATGTTCTCCATATGTCTTAGCATGATTATCATCTATATCTTTAAGTAACTTAATTAGTTTCTTTGGATCTATTAGCTGTTGTGGTTCTGTGTATATGTTCATTTATAATCCTTTATAGTTCATATTCTTTACTAATCATATTTGGTCCCCTAAGTCTATTTTATATCTGCACGCTTTTATTTTAGACTCCGCTTCAGCCAACTTTAGTTGAAGCCATTTATAATCAGCGTCCTCACCTTTTTGAAGTCTTTTAAACATCATCCAGTCTTCTCTTGCTATTTTTAATTCTTCTTCAAATGACATATTAATCTAACGCCATTAGTGATTGTTCTGCAGAGCGGTCTAGCTCTTCTTTGTAGTACGGAAAAGTTACTATGCCGTAGTTGTCGTAGATCTTTTTACAAGTTGCAAAACCAGGTGATTTTACTTTACCTTTAAGATAGTTATCTATCATTATCGGCTGAACCCCTAAAGTCTTTGCTATTCCGTACTTCTTCACCCCTGAGTCTAGGACAGACTGTAAAGCCTCTCTAACTGTTATCATTTTATTCCTTTCTCTTTATATAGTATAATTATATTATACTAAACTTAGTTTAACGTTAAATCTTATCGATTAAGTCTAAAACATCTTCAATTTGCTCGTTTGACCAAGCCACACAGCTAAAACCAGAGGCGGCCTGTATCTTTTGTAAATTCAAATCCTGTAGCTTAGTAGTATTTTTTTTCTTTTCCGGCACTTTAACTTCTACACCTACAAAAACACCTTTATAGCAAACAAGCAAGTCAGGCACACCTTTTTTAGTGGCTGCTACTACTTTGACAACATAGGCACCTTGTTTTTCCAGGTACTTAACTATCTTAGATTGTATCTGTTGTTCTTTCATATTAAACCTTTTTCGTAATAACTATTAACAAAATTCTTTTTGTTAATTGCAACGGTTGTATATACTTGATGAGATATACCTTCTTTAACTAATAAATAGTGTACGTTAATAGGTTCGTCTCTTTTCATATTACATTGTCTAGCTCTTCTTTGAGAGTATCGGGCCGTACTAAAATCCATAGAGTAAATAACTAAAGTTTTATACATGGAAAGATCTACTCCCTCCGCGAACGACGTAGCTTGTAGTATTCTAGCTTCAGCAAAAGACTCTTTAAGTAGCGCCTCCTCGTTTTTGTAATGGTAAAAGATAACAACCGAAGCCTCGTCCCCGAAGTGTTGCTTGATGTACTGCACTTTCTCTCTATTTCGTAGCCGAATATTAGAGTCTTCATTTTTTAATGTCCCCCCTTCTATTTGATGTAAGCCAACTAATTTTTTCATAGGTGTATCAGCTGCGTATTCAAACTCTGTTATGTAGTCTTCTTTCTCTAGCTCCCGGTATAAATCCCTTGTCTCCTCGTTAAGATCAACCCAATGTAGTATATCGTTAGGTTCATAGGTAAAACCTAGTTCTTTCCTTGTATAACTCAGGAATAAATGGGCTATAGCGTCCCAAATAAGATCCTTTTTTACTTTATCGTACTTTTTGATCTGTCTTCCGCCTAACCACATCATATCTGGAATACCGTAATGCTCGAACCACCTGTAAAAACTACTGTATTTATTAAACGGTGAGTACTGTGTCATCGATAATTGATGAAACAACTGAGCGTAAGTTTGAGCGGAGGGCGTAGCCGATAAGAATATAACAGGTAATTTATGCGTAATACTTTTAACCATTTTAGCTACTTTACCTAATTTAGGGTAAGCGCTTAGGTTTGCGTGAGCTTCATCTATAATAACCAAGTCAAAATCTTTTTTAGTTAATTTATGAAGGGATTCGTAATTAACTGCTGTGTAAGATTTAGTTATGCTGTATGCGCTCATTGTATCATCCCAGCCCTCCAAAGCTTTCTTTTTAGTAATAATCAGAATATTTTGAGCTTTGGTCATTTCACACACAAGTATAGATGTTAATGTTTTACCTGTTCTCTCTTCCATAGATAAATAAACAAGCCCATGAGATTTTAAAATCTCACAGGCTTTGTTGCTTATCTCTTCTTGGTGTTTATAGGGTTTCACTATCGAATTAACCGCATAAATTCGCTTCTTACAGCTTGTTTATCTTTGAATACACCCTTCAGAGAGCTTGTAATAGTTTCGGAGTCTTGTTCTTGAACGCCCCTACTTGACATACATAAGTGCTCAGCTTCTATTACAACAGCTACACCTAAAGGTTCTAACTCTGCCATTAAAGCATTTGCAATATCTGTAGTTAATCTTTCTTGTACTTGTAGTCTTCTTGCGAATACGTTGGCTAGCCGGGCTAATTTAGATAAGCCGATTATTTTACCGTTAGGAATGTAAGCAATATGAGCTTTACCTATAATCGGGGCTATATGGTGCTCACAGTGGGAATAGATTTTAATATCTTTTACAATAACCATTTCATCGTAATCTTCTCCCCCGTCTTCAAATACTTTCATAACAGCAGACGCTTCTTGAGAATGACCAACACCCCAATAATTCTTCCAAGCTTTTAAGAATCTCATTGGTGTCTCCTGGAGCCCTTCTCTCTCCGGGTCATCGCCTATAAATTCAATTATTGTTTTAACCGCGTCTATATATTTCCTATCAAATTCTTCTACTTTTTTCATTATTTTACCTTTTCTATTAAAAATGCTAAGTAATTAGCTACATCAGCAGCCTCACTTATTATATGTTCTGTGTCGTTACCCGCTTCAACGGCGTCTTCCAACTCCACGACTTCTCTTTTTAGTTCTACTAGTAAAGTATCTACGCTTTTATGCTCCCAAGATCCTTTATTTCTGTGTCTCATTAGCTTGAACTGCATAGCCACACCTAAGTCAGCTATGATAGCTTTTTCTCTACGCTTCATCCCTAAGTCCTAAGGCCCAATCTCTTTCTCTACAAGTGGAACACTCACCACACTGAACTTCTCCGCCTTCATAACAAGAGTATGTAAAGTCTGGGTCCATACCAGCTTTGATACCTTCTTGAGCAAGTTCTTTTTTATCTAATTGTTCAAAAGGGGCTACTAACGCTACTTGATTATAAGTACCGAACTTCATTGCATCAGCTTGAGCTTTATTAAACTCGGGCCTGCAATCTGGATAAACAGCGTTGTCTCCTTTATGAGAAGCAAGCATAACACAGTTTAATTCATTACTCTCAGCTATACCCGTTAAAATACTAAGCATAATGCCGTTTCTAAAGGGTACAACTGTAGATTTCATTGTTTCATCTTCATAATGACCGTGGGGTATATCCCCGTCACCTAGTAAAGAGGATGTCATATCTTTAAACACTTCCCTAGCATCAATTACTTTATGAGCTATGCCTAACTTATCACAGTTATATTTAGCCATTTTAATTTCTTGTTCGTTGTGGTTTGAACCATAGTTAAAACTCACGGCCATTGCTATCCTATCTTTATTTACGTATAAAGCAGAAGTAGAATCTAACCCTCCGCTGTACGAAAGTAGTGTGTCTTTCATTTTGTTAGTTCCTTTATAAAATTAATGTTGTCCGTACATAAGTTATTCCAAGCCAACTCTGTATCAAAATCTACTGCTAAAGGGTTTTTAGTTGTCTGAGTTCTCAAGTCAACATTATTAAGTCCCCCCCATACAGCAGCGCTACTATCCCAAGAACCGACCCATTGTTTACATAAAGCTATTTCATACATAGAATCTGTAGCTCCCAACATATGAATCTTTTTCGTATCCATACCCTCTTCGAAATAAGCTCTTAGAAAGTTGTATCTAGATGCAGGGTTGTTCTTATCGCTACCTATTAGTTGTTCAACGTGGAAGAAACTTAAACCTACTTTGTCTATCTCATCAGAGTACATAGCGTCTTTAAATTCTTTCACCGTAGTAGGTATATACATCACTTCATAACCTTCTCTCTTATAAACACCAATACTGTCTGTTGTACCGTCAGACATAATAACACAATCTGCTTTTACGGCTTTAGCTGCTTTAAGCATTGTTGCTTCACACAAACAATATCTTAGCTCATAGAATGAGTTATCTAAGAAAGTGTATTTATCAGATGAAGCGAAAGAATTTGCGTATCTTTCGTCTTCACATAAATGAGCCAAAGCCATATTAACATCAGAATGTTCAATAGCTTTGTTAGTGTACTTAGTAGGAGCTATAAAAGCTAGTTCCATTATCTTACACCCCAAACTTTGTGAGCTTGGATATTTAATTTTGCAGGGTTTAGTAATTTAATAGCTACATCTGTATTAGCTAAGTTTAAACTCTTTTCGTTATTAATAGGTGTTAACCAAACATTATCATACCTAGCTGTGTAATAGCCGATATACGCTTCTTCAGTAGTCTCGTCTACAGGTATTTTAATTTCGTTTATTCTATCGTTATCAATTAAGTCGCCAAACTTAGGCGATACAGTAATCCAATCAGCGGCTTGAACATTGTACAGTTTATTACCGTTGGTTTCTACCTGAACATAAGCCCCCATACCTTTTAAAGCTCCGATTAAAGAGTTTAGGTTTTGAAGTGTGGGTTCTCCGCCTGTTATAACAACGTGAGATACGCCGGACTCTGCATATAGTTTAACCAGATCTTCTATACTATACTCTGTTATATTTTTAGGTTCACTATGTAATGACTCATCACAGAAGTCGCAAGTGTAGTTGCAACCGAAGAATCTAACGAATAAAGATAATTTACCTAAGTGAGCAGCTTCCCCTTGAGGAGCTACGAAAGTTTCTACTAATTTATACATCTGAAGCTTCTTCGATATTTATATAGTGCGCTGTCATTTCTTGGTTTCCTCTGCCTTTAGCATAAGCCCAGCCTGTTAATGTTTCCTGCACTCTTACTACTTCAACAGGAAAACCTCTATCTTCTAGCACTTGATACATATGATAAGCCATTTGCTCAGCTGTTGGGTTGTAATCAACAGTGATAAACCTAGCGTTTATTTCTTTACATATTTCTTTCATTCTATCGTGTGTAGGGTCTTGATCCCACAACATTAGACTATGGTCCCAAGCATCAATCATCCAACTAAACCTATCTTTTAACTCACCGAAATCCATCAACATACCCGTATGGTCTAATTGATCTCCTTTTAGAGTAACCTCTGCTAAGTAACTATGGCCGTGAAAGCTTTGACATTTTTTACTGTAACTATCTACTAATCTGTGAGCAAGCTCGAATTTAAATTTTTTTGTTATTTCCATTTTATTTCTCCCAATCAAATGTGATCCAATTGTTGTGAGTTATAGGCTGCCCTACGTAATCACACCTAAACGACGTAGTAATTCTTTCATATAAAACAGCTGTTTTATATGGTATACTTATGTGTTTTACCATTTCCGTTAGCGTATCTCCCGTATCAGAGATGTCATCCACTATTAAAACCTTGTTACCTAAGCCGTTTGTTCTAAATGTCTCAGGAGGCACCGTATTTCCCGTCGGTAAGTGGTGCACGGTTTTAATACCTAGGGCGTGAGCTAAGTAAGCAGAAGGTACCAGACCCCCTCTACCGCAACACAAGATTGAAGTAAACTTTTCATCGCCTATTAAACTTAGAATCTCTTTTACAAGTCTTTTTTCCTCAACCATTGTACAACGCCCTGTAATTAATTTTCATATAAGTTAGGTAGTCGATTGCTTTTTGAATATCTTCTACGCCGTTTTTACTTTTATGCCTCGTTGTGTATTTAATAACATTACCTTCAAAGAAATCTAACTCATTCGCTTTTATATACGCGAACGGTTGAATACTCTTTTCTTCGTAATGCGTTCCGCCTGTTTGCTTAGTTTCCATATTTTTCCTTTCACGTCCGTTAGTATACTATTATTATACTGAAGGTCTCCATAAATTAACTGTTTTTCCGTCAAACTGATGCATATTTACTAGTTGCATAGTCAAAATAGCTTCTTCTTCGCCTAAATCTTTAAACTTATACGCTTCAACAACACCCTCCCACAGTTCGTCGTCACTCATTGACTTATCAATGAATTTTTCTGCTTTTTTAGGTCCTAAGCCTGGTACGCCTTTAATTCCATCTCCTGAGTCGCCTATTATACACTGATAAAAAGGCCAATAAGAAGCGGTAATTCTAGATGTCTCTATAAAAGAGTCTTTATTGTAGTTGTAATGTCTTCCAGGTGTTGCGTTTAAAACATCTTTATCGATTGCAGCTAGCATATACTTATCAGGGTCTTTTTCTTTTAAATAAACAACCTCATCATCAGCTTCCCAACCCGTACACATAAAAGCATTTCCGTATTTTTCTACAAAAAGATCTTTTAATTCGTGTAAACCAGACGGATGCCTTACTTTTTTTCTTCCTTTTTTATACTCCGGAAAGATTTCATACCTAAAATTGCTTCTGCCTGTGAAGTATAAGGCTATTTCTGAGCAACCTGTTCTCTCTTTCATATAATTCAGCTTAGAAATTACTACTTCCTCAGCCGCTTCTAGATCTAAAGTATAAAAAGGCTCCTCATAATTCTCATTAGGCCAATTAGGATGAAGCTGTTCTTCCTCGTGAACTGAAGCCGTAGCATAAATTATAGTATCGGCATCAACCAGAAGTATTTTATCGTTGGGCGCTTCGTTACCGTTTACTTGTTCTTCTTGAAACAAAGACATTACGCTTCTCCTTTATTTGTATATTCGTATTCAAAGATACCTTTACCGTCAATGTCTCCAAAGTTTTTACCTACTAATGCCGTAGTTGGCATGGGTAAATCAGATACACTAGCGTTTTTAGTACATTCAAACCAAGCTTCTACCATAGAATCGGCTAAATTCTTAGCAATTCTCTTACCTTCTTCTAAACCAGCTGCTTCAACCACATATGAATCGTGAATGAATACAAGCATCTTAGCTCCAGGCTCTTTTTTAAAGAAGTAATGCATTGCAAGCTTAGCTACCTCGGCGCCTAAACCCTGATTTTGAACACCTGCTAAATCTGTAATAAGTTTAGCTCTATAATTTCTACCGTTCAGCGTACTACCAAACATAGTTTTCTTAGAACCAAAACCGCCGCTCTCCGCAGCTACTTTTTTATGCCAAGCGGCAATACCAGGGTAAAGTTTTCTCCATTTAGCCACGGTCTTTTCAACATCTCTATCACTAGGAGCGCTACCGGCTAATTTAATTAGAATATTTTTAAATGTCTTCCACCCCGATAGATAAAGTAATGAGAAGTTGCACATCTTTGCTATGAACCTTTCATCCTTTGTGATATCTTCTGTTTCTTTATTGAATATTTGAGTAGCTGCATAAATATGAAGATCGTTATCTTCTTTAAATAGCTTCTCTAATACTTTATCCCCCGTATCAGCACAAACAGTTCTGAGCTCTAGCTGAGCAAAATCAGCGTAAACCATATAACGTTCATCTGTAAAACCAAATAGATATTTTAATTCTCTAGGGATTTGCATAAGATTATCTGTCCCGTCGTGAGGCTTAACACCACTTCCTTGACACCTAGCTCTTCCTGATACGGCAGTGGGCGTAAAATGCCCTTTTACCCTATCAAAACTATAACGATCTAAGAAATTCATTCTTTTAACCATCTTACGCTTTTCTCTAACTGATTTAGCTATTTCATTCCCTTCTGCAGATAAAAGGGCTAAGGCTAAATCATCACTAGAATCAGAGCCCACTGCCTCTCTTACTTGTTTATAGGAATTAATATTTAAACCAGGAGGAAGTAAAAGCGTTTGCCTATCAATAACTTCTTGGGTTTCTATTTTCATTTGAGCTAGCCTATCCTGATCAACAGGTAAACCGTTTTGCTGCCATACAACACTAGAACGTAAAAATGTTTTATCTAATTGATAGATAAAATCATTTGTTTTACCTTTAACCATATGAAATAGTTTTGGTAAGTAATAAACATCCGCCGCTGCATAAGCTAATTGGTCGTCAGTCAGCTCCATTGTAGACATATCTTTTGTTTTAGTAGATACAAAACTTTTTTGCATTACTTTTTTCTCTAAATCATCAGCGCCGTAAACATCATAACCGTGTACATATTCTAAACATTTGTCAAGCGAAAAACTTTCTAAGTGTTTATATAATGACAGTCTTGAGAGTATTAGGGTGTCTTCAAAAAACGGGAACGGGTTTTCTTTGATGCCTAAGTCGTTACAAAAACAAGCTGCGTCATACGAATAGTTATGCCAAACAGTCGTGCATTTTTTCATCTCAGAGTAAAGTTTTTTAAGTGAGGCGTCTCGTACATCGAATAGTTGTGGCTCATCCCAATGTTCTTGGAAGACTTGTACCAATCTTATCTTTGAAAAGAATTGGTTTGTTTCTGTATCACAGTACAGAGGTTCTGTAGTTTTTAAATTCGCGATCATATTATTCCTTTTAATCAGTTGGGGTTGTAAGGCCGAGAGGCCTCACGTCTTATAAATTTGGTTTGCTTGTTTCTTCTGAACTTTCTTCACCCATATTGTTAGGGTTGATTTTAGCTCTGTATGCAGAAGCTAATTTGTTTAATAAAGATTCCGGAGCTTTGATTCTGTAAGTGTTGTAGCCATAACCTTTAGCTTTACCTGTTTTAAATTTTTCACCTTTATCCCAAGCTTTCTCAAGTCTGTATAAATCACCTCTAACCATCCCACCTTGATCAATATTGTTTTGTAGCATAGTATTCGGCACTGTTGAAATAGCTTTAGCGCTTTCAAGAATAGCTTCTTCACTATCTGCAGTTAGATCTACTTGTAGACCCTCCATAACATTAAAATCACCGTACTCATCTGATGTAGCCGTTCTCATATTTACCCAGTAAAAACCTAAGCTCTCACCTTTTTCTAGGTCTTGTAATTTGAACTGCTCGTGCGGGTTCTGTAAATCAATTTTTTCTTCTTGTAATAAACTCATAGTTTGTTCCTTTTGTTTATATTGCGTCGCTTGTTTGAACTGTATCAGGGACAACAGGTTTTATAGTAACCAGTCTGAAACCTTGTAAACCAGGTTATCTATATAAGTAAGTATTTCTTCTATCTTTTGCATCTTTTGTTCCTTTTATCTCTTTAACTATTATAATTATATTATACCTTTGGTTCATTCTTCCTTAATTTATAGATATATGCCTTAGAAAAGCCGTATTTCTTTACAATTTCGCTAATTGGCAATGTAGAATCTCTAATTTCCTGCTTTATCTGCTCTTTATCGTCTAAAACCTGCCTAGTCTCTTCATCTGGCTCAACCAATTTGGCTTGTTCGTACCTAAACAAGTGTAAATACTCAGAGGGGTTAAGCTCTGATTTTCTTTTTTTACTTAAAGCTTCTAACTGCTCTGTAGTGTATTTTTTGCCTCCCTCAAATAAACTCATAATTTAGGCTCCTCTTTTAATTGTAGCTCTTCTAGTTTAGTTCCTTCAGGGTTAATTATACAAGCTGAAGTTGTTCTCTTTTCTCTAGGTATGTTATGAGGACTTACGTCTACACCTTTTATTCTAAAGTAGTCTGTTATTTGTTTTCGTTGTTTGGGGAAGAAATCTTTTAATTTAGAAACTGTTATGTAACTAATATTTCTATCTATAATCTCACTCCTATAGAACTCAACAAAATCATCTTCACATTCTTCTTCTAATGTTACTAAATCTTTACTTAACATCGCGTGAGCTATTTTAGCTGTTGAAGGGGTACTTTTACTAACTAAATTACGGAATAAATCTGTTTCTATGTGTTTGTCATAAAGAGATGCATCTGTTTCTATGTAAGCTAAGTACTCCATAAATTGGTATATCTCTTGAGCTATGAATGAATCAATCGCCTTTTTACCAGCCGGCCAATCTCCATAAGCATCTTTTATTTTAGAATCTTTTGTAGGGAAAAAATTAATCCTTCTGTTATCATTATCCCCGTCAACTCTAAAAGGCCTAGCCTCATTTGTTGCCAATACTACAAATGCGTAGTTATTATGCGTAGCTTTTTCTACTCCTTTAGAATGAATAGCTACAGTATCTTCACCTACTATGTTCTTTATTTTAGTATATACTTTTTGAGGGGCGTTTGGATTAGCCTCATCTATCTCATTACCAAATATAACTAACTTATTTTTTAGCTCGCCATTAAACGACCCACTGAAAGTATCTGTCTCAACTTTTATATAATACTCGCCGTAAATAAGACTAAGTATCTGATTATATAAAACACCTTTACCTGTACCACCAGCTGTACCGCTCATAATGAAGGAAGCCGAACCAACTAGATGCCTAAGGTGAAAAGCCAAGTTATGTAAAAACAATGTTCTTTGTTCTTCATCTGGAAATACGTGTGTTAATAACTGATTAATATGATAGGGTATTTCAGCTCTTGGTTCACATTCTTTGAAATAACTCATCAGCTCTGTTCTTTGGAATAAATTATAATATTCCTCACCTGCTTCACCTTTGAAAAACTCTGCATCAATAGTAGGGTCAAAAACACTGTATATTTTAGGTACTTCTGCTACATCAATATCATTACCTGTGTAACGTTTATAATCATCGGTGAAAGCCCCTTTTGTATACGTATCTTTCTTTTTCGTTTTTAAATCATAAAGCCTGTATTTATCTTGTTCTGGGTCATACCATACTTTAATGTCCGCTTGGGCTGACACAGCTTGTATCGACCCTTGCTGCTCATACTTCTCGTGCCATTTAGGGTTGTAATCAAATCTTGAATCAAATACATAATCAAAACCCCCTACTTTATTCAACTCATCGTGCGATCTTGTTGTCTTAATTGTCCTAGTTGAGAAATCATAAAGGAATTTATAGTACAGTTTCTCATCTACTGTTGGATCAACCGCACATATACTAGCTACATAAACAGAGAAATCGTGTTTCCTTCCTGGCTTAGACGCTTCTTCTAAAGTTAACCCCGCATAATCATTAGTACAGAATCTTCTTTCTAATTTAGCTTTTAACTTTTTAGCTACACGAGCTGTTGCTATATAGTCTTCTAAAATATGCGCTAAAGGATTTTTATATGTTAATTGATTCTCTTCTTGCATAGAACCCAAAAATGACTTAGTTATTCTCGTGTTTTCTTCTTTGAACAACGCTTTTAATTTATCAGGCATTGCTTTTGGCTTGTCTTGCTTTACCACCGTATAACCGTCGTTAGTTGGATCAGCAAACGTTTGTCTTCCGTCATTTAATAAATCTACGAAATCTCTAATACCAATCTTAGCTTTGATAGTTGGTTCGTAACTATAAAATAACTGGTAACCTTTTGATGTCTTTATGATATACTCGGCTAACTCTTCAATAGATAGATTAGTAGTGTCCTCTAGCGATTTTAATGCTTCTTTTGAATCGATATCTACAATAGTCAGATTACTAATCTTCCCAGTGATGATTGCTAAGTTATCTGACTTGTAAGGCCAATTGTCGAAGTTATACCTCTCCCCTCTGTACTTAGTGTAATCATTCTCAAACTTAACTATTTTTTTACCTTCATCATCTCGCATTAGAGATAGCATAGGTATGACATTGAAACCATAGGTCTCACTTAGAAATCTTGCTTGTTGTACTGCGCTCATTCTTATCCTTTTTATTGAATTTTAGGAGAAGATTAGCTATAATATAACCAGAAGAGGTTGCGGTCTAGACAGTCTCCCTCTTCTCCCTTAAAGTAATTATAATCAACTAAAGCTTAAATTAAAGTAAATAAATGAATAGATTTCTATTAAGTTATTAATTATTCATTTTATATATATTCTCGATAAAAATATTAAAATAACAAAAATACATAGTAATAGTGTTAAATACTTATATATAAGCGGACCAACCCCAAAACGAATAAAGAATAAATGAATGAGCGACCCGCCGGAGACTTTTTTGTGTTATTATATTATAATAGAATATGAAAAAATTTAGTGCAAGATTCCGGGCCGATTGGAACAACGATGAAATACTGGGAGAGATCCTAGAAGAATACTTCAGTGACGACGAAATAATAAAGACGAAAGCTTCACTTTGTTATTGGTTAAATATCTCAGAGCGAGAGTTCGAAGTGCGCAGAAGAACAGATATGTTCAAAGAACTGCTAGACAACGCTGATTTATATGTGAGATGTTTAATAGAGCAGAGTGGTATGCTGAACGATAGAACATTCTCAAGATTCTTATTAGAGACGCAATATGGTTATGCTAAACCAGTTGCTCAAGAAGAAGAGAAGGCTGGGCAGTATGTGTTTAACTTTGTGGACGCTTAATGGACATTAAGACTTTACCTCACCAGAAAGAGTTTCTAAAAGATATTGATAGGTCTAAGTACCACGGAACTATCTTAGTCGGTGGTTTCGGGTCGGGTAAATCAGAAGCGGGCGTATTTAAAACTTTTATGATGAAGTTAAGATACCCTAAACATAAGGTTGCCTACTATTTACCCACATACGGGCTGGTAAGAGATATCGCGTTTGATAAGTTCACATCATTCCTAGAAAGCATTGACGTACCTTATCGGTTAAACAAATCAGATAAAGAACTACTTATCCCTGGTTATAGCTCTATCATATTTAGAACTATGAGTGAGCCGGAGAATATAATCGGTTACGAAACAGCTTATTCATTAATAGATGAAGCAGATATACTTCCTAAAGATAAAATGGAATTAGTGTATAATAAGATAGTAGGTAGAAATAGATCAATAGATGATGCAGAAGTAGATATGGTATCAACACCTGAAGGGTTTAAATTCTTATATGATAAGGTTAACAGCGGACAGTTTAAAGTTATCCGAGCTAAGACATCAGACAATAAGTTCGTACCAGACTCCTATGTTAAATCATTAGAAGATCAATATACACCAGAACTTTTAAAAGCCTACCTAGAAGGAGAGTTCGTTAACTTAACATCAGGATCAGTATATAACTACTTCGATAGAGATATACATACGTCCAATAGAGAAGGCTATAACTTTGGAATGACATTACATATAGGACAGGATTTCAACGTTGGTGGTTGTTGTTCAGTTGTTTGCGGCGTTGAAGGTAATGCAGCTTATGTAATTGACGAGTTTACTTCTAAAGACACGTATCAGATTGTAGAAAATATTAAAGAGAAGTACCCTGGTCATCATATCGTAGTGTACCCAGATGCCTCAGGTAGCGCTAATAAGACATCGTCAAGTATGTCCGATATTGATATACTATATAAAGCAGGGTTTGAAATTAACGTACCAAGAAAGAACGGCGCGGTTAAAGATAGAATCAACGCTGTACAAAACAAACTAAGTAAAAATACTCTATACATAGACCGCAAATGCCTTAGTGTTACTAAAGCTTTAGAGCAACAAGCTTATGACAAGAACGGAGTGCCAGAGAAGTCTGGCGGAGCGGCAACTGTTGATGATTGGAACGATGCTTTAGGTTACTTCATAGTTAGAAAGTTCGGTATAGAACAGACGGGCTTACAAGCTACAGGTGTCAGTTATGCGTAAATTATGCTATAATAGACTTAATGATAAATAAATACGGGGAAATAAATGAAAACAACGAACAGACTGAATAAGTTTTCTAGGCGTTATGATATGTATAACGATAACTTTGAGGGGCAAGTAAAGACACACCTAAGTGCTATCTATACAAAAGCAAGCACACTTAGGTTAGATAAACAGCTGGACTTAACTAATAATATCTTTAAAACTATTGTATGCAAAATATCAAGAGCTTATTCTTTTGGTATTACGCGAGAGTTCACGGATGAAAACAACGAACAAGTGTATAAAGACTTATCAATTAATAAGACTATGAAAGAAGCAAATAGGTACTTAAATGCTTTTAACGACGTACTATTACAAGTTAGCTGGGATTACAGTACTAATAAACCAAGACTAATATTCAGATTGCCTCATAAAACTAAAGTAGAGTTAGATGAGTATGATAGACCAAAAGAAGTAGAATACTTTATATCTAAATGTGGGGACGGTGATAAGAAAGAGAAGTGGGCCTACTGGTCAGCTACCGAACATTATTATAAAATCTACGACGGCGAAGAAGTTAGTGTTGAATACCCTGAAGGTAATGAAGAAGGTACTAATCCTTATAAAGTTCTACCTTTTGTATTTATGCAAAACGGCTTTAGAGACGGTGTTTTCTTCGATGAATACTCAGGAGATGATTTAGCTTATATTACTTTAGATAACTCGGTATACAGCACGTTCAAAAACTATTTAATTAAGTGGCAATCGTTTAAACAGTTAGTAGTTACAGGTAGTAATCTTGGAGAGCTTAAAGGCCAAGTGATGGACCCTAGTACAGCATTAACGGCTTCAGGTCAAGATGTTGATATTAGTTTATTAGACTTACAAGCAGACTTAAAACAATTAGACGAGACATTACAAAGCGCAGCTAATAACGTAGCTATTAACTATAATATTAGCCCTTCACAGTTTAGGCTAACAGGTAATGTATCTAGCGGTTTTGCTATGAAGATGGAAAATAAGCCTTTAGATGAGTTTACAGAAGAGCAACAAGACGACTTTAGAAACTATGAGTTAGCGCTATTTAAACTATTGCAAATAGTATCGGAAGTAAATAAATCAAAGATTAACGGCGGGTTAGTTGTTACGTTTAATAAACCAAGTTACGCAGAAGCTAAAACTGATAAGCTCGAGGCAAATACTACAGAGATTGATTTAGGTTTAAAATCAGCGTCAGAGATTATCGCTGAAGAAAGAAACATAACTATAGGTGAAGCTAAAGGTATTTTAACAGCTAACTTGGCAGAAAGAAACACAGTTTATAATAAAGTAGAAGTAAACTCAGGTTTAAATCTCAACACAACAGCGGACGACTTAGGGCTTAACTAATGGCAATAGATGCTATAATCAACGCTATTGATACTAAATTAGATAGAGAGGTACATCTATTTAATTTAGAGATCGAGAAGATATTAGCAGAAGCAAGCACTCTAATAGCCGCAGAAGCTACGCACTCTATATCAGATCCTCTTACATTCGATTTTAAAGTTCAAAAGATTCTACAAGAAGTAGGTTATTATGAACTTATTAATAAATATGTAGATGAAAGTTATGACAAGAGTTATAGCGAAATCTTAGCCTTATTTAAAGAAGGCGGGTTAGATGTTGTATTTACTGAAGCTGATCTAGCTATTATTAAGAACATAAAAGAACTTGAGATACAGGCATTTATTGATATAGGTAATAACGCAGCACAACAGCTTAAAAGAGATTTATACAAATACTCGTTATCTGATATGAATAAGAAAGATATTATTACAAACATATCAAACTCATTAGCAGGCACTGACTTAGCAAAACACTCTACTACATACGCAAATACCGCAATTAGTAATTACAACCAATCTATAATAGATATAAAATCAGCGGGCGTTACAGGTGAGGTTTATATTTACAGGGGCGTAACAGACAAGAAGACTAGGAAGTTCTGTAGTTGTGTTGTAAAACAAAAGAAGTATTATGATAAGTCTGATGCAAACTCGTTAAGAAACGATAAAAGAAGGCAATGGAATTGCAGGCACGTAATAGTTGCTGTATCTAAAGAATGGGCGGAAGCTAGAGGGTTTGAAGAGGGAGACTTTACTTGTTAAAGAAAAAACCTAACTTTAAAAAGTGGCAAGAGCACATAAAAGTTGAGAAACAACTGCCCCTTGTTGCTAATGAAATAATCTCAGATATAGTACTTAGAACTCAATCAGGTAGAGACGTAAATAATAAAGCATTTAAAAAGTATTCTGAAGACTACGCAAATAAAAAAGGGTCTACTAAAGTTAACCTTACCGCTAGTAACGATATGCTTAATTCTATTACGTGGACTACACTTAAAGGTAACAAGAAGGGTATTAAGCTCTACTTTAGTTCTACAAACCAACACAATAAAGCTAAAGGTAATCAGAAGACTAGAAAGTTCTTTGGGTTATCTACTCAACAAAGAAAACAACTTATTAAAGACTTACAAAAAGCTATGCAATACAAATAACCCCCGGGGATACAACAGGTCTTGCCTTTCCCCTCGTTATTATGTTATAATACTAATAGCTGAAAAGCTAAGATACTTTATATAAGGAAATCCAATGTCAACTGAAACATCAAATTCAGGTAACGAGAACACTGCAACTCAGCAACAAGCAGGAAATGAGAACACTTCTACTCAAACAGAGGGTCAGACAAACGTAACAATGACTCAAGAGGATTTAAACACTCTAATCAATGCTAAGTTTGCAAAAGGTGCTGAAAAGTCTAAGAACGAACTACTTAGTAGTTTAGGTATTGACAGTGTAGATAGTTTGAAAGAACTTGTCGACGCTAAGAAAACTGCTGATGAGGCTAGCAAGACAGAACTAGAGAAGATGACAGAACAGTTAGATTCTTTAAGGGCTGATAATGAAAAGCTTACGACTCAGCAGCAAGCAGCACAAAAGAAAGCAGCAATCTCTGGATTGGCTGCCGCTAACGGTGTAGCAGATGTAGAATACTTTGAATATGAGTATAGTAGAGCTGCAAAGACTGAAGGCTTTAACGCAGATGAATTTGTTAATGGTTTAAGAGACGCGAAACCTTATGTTTTCGGACAAAGCGTTACGCCCCCTAGAACCGACAGTTCTTCTAATGGCGGTCAACAACCAGCCGACTTTAGCGGTAGAGTTAAAGCGGCTAAGACTAAAAAAGAATTAGATGCATTATATGCAGAAATAAAATAAAAAGAGGTAAATAAATATGGCTGACGTATTAACAACAGGAGCAGTATTAGACGATTCATTAGTAGAATTAATGGATCAAGAGGTAATTGTATCAGGAGCCGGTATAAATAAAATTGATGCTTTCGTAGAGTATCCAACGGACATCGACGGTAAATCAATGACATTTACAATCTATTCTAAGTTAGCAGTAGCAACTACGGCTTTAACTGATGGTACAGATGTAGATGCAGTAGCAATGGCAGATACTTCAGTAGTAGTAACTCCGTCTGAATACGGTAATGCAATTACTGTTACTAAACTAGCTGACTTACAAACTGGTGGTAAAGGTTCAAGAGCCGCAGGTAAATTAACAGGTATTAACGTTTCTGAAACTACAAACGCTTTAGGTGTTGCTGCTTTAGAAGGTGGTACTAATACTACAGCTGCTGCAACTCCTGGAACTACAGCTAAAGCTGATTTAAGAGCGGCATACACTAGATTAGCAGATAAAAAGATTCCTAAGATTAACGGTTACTATGTAGCTTATATGAACCCTGCACAGGTTTCAGATATTAAAGACGACTATATTTCAATCGCACAGAATACTAACTTAGATTTAGCTACTAATGGTGTTGTAGCAACTTATGAAGGTTTCTTAGTTGTTGAAGATGCTGATGCAACAGCTGGTAAAGTATCTTGTTTTGGTATGGGCGCAATCGGTAGAGGAGCTTCTGCAGAACCAGAATTAAAAATTACTGGTCCTTTTGATAAACTTGGTAGAAACCTTAATATCGGTTGGCACGGTGTATTAGACTACGTTCTAGTGGACGATTCAGCAGTAGAAATTATTACTGGCGCATAGTAATGAAAGCGCTTAAGTCTTGTACTTGGAACTGTAACGGAAATAAGTACGCGCTTGAGCAAGGTCAAAAGGTAGACATTAAGTCTGCCGATCTTGCACAGGCAAAAGCAAGTGGTTTATTTGATGTTTCTACATTAGTAGAAAAAGTAAAGAAATCAGTATCAAGAAGTAAAAAGGCAGAATAATGGCATTACCAAATCTAACTAACGCAGACGTTGTACTAGGGTCTCCTTTATTATTAGCGGATTATGTTGCAAAAGCAAATAGCGGAAGTGCAACAACGGTAGTTTCGAGAGCTTTAAAAGGGTTAGATGAGGACGATGTTGAAGGTTCTTACATTTGTTTTATTAGCGGGCCTAATGCAGGTACGGATAGAATTATCACTGATTACGAGTCAACTAACGACGGAACATTTACCTTCGATGCTTTAGATAATACTGTGGATAACACAACAACTTTTGCACTTGTGTCTTTAGACTATTCAGGTGGTGTAGATAGAGCAAAAACAATAATAGAAAACGACTTGAGAAAGCAAGGTTATGACATAAATAACTTTCTAACTGAAGCACATCTACGAGAGTTATTACTCCTAAAAACGCTATCACACATTTGTCGTGTTAAGAGACAAGACGCAGATACGGATGATTCTTATCACGTTAGTTATTTAGAATTTGAAGAAGCTTATAATCAGGAACTAACAAACTTAGTTGCTGATTATGATTCTGATGAAGACGATACAATCGACGAGAATGAAGAAGGTGTGAACTTAGGGCAACCGGTATTCATAAGATGATCGCGTATTTAAAAGGCTTGGGGTTTAAGTATACAGTTAAAGATACTTTAAACGGTAAAGAGTTTAGATTAGTAGAAGAGTCTGTAGCGATAAGTGAAGAATTAACTACACTTGGGAATACAGTAACTGAGTCTACAAAAGTTTATGAATTATTTTTACCTACTAGTGGCTATTCTGTAGCTAAAATAGAGGGTATTGTAAGTGGTTCAAATAACAATGGTGATATAATCGTTTCTGCTACAGCTGATGTTGAAAAGCAAGAACGAGGTTATTTAATTACACTTACTTTTGTTATAGGAGATTAATATGGCAATTAAAGGTTATTCAGGAAGTTGTACTGTCGGGGGTACTGCTGTTGGTGAAGCTAAAGCTTGGTCTTTAGATGTATCACAAGAAACAGTAGATACTACTAACTTTGGTTCAGCTGGTTGGAAAGAGTCAGAAGCAACTTTAAAAAGCTGGTCTGGTTCAATTACAGTTTTATTTGACGGTGGGGCTGATGCAGGTCAAGCAGCACTAATCACAGGTGTTACAAGTGGTTCATCGGTTGCGGTTGTATTAAGTACAGCGGCTACAGGCGCAGGTACATCTGAGAAATTTAGTGGCGATGTTTTAGTTACAAGTATGCCTATTACTAATGATGTAAATGGAATTATTGAAGTTTCATTTTCATTCGAAGGTACAGGTGCTTTAACTCAAGCGGCAATAGCTTAATTTATAGAAAAGCCATAGTTTTATTATTATGGCTTTTTTCTTAAGTTAAAGGATATATATAATATGACAGATTTACTACTACAAGAGATTTTAAAAGCAAAAGACTCTTTACAAGACATAAAGTTTCCTATCAATGATACAGAGTTTCATTTTTATTATAACTACTTAACATTACTAGAAAAATCTAGAATTGAACAGATGTGTGTTAAAGCTATAACAACTGTGCACGACAACGGAACTAAAACAATCAGTCATGAAAAGCAAGAACACTTATACCCTGTTCATTTAATACTGGAGAAAGCTCTTGACAAAAACGGGAAGAGACTATTCACTCACACAAACCCACAACATTTTGATATAATAAGTAAGTTACCCGCGCAGTTAGCGACTTACATTGCTACTGTCATGAATACAGATGTAATGAATAACCTAGAAAAGGATAATGATGACGAATAATGAAGACTTAGTAATTGAAGTTGTAGTCAATGGTAAAAAAGCCAAGGTAGAATTAGGCAAAGTAGAGAAAGCAACTGAAGATGTAGGCTCAACAACTGAAGCTACATCTTCAAGAATGAAAGCGGGTTGGTTAGCTGTTGGTGGTGCTATAACAAGTGCTGTCGCAATTATGGGAGTCGCTATAAATAAAGCTGGAGACTTAACTAAAGCTACATTCGGAATGTCTGATGGTATGAAGTCTTATATACAGGCAACATCTAATGCGACAGGAATGACGCAAGAAATGATTGCAGGATTTGTCCAGTCAGGTAAAACTGCTGGTTTATCTTCAGGAGAAATTAAAAAGCTAACAGAACAATCTATCGCATTGGGGAGAGCTTATCCTCACGAGAGCGCTGAAACTTTAAATGACAATCTTATTATGCTAAACAAGACAGGCGAAGCACAAGGCTTTATTGTTGATGTGTTAGAGCAGAAGTATGGAAAGATAGACTTAACATCTATTTCTTTAGCTGATAAATTAAGAGCAGTAGAAGAGGCAACTAAGGGTGTTAATGAGAAGTTTCAAGATACAGCAGGGGCAAAGCTAGACCAAACGCTTACTAGGTCAAATAATGCTTTGGTTATACTAGGGGCAACAGCTTTAGATGCTATTAATAAATGGGGCTGGATTGATGCTGTAAATACTGGGCTAAGTAAGATTATCAGAAGTATGAAAACAATGACTGCTTTAGATATGAAAGAGCTTACTATAGAAATACAAGAACAGTCAGAAGCAGTTAAAAAGCTTAGGGCTGAGGAAGCAGAAGCACCATTAAAATCTTGGAATCCTTTAGAAAGAACTAAAGGGCAAATAAGAGCATCAAGAAGATTAGCAGAACAAAACTTACTTCAATTAGAAAAAAGAAAAGCAATGCTAACAGAAGAAGTAGCTGTCGAAGATGCAAAAACATCCAAAATAATTGCTAATAAAGAAAAAGAATTAAGGGCAACTGAAGAGGCAGAAAAGAATAAGCAAGAAGCATTAAAGCAGTCGGAAGCATTTCACGATAGCACTATTAATAGTATGGCTGACTCTATTACTAAATTTGTAATGACAGGGAAGCTAGCTTTTGAAGACTTTGCTAAAGGTGTGATTGCACAGCTGGTTAAAATAAGAGTACAGCAGGCCTTAGTAGGAGCATTTACAGGTACAAATATAGGCTCGTTCTTTGGTCTTCATACAGGAACATCTGAAGTAAAGCATACAGGTGGTTTTATAGGTATGCCTAGTCACCACGACGGTTCAATTAGAAGTGATGAAAGAATTGCTAAACTACAAGTTGGTGAAGCAGTTGTAAATAGAGCAGGAGCAACTAAAAATCAAGAAGCAATTAAAGCTATGAATGCAGGGCAGTCTGTTGGTGGAGATAGCGGGAGTGTTACTACTGCTGAGATTAATTTTAATGTTACGGCTATTGATAGTGCATCATTTAATAATTATCTAGTAGGGAATAAAAACACTATTGAGGGAATTATCAACAGAAGTTTACAGACTAATGGAAGTGTAAGAAAAACAATTAAGCAGGTAGTGTAATGAATGATTTAAGCTCTATACTGCTTGATAAGCACAGTCATTACGAGGTAGAGGAATATGTTAAGAGCGGTCAGGCTTTAACTTTTGATAGTGGAAAAGAGCAACGAATAGTAGGCGGTTCTATTCCCTCTTTTGAGATATCCCTTACATATAGTAATATATCTTTAGCTAAGTTTGAATTTCTCAAGAATGCTTATGAGAGTAATTATGCCAACACTTTCAAATGTCTATTTAGTAACGACATAGACAAAAGAAGTCAGTTAATGACTAATGAGGCTGAAGTATATATGTTTAAAGACTTTGAGTTCTCAGCGATTGCTGGCAAGTCAAATGTCTTGTCAGGGAGGATAACACTATTAAGTAGTGTATTCTTTAACTTCACAGAGTATCAAAGCTTGTTTACTGAGTCTAGTACATATACTCCGACAGCTTCTACTAATCAAGACTTTATGAGTGTTTTAGATGATGCCCAGCCTTATCAAGTTATATATAAATACTTTAATCAGTCAATAGCGAGCAATATTGGGGTATCAGGAAGACATATTAAAGATAAAGGACTAAAGAAAGCTTGGGGCTTATCTTGGGTGTTAGGTGAGTCTGATTTTCTAAAGCTACTTACATTCTATAGAAAAAAGTCTGGATTGATGGGCGAATTTGGTATGCCTTCATTTGGGTTTGCTCTACCGTACATAGAAGAGAGCTATTTAGAAAACCAAGATGATTATATTTTGTTTGATGGAAGCCTAGAGGGAGCAACAAATGCTAGATTTTCACAAGATAGTTTTCAATACAGTAAGAGAATAGATGGGCTATACCAATGTACGGCAGACTTTATGGAGGTTAATTAATGAGTAAAACGATAACTAACAATGCAAGAAACAATGATGCTATAGCAATACTTCACTTGTTTGAATTTGATATGTGTAATCTTGATGGAACTCTTAAAGAAACATTGAGATTTACAGACCACGATATATTCGTAAATGATGGGGGAGTAGAATACACTCCACTAGCTATTACTTTTGATAAACTTTCAGAGGACGGCTCAATGCAGTCGGACTCAATAAATGTTTCAATAGATAATGTAAGTGGGGCTTTAACTTCTGAAGCTTTTGCAAGTGAGTGGAGAAATAACAGATGCAAAATCGAAAGAATTATTTACACGCCAGCAAGTGATGTAATAGATGGTGAAGCCTATGAGTATGGGTATGGTGACAGCTTAGATGGGTATCCCAAGCTAGACATATTAGGATTAACTAAAGACCAATACATATTATTCGAGGGGATTATTGATACTTTTAATGCTACAGAGCAGTCGTTAAATGCTACACTAACTTCACTATTTACAAATTGGTCGAAAGCATACCCAGATAGAACATTTAACCAAAACGAGTTTACTTCAGTAGTAGATGCCATTACTGAAGAAGTTTATTGGGGTAGAGAGAAAGTTGTTTAATGAAGCATAACTGTTTTAGCTACTCTTATGAGCGACTAAAGTCTGTTTATGGGGATAGAATACCTAAGGAATGGAGATGTTACAGCGAGGCTGACTTTGAACATTTCAGCATAAACGCAAGCAAGTATTTGGCTAGAAAAATACACTACAGCTATTTTGAGAG